>OFPG01000041.1_pt1 | contig 15418 bp, 15 predicted proteins | sample 1542501 | NCBI WGS metagenome assembly OFPG01 (sample SAMN05503963, study PRJEB24370) | sediment metagenome | isolation source: lake sediment | place: USA: Lake Hill lake, St. Paul Island, Alaska | collected 2013
CGAGATCTACACTCTTTCCCTACACGACGCTCTTCCGATCTCAAGCACGGGGATGCAGACCTCTTCCGTGGCACCGGGGTAAACCGTGGATTCATAGACCACGATGGCGCCCTTTTTCATGTAACGACCCACGCTGGTGCTTGAACCGATGAGCGGACGAAAATCCGGTATGTGGGCGTTATCGACCGGGGTGGGGACTGCCACGACAATGATGTCGGCCTCGGCCAGCAGGGTGGGGTCAGCCGTGTACACCGCATGCGGCGAGGCGCTCATTTCTTCGTCTGACAGCTCACGGGATGGATCAACGCCTTTGAGGCATGACTCCACCTTGGACACGGCGATATCAAACCCGATGGTGCGAAGGTGTTTGCCAAATTCCACCACCAGTGGCAGACCCACATAACCCAATCCGATCACAGCAACCACAGTCATCACCAAACCTCCAAAGCATTAAAAAATCAAACAACTTCCAGCTAATCTATTTTTCACTTGTCTTGCCGAGTCTTCAACAGCAGGCGATTGATAGCCGGATAGTTATCCGTCAGAAACGACGCAAGTACAGTGTCAGCGCCACCCGGCGCGCCTTTAGGCGTGTAAACAATGATGACCGCAGAGTCGTCACCACGCCCTGTCAGCCGATAGAAAGCACTATAAGCTTTGGCAAGGTAGTCATTGGAGGTCAAAGTGCCGTTTATCCAATAGATTTGCCAGACAGCCAGGCGGCTGTTGACAGCCTGCGCGGCCAAGGCAGTGCCACGCAGTTCCGCCGAGTGGACAACAACTGATTTGTCGTCAATGGTCACTTCGCGGCCGGCAACGACCACCTGTGCCCATTGCGGATCATTGCTGGGCACCAGTGCATTGTTGGAGCTGACGAGTTTGCGGATGTAATTCTGATGCCGGTAGTAGCCCAGATACAGCCCGACTGGGCGGCCCTGGCTTGCATAGGTGCTATTGATCTCGGCGGATGGATTTTGGAACGCCGGCTTGAACGCGTCCGTAACAGGCGCAACCGCCTGCCAGTCGGACGCCAACGCCGCGGGCGCAACAAGAGAGACAGGTTTAGCGCTTTCGCCTTGGTCCATCGCCCACAGGGCGATCTGGGGCAGGGCCAGCACAGCGGCAAGGCAGGCAGTGATGGCCCAGATTCTCGCCAGAGTGACAGCCGGCAACGGCGAGAGGCGGCCTGAAGCGATCACACTCACCATTTTTTCGGGTTCTGACCAGCGGGCGCCAATGATGAACATCAGCATGATGACGACGCCAAAAAAGACCCAGCCATAAATCAGGTGATCGACCCCGACCGCGAGCTTGTTGCCCGAAAAGTGCCCGAGCATGACAATCATGTAGGCGCGCAGCCAGTTGGCAACGATGGGAACCAGAATAGAGACGATGGTGAATAGAATGCGGCGCTTGGTGGACTGATAGTTGAGGTACGCAAATAGAGTGCCCACCGTGATGGATGCAATGAGGTAGCGCACACCGCTACAGGCCTCAACCACGGACCAGTTGCCGGAAGGTATGACGAACTGCAGCCCTTCCCGGTAAACCGGGACACCACTCAGGCGCAAAGCAAAAATCGTGAAATCTGCAGTCCATGCCATGAGCTGCGGCATGACGAACTCGCCAATGGGTACCGCAAAAAACAGGAAGCCCAGCGGAAAGATAATCTGACGCGCCACCGGCATACCCAGGACCGCCGGCACGGACAAAACCAATAGCGCAACTAAAGCCAGTTGAGTCACCGCATTGACGGCGGCCAAATCACCCAGCAACCAGACCAGGGCCGTGCAAGCGACAGGCAGAAGGATCCACAATGCCGGCTGAATTATTTGCGCTGCAATGGCCTGGCGCTGGCGCCAGATGAGCCACAACACAATGGGGGGCACCAGAAAACCATGGGTAAAGGTTTCAGACCGGGCCCATATCGTGATCATGGCGATGGCCGTGTCGCGGTACAGGAACAAAACCCACGCCAGCAGCACCAATAACGCAGGCAAAGCAAGCTGCCAAGGTCTGGTTAACGTTGACGGAATTGGCGAATTGGCGGCTATCGAACTCATCCCAGATTCCTGACAACAAATGGGCCCAACCAGTTGGCCAGTCCAAGCGGCATGCGGCGCCAAGCGCTGATCATGAGTTTGTACTTGGCGTTGTTCGGGTTGTTTTGCGGTATGGCGTCGCGCTTGTACAGGCAAAACTCATAGTGCAGCGGCTTGGGCTCAAAACCCCAATTTTTCTTGAATGCAAAGGGGCCGGTACCCCGCTTGCTGCGGCCATAGTCGAACACCCGGATACCCCGGGCACGGGCACGGCGCATGAGTTCCCAGTATTTAAAATCATTGGCGGCCAAGTCACGGGCCGGTTCAAAGTCGCCCGCGTAATAAGGCAGGACTTCGTCCCGAAAGTAAAAGCTGATCACGCTGCTCAATGGCCGGCCATCGGGCGCCACGACGGTGAGGACTTCACAGTCGACGCCAAATTCCGCCTGCAATGCCTGGAAGTATTTCTTGGGCATGGCAGGGGTGCCGTGGCGATGGACGTTGTCGGCAAAGAGAGCAAAGAACCTGTCAACGGTGCTATCAATTTCACTCACCAAGCCGTTCTTGATGCCTTTGCGCACCATGGCGCGCTGCTTGCGCGGAATGGCCAGCAGGTTGGCCTCGTCATCCGGCAGGATTTCCTTGCGGAAGGTGACATACAAGTCTTGTGTCGGCCAATCTGAATGGCGGGAATTGACATTGCGCAACTCAAGGTGCGCCACACCCAGGCGCTTGGCAATCTGCTGGGCCTCCTGCTCAAGTGCATCGGCGGCATTGGTATTGAGCGCGGCAACCCCACCATAGACAGCAAATGGCAGGCTGGTCAGTGAATTGCCGAACAGCCAGCTCTTGACATGGCCCAAAGGCAACACACCCTGAATGCGGCCATCTGCCTCAGCGTAAAGGAAATAAGTGTCGTGGTGAAAAACTTCACGCACAATTCTTTGCCAGCCGGCACGGTGAAAAAATGTAGCCCCTGGACACGCCAGGACAAACTCGTCCCACAGCGCTGCGGCGACGATGTCTTGGGGTGCCAGGCGCTTGACGGTCGGTATGGAATGCTCAGACGACAGCGACATATTTGGCAAATCTATCCAAGAAAATCTGGTCCATACGCCCCCACTTGAAATCACGCAACAGCTGGTTCAAACGGCCCTCCATACGGTCAATATTGACGTAATGCCGAAAGCGCGTTTTGCGGCTGATCCCCGCAATGCGGGGCTGCTCAGTGTCAATCTCCCATGGGTGAAAATAGAAAATGCCCGGTTCGCGGTCATCCGTGTTCACCCGGTTGAGCATCCAGCGTGATAGGGCGTAAGGCAATAATCTGAAGTACCCACCTCCGCTGGAGGGTAAGTTACGGTTTAACACCCGTAAAGTCGTGATCGGGATTTCCATCAGACCTGGACGCACCTCATGGGCAAAGCGAGGCGAGTTCGGCATGCCATAGTGGTCGTGCCGAATAGGGTAAATGCTTGAGCTATAGCGGTAACCGGCCCGGGCCAGGCAATCAAAGGCCCAGAGGTTCGCAGTACCGATCGAAAAACTCGGGGCACGATACCCGTTGACCTCAGTACCCGCCAAATCTTCCAGCACAATTTTGGCCAAATGAATGTCGGTAAAAAAAGCTTCTTCGGTCTGATCGCTGGCACGCTCGTGACCATAACCGTGGCTGGCCAGCTCATGCCCCTGCTGAACGATCTGCCGCACCATTTCCGGGTAACGCTCGGCAATCCAGCCCAAGGTAAAAAACGTCGCTTTCGTATCGTGCCGCGCCAGCATTTCAAGAATGCAGTTGATGTTGCGCTCTACGCGGCATTCACGCGTATTCCACTCGGAACGTGCAATGTGCGGCGCAAATGCGGAGACTTGAAAATAATCTTCAACATCGATCGTCAACGCGTTGGTGATGGGCGAGGCTGGCATACCAATTTTCTATGAGATAACCTATTTCAAAGCCATTCCAGTTTGCCGCTGTTTCAACCATTGGTACAGATCAGCCGCAATACGTTCAGCGGCATGTCCATCCCAAAATTCGGGTACGCGGCCACGCTTGCCGTTTCCGACCAAAATTTCTTGCACCGCGCCAAGAATGGCATCACGGTCACGCCCAACAAGGATGTTGGTACCTTGCTCGACGGTGATAGGACGCTCGGTGTTTTCGCGCAGGGTCAGACAGGGTACGCCGAGCGCCGTGGTTTCTTCCTGCAGACCACCCGAGTCGGTAAGTACCACTGTTGCTCCCGACATGAGCCCCAGCATTTCAAGGTAACCCTGCGGCGGCAATAAAACCATGCGCGCGGGATCGATCAAGTTCATCAGACCAAAACTATCGATATTGCTGCGGGTGCGCGGATGCAGCGCAAACACCAACGGCAAGCTGGCCGCAACCTCACCCAGCACCCCTAGTAAAACGCGCAGGGTATCAGGGTGGTCCACATTGGAAGGGCGATGCAGCGTCACCACACCATAGCCTAGCGGATGGCTTAAGACCGTGGGGTCGACGTTGCAGGCTTGCAGGGTATCCTTTGTGCTACGGGCATTTGCCAGGCCAAAAACCACCGAGTCAATCATGACGTTCCCCGCAAAGCAAACCCGGTTTGACGGTATGCCCTCCAGGCGCAAATTGTCTTCCGCCGCGCGCTCTGTGGTGTAGAGCCGGTCAGAAATCTGGTCGGTAAGGATGCGGTTGATTTCTTCCGGCATGGCGCGGTCATAGCTGCGCAGGCCGGCCTCGATATGCACCACTGGCACGCTTTTTTTGACGGCAACCAGGGAGCATGCGAGCGTTGAATTGACGTCGCCTACCACCGCCACGCATGAAGGTTTGTAAGTATCAATAATGGGTTCAAACCTGCGCATGACTTCTGCCGTCTGGATAGCGTGAGTGCCAGACCCCACTTCAAGATTGACGTCCGGCCGCGGCAAGCGCAGATCTTCAAACAGGCGATCACTCATGTCTTTGTCGTAATGCTGGCCAGTGTGTACCAGCAGCACTGGCAGTGGCGGAACGTGTGTCGCCATGGCCCTGAGAATGGGGGCCATCTTCATGAAGTTGGGCCGCGCACCCACCACGCAAATGACAGGGCCCAAATCAGCAATCGGTGCTTCGCTGACCGTCTGATTGTTCATTGACTGCTCTCCTGGCTCGGCTTCTTGACAGCCGTGACGAGCTTTTGCAGCATGACCAGAATTTCGAGGTTGATACGTTCCAACCGAAGCACGCTTCGCTCCAGGCGCCGCAAACGGCCGTCGTATTGCTCGATGCCCAAGCCGTCAATTTGACTGGAAATTGCACCCGCCAAGCCGGGAGTGACCTGCAATTTGGCAAGATCAATATCAACTGACTCGGTAGCTGTCAGACCTTGAATACCTGAATCGTCCCAGCCAGATCGATCTCCCAGTGCCTTGTTGGCAGGGACCGCCGCTTCATCGTGAATTTCACTCACCACCTCGTTGACATCTTCAAGGGCAAAGGCGTCTTTGTTGCCCAAAAAACCAAGCAGCAACAAGCGGTCACAAATCAAGTTGACACGGCGAGGGATGCCCCCGGAGGCTTTAAAAATAGCTTCAAAAGCGTCTAATTCGAAGGTGGGACGACCAGAAGAACCAGCACATTTCAAGCGATGCTCAATATAGCCCCGCGTTTCTTCCAGATCCAGCGGCCCGATATGACAAGTCGCAGTGACGCGCTGCCTGAGCTGCTGCATGGAGGGGCTTTGCAAAATGGTCCGAAACTCGGGCTGCCCCACCAAAAACGTCTGCAGCAACGCTTGCTGGCCAAACTGAAAGTTCGACAACATGCGCAGTTCTTCTACTGCCCGAGGTGTGAGGTTTTGAGCTTCGTCGACAATCAGTAGGCAGCGTTTGCCTTGGCTTGCCTGGTTGACCAGATACGCCTCCAGCGCCATCAGAACATCGGCCTTTGAAACGTCTTTGACCCGGACACCAAAGGCCGCGCCTACCAGGCGCAGGGTGTCTTCGGCATCCAGCTGTGTGGTGACTAGGTTGGCGGCAACGACTTTGTCTGGGTCCAGACTGGCGAGCAGGCCTCGCACAATGGTGGTCTTACCCGCCCCAACCTCACCGGTGATGACAATGAAACCTTCGTTTCGTTGCACACCATACTCAAGGTAGGCCTTGGCTCGACGGTGCTGCTTGCTGCCAAAATAAAAACTAGGGTCAGGATTAAGCTGAAAAGGCTTGCTGTTTAAGCCGTAAAACGCTTCATACATGGGTCAGAACTGTACATTCAAGCTGCCGATGACAGCATTTTCGACGTAAGGCGCCGTGCTGCCGCTGGAAACCACGTGACGAACCCCCACAGACGCGGTGGCCTGCTTACCCACTCTACCTGTGACGTTGACATTGAGAAATCTCAATGTTGTGTCTTGCAGGCTCGAATCCCCAGATGTGCTTTGCTGCGACACAAGAATACCCAAGGAATAATCGGGCGTTACCCGATGCGCGTAATTGACACTGAAGCCACGCTGGCGAACCAAGGAAGAGGAAGTGAAATCATCAACGGCCGTCGACAAGGTATCGAGCCTGGTACTCTCGCTTCGCGTGGCAATAAACGTGACAGTGTCACGCACCCCCAGCAGGGCGAACGACAAGTCTTGCCCACGCGTCAAGGACACCGCCGACGTCAAAAAGCTGCTGACGACGACCGCATGGGGACTAATGCCATTGGCCTGCAAAAATGCATTGACCAACTGCGCGCGTGAGACGGGATTGGGCTCGATAGATGCAAACTGGCTGTACAAGATGTCGTAGATGGATCCGAAACTTGCAAAACCGGTCTGGCTGGGCGTTGCTGACACATCCTTTGAATCGGTAAATCTCCACGCGGTGCGTGCCGTTCGGTGCTCAAAACTCAGGCTGTGAGCCTCTCCGAATGAACGGTGATCCCGGGATGCTGACAACTTAGTCATCTCCGACGGAGACCAACTCACTCCAAAGCCGCTAGTGCCGGAGCTTTGCTTGTCGAAGCTGGTGTAGTTAACGGCTTCACGCCCGGCATGGGCAGACACGCTTAATTGGGGCGTGACCGAATAGGATAAACCAAGGTTCAACTGGTCAGCTTCGGTGGGGCGACCGGCACTGTAATCTGTACGTTGCTGACTGGCGTCTGCCGACCAGCCAAGGCTCCGGAAGCTACTGTCACCACTGATTTTGACGATACCATCGACCGTTGTGACGCCTGACGTTGCCGCAGCATCAGTGCCCGTGATCGTCCGACTGTAACGAGCCTCATAGTTGGCCAGGTTACCCAATCGGCCGCGCACATAGGGTGACAGCCGGTAAGTGGCAACCTCGGTTCGATTGGCGTTGATCGATGTATTGTCGATTGACTGCGTACCAAAGGCAGAAACAGCCTGCTGCGAAATGGAGCCACTGAAATCAACAAAAGCCCAGTTATCAACCATCTCCAGCGTACCAAACGTATTGAGACCGTTTTGATTTTGGAATTGGGTGCGGTTGGGTGATGAGTTTTGTGCATACATCACACTACTCAAGGAATAGTCAAAAAAAGTCTTGAGCTTTTCACCGTCAATATTGATGCGGATGCCGGCGCTGGTTTCAGTAATCTGTTCCGCTTGTTGACCGGTATTGCTCAGGCGCACGTTATCAGTCAGCGTCTCAGAAATCGAGACACTCGGCACAACGGTCACATGACCATAGGCGCCAGCCGACGCCATGAACAGCATTACGGCCACAGGAACTGCAGCAGCAGGCATTCGACGGGTTCGCAGAGAAAGCGGGCTACAGATCATGAGCGATTTGACGAAAAGAATAATCAGGCTTGCTGCTGCTCATACCCATGTCCATGTCCATAGCCATAGCCATAGCCATAGCTATACTGCCTCTTGAAAAACGTTTTTGCCTGATTAAGCAACATTAACTTGACGGGGCATGCCTCAATAGTGGCGAGCGCTTGCTGAACTTCTGACTGCAAGGTCCTTTCAGCTTGCACCACTACCACAACCTGGCCCATATGAGACGCGAGAACCCGCGCCTCTGTGGTGAGAAGAAGCGGCGGCGAATCAAAAACAATGATGCGGTCAGCATAGCGCTTGGCCATATCATCCAACAACCGGATCATTGCATCGCTGGCCAACAACTCTGTAGCGCGCGCATGCGCTGTTCCACTGGGCAAAATCGTCAGCTTCTCAATGTTGGTTTTCAACAGCATGCTTGACATATCTTTCGATTCGTCAAGGACCAGATCGAGCAGGCCGGGGCCTTCAGGTAGCCCCAACACCCTCATCACAGAGGGACGCGCCACGTCAGCGTCCACGAGCATGACGGTGTTATCCAACTCGGTGGCAATGCTCAGCGCCAAATTGATGGCAGTAAAACTCTTGCCCTCGCCGGGCAGCGCGCTGGTTACCATGATCAGATTGCCATTGGCGATTATCGAGGCGCCTTTGCCCATCGCGTTTTGAATCAATGGCCGCTTGATCACCCGGAATTGATCTGCAATTTGGGAGCGTGGCGCATGGGGGCTGACGATGCCCGCTATCGCGAGTGCTTCCAGGTCAATTTCAACACGTCGGGACATCGGGGCAGGAGGCGCCGCTGGCGCCTCGATCACAGGTTTTTTGGCCGCAATGGGTGGCATCGCAAGGGTCGGCGTCGCAGGCATATCAACACCTGCCTGGCGAAGCTGTTCCAGGCGTTGCGCCGCCTGCTCGATCAAGCTACTCATATTTGATTCATCCTGCCCGCCCAGACAGCAGGGAGAAAATGACCATCCCCAAAATAAAAACACCAACCAAGCCACCCGAAGCGCCCAGAAACCTCTTTAAATCAGATTTTTCTTTCAGTACGGCCCCTTCGCCCATTACCAAGGTAACCACACCAAGCAAAGGTAACCCAACCGCATCTCTCAGGGAACGGGCATCGTAAAAAACGGAACGCAACCGACTTGCGACAAAGGTGACTGCAAGCCCAGCACCCAACGCGGCCAACAAAGCCAGGGGCAGCAGCAGCAGACGATTGGGTGCCACCGGATTGGGCGACGCTCGCGGCGGGTCTATCAATCGGAAGTCCGCAACACCGGCGGCAGTGTCTAGTTCGCCCGTCATGGTTGCAGCCTCTCGTCGGGCAACAAGGTCGTTATAGTTTCGCTTGTTGATTTCGTAGTCACGATTCAACTGGGAATATTCCGCTTCAATTTGCGGTGCTGTCTTCATCAACTCACGCGCCCGAGCGAAACGCGCCTCATACTCACCAACCCTTGCGCGCAGAGACGCAACTTGCACCTCAGAGGTGGCCAGCATTCGGTTGAGCTCCTGGTAAGCCAAGCTGTTGCTCGACGACGCCATCGGGTTGGCCGCCGCGGTCTTGCGCAATTCTTGCACTTCTTTGCGCTTGATATCCTCAAGCTCTTTAATCAGACGCCGTGTATTTGAAACATCCGGATGTTGCTCGGTAAAGCGCTGCAGCAACCCATCCAGATTACGCCTCTGCGCGTCAATGCGCGCATCGATCTCAGGCGTCGAAACCGACACGGCTGATTCTTGCAGAAGGCTACGCGACGTGATGTCGGCGTTCTGCGATTTTTCGGCGTCCAACTGGCGCTTGGCCGCATCCCGCGCGTTTTCTGCCTCACGCAATTCCAGTCGAGCTTGACTCAATTGGCCGCTCACGGCACCAAGCTGCCCGGCCATGTCTTTCCCGTCGGCGGTTTGTATTTCGATGTTTCGGATCTTGTATTCCTTCAAACGTTTCTCAGCTTCCTCGAGCTTTGCCACGTAGGTCTTGATCTGCTCATCGATGAATTTTTTGGCCGTATCAGTATCCTTGCGGGAGTCTCCCAAGCTGGATTCGACAAAAATCGAGACGAGGGACTGGACTACCCGTTTCGCTTTATCCGGACTTGAGTCACGATACGACAGTAGGTAAAGGTTATCCCGGCCCACATTCTGGATTTGAAGCGTTTTCATCAGCCCATCAATCAATGCGTCCTGCCCTCCCTTGGATTGACTTTTCAAATCAAGGTCAGCCATGCGAATAAGCTTTTCAACATTGGGACGACTGATGAGTGTCCGGCTCAGCATCGCCACCTGTTGCTCAACATTGGGCTGCACCGCCAAGCCCGACATCAAGGGCTTCAATATAGACTGCGTGTCGACATAAATACGGGCTGTTGCCTCGTATTTGTTAGGCACCGACAGCACGACCATGGATCCAATAGCAGTGACCACCCAGGCAACCAGCAGGCCCAGCCAGCGATGCTTCCACATGCCTCTGGCGATAGTCAATACTTGGCCAATCAACTCATCCATCAAATAGCGTCTTTGTAATCAGGGTAGAAACGCTGCAAAGCCTTCGTCAGGCGAAGCAGCCACCAGATATGAAGCCAGCGCTAAAACCAGCCTTGCGGAATGATCAGAATATCGCCCGGCTTGACCTCGACATTGGCCGATATGTCACCGCGCTTGAGGAGGTCTTTGATGCGCACAGAATAGCGCTTGCCACCCTCTGACGCACGGGTGATGGACGCCCCGTTGCCATCAGCAAAGTCGGTCAGGCCACCTACGACAATCATGACATCGAGCAAAGTCATATTTTGCTTGTAGGGTAAGGCTTGGGGTTTGGCCGCCTCACCGACGACCCGAATCTGCTCACTATAAGGACCGACAAATCCCGTGACAATGACCGTCACCACTGGATCGCGCACCAGTTTACTCAAAGCCTTTTCAACGTCACGGGCAATCTCCACCGATGTTTTGCCTTGCGCCACCAACTCATCAACCAACGGCATAGTGACTTTGCCATCGGGCCGAACCGGGACTCCCATGGAGAGTTCAGGATTGCGCCATACACTGATGTTCAAGGAGTCACCCGCCCCAACAATGTAGTTGTAATCCGGGGTGGCGGCGGCAACGGGCGCCGGAGGGTACTTAGACGAAAAGCTGGCACAAGCTGCAATCAGACTAACCAGCAAACCTAGCACCAACCAGCGGCACGCGGTTTTGGCAGTGATAGAAAAACTTTTCAAAGCATATCCCCTAAAGAACTTATAGGCTATCGTTTGACATGACGTTCGAATATAGCGCATTTGCCGCAACGACCCGAAACAAATCGGCCCTTGCACGGTCTCTTGTTTGATACAACGTTACTTTTTCACACTAATTCCTGAATCCACCGGAATTTGGCCTTTGTGACTCAGGCTCAAGCGCCGGAGCGTCCGCGCAACACGGGCCGAATAAACTTCAACAGCAATTGCTGGAGCGGGTTGGAATTGCCAAACGGGCGCCAGGTCAATTTAAGCTTTTGATGATAAGCGTCAAAGTGCATACCCCATGGAGCCGCCTTAATGGAGCCGCGCCCCAGCAACAGCTTCAAGACCGATGTGCCCATCACGCCCGCACACAGGTCACAGGCCATGATGGTTGACGGCCCCCTCTTCTCCTGAAAATTGACAGCGTCGGGCGCAACCAGATAGTCGCTATTCAACATGGCTGGCGACAGGCCAGCAATGAAACGGGCGTATTGCTCCTGTGACTCATGCCCCTCGACCTTGAAGTAGTCCTCAAAGCTCATGCCAGTGGGACTGAAGTAAAGAAAAGCAGTGCCCATACCGAGCGGTGCCGCCGTCAGCGCGGGAATTCCTTTTTCCCGGCACTTCGCAAACACCATGCGACGCGCCGGCAATGCAAAGAAATCCAGCCCGTCCACATAGACATCCACATCTCGCAGGAATTCATCCACATTGTCAGGCGCGACGCCTTGAGGAAGCAGGCGCAGATCGATCTCTGGATTGATGTCAAGCGCCATCCGGGCGACCGTGTCGATTTTGGGCTGCCCCATGAAAGGCATGAAAGCGCCAGCCTGACGGTTCAGGTTGTGCACGTCGAAATCGTCGAAGTCGGCGATATTGAAATTGCTAATTCCAAGCCGGGCGAGCGTTAGCAAATGCGCGCCACCCACTCCGCCCAGCCCGGCAATGGCGATACGAGACTTCTTCAATTGGGCCTGTTCAGGCTGCGTAACCCAGCCAATATTGCGCGAAAAAGCGCGGTCATAGTCAAAGGTGATGGAGGCTGCCATGGACACTCTCAGTGTGTTAGATTTTGCATTGTGCCTTCGAATTCAACCCAAGGAATACCCGTGAGCCATGACACGCTGACCCACATTCTCGACCTCACGCGATGGGCCCCGAGTGGTGACAACACACAACCGTGGCGTTTCGAGATTGTGGACGAGCATCTGATCCGGGTGCATGGCACCGATACGCGCGACCATGTTCTTTATGACTACGACGGGCACCCGAGCCACATTGCCCACGGCGCGCTGCTGGAAACGGTCCGAATTGCAGCATCTGGCTTCGGCCTGGCAACCAGCTGGACTATTTCGTCTGCGGGTGATGATCGCACCCCGACCTACGATGTAAGTTTCGCCGACAGTCCGACCATAGTCCGGGACCCATTGTTTGCCTGCATTGAAAAACGCACGGTGCAACGCCGCCCCATGAAAACCACACCTCTTACGGATAAGCAGCGCCAAGCGCTGATCGACGCTGCAGGCGACGGTTTTCGCGTGCAATTGTTTGAATCGCTGCGTGATCGAATCAAGGTGGCCGGTCTGCTGTGGGACAACGCAAAAGTGCGCCTGACTTGTCCCGAAGCCTATCCGGTTCATAAAGACATTATCGAGTGGCGCACTCGCTATAGCAAAGACCGCATCCCGGAGCAGGCCGTCGGTGTTGACCCGGCGACCGCTCGTCTGATGGAGTGGGTCATGCAAAGCTGGGGACGTGTGGCATTCTTCAATCGTTACCTTTTGGGCACGGTGGCACCGCGAATCCAACTCGACTGGCTGCCCGCGCTATGTTGCGCCGCGCATCTATTGGTGCGGCCCCAACGGCCGCCAGCGCTTTTGGCGGACTGGGTTCGTCTGGGTATCGCAGTGCAACGCATCTGGTTGACCGCGACGCACCTTGGTTTGCATCTGCAACCGCAGATGACCCCGGTAATCTTTCGCTGGTATGCCCGCGCCGGGCGCCACTTTTCTGCCGAGCCGACACTGTTTGAACAAGCGCTCAAGCTATCTGGCGAATTTGAGCGGATTGCCAATGCAATGCCGAAGGATGATTTTGGGTTTTTTGCAAGGGTCGGGATTTCGCAAGTGCCAAGAAGCCGCTCCATCAGGCAAGATCTTGCCGCGCTGATGAAGTAGATAGCATAGTCCGCCCAAATGGGGGCTTTGAAACCCGAAGCTACCTGTTGAACCCGTCGGCATCACCGTGGGCTTTCCCCATCAATATCTGTCGAAAATCTTTACAGCGCGAGCTGACCGATCGATCAAAAAAAACCCTAAGTCGTTGATTCATAAGGATTATCACAAATAGGCACGCATCGTGCTTTATGCTAACTAGCCGATTGCAAGGTGCAATTGACACCATAGGAGAGCAGCATGACACGATTTAGGAAACTGACAAAGGCGACGACCTTGGCGCTCGCAATTGCCGCCGGGTTTGGTGTGAGCGGCGCGGCCCACGCCAGTTTGGTCGCGACAGCGGTTTTGGAGGTCCAAAACTTCCAGATTCAAAGTGTAGCAAGTGGGGTTGGCACCATTCTTGACGCCAGCCATTTTTCAGGTCTCACTGTCGGGGATTTCGGGCACAACACCGCATCGTTGACAGGGTCAACCTCTGTGACTACCAGCGGCAGCGTAGCCAGCGGCCCGATGAATATTGCACAGGCTTGCGTCGGCGTTATCTGTCCTGGACAAGACGTCTACACTCATACCACCCCCCCTCCGGTAGTGAATACCCAGTTGGCAAGAGCAGATAGCAACCTGCAAGGCGCGCCATTGACAGGCCTTGGTCAACCCACCGGGGCGACCGCACAAACGGTAGCTGAGGTTCTATTGACATCAAACGGCGTTGGTGGCGGCGATAGTGGTCTTGGGTTGAATACCTTATTCAACTTGGTCTTAACCGGTACCGAAACTCTGCGCCTCGACTTCCTTGCGGATCTCTACCTGCGAACTTTTCTCAGCGCTGACTCACAGATTCCAGGCTCGGTTGCTCGAGCAAGTAGCGCGCTATCGTTTGGCATCGACCAACTAGTGGGTGGCGCCTTCGTAAACGTATTTCAATGGGCGCCGGACGGTGTGGTGGGCAGCGGGATTGTTGGTGGTATCGAAAATTTTGACGGTACCAATTTGAACACTGGGATCACTACTCTCTTACCGGGCACCACCACTGCAAATGACCTCGCTGGAAGCCAGCATTTCCAGGCGGACGTAACCCTTGGCGCAGGCGTTTATCAATTTGCTATCAACCACGCCGTGTTTGCCAACGGAACTCAAGTAATCCCGGAACCCGGAACGATGTTGCTGGCGGGTGTTGGGCTTCTTGGCGTCGCTCTTTCGCGCCGCCGTGCAAGCAAAGCGGCCTGAATCTCAAGATCTTTTTCCGATCTACTCAAAAGCCGGGCCCTGCCCCGGCTTTTTTTGCGCAGAATGTTTCGATCGACTTTGGCGTCACTTCTGTGCTCACCTGACGGCGGGCCGGTCGGTGGCACGCTCAGCCTCTATCTGGATTGACTACGTCAGGCGCTGCCAGTCATCCGCTTCGGCGCGTCAGGAGGAGCAAGAAAAGCCTAGCCCACAGCCTCGATCATCGATACTTGAGGACGGCTCATCTAAGAGTCTGGGCCGCCGCAATGGCATCGAGGCGGGCCTGGCGGCGCTCGATCTCGGCGGGTATGTCCAACTCGGGTTCGTTCTTCTCGGCCTCGTCAGTGCTGTTGGCCTTGTTCAACAAGGCCGCGATCTGGGCCTTGAGCTCGGCCTCGGTAGCCTGCATGCGCGCATAACTCATGGCTTTGTGGCGGCTGGCGTTGGCCTTGATCTTGGTGCCGTCCACTGCAATGGTGCCCAGCTTGACCAGCCCCATTTCGCGCGCCAGGCGCACCACCTGGGTGAACAGCTCGGTGAACTCTGACAGGTGCAGCGAGCGGAACTCCCGGATCGTGCGGTGCGCCGGGAAGTTGTTGGCCCCCAGCACCCGCAAAGCCACATCCTCGTGCAGCTTCCTGGCAATCTTGCGCGAGCTGAACACCCCCGTGGCGTAGGCATACACCAATACCTTGACCATCATGGCCGGGTGAAAGGGTTGGTTGCGCGAGCCGCCGCCTTTGTACCGGGCATGGAATGCCTTGAGGTCCAGGCTGTCGACCGTGTCGCTGACGAAGTACGCAAGGTGGCCGGGTTGTAGCCAATCTTGCAAGGCGCAGGACAGCAGGTACTGCTGCTCAGGGAGGTAGGGCATGTAGCTTGTGCTCATGCCGATGTAACGATCAACCCGCCCGACCGTTGTGCGGGACAACCCTATGTTCTACCGCCCAGACTCCTAG
>OFPG01000042.1_pt1 | contig 15409 bp, 16 predicted proteins | sample 1542501 | NCBI WGS metagenome assembly OFPG01 (sample SAMN05503963, study PRJEB24370) | sediment metagenome | isolation source: lake sediment | place: USA: Lake Hill lake, St. Paul Island, Alaska | collected 2013
TACACTCTTTCCCTACACGACGCTCTTCCGATCTCACGGCCCGTGTCGCTTGCGAAAACCGCGCGGCAACTCGGGCTGGCCGGTCGCGAACAGCCCACGGCGGCTTTGCCGCGCAACCGCCTCTTCCGCAGCGTAGGGCCCGGGATTCTGGCGCCAGCGGTAGGACCAGGCCTGGCCCGCAACTACCATCTGCGCGCCCAGATCCTTTCCATCGAGCTGGATGCGCGCAAGTCCCCGGCCGTAGGTGTCGTAGCGCCGGACGGTCACCGACACACGCTGGTGCAACGCACGCTGCGCCAGCATCTCACGCGACGCCGCGCCGCCGGTCTGGCAAATCTCGGGCGCGTCGATGCCGTCAATGCGCAGCTTGCGCGGCGGGCCACCCGAGTCCGGCTGCACCCAGAGCGTGTCGCCATCCGAGACAAAGGAGACTTTTCCAGCAAATGATCCCTTCGCATGGCTGTTGCTTGCTATTAAAAAACCAGCGAGCAGAAAGAATCTGAGAATCATGTGGGGTTCGTGGTTCGAAAACGGTTGATTGGAGCATACCGCTCGCTGCGCAAGACGTGCAGCACCGCTGCACAGGGGTGTCAGCGCCAAAGAACCTTCCGCAACGCTGATGAGTACCGGGAAAACTCATGGATTTCCCATCGCAGGCCAAAAACGTTCCTGTTAGACTCAAATCGTCCAATATCCAGTATTCCGTAACTTCTAAGACTGCATCCTCCATGATCAATCTGCGTGATTTGCGCCTGGACGATGCACGGGCCCTGCTGGAGCATGATCCCTCAAGCAGCCTCCCGGATCCGGAGGAATCCCCCACCGCCTACTTGCAGAGCATCATTGACAACCTGTGCGAACTTTCCCTGAAAGACCCGCTGACAGGCTTGTCCAATCGGCGCCATTTTCGCAATGTGCTGAGCCGCGAAATTGATGTGGTGGCCCGTTCTGGTGAGTCCGCGTTGCTGTTGATGCTGGATATTGACCATTTCAAGAAGGTCAATGACACCTACGGCCACCTGGCCGGAGACCATGTGCTTCAGGCTGTTGCCAAGTGCCTGGCGACCTGTGTGCGACCAATGGACACGGTGGCGCGCTACGGTGGCGAGGAATTCGCCGCGATTCTGCCAAACTGTCCAGCGTCGTATGGGACGATCGTGGCAGAACGAATCCGTGAAACAGTGGGAAACCTCTCCATTTCCGTGGCGCCGCTGGTCAACGTCCAGGTTACCGTCAGTATCGGGGGCGCCTACGCGCCTGAATGGATCCGCTCCACGACGGCGTTGTGGACCGATCGGGCCGATATCGAGCTCTATCGGGCCAAGACCGGGGGTCGCAATCGAGTTTGCATCGACCAGCAACCGGTGATATCGGTGAGTGCAGAGGAAAAGAGGCTGTTGTTCAGCCATCTCTCAGTGGGTGACCCAGCGTGGATCGCAAGTGTTCCCGGTGACGCATCGGGTGGTGCAACAGGCAGCGCAATGAATAGGGTGAACTGAAAATGAGCGATGTCCTGAATCCTCCACAAGACAATTTGGCCACAACCGTGGTGCCCCTTAAACCGCTTGGCAAGGTGCTCGCGGTCACCAGTGGCAAAGGGGGCGTCGGCAAGACCTTTGTCTCGGCCAATCTGGCAGCGGCTCTGGCCAAACGCGGGCACCGTGTGCTGGTGCTGGACGCTGACCTGGGTCTGGCCAATCTGGATGTGGTGCTCAATCTGTACCCGAAGATCACCCTGCACGATGTGTTTACCGGGAAAGCCAAACTCGAAGAAGCCATCGTGCGGGCTCCGGGCGGTTTTTCGGTCTTGCTGGCAGGCTCCGGCATGGTGGAGTATTCGCGCCTGACACCCGAAGTTCGCGACGATTTCCTGCGCATCATCAGTGGACTGATGCCGCATTACGACATCGTTTTGCTGGATACCGGCGCCGGCATTTCGGATGTCGTCCTTTTTGCAGTCTCCCTTGCCTCGGAGGTTTTGGTGGTTGCCACACCCGAACCCACTTCGCTGACCGATGCCTATGCCACCATCAAGGTACTGGTGGGCCAGCAAAAGCGACAAAATATTCGCATGGTGATCAACCAGACGGCGCGCCTGGGTGATGGCCGAGCCATCACGACACAATTGCAGCAGGTGCTGGACCGCTTTGTGACGACTGAACCGGGACGGCCGATTCGTCTGATCCATATGGGCGATATTCCCTCCGATCCATCCGTGCGTCAGGCAATCATGCGCCGCCAGTTATTGATTCAATCGATGCCCGGTTGCCCGGCCGCCCTGGCGATTTCCCAATTGGCCGTCAAGCTGGAAGACACCATCATCGCGCAGGCCAAGTAGGGCTGAAAAGCTCGGCGCGGTTACGCCCAAGGTCTTTAGCCAAGTACATGGCCGCGTCTGCATTTCTGGATAATTCGATTTCATCGTCGCCATGTTCAGGATAGGTGGCGATCCCCGTGCTGCAGGAAATATGCACTGTATGGCCTCCGGACAACGAAAATGGCTCTTCAAGTGCCTGGCGGATCTTCAGCGCCATCAGCAGGGCATCCTGGTCGTTCGTGATCACGGGAAGTAACACGACAAACTCATCGCCTCCGATGCGACCCACCGTATCGGACTGCCGCACGCACTCGATCATCCTCAAGGCCGCGGCCTTGAGAAGCAAGTCGCCCACGGCATGACCCAGGGTGTCGTTGACGGACTTGAAGCGATCCAGGTCAAGAAACATCAGGGCCAGGCGCGTCCTGTCCCGCTTGGCATGCGCCAGCTCCTGTTGCAGGCGGTCATAGAACAAGGCCCGATTGGGCAAGCCGGTAAGAGGATCGTGCTGTGCCATGTGTGCCATGCGCAACTCTGTCTCCTTGCGCTCACTGATATCGCGCGCAATACTGACGAAATGGGGTACGTTACGGATCAGCAATTGCTTTCCGGATATCAGGCTCACGCGCGCCGTACCATCTTTCATAAAGAAATTGGCTTCAAAGTTTTCGCAGAATCCTTTCTCAAGCACTTCGTTGACAAATTCTCGGTACTCTGCCGGATTTGCCCACAGTCGGATATCCGACACAGGCCGACCCAGCAGATCTTCCCGCTCGAAACCTGTCAGTGCCGTGAATCTGTTGTTGATATCCACAATAATGCCATCCGACAAACGGCTGACCACCACACCGTCAGGACTGGTATCAAAAATCAGCTCGAAGCGTTCCTTGACTTCCCGGAGTTCGGCGGTCATCCTGGTCGCGGCGGCCATCGCACGGGCGCGCCCCGTTATCAGCACCCAGGCGAGCATGGTCAGCAGCAAGGTGAAACCCGCACCGCCCAGGGCAATGAGCGTCGAACTGTCCTTGCCGGACGGCGCTGCAGCATCGGCTCGTGAACGCACCGTGACGGCCCAGGTACGACCCGCCAAAACAAGGTATTCAGTCAGTTCAACAGGTGAATCATGACGCAAGCCCGAAACAAGCGTTGAATCAAACATCAGCATCTCCGGCGACATCTTCACGCCGTCATGAATCTTGACATCGTTGGCAAGTGCACGCTGACCATAGAGACTGGCCATCAGGTCGTTGATCCGCACCGGCGCCATCACCCAGCCCAGCAGGCTGGCACGACGGTCTGCCAGGGTCGCAGGGGGCCGCCCGCCTTTGTACAAGGGAAGAAACATCACAAAACTGGCTTGCGACCGGCTACCGCCTGTTGGAGGCGACTCAAGCTTGCCCGTCATCGTCAGGCGGCCCGTGTCCCGGGCACTGTCCATTGCCACTCGCCGGGCCGGATCAACATAAGGGTCCACGCCTCCTGCCGTCGACAGGAGCCCAACCACACTGATCTCTTCAATCCCCACAAAATCGGCTCCCAGTTGAAGGGCTTCCACATAGGCTTGAAGAACCCGGGGTTCAACCCGGTCCGACGCAGCAAAAAGACCCTGAACCCCCAGCATGACCTGACGGTAAGACGCCATACGCTGCTCAATGCTGCTGGTGATCTCGCGCAGGCTGAAGTCCAGATTGGCGCGACGGTCCAACTCTGCGTTATGTCGTTCGTGCTGCCACAACCAATAGCTCGCAACGCCCGCGGTCGTGAAAACCATGACAGCCAACAGGTAAGGGCGAAACCTGTTCACGCCGTGGGTCTCAGAAATTGACCATGGTGGTGGCGAGATCAGCTGAAAAATAGGCGCCAAAGATGCGCAGCATGGTGCCGTCCCTGCGCATGTCGTCCACCAAAGCACGCCACTTGGCCTGTTCTGTCGCAGACAGTGACTTTTTCGACATGATCAGGCCGTGCGGAACCGGGTCGTCGTTCGTGTCCACAATCACGGTTAAGTCCCTGACTGGACTGCCCGCTACCTGCGAATAGTCAAAAGGCTCGATGATCATGGCCTGAATGCGGTTCAGGGCCAGCAGTTCGTACAGTGGATCAAGGCCGGTTGCGAACTGGACCCGATTTTCTGCACTCAGCCTGTCAACAAACTCATTGGCATTCTTGCTGTATCGAAAACTGCGAATGACACCCAGTTGCAGGCCGGGGGTTTTTTCAAAGGCTGACAACTGCAACACATTGGCGTCTTTTCGGGCCAGCAGGTAGTACTTGTTGGAAAAATACCAGGCAAATCCGGCGAAGGCTTCACGCTTCTCATTGCTTATCCCTGACAGGCTGAAGTCCAACGCCCCTGACTCGATCAATTGCCATATTCTGGCGCGGGCCATCACACTGACGACCACTTTGCAGCCACTGCGTTTGATCAGTTCATCCGCCACGTCCTTGTCAATACCGCCACCGGTAACGCTGGAATAGAGCAAGCCGTGTTCATGCAGCGCCAGCGTCAGCGGGCGTGAGCAGTCCGGGCCCACGCCCGCCTGCGATACCCCCATCGCAACGGACAGGAGGAGCGCAATCCCCAAAGCACGAAGCATGTGAACCATAAATCCCACCTTGTCAAGAAAATGGAAATTGCTGTTCATTCTGACATCAAAAGCGGCATACTCCAATGACGCTTTTCCAAAACCCTGAAATCATCAAGCCGTGACGATCCAGCCTTCAAGTGGGTCCATGTCATCCGGCAACCCGTAGCGAGCAGCGCCCTGCGCCTGCCGCGACGCTGCCCAGGCTGCCTGGACCAGACACAGCACTGCATCCAGTGAATCACCGCTGGCGTCGTCCACCAACACATCTCGCTGCGCATGGCTTAGCTTGAGCCGCAGACCCAGGCGGGTCTGGCCATGCTCCAGCGCGGTAATCAGATCTTTGCGGGCGATCAGGCGCTCTGGCGTCTGCCGGGCTTTGTCGTCACTCTTGTAGCTGCGCTTGCCCAGCAGCTCCCGCGCCAGCAAACCCGGGTAGGCTTCCAGGGCGACCCGGCGCGCCTGGCCTGTCGTTGCATCCACATCGTGCGGGTCGCCAGCCTGCAGGCCGGCCAGTTGCACCCCCGCCGCCAACAGCAGTGGCACGCCGGCATGCAGCATGTACGCCACGGGAGGATTGACCCATTTCATGGAGGGGCTGGACCCGGCCGGGATGTCGGTCGCCCGGTGGGCAAATTTGCCACCCACGGGCCGGGCATCGCAGAACGCAGCAAACGTGGCGCGGATTTGCTCCCGGCTCAGCGTGGCGTAATGACGGATGCAGGCTTCCCATTGCCTTGGCCAGCCCAGTGTCTCGACCAGTTCACGGGGCAGGCCGAACGGGAGATCAAAGCCGCCTACCCAGCAGAGTGGCTGCTGCAACCACTGTGCGAATGCATCCAGTGATTCGAGTCGCTCCAGTTTCGATAGCTGTACACGCCCGCCCTGTGAGGACCCCAAGGCCAGAACAATCGGTTTTTTGCGCGAAGGACTGCTTGAAAAGTCACACCCTAGCAGCGCCGTGCCCACCGCAGGCTCACCACGCCACGGGTCGCGCTGGATCGCGGAAGCCGTCAAACGCTCAGGCGCGGCCGATGATGCACGCGGTTGCCATCAGCTCTTCGAGCAGGGCCAGGGACACACTGCCCGATACCGAGTAGGGGTCCAGCTCCGGCTTCTCGGCGTACTTGAGCAAAATGGAGGCGTTGATCTTGGACATGTTGACCTGTCCCATGGTCCAGCCGCCAAAGCGGCGCTCGGACACTTCTTCGTAGTGCAACAGCACCACATCCTTGTGGCGGGGATCTTTCTGGATGTGACCATAGAGCTCGCTCACGGGCATGCGTCCGCCTTCAATGGCCTGCAGGAAAATGCCGCCGCCATAACAAAGAATGCCGGTGATGCCGCACTCCGGGTTGTGCTCGCGCGACTGGGCCAGAATCGCCTCGATGGCGTCAGGACTGGTGTCGATTGCGCGACTGGCGTAAAGCAAGCGTACCAACATGATCAGCCTTTCTTCGGGATGAGCGAGAGGAATTCACGGCGCAGATTGGGGTCCTTGAGAAAGCTGCCGCGCATGACCGAATTGATCATTTTGCTGTCCATGTCCTTGACGCCGCGCCAGCCCATGCAGAAATGGGTGGCCTCCATCACGATGGCCAGGCCGTCCGGCTGGGTCTTTTGCTGAATCAGGTCGGCCAGCTGGACCACGGCTTCCTCCTGGATCTGCGGTCGGCCCATGACCCACTCCGCCAGGCGTGCGTACTTCGACAAACCAATCACGTTCGTATGTTCATTGGGCAGCACGCCAATCCAGATCTGGCCGATGACCGGGCACAGGTGATGGCTGCAGGCACTGCGAACCGTGATGGGGCCGACGATCATCAACTCGTTGAGGTGTTCGGCGTTGGGAAACTCGGTGATGGTGGGTGCGCTGACGTAGCGGCCACGGAACACTTCGTTGAGATACATCTTGGCGACCCGACGCGCCGTCTTGTCGGTGTTGTGGTCGCGCTCGGTGTCAATCACCAGGCTGCTCAGCACGCCCTTCATCTTGTCTTCCACTTCGTCGAGCAACTTCTCCAGCTCACCCGGCTCAATGAAGTCAGCTATGTTGTCGTTGGCATTGAAGCGCTTGCGTGCCGCCATCAGGCGTTCCCGGATTTTGACGGATACGGGAGTGCCCTCATCGGCATCAGCTGGATTCATGGTGCTCTGGCTTTTCATTAACATGAAAGAATGGTACCAGCGTTTTACTTCAAGGGTTTTTGGCCAGTGGCCCCCGTCAATAAAGCGTCAATAGCTATTAAATCAATAGCGCTTCCCATTCAGGAACACCAGAATACGCATCAGTCCAAAGGCGACGCGATCCAGAAAGCGCTGGCGCCACGGCCGGTTGGCGTAAGCCGCAGGGTCCACGCGGACACCATCGTGCTCAAAAGCGTGCTCCAGCCGCGCGCGCAAATCCTTCGCAAAAAAAGCATCATCGACCACCACGTTGGCCTCACGCGCCAGCAACAAACTCAAAGGCTCAAGATTGGAAGAACCCACCGTGGCCCAATGACCGTCAATCACCGCGACCTTGGCATGGAGAAAGCTGACCGCGTACTCGTGAATCTCCACACCGGCCGCCAGCAACGCACCATACACGGGCCGGGCCGCGTGGTACTGCATGAAGTACTCATACCGTCCCTGCAGTAACAGACGCACCCGCACCCCCCGTTGCGCCGCAAGAATCAGCCCCTTTCGCAATTTTCGGCCCGGAACAAAATAAGCATTGGCAATGATGATCTCATCAACCGCCACGCCAATGGCTTTGCGGTAACTGCGTTCAATCCGGGACCGGTTGCGCACGTTGTCGCGCAGTACCAGATCGGCAATTGTGTTGTGACCCGGAGCGCCGGGGACGGGTGCTTGCGCATCCTTGTCAGTTTCCATGTCCGACCGGGCCTGTCGCGCCAGCGCTACTGCTTCCTGCAGGGCGCGCCAGGCGGCCGGGAAATTGCTCTGGCGCACGGTACTGGCGGCCTGCAAACGCCACCAGAACTGCGCCGTCGCCTCATGCACCGCCTGCACCAGCGGGCCCGTCACACGCACGGCGAAGTCAAACCGGGGCGCATCCAAAGCGCCATGGTTGGGATCGTAAAAATCATCCAGCACATTGATGCCGCCGCAAAACGCCACCGTGCCATCCACCACACACAGTTTTCGGTGCAAACGCCGCCAGCGGCTGGGAATCAGAACCCCCAGCCGGCCCAGAGGCAAAAAAATGCGCCACTGGACGCCGGCCGTATTGAAGCGGGTCACCCATTCATGCGGAAGACTGGGCGTGCCGACACCGTCCATCACCAGGTACACCGCCACCCCGCGCTGCGCGGCGCGCTCAAGCGCCACTGCCACGCCCTGACCGGACGCCTCGACACTGAAGATGTAAGTTTCCATCCGGACTTCGTGCACGCTGTGCTCAATGGCTTGCACCAGTGCCGGGAAAAACGCCTGGCCACCCTGCAACAGCTGGACCTGATGACCGGGTCGGGGTTGCGTCATGGGTACGCGTTTTAGTCCGGGAGGCCGAACTCGGCAATCATGGGCAAATGGTCAGACATGCGCCACCAGATGCGTCCACGGGGTACATGAACGCCCAGCGGTGTCAGGCCTCTGGCATACACGTAGTCCAGTTGCACCAAGGGAAGTCGGGCCGGAAAAGTGGCATGGCGGCCGCCATTGAACGCGCTCAGTTTTGTGGCGTCCAGCGCCCGTTGCACCAGGGATCCCCAGTCATTGAAGTCTCCCGCCACGAGCAGCGGCGCCGCCGGCGGCACTTCGCGCTCGATAAAGCGCTGCAACTGCGCCACCTGGCGGGCGCGGCTGGCCCGAATCAACCCCAGGTGAACCACCACCACATGCACCGCCCGTCCATGCACCATCACCTCCGCATGCAGCAGGCCACGCTGCTCAAAACGGTGGTCCGAGATGTCTTCATGCTGGTGCGCCACCACCGGCCAGCGCGACAACAAAGCATTGCCATGCTCTCCATGCCGGGTGAACGCGTTGGTGCGGTACACCGCCTCGTAACCTTCCGGCGCCAGGAAATCGGCTTGCGGCAGTTCCGGCCATTGGGTGAAATATTGTTCCTCGCGCCGGTGCACCTTGCGCACCTCCTGCAGGCACACGATGTCGGCATCGAGCTGCTCGACCGCATGACCCAGGTTGTGGATTTCCAGCCGGCGCCGCGGCCCAACGCCTTGCACGCCCTTGTGAATGTTGTAAGTGGCAACACGAACGATATTCATGCTTGAATCCTCAAAGCGGCCAATCGTGGCAGCATTAATATGGCCTCCGCGTTGGAAGGTGAGAAACAAGCCTGTGCCGCTTGCCGGTAAGGCAGCCACTGGTAGTCCGTATGTTCGCGTGGACTCAAACGCACCGGCGTCCCGACTGGCACCATTAAACCAAACAAATGCTCGGTGTTGCGCCTCACCCCCGGCGCATAGCGGTGCTGCCAGCGCGGATAAATGTCATAGACGTTTTCAAGCTGCCAGTCGAGCAGGCTGTTCCGCAGCGCCGTGCCGGGCGCGCAGTCAATGCCGGTTTCCTCGCGCACCTCGCGCACCGCCGTTTGATCGAAGGGCTCACCCAGCGCATCTTTGCTGCCGGTGACAGATTGCCAGAAATCGGTGGCGTCGGCTCGTCTGATCAGCAGCACGTCCAGCACCGGGGTGTAAATCACCACCAGGACGGATTGGGGAATCTTGTAGGTCATGGACATAAAAAAGGGCGCCGTTGGAGCGCCCTTTCATTCTGCCTGAAGCCCCCGGTCAGGACTTGATCAAACCGCTTTTGTCAGCTCGGCAGGACGCAGCCTGATGTGCAGTTCACGCAACTGCTTCTCGTCCACGGTCGAAGGCGCCTTCGTGAGCAGGCATTGCGCGCGCTGGGTTTTGGGGAAGGCGATCACGTCGCGGATGGACTCGGCACCGGTCATCAGGGTGACGATGCGGTCCAGACCAAAGGCCAGACCACCGTGGGGCGGCGCGCCATATTGCAGGGCATCGAGCAAAAAGCCGAATTTGTCCTGCGCTTCTTCAGGTGTGATTTTCAGGGCGTCAAACACTTTTTGCTGCACATCCGCACGGTGAATACGCACCGAGCCACCGCCCATCTCCCAGCCGTTGAGCACCATGTCGTAGCCTTGGGAAATGCACTTCTCGGGCGCCGTGACCATCCAGTCTTCATGGCCTTCTTTCGGCGCCGTGAAGGGGTGGTGCACCGCGGTGTAGCGCTGCGCTTCCTCGTCAAACTCGAACATCGGGAAGTCGACCACCCACATCGGACGCCAGGCCTTCTCGAACAAACCGTTCTTCTTGCCAAACTCGCTGTGCCCGATCTTGATGCGCAAGGCACCGATCGCATCGTTGACCACCTTGGCTTTGTCGGCACCAAAGAAGATCAGGTCGCCGTCCTGCGCCTTGGTGCGGGCCAGCACTTCGGCCAGGGCCTTGTCGTGGATGTTCTTGACGATGGGGCTTTGCAGACCCTCGCGGCCCTTCGCCAGCTCGTTGACCTTGATGTAGGCCAGGCCCTTGGCACCATAGATTTTGACAAACTCGGTGTAGGCATCGATCTCGCCGCGGCTCAGGCCACCGGCTTCCCGTGCCCCACCGGGAATGCGCAGGCCGACCACACGGCCGCCCTTCATGGTGGCCGCACCGGCGAACACCTTGAAGTCCACATCCGTCATGATGTCGGTCAACTCAGCGAATTCAAGATTGACGCGCAGGTCGGGCTTGTCAGAGCCGTAGCGGTGCATGGCTTCGCTGTAGGCCATCACCGGAAACTCGCCCAGGTCAACGTTCAGGGTGTTCTTGAATACGGTGGTGATCATGCCCTGGAACATGTCGCGGATATCCTGCTCACTCAGGAACGAGGTCTCAATATCAATCTGCGTGAATTCGGGCTGGCGGTCAGCGCGCAGGTCTTCGTCGCGGAAGCACTTGGTGATCTGGTAATAGCGGTCATAACCGGCCACCATCAACAGCTGCTTGAACAACTGGGGACTCTGCGGCAGGGCAAAAAAGTGGCCCTCGTGAACACGGCTGGGCACCAGGTAATCGCGCGCGCCTTCAGGCGTGGACTTGCCCAGCATCGGGGTCTCGATGTCGATGAAACCATTGGCATCCAGAAACTTGCGCACTTCCATGGACACGCGGTAACGCAGCATCAGGTTGTTTTGCATGTAGGGACGGCGCAGATCCAGCACACGGTGGGTCAGGCGCGTGGTCTCGCTCAGGTTCTCATCGTCCAGCTGGAACGGTGGCGTGACCGACGGGTTGAGCACGGTCAACTCGTGGCACAGCACCTCGATCTTGCCGCTTTTGAGGCTATCGTTGGTCGTGCCTTCCGGGCGGGCGCGCACCAGACCTTTGACCTGAATGCAGAACTCGTTGCGAATGCCCTCGGCCGTCTTGAACATGTCGGCACGGTCCGGGTCGCACACCACCTGCACGTAACCTTCGCGATCACGCACATCAACAAAAATCACGCCGCCGTGGTCGCGACGACGGTTCACCCAGCCGCACAGGGTAACGGTTTGGCCCAACAGGGCCTCGGTCACAAGACCGCAATAGTGGGAGCGCATGGCCATAGACAGCTTTCAAAGCCCGCCGGAGAAGGCGGCACAGGTTATCAACAGAGATTGTTCGGGAAAACTTATTTGGTGGACGAGCCAACCACAGCCGAAGGAGCCACGGACCCCATGGAAATCACATAGGTCAGCGCTTCATCCACACTCATGTTCAACTCGATGACCTCGGCACGTGGCAGCATCAGGAAAAATCCACTGGTCGGATTGGGCGTGGTGGGCACATACACACTCACCAAATCCGGGCCCAGATGCCCGGCGACCTCACCGCCGGGTGTGCCCGTCTGGAACGCGATGGTCCAGACGCCCGCACGCGGGTACTGGACCAGCATGGCGGTTCGAAACGCGTTGCCATTGCTGGAAAAAAGTGTATCGGACACTTTTTTCACGCTGTTGTAAATGGACTTGAACACCGGGATTCTGGTGAACAGCTTGCCCCACTGGCTGAGCCACCAGCGCCCCGCCACATTGGAGACCAGCGCGCCCGTCACCAGCAATACTGAAAAAACCAGAACCACACCCAAACCGGGGATGTGACGCAGTTGCTCAATCTGGGCGCCGGTCGAGCCTGGCGTCAAGGCCGAAAGGCCCGTCAAAATGCCGCCAAAAATGGCATCGAGCAGCCCCACCAGCCACAACAACACCCAGATGGTGAGGGCCAGTGGCAGCCAGGCCAGCAGGCCGGTGAGCAGGTACTTTTTGATTGGCACAGGAATTCCAGGGTTTTGTGGGCAACGCGTCAATGGCAGGCGCAAGCGCTGCCGCAGCCGCCCGAGGCAGAAGGAGGAGCCGAGTCTGGTTTTGCAGCCGAACTCTCACTTGGCTTGGCGTCGCTGGCAGTCGTCGACGCGGCGTCCGAACTGGTGGCCGTGGCGGAGGTCGCCGGCGCGCCCCCCCCCTTGAAATCAGTGGCGTACCAGCCGGAACCTTTCAGCTGAAAGCCCGCAGCGGTCAGCTGTTTCTTGAAGGCGGCCGCGCCACAGGCCGGGCAGTCCGACAGCGGCGTATCCGACATTTTCTGCAACACGTCCTTGGCAAACCCGCAGGACTCGCATTTGTAGGCGTAAATTGGCATGGCAATAAGGCTCGGATTTCAAGTAGCAAAGCTTTTCATTATAAAGCGTCGGCCCCTCCAGCCGCTCCAGTCCGAAAACCCGGCTAGAAAACCCGGACCCGGACAATCAGCTGCATGGTCACCAGGCCCAGCACAAAGCCAAGGCCGCCGTACATGATCGCCTGCAACAGGCGGTTGGTGCGTTTTTGCTCAGCCAGCAGCTCGTCGAGTCCGCGGCCTGACTGAGACTTGCTGTTTTGAAGAAAGGCAACCAGAAGCCGCGGCAACTCGGGTAACAGCTTGGCATACCGCGGGGCCTCGTTACGCAACTGGTCCATGAGCTTTTTGGGACCCAGCTGATCGATCATCCACGTCTCAAGAAACGGTTTGGCCGTCGCCCAGAGGTCCAGCTCCGGGTCCAGTTGGCGCCCAAGGCCCTCGATGTTGAGCAGTGTTTTCTGCAGCAGCACCAGCTGCGGCTGGATTTCGACAGAGAAACGCCGCGAGGTCTGAAACAGCCGCATGAGTACCAGACCCAGCGAAATCTCCTTGAGGGGCCGGTCAAAGTAAGGCTCGCACACCGAGCGGATCGCGGACTCAAGCTCATCGACCCGCGTTGCGGCGGGCACCCAGCCGGACTCGATGTGCAGCTCGGCCACCCGTTTGTAGTCGCGCCGGAAAAAGGCCGTGAAGTTCTGTGCCAAATACTCTTTGTCCGACTCGGTCAGGGTGCCCACGATGCCGAAATCCAGCGAGATATAGCGGCCAAACGTGGTTGGTGCGACGCTGACCTGGATGTTGCCAGGATGCATGTCGGCATGAAAAAAACCATCCCGAAACACCTGGGTGAAGAAAATGGTGACACCGTCCCGCGCCAGCTTGGGGATGTCCACCCCCGCCGCCCGCAGGCGCTCCACCTGGCTGATGGGGATGCCGTTCATGCGCTCCATCACAATGACTTCAGTGGCGCAATAGTCCCAGAACATCTCGGGGATCAGCACCAGATCAAGCCCGGCCATGTTGCGGCGCAGTTGCGCCGCGCTGGAAGCCTCGCGCACCAGGTCGAGCTCGTCATGCAGGTACTTGTCGAATTCGGCCACCACTTCACGCGGTTTAAGACGCTTGCCGTCGTTGGAGAGGCCCTCCACCCAGCCCGCCATCATGCGCATCAGGCTCAGATCTTTTTCGATCGCCGAGAGCATGCCGGGGCGCAGCACCTTGACAGCAACCTCCCGGGCATGGCCCGTCCGGTCTTTGAGCACCGCGAAATGCACCTGCGCAATCGAGGCGCTGGCAATCGGCTCCCGGTCAAACGAGACAAAGATGTCATCGACCTTTTTCTGGAACGCACGCTCAATGGTGGCCATGGCCACGTCGCTGCTGAACGGGGGAACCCGATCCTGCAGGCGGGCCAATTCGTCCGCAATATCCAACGGCAGCAAGTCGCGCCGGGTCGACAGCACCTGCCCAAATTTGACGAAAATGGGCCCCAGGCGCTCCAGCGCCTCGCGAATCCGCTGACCACGGGGCGCATCCAGATTTCGCCCGATCGACACGATGCGCGCGATGACGCGCAGCCAGGGTTTCTGAAAACTCGTCAGGAACAACTCATCGAGACCGAAACGCAATACCACCCAGACAATGAAGACGCCGCGAAACAAACGTGTCATGTCTGCGCCTTGGTCGGCCCGGTCGCCGCGCTCGTTCCCAGAAACTGACGCAAGGCGTTCGCCATGCTCCGCGCGGCTTGACCCAACGCATGGGCCGGTGCATCACCGATCACATTGGAGAGATCCTCTTCCATATCCCAGCGGACATGGTCGACCAGCCAGTTCACCTCGGCGGCCAGCTGCACGTCGCCTTCAATTCGCACCGCCGGCTTGTCCCCGCGCAGCACGGCTTGCGCCAGTGCAAATGGGGATTCTTCGGTGACCGCCAGAACCAGGTCGGGTTTCGCCTCGGCCGGCGCCCGATCCAGCAGGCCGGCCGGCGTTGCCACCAAGGTCATGGCAAATAGACGCCATTGCATGTGGACGACACGCCCTTTTTGCCTTGCAAGGCGGCTGGTTGCTTCTTTCTCCTGAATCAGGATGTGATTCAACAGCAAGACGATGCGGCGCTGCGTCTCATCAACGGCCCAGACTGGAGGCTGAAAATTGGGGAGAGGAAGGTTTTGAAGAAAACCTTCCAGCAATGAAAAAGGGGACTGTGTTGCCATAGTCCCCATTATTCCCTGTTATTCCCCGAATACGCCCTGCGCATTCGGGGAAATCTGACCGGCAGCCTATTGCAGGGCCTGCACTCCGGCCACCAGCCAGCCACTGTTGCCACTTTTTGGCTTGGTCATGTTCCACACTTCGCGGAACGGGCTCGGACCCGCAGAAAGCTCTTCCCGAATCATGCCGGAAAACTCGACGCTGGCCATGTAGGTGTCACCCAGATCTTCAATACCCAGAAGCTGGGCTTCGATCATGACAACATCCGTGAGATTGACCGGCCCACCCGTGTGAACTTCACGCTCGGCGAGCTGCGCCTGGATTTCCTTGAGCATGGTGTCCGTCATCATGACGCGCAAGGCATTGATATCCGACTTGTCCCACGCCGCCTGCAAGGACACGAAATTCGCTTTTGCCGACTTGAGGAAACCCTCGGTATCAAAACCAGCCGGAATGCCCCAGCTTTGCGAGCCGCCCAAGCCGGAGCCGATCATCGACCCTGATGCCGCCTTCGAACTGTCAAACGCCATACTGCTGCGCTCCCATGGACGGGCAGAGGCGTCGTTACCGACGTTTTCCGGCCGATAGCTGGTGGGTACCTGCGCGGTGCTCGCAGGCGATGCGCCCTGAAATGCGAACGGTGAGTTACCCGCATTC
>OFPG01000043.1_pt1 | contig 15312 bp, 15 predicted proteins | sample 1542501 | NCBI WGS metagenome assembly OFPG01 (sample SAMN05503963, study PRJEB24370) | sediment metagenome | isolation source: lake sediment | place: USA: Lake Hill lake, St. Paul Island, Alaska | collected 2013
TGACTGGAGTTCAGACGTGTGCTCTTCCGATCTGGTATTGGCGAAAGCCGCGTTCGGTCTGGGCATGGACTTTGGTGATGACGGAAATCAGATTCCTTGTCTTGGGGTCCAGGTGCTTGCCGGCATCCTTCAGAAAGGCGAAGTAATGGCCCAGCGCCTCGGGCCGGGCTTTGAGGAGGTAGTTCAGTGCGTCACTCATGGTGGGGGAGACTCCTTCGACTATTGAAAATGCAGAACCAGCACCGGGTGTTCTGAAAGTCCCATCACCTTTTGCGCCACCCCACCGACCAGGGCACGGCCAATCCGGCTGTCGCCGCGGCTGCCCATGACGATCAGGTCGGACCCGCTACGGGTCACCGAGGCCAGAATTTCCGTGAATGGTTTGCCAATTCGTACCTCGCCCTGTGCAACAACGCCACCCAGTCGCGCCTGATCCAGCATCTCGGTGATGAAGGCCTCCGCCTGCGGGCGTTGCCCCTCTGCGGGGATCACGCTCACCAGATGCAGCGGCAATCCACACTGGGCGGCTACCGCGACGGCAGTAGCCACGACTTGACGTCCTTGCGCCGTGGGCTCTGCTGCCGCCAGCACGCGCTGGTTCCACATGCGACTCTCCCGCGGCACGATCAATACATGACATGGCGCGTGCGCCACCACTTTGCTCACCATCTCGCCTACCAGCAGATTCGCCAGAAAGCCCCGCTTGCCACGGCGGCGGATGATGATCAGGTCGCTGCCTTGTTCTTGCGCTTCCTGCACGATCTCGCGGTAGGGTTCTTCACCCCGGCGCACGCGCAGGTCGATCGTCACACCGGCGGCTTCCGCCTGGGTGCGCAACTGGGCGATCTTGGTCGCAGCTTCCCGTTCGGCTTGCGCCGCAATCTGCGGTGCCAACGCCTCATATTCCGGATTGCTCACCAGCGGCATCACCGTGACCAGCGGCAACTGGCAGCGCTGCGCCAGTGCCAACGCCATGGTCTCAGCGCCGGTGTCATATTCGCTGTGCTCGGTCGCCAGCAGCAGACGCGTAAACAACTGAGCCATATTCAATGCCCTCCTGTCAGAATGCCGGAGGCGGCCGACACCAGAACCATCACGATCAAGGCACAGAGCCCGGCATAAACATAGTCACGCCGTTTCAAATAAAGCGGAATCAAGCCCAGCAAGGGCGGCAGCGAACAGCTCGCCAGCAGCGCAATACCGATCATGTTGGACAAATCTCCCGTGTGCGCCAAAGCCAGCCAGCCCCAGCCAGTGGGCGTTGCGGTGAGCTCCAAGTGGGTGGCCACCGGCTGGTTCCAGACGCTGGGCAGCTGAGCCAGCGGCACATGCGGGGTCAAAATTCCGAACATGTAGGCTGCAAAACTGAGTACCAGCGCAATCAGCCCGATGCGGGTACCCCAATCGAGCAAAAAAGCGTAGCGCAAAGCTTCGGCTTGTTGTTGCTGGGCGTGGGTCGTGTTGGTGGTGTTCATCAGGAATTCGTTTTCAAACCCATATTCCCAAGCCTTTGAGTAAGGCACGAATGCCTGCAAACAGCAAGAGGCTAATAACCATTTTGCGAATGACCGAGCCCTTGAGTATGTGCAGCAAACGGGCACCAATCCGCGCGCCCAGCATCATGCCCACCACCGAGGGTACGGCGATCATCGGCAAAACGGCGCCCCGGTTGATGTACACCCAAGCGGCCGAGGAATCAACCAGCGATAGCACCAGCCCCGAGGTGCCTGCCGATACTTTCAGTGGAGCGCCCATCAGCAGATTGAGAGCGGGCACATTGGCCCAGCCGGCGCCGATGCCGAACATGCCGGCCATGATGCCGATGGCCAGAAACAGTACCAGGCCCAATGGGGTGCGGTGCACTTGCCAGTCAATGGCGCGCCCGGAGGCACCGTCGATAAAGACGCCGTGAATACCCAGTGCGGAGGACAGCCGGTCGGGTTGTGCCACCTGCGGGAATTCTGATTTTTTGGACACCAGCATGAGCGTCACGATACCCAGCACGATCATGCCCAGTGCGGTCTGGATCACCGAGGCCGGGAGCGCCAGGCCGAGCAGGGCGCCGACGATGGAGCTCATGCTGGCGAGCAGCGCCAGTGGCAGGGCCAGGCGGAGGTTGGACAGCCCACCGCGCAGCAGCATGGGCCCGGCCGCCAGCGCGCTGGCCAGCGCCACCAGCAGACCCGCACCACGCACAAAGTCCAGATGAAAGGGGAAAAACCCGCCGATGATCGGCACAAATAGCGTGCCACCCCCAATGCCGGCTGGCACCGCCACAATGCCGATGAAGAAGCAGGTCACAAACAGCGCCAGTGGCCAGAACCACCAGGGCAGGGTGCTGGCCGGTACCACACTGCCTGCGGCGTAAGCCGGGATTGTCAGTGTCAACAGGAATACCAACGTCATCCACGTTTGGAGAGCGGTCGTCAAAGACGGTAGGGGCAGCCTGCGCATGGAAGATCGTTCTCAGGAGATCGTTTGGTAGTACAGGTTTTGCGGGTGGTTGGCCTGGGCAAAAAAGAACCAGCGTTCCGCCAGCAAACCCACATACTGCAGTGCGAAGGCAGCCCCCAACATCCCTGTGGACGAGGCATACACGCCAACGGCCAGGCATAGCAACGGCAGCGGAAACACCATCACCAAAAAAGCCCACTTGATCGCACGCAGCATCGCGGAACTGCGGCCGTGAAAGAACTCGCGCGTATTGAACGAACCGCCCATGAAGCCCTGTGCCTTTTGCACGATGCGCGGATGCTTGATGCCGATGGCGCTCTGCAAAGTCGATTTGGGCTTGAGCCGGGCGTTGCGCAGTAGCGACGCGCTCCGCGTGATCAGCGCCAGCAGGGTCAGCACCGCCGCCACCTGGGCGTAAGGCTGTACCAGAACCGGTGCGCCCAGCGCTGCCAGCAGCGTGGCCAGGGTGGCACCCGATGCGCAGCCCAGCAGCAAATAGTTCACCAGTGTCAGCGGGCTGGCCCACTCCTGCAAAAAGCGCACCGAGGCGTAGATCATGGCGGTGCAGATGAACAGCGCCAGGCAAACCAATGCAACCACGGTGCCAATGAGCGTGCTCCCGCTCAAACCAAAAAATTGGGCGCCCCCATAGAGAAAGAGTCCCAGCATGAACAGCGGCAGGGCAATGACCTCGCGCGACAGCCAGGAGGTGCGCCACATGGCTGCGGAACGCCATGCGCGTTCCGGACGACCCAGGTGAAAGAACGAGGCGAACAGACCCAATCCGGTCAGCACCAGTGCGACCCCATTTCCTGCGAACAGAAAGCGTTGGCTGTCCGCCGGGGCGAGTCCGCCCATACCTGAAATTTCGGTGCCGTAGAGTGCGAGGAAAAGTCCTTGCGCGGCACCGATCAACGTGGTCAGAAAGATGACTGAAAAAGCAGGTTGCATAGTGTGCCGTGTTGAGGTTCAGGTGGCGAAGTCTTCGCGACCCGGGTCGCGGTGCGCATGGTCGGGCTGCTTGCCGTCGATCTTCAGCGGGTTGTCAATGCGCTCCAGATCTTCGGGGTGAATGCGGACTTCGGTCTTGCGTCGGGGCAGGTAGTGGTTGGCTGGACGAGTGCCCCATTCGGGCATGAGCTGGTAGCCACCACGTTCCGCGATGGCTTTCGCGACAATGGATTCCGGATCATGCACATCGCCGAACAGGCGCGCATTGGACGGACAGGCGAGCACGCAGGCCGGTTTGCGTTCGCGCTCCGGCAGCGCTGTGTCGGTGACACGGTCGACACACAAAGTGCATTTGGTCATGACCTTGCGCTCTTCGTCGAACTCTCGTGCGCCATACGGACAAGCCCAGGTGCAGTATTTGCAGCCGATGCACTTGTCGTAATCCACCAGCACAATGCCGTCTTCGGCTCGTTTGTAGCTGGCACCTGTGGGGCATACCGGCACGCAGGGCGGGTCTTCACAATGCAGGCAGGACTTGGGGAAGTGCACCGTTTGCGTATTCGGGAATTCACCCACTTCAAAGGTCTGCACCCGGTTGAAGAAGGTGCCGTTCGGGTCTGCGCCATAAGGGTTGAGGTCCGCCAGCGCGCCCGCCGTGCCGGACGTGTTCCACTGCTTGCAACTGGTTACGCAGGCGTGACAGCCGACGCACACATTCAGGTCGATGACCAACGCGAGCTGTGTCATTTTCCTGCTCCCCGGCCAGCGAAGTAGGCCAGCCAGCGCGGCAGCACCGGCTGGACGCCGGGCGCGGCGGGCACAGCCGTGAATTGCGGCCAACTTTGCTCGGGCTCTGCGTCCTGTGCCTTGTAGATCCGCACGCGCACGTCGTACCACGCAGCCTGGCCGGTGATAGGGTCCGAGTTGGACAGCGACGCGCTGCTACTTCCCGGCGGCAATTCCTCAGAGATCAGGTGATTGAGCAAAAAGCCGCGCTGCGATTCGTTCGCGTCGGGCGTCAGGTTCCAGGCGCCCGCGGATTTTCCGATGGCGTTCCAGGTCCACACGGTGCCGGGCTCCACCGCTTCCGAGTAACGGCACATGCAGCGCACCTTGCCCCACTGCGACTCCACCCACATCCAGCCGCCATCGGCAATGCCCGCGGCGCTGGCGGTCTTGGTGTTGACGAACAGGTAGTTGTGCGTGTGAATCTGGCGCAGCCAGGCGTTTTGCGAGTCCCACGAGTGGTACATCGCCATCGGGCGCTGGGTGATCGCATTGAGCGGGTATTTGGCGGTGTCGGTGGCCTGTTCTTCCAGCGGCACGTAGTAAAACGGCAGTGGGTCGAAGTAGGTCTCCACCCGCTTGCGCAAGTGGTCTGGCGGCTGTTTGCCGGGACGTTTGCCCTGGGCCGCGCGACGGAAGCCCTGCAGGAATTCGGAGTAGATGTGGATGACGATCGGATCCTTGTCACGCCGGATGCCCACCTTTTGCGCCCACTCCATATAGCCGCGGTTCCAGTTGCGCATGTACTGGTACTCCAGCGGCATCTCGTAATGGAACACGCAATTGTTCTTCTCGTACATCTCCCACTGCTTGGGGTTGGGTTCGCCGCGCATGGATTTTTCACCGCCCTTGCCGCGCCAACCTGCCAGAAAGCCGATGCCCGATCCTGGTGCCGTTTCGTAGTTGACGATGAAGTCGGGGTAGCTCTTGAATTTGCGCGTGCCGTCGGCGTGCGTGAAGGCCGGCAACTTGAGCCGGCCGGCCAGCTCCACCAGCACTTCCTGAAACGGTTTGCACTCGCCTTTGGGCGCGACCACCGGGATGCGCACGGAATCCGCCGGACCGTCGAATTCGGATATGGGGCGGTCCAGCATGGACATGCAGTCGTGCCGCTCCAGGTAGGTGGTGTCGGGCAGGATCAGGTCGGCAAAGGCCGTCATCTCCGACTGGAAAGCGTCGCACACCACCAGGAAGGGGATCTTGTACTCGCCGCTGTTCTCACCGTCGGTGTGCTTGTCGTTCAGCATCTTGCGCACTTCGGACGTGTTCATGGTGGAGTTCCACGCCATGTTCGCCATGAAGATCAGCAAGGTGTCAATACGGTATGGGTCACCGCGCCAGGCGTTGGTGATGACGTTGTGCATCAGGCCGTGCGCTGACAAGGGGTGTTCCCAGGAGAAGCCTTTGTCGATGCGCACTGGCTGGCCCTGATCGTCCACAAACAAGTCATCCGGGCTCTCGGGCCAGCCCAGCGGCGCACCGTCCAGCGGCGTGTCCGGTTTCACCGCATGCGGTCCCTTTGGCGGGCGTGCGTTGGGCGGTACCGCGCGGGGATAGGGGGCCTTGTGCCGGAAACCACCGGGCCGGTCGATGGTGCCCAGCAGCGACATCAAAATTGACAGCGAGCGAATCGTCTGAAAACCGTTGGAATGCGCCGCCAGACCGCGCATGGCGTGGAAGGCCACCGGGTTGCCTTTGACCGATTCGTGGCGTTTGCCCCAGCTATCGGTCCAGGCGATGGGCAGCTCTATTTTCTGGTCACGCGCGGTGATGCCCATTTCATGGGCCAGGCGACGGATGGTGGCTGCCGAAATGCCGGTAATGCCTTCGGCCCATTCGGGTGTGTAGGGTTTGACGCGCTCTTCCAATAACTGGAAGGCCGGCACCGCCGGCGTGCCGTCGGGTAGCTTGAAATGCCCCAGCAATGCCGGGTCGGCACCTTCCGCGTGGTCGGCGACGCCCTGCTCGGTCAGTCGGTCCCACCAGAAAAAGTTGGCCGGGCGCAGCGGGTTGACGACATCGCCGTCCGGGTTGCGCAGCATCATGCCGAAGTCGTCGCTGCTGGCATCCTGATTCACCAGTTGGCCGGCATTGGTGTAGCGCGCCAGAAACTCCCGGTCATACAGCCCCAGCTTGATGAGTTCATGAATCAGCGCCAGCAGGAGCGCGCCGTCGGTGCCCGGCTTGATCGGCACCCACTCGTCGGCAATGGCCGAGTAGCCGGTGCGCACCGGATTGATGGAAACAAAGCGTCCGCCGTTACGCTTGAACTTGGACAGCGCCGCTTTCATCGGATTGGAGTGATGGTCTTCGGCGGTGCCGATCATCACAAACAGTTTGGCGCGTGCCAGATCGGGGCCACCGAATTCCCAGAACGAGCCGCCGATGGTGTAAATCATCCCGGCCGCCATGTTGACCGAACAAAAACCGCCGTGCGCGGCGTAGTTGGGCGTGCCGAACTGGCGTGCAAACAGTCCTGTTAGTGCCTGCATCTGGTCGCGGCCGGTAAAGAGGGCGAACTGTTTGGGATCGGTGGCACGGATCTTCTTCAGACGCTCTTCCAGCATCGAGAAGGCTGTTTCCCATTCGATCTCTTCGAACTGACCTTCACCGCGCTCACTGCCTGGCTTGCGCAACAGCGGCTTGGTCAGGCGTGCCGGCGAATACTGCTTCATGATGCCGGAGGAGCCCTTGGCGCAGATCACACCCTGGTTCAACGGGTGTTCGGGGTTGCCCTCGATGTAGCGAACTTCGCCGTTGCGCAAGTGCACACGGATACCGCAACGGCAGGCGCACATGTAGCACGTCGTGTTGCGTGTCTCGGTGGTGGCGCCAGGCAGCGGCGGGCGGCAAGGATCATGAAGCGGTGTGGCAGACATGCGGTGGGTGCTTTTTTCGCTGGCGGGTCAATAAAAAGGGGCAATGCAAACTGTCCATGACCATGGTGCAAGGGCGGGATTTGCGGAGTGACCCTATTAAAGACAAGGGCACCCGGCCCCGTCTATAGCCGACACGGGTAACCCGGTGTAACCCAAATGGGTAGCGTGACCGGTTCCAGTTGCCCCAACCGGCTTTCTGGCTCCGATCCGGCACGGTCAGGCCGTTTCATGGGGGCTTCGGGTTTTCACGATAGATCAGTTCCGGGTTATGTATTAGCATGGTATGTCTGCGACCCCACCATGACTTCGGCCCATACCCTGTTCACCCCCGCGAACCTCGCAAACCGCGCGGATGGGAGTTCTATCGTCTCCGGATTGATGACGGAGCTGGCGGCAGGTAGTGATCTGGAGTTGCTGCTGGAGCGCTTTCTGGTTTCCATCGTCGCGCTGGCCGGTGCCCAGGCCGGGGCCGTGCGCTTGCTGACCGACGACGGGCAACATATGCGGCTGGTGGCGCAGCAAGGCTTGCCAGCGCACGTGCTGACCGCCGAACGGCTGGTGGAGCGCGACTGCGGCATGTGCGGTATCGCCGCCGGTAACGACGTGCTGGGCTGGGTGGACGACGTGCGATCCTGCGCCCGGCACAGCACGGACGCCTATTTCGGCCAGCAATGCAAGAGCGTGCTGGCCATATCGCTGTCTCACGGTAACCAGGTGCTGGGAATCTACAACCTGTTTTTTGAAGCCGATGCCCAGATCAATCCGCAGACGCAGACCATACTGCGCCTGATTGGCCAGTTGTTGGGACTGGCACTGCACAGTGCCCGGATTGAGCGCGAGCGCCTGCGCGTGACGGTGATGAAAGAGCGCCAGGAAATGGTCAATGAAGTGCATGACGCCATTGCCCAGACGTTGGCGTACGTGAGGATGCGCCTGCCCCTGCTGCACGATGCCATGCTGGCCCACGACGACCAGAGCTCGCTCAAGTATTTCTCTGATGTCAAGAAAGCAGTGGGGGAAGTGCATGACAACTTGCGCGAGGTCATGACCTACTTCCGCACCCGTATGGATCCGCTGGGCCTGCTGCACGCGCTCCAGGGTATCGCGGACGGTTTTTTCAGCCGCACCGGCATCGCACTGGAAATCAGGAATTCGGCGCAAAATCTGAATCTGACCGACGAACAGGAGGTTCAGGTGTTTCACATAGTTCAGGAAGCGTTGGCCAACATCGCGAAGCACTCCATGGCCGGACGCGCGGTGGTGGCGATTGACAAGACACCCCACCGGCTCGAGTTCGTGATTGAGGACGATGGGCTGGGTATGGCCGCACCGTCTGTGTCGACGATTGTGACCATGGCGACAGGGCTGGCCACATCGACCCATTTCGGGCTGGAAATCATGCAGAGCCGTGCCCAGCGTTTGGGCGGCAGCATTGAGGTGGGCGTGAAGGACGGTGGTGGCACGCGGGTGCGCCTGGTGCTTCCAATGACATCAACCCCACCGGAGTTCAGTACATGACCGCCAAGACCCGGGTGATGCTGGTGGACGACCATGCGCTTTGCCGCAGCGGCCTGACCGAGCTTCTGGAGCATCGGGGCGACATGAAAGTGGTCGGGGCCACCGGCGACCCTGCGCAGGTGGTACCGATGCTGCGCGAGTATGAGCCCGACCTGATGGTGCTGGACTTGCGCCTTGCCACGACCGATGGCTTGAGCCTGCTGCGCCTGATTCGCGCGGAGGGTTGCGAAACGCCGGTTGTCATACTGACCATGAGCGACAGCGAAGACGACATGTCTGCTGCGCTGCGAGCGGGCGTGCGGGGCTACCTGCTCAAGGACATGGAGCCCGAGGCGGTGATTGACGCTATCGCACGGGCGGCGCGTGGCGAGATGGTCGTGGCCTCGGCCATGACACTGAAACTCGCGCAAATACTGCAATCCGGTCCCAAGGGCTCGGTCAAGGGCGACCTGGTGGCCTCGCTCACCGAGCGCGAGCGCCAGGTGCTCGACCACGTGGCAAGCGGTCAGAGCAACAAAGTCATTGCAAAGGCGCTGGACATCAGCCACAACACGGTCAAACTGCACGTGCGCCATATCATGGACAAGCTCAACCTGCGCTCGCGGGTCGAAGCGGCGGTGTTTGCGTTTGAGTACCGCAGTTCGCCGGACGGGGCCAAGATGACGGCGGAGGTCGGTCAAAAAGTCAAAGGCTGACCTGTCAACATCGCCGGCCTGAACCATGCCAGCGAATCATGCAGTTTGACGACTTCGCCGATGATTGTGAGGCAGGGTGATTTAAGGCCCGCCTGTGCGACGCGCTCAGGCATGTCCGCCAGCGTTCCGGTGACCACTTTCTGGGTGGCAATGCTGCCGTCTTGCACGACGGCGATGGGCAGGGTGGGGGCCGCACCATGCTGCATCATCTGGTGGCAAATTTCGGGCAAACCGCCCAGGCCCATATAGATCACGACGGTCTGGCGTGGTCTGACCAGGCTGGGCCAGTCCAGGTCGGCCGTGCCGTCCTTGAGGTGGCCGGTGACGAAAATGCAGCTTTGCGCGTAGTCACGGTGCGTCAGCGGGATGCCGGCGTAGCTGGACACGCCAGACGCTGCCGTCACGCCGGGGACCACCTCAAAGGCGATGCCATGAGCTGCCAGCGTTTGCAGCTCCTCGCCGCCGCGCCCAAAGATGAACGGGTCGCCGCCCTTGAGGCGCACTACCTGCTTGCCCTCCATGGCGAGTTTGACGAGCAGCGCGTTGATTTGCTCTTGCCGCATGGTGTGCTCGTTGCGGCGCTTGCCGGCATAGATACGCTCGGCAGTGGGCGACACAAAGTCCAGTACCGCGCTGGACACCAAGTGGTCGTAGACGATTACTTGCGCCTGCTGTAGCAGGCGCACGGCGCGCAGGGTCAACAGCTCGGGGTCACCCGGGCCGGCGCCTACCAGATAGACGCGCCCGGCGCCAGCCAGGTGCCTTGTGGCGTCGGCTTTCAATGTGTGCGTCCCGTACTGCCGCAGCCGCCACCACTACAGCCTCCGCTGCCACCGCCACAACCGCTCCCGCCGGGCGACGCTTGCTCGGGCGCTCCCTCGGCTTGCCCGCCATCAATAAAGATGAAGTTGAACTCGCCCGGGTTCAGTTCCACGTAGTCCAGTACGGTGTCAGCCAGCAAGTCCTGTGATTCGTCGGCAATCACGACCGCCACACCGTCCAGGTCGAGCTTCATGTCTTCCTCATTCGGATCGTCAAAGCCCATGCCGTATTGCATTGAGCCGTCGACATCGACCCTGGCGGCGATGCGCAGGGCCATCTCCTGGGCTCCACTGGCATTTGCCGCCTGCTGGATTTGCCGTGCAGCGGCGCTGGTTAATGTAAACATGCAGTCCTCCTAGCTCACAAAAATTTCTAGTGTTCACCCTTGGTCTTTAAAAGACCAGCCAAACGGTTGCCTTGCTTCTGCGGTCCACCGACCGGAAACAGCGCGTGAAGGTAATGATTGTTGCCATGTTCCTGCCCCCACGCTTTGGCAAAGTGCCAAATCATCGCGCGTACTTGCGCCTGCACCCGATGCTCCTCGAAGTACGCGCGCAAAAAATAAATCACTTGCCAATGCGCATCGGTCAGTTCCAGGTTTTCCGCCTTGGCTTGTGCCCGTGCAAAATCCTCCGACCAATCGTCCAGGTTTTTCAAATAACCTTCGACGTCGGTGGCGACGGGTTTGCCATTGACCAATACGGCTCGTGTCGCTGCGGTGGCCTGCGGCTTCGAAGCGGTGCTGCGCGCACGTACAAAGGCGACAAACTGTGGCGCCCAGTCCGTGCCAGCTCCGCTGCGCAGATGGGCGTAGGAGGCGAGTACGTTACGGTAGACGATGCCGTCGCGCTGGCCGTCCACACCATGTCCGCGCAGCACCTGATAGGCGAATTTCACTTCAGGCGCCAGGTTTTCCAGGCTGGAGTAGTGAAACTCGTGCCCGCGCAGGGTTTGCGGCACGACGCCCGCCCGGGCAGACCAAGGCGCATCGGCTGTGGTTTGCAGCTCCATATAGCCGCGTCCCACGGGCCGCTCGTGCATCACCACGTCGGCCGGAAGTGCGCCTACCATTTGGTAAACATTCTCCTTCCACCGCAGCGTGCGTGCCAGGTACATGAGGCCGCCACATTCTGCATAGACGGGCAGGCCGCCTTCGATGGCGGCGCGGATGCCTTGGCGCAGGGCGGCATTGGCCTGTAGCTGCGGCATGAACATTTCCGGGAAACCGCCGCCGATGAACAGGCCGTCCACTTCGGGCAGGCAGGTGTCCTGCAAAGTGTTGAACGGGACGATCTCAGCTCCTGCCGCTTCCAGCGCGAGCAGGTCGTCCGGGTAGTAAAAGCCAAACGCCTTGTCGCGTGCCAGACCGATGCGAACGCGTGGCTGCGGTGTTGGCACCGGCACGGCCATGGGTTGCGCAAGGGGTGTCGGAGGCAATGGCGCGACGCTGGCGGCCAGCTGTAACACGCGCGGCAAATCAACCTGTGCCGCAATCAGTTCACCCATGGCGCGTACGCGCTGCGCGGCGTCATCCAACTCATGATTGGGCATCAGCCCAAGATGGCGCTCCACCACTGCCAGTCGCGGGTCATGACCGATGGCCCCCAGCACGGGCACATCGGTGTAGTGCTCGATCACGGCGCGCAGCTTGGATTCGTGGCGGGCACCGCCCAACTGGTTGAGGATGACCCCAGCAATGCGGATGCGCGGATCAAATGCCTGGTAGCCCAGAATCAGCGGTGCGATGCCGCGCGTCATCCCGCGCGCATCCAGCACCAGCACCACGGGCAGGTCCAGCAAATGCGCCAGCGCGGCGTTGCTGTTGCTGCCGTCCAGCGCCAGTCCGTCGTACAAGCCTTTGTTGCCTTCGACGATGCTGATGTCAGCCTGCGCAGCATGGCGCATGAAGCAGGTGGTGATCTGCTCGGGCGTCATCAGGAACGGATCAAGGTTGAAGCAGGCGCGCCCGCTGGCCTGGCCCAGCCACATGGGGTCGATGTAGTCCGGCCCTTTCTTGAAGGGTTGCACGGCCAGACCTTGCGCTGACAGGGCAGCGCACAGGCCCACCGTGATCGTGGTCTTGCCGGAAGACTTGTGCGCAGCCGAAACCAGAAAACGTGACATGCTGGACCGGTTTCAGGTGCTCGCGGCTGCGTGCGTGGTATTGCTCGCCTGCAGCGTGGCGTCGTCCAGGCGCTCAGGCAGAAAGCCCAGAAACTTCAGTGCCAGCATGACGATCAGGCCCACGATGGCCACGCCGCCAAAACCCAGCAGCCACTCCGGCAAACTGGGCGAGTAGCTGTTCAGCACGCCATCATAGAAACTGCTGCTCACCTGGCGGCCAGGGAACAGCACCAGCGGGAAGGCTTGCCCGCCGATGATGGTGACATACATCTGCGCAAATCCACCGCCCACCACCAGCGCGGCGCTTGCTGCGATGCGCAAACGCATCTGGCCGATGCGGGGGTGCAGCAGCATCACCAGCGGCAGCACGCCCCCCAGCAACACCTGACCCAGCCAGAACAGGGCGGTGTGCAAGCCTCCCTCGAGCAGCAGGAAACGTTCGAAATCATGGTGCTTGGTGAAATACAGATTGGTCAGGTGATAGACCAGCACAAAATAAAGGCCCGCCGCAATAAAGATGACTTGCAGCCGTGCAAACCGGGCCAGCAGGACGTCGCCCAAGGGGCGGCCGCTGCCATGGCACGCCAGCATCAGCACCAGCACGAACACGGCCAGGCCATAACTGAGCGACAGCGCGATGAACAAGGGCGCCAGCAGTGCCGAGTCATACGCCTGTCGGGCCACCAGAAAACCAAAAATCGAGCCGGTCCCGGTGGTCAGCGCCATACGCCAGACAAAGGCGAACAGACCAGCCAGCGGCGTGTAGCGATTCATGCGCCGCTCCATCATGGTCCACAGATAGGCGATGACAAAACCCATGAAGCCCGAATAGAGGAAGATGTTCAAGGCAAAGATGGACTTGAAGTTGAAGTGCGTCATGGCGATGATCAACCGGTCGGGTCGCCCCAGGTCGAGCATCAATACCGTCAAGCCGCCCAACAGGAGCGCAATGGCCAGCAGCCCGGACAAGGGGGCCAGCGGTTTGAACTCCGTCTTGCCGAACACCGAGGCCATCGAGGCCACATTCAGCGCACCCGATGCGGCCACCACCAGAAACACGGCAAATACATGGGGCAAACCCCAGACGATCTGGTTGTTCATACCGGTCACGATGTGGCCCTGATGCTCCATGATTGAGACAGCCCCCAGGCCGAGCAGCGTGACCAGCCCGAGCGCCCCCAGCAACAGGTAGTAGCCGGGACTGTTACCTTGCAATTCACGCAGAGTGATTTTCATGGTTCAGATTCCGAGGTAGCGCACGCCAGTGTCGAGATTGAGGTCTTCGCGGATCTGGCGCGTCGGGTAGCTGGCGACCCGTTTGGATATCTCGCTGTTCGGGTCGTTCAAGTCGCCAAACACAATGGCTTCGTGCCCCGCTGCGGAACAGGCGCTCACGCAGGCCGGTTGCTCGCCGCGGTCTACCTTGTGGACACACAGTGTGCAACCTTCAACGGTGCCCTTGCCACGGGGGACATCGGCTTTCTGATCGTGCAGGGGTTCATGGACGAAGGAACGTGCCTTGTAGGGGCAGGCCATGACGCAGTAACGGCAACCTATGCAAATGTGCTTGTCCACCAGCACGATGCCGTCAGCACGCTTGAAGGATGCGCCGGTGGGGCATACATCCACGCAAGGTGGCTCGGCACAGTGCTGGCACATCATCGGCAGGGACTGCGTCTTGCCGGTACGAACTTCCTTGATTTCGATTTTTCGAATCCACTGTGAATCGGTCGTCCGAGTGCCCCCTGAAAGACCGTTTTCCGTGTTGCAGGCGGTGACGCAGTCGGTGCAGCCGCTGGCGCACTTGCCGCTGTCAATCAGCATGCCCCACCGGACCTTGCTGCTGGCCCCTGGGCTGAGTGAGCCGCCTACAGGTGCGGCTTGGGCGATTTCGATCAGGCGGACGCCGGGCGCGATCATGACACCGGCCAGGCCGGCGGCGGCTACGCCCAGAAAACCACGGCGGCTGGTCTTCATGTCAGTCGTTTCGCTCGATGGGGTCGTCATATCTGGCTTCATGGCTTGACCTGTTGCTGCGCTACTACCCGTCGCAATTGCAGACTCAGTGACTGGCCACCTGGCTCGCCATGGGACACCAGTGGATGGAAGGATGTCTGGGGCGGTTTGTTGGCATGGCACTCAAAACAGTCAATTTTTACTGCCGCGTAGCTGTGGCAACTTTGACAGAAGTTGGTGTTCGCCATAGTCACGCTGCCGCTGGTCTTGCTGGCATGACACTCAATGCAGGTCTTCAGGCTGTACTTCGCGGTGCGAATTCCGCCGCGAAGTGTGTCGTCGCGTTGGTGCTTGAGCAATTCCATGTGGTTACGCCGCATGAAAGCGGGGTCTTCCACACATTTGTCGCCACGAGCCGACTCGATGACCGGTTGCGGCACCCGTCCAGCCGCGACCGGGGCGCTCGTGCCTCCGGCAAGAGCGGCGTGGCTTGCAGCCAGCAGCAAGCCCGCGCCGATCACATGGCGAACTGCCCTGACAGAAAAAACAGCAAGCCGTGACATAACGCTAGTCTCCAAGCCCCATCTGGATGTAGCCGGTGGGACACACGTCGGCGCAAATATGACAGCCAATGCACTTGCTGTAGTCGGTGTCCACATAACGACCCATCGTGGACTTGGCCTTCGGCACCTTGAACACCGCCACCTGCGGGCAATAGACCACACAGTTGTCGCATTCGAAGCACTGTCCGCAACTCATGCATCGCTTGGCCTCGGCCACCGCCTGGGCCTCCAGCAGGGGGCGCAGGCGTTCCTCGAAATTGTTCAGTGCCTGCTCGGCGGTGAGCGTGACCATGCCGCGACGATTGCGGGCCACATAGGGGAAGTGACCCAGGAACAATTCCTTGTGGGAGATCACATAGCGGTCCGAGCGGTTGTCAAAATTGTGAATCGCCGCAGTGTTCTTGTCCGTGCCGCGTATAGGTTCATGCACTTCACTGAAGGCGTAGCCTTTTTCCAGCATCTTGCGTTTCAGATCGAAGGCATGCACGTCGATCTTGGGGCGCTTCTCCAGCGGTTCACTCTGCAGAAAGCGGTAGATCGGAAGAGCACACGTCTGAACTCCAG
>OFPG01000044.1_pt1 | contig 15153 bp, 13 predicted proteins | sample 1542501 | NCBI WGS metagenome assembly OFPG01 (sample SAMN05503963, study PRJEB24370) | sediment metagenome | isolation source: lake sediment | place: USA: Lake Hill lake, St. Paul Island, Alaska | collected 2013
GTGTCAATGAGCGCCACCGCCAGCCCGCTCAGCGACTTCACCAGCATCGTCACCACCTCGTCGGCCCGGGCCTGACTGCCGGCATCGATCACCAGCAGCCGCGCCTGCGGGTCAAGCCACACCGAAACCGACGACTCCTTGGAAAAAGCCATGGGCAGCAACTCCAGCTTGATGTCGTCCTTGATTTCGCGGGTCTCCTTTTTGCCGGGCTTTCGCCCCGTCGTGGCCTCAATTTGCGCCACCCGCTCCTCGGCCTTGCGGTTCACCACCGAACTGGGCAGCGCCCGGGTCTCGATCCTCAATTTGAGGATCAGCTGCCCGCCCACGGCCTCCACCAGCGGGCCATGGGCCTCGCCGCGGGGCTCAACCCAGCCGATGGATTTCTCCTGGCTGGCGCCACACGGCACAAAGCGCGCCCCATCGAGGCCTTCCTCCATCTGCGCCACGGATGCAGACCACCCGGGTCCGACTCGATACATGATCACGTTCTTGAACACTGGCACCCTTTTTTCGATTGAATTAACTTTGACAGTGCCAATCATCCCACCAAATTTCCGCGTAAATCTTCAACGCAACTTTACAAACTCTTATCTGAGCGTCACGCATCAGATACAGAGCCAGCGCAAACTGACTTTCAACCTGATGCCAAGTTCTGAGCGTCAGACCTACCACGAAGGAAGCTCACATGAAATCAGTTTTCAAACCCATTCTGCTCGCCGGCCTGCTGGCTACGGCAGGTTTTGCCGCGTTCTCGCAAGCCCCGGCTGGCGGCGAACGTGGCGGCATGATGGGCGCCGGCAGCCCCATGCATGAGGGCATGCGCCATGACCGCATGGGCCAAAGGGATCCCGCGAAGATGCAGGCCTGGATGGACAAACGCAACGCCGAACTCAAGGCACAACTCAAGCTCACCCCAGCCCAGGAAGGTGCGTGGACCACCTACACCGCTGCCATGAAACCACCGGCCGACCTGATTGCGAAACGCCCGGATCGCGCCGAGCTGGACAAGCTTTCCACGCCTGAGCGGATCGACAAGATGAAGGTTCTGCGCACCCAGCACATGACCGACATGAATGCTGCCATGGACAAACGCGGCGAGGCCACCAAAGCCTTCTATGCCACGCTGACGCCCGACCAGCAAAAGATGTTTGATGCCAGCGCCGCGCGCCACCATGGTCGGGATGGTCGAAAGGGCGGCCCCCGTGACAGCAAAGCGCCGGCACAAGCCAAGCCGTAACCCAGACGGCTGGCCAGGCAACTGACGGCCGCTATTCAGGGTCGTCATCCAGGGCCGGGGTTCGCAAGCAGCGAGCCCCGGCCTTTTTCCTTCAGGCCAGCAGTTTTTTCAGCTCACCGCTGTCAATCAGCTTGATCAGATCGTTGGCACCGCCCACCAGTGTGCCTTTGACAAACACCATGGGCAGGGTTGGCCAACCGGTCCACAGCTTGAGTGCATTGCGCTGGCGCCAGGTGTTGAAATAATTGCCGTATTCCAGGTACTGGTAGGCCACCCCGGCCGCGTCCAGCGCCTTGCACGCCTTTTTCGGGAACGGGTTCATGCCCATGCCCACCACCACCACGGGATGCTTCGCCACGGCGGCCTGCACCTCGCGCACGATGGCCTGCTCGTGGCTGGCAATCTTGTCCCTTATGGCGGGGTGAATGTTGGATTCATCAAGTATCGGGCGGGGCATGGCAATCTCCTGGGCGCAGCAAAGCACGCATTATGCGTTGCACCCTTCACGTCTCCAGAGGGACCCACGCCCAGGATTTACACTGGCAACACTCATGCATACACCATCGCCCCAGCTTCCGGCCACCGCCCCCCCCCGCGCCATGCCTGGTGTGCGCACCATCACCCTGACCCAGCCCATGCACTGGCTGCTGCTGGCGTGGCGCGACATGGCGCACTGCGGCTGGATCAGCTTTGCCCACGGTCTGGTCCTCGCCTTTGGGGGCGCTGTCATTCTGGCCGTCGCCCACAACCGCTTCTGGCTGCTGGCCGGGGCACTTTCCGGCTTCCTGGTGGTGGCACCCGTGCTGGCCACCAGCCTGTACGCCTTGAGCCGCGCACTGGAACGCGGGGAAAAAGCAGATGCCGGCGTGGTGATGAAAACCTGGCTCAACTGGCAAAACAACCACATCAACAAATGGGGCAACGATTACTGGTGCCTGGTGCAATTCGGTGCCCTGCTGGCCCTGGCGGGCACCGGCTGGGTGCTCACCTCGGCGGCCCTCATCACCCTGCTGGCGCCCGTGCCCATCACCACCCCGCTCGAATTCATCCGGCACGTGATGCTGGCCAGAAACGGCTTCCTGTTTGAGCTCTGGCTGGCACTCGGTGGCGTGCTGGCGGCGCCCATTTTTGCGTCCACCGCCATCACCATCCCCTTGCTGCTGGACCGCCAGGTTACGCTGATGCAGGCGATTCTCACCAGCTGGCGTGCAGTGCTGGCCAACCCCTTGCCAATGGCCTTCTGGGCGGCCCTCATCATGGGCTTTACCCTGCTGGGCCTGGGTTCTGCCCTGTTGGGTCTGGTTGCGGTGATTCCGATGCTGGGCCATGCCAGCTGGCACGCCTATCGCGATCTGGTGGATGCCTCGGCCCTGCCGGAGCGGGACGCACTGGCAAAGGATGCCCGCTGATGTTCGGCTATTCGGAAGAACAGATCGCCGCCTTCGGTCTTACCTTCGGCGTAGGCGGCTTCATGCTGTACATGCTGTTCATCATTGGCCATCTGGCCTGGGAGTCCAAAGCCGGCAAATTTGGCACTTTTGTCATCTTTCTGGGTCTGGCCTTTGGCATGGTCGGCTTCGTGGCGAAGTACCTGATCCAGTGGGCCATGGACATCAAGTGAGTGACAGGAAGATTCCTTTCGTGCCCTCACCATCTTCTTTCGTGGGGTCTTCCTCGAAACCCAATTCTCTGGCCAATTTGAGCATCCGATCGTTGTAGTCCAGCACGGTGGCCACCAGCCGCTGCGTACCTTGGGCACGCAGATAGGCAATCAGTTTTTGCATCAGCAAGAGTCCCAGGCCACTGCCCTTCAGTTCAGAGCGCACGATCACACCAAACTCTGCCGCCACGTTGTCAGGGTCCGTCATGGCACGCACCACGCCCAGGGTCTGCGGCTGGCCATCCGCCCCGGGGGCCATGGCCACAAAGGCCATCTCGCGTGCGTAATCAATCTGCACCAGTCGTGCCAGCTCGCTGCGCTCCATGGTGCGCTTGCTGTAGAACACCCGCATGCGCACGTCTTCCGGGTCCAGATGCTGCAAAAACTCCATGTGCAGCGCCTCGTCTTCCGGTCGAATGGGTCTTAAACACAAAGCCCGCCCTTGCCACTGCACCGTTTCCTCCAACTGCGCGGGATAAGGCCGGATGGCGAAATGGTTCGCCCCGGCCGGCCCGGCTGCGCTCAGGCGGATGCGGGCGTCGAGCGCTATGGCACCTTCGAAGTTGACAATCAGGGGATTGATATCCAGCTCGGCAATCTCGGGTATTTCGGCCAGCAACTGCGACACCGCCACCAGCACGCCATGCAGCGCTGCCTCGTCCACGGCGGGCGTGTCGCGCCATCCGGCCAGCAGGCGCGCCACCCGGGTACGCGACACCAGTGCCTTCGCCAGTGGCACGTTCAGGGGTGGCAAGGCGACCGCCCGGTCCGCCATGACCTCCACCGCTGTGCCGCCCTGCCCGAACAAAATCACCGGGCCAAACACGCTGTCAATCGTGCTGCCCACGATCAGTTCCTGCGCATGCCGGCGTCGCACCATGGCCTGCACCGTGAAGCCCTGAATGCGCGCCTTGGGGTGCTGGCGCTGCACACGCGCCAGCATGGTCTGCGCGGCAGCGCGCACGTCCCCCTCGTCCTGCAGATTGAGGGCCACCCCTCCGACGTCCGACTTGTGTGAAATATCGTCAGACAGGATCTTCAACACCACCGGGAAGCCAATGGCCAGTGCGGCCTGGGCTGCCGCCTCCGGCGTGGCGTCCACACGCTGTGTGGGCACCACCGGAATGCGGCAGGCGTTCAGCACCGCCTTCGCTTCAGGTTCGGTCAGCATCTCGCGGCCACTGGCCAGCGCTTCTCGCACCAGCGCCTTGATGGCCGCCGTGTCAGGGAGCAAGCCCGGCTGCAGTGCCGGCGGCGCTTCCGTCAGCTCGGCCTGGTTGCGCCGATAGTGCACCAGCATGGAAAACGCGCGCACCGCCTGCTCCGGGGTGTCAAAGTTGGCAATGCCGGCTTGCTGAAATAACTGGCGCGCCTGGGCCACGGCCCTGTCGCCCAGCCAGCAGCTCATCAGGCGCGGCGGTGTAAAAGTTTCATGCCGTGCCAGCGGCACCAGTGCCCGCGCAATGTCGGCGCTGGACACAATGGCCGTCGGGGCGTGGATAAACAGCACGGCCCCCGTGGCGGGATCGTCATTGAGCACTTTCAACGCTTGCTCATAACGTGCCACCGGCGCGTCACCAATGATGTCCACCGGGTTGCCATGCGACCAGCTGGGTGGCAGCACGGCATCAAGTTTCTGTCGTGTAGTTTCGCTGAGTTCCGACAGCGCCACGCCGGCATGGGCGGCCGCATCAGCCGCCAGGACACCGGCGCCGCCACCATTGGTCAGTATCGTGATCGAGTCGCTGGCATTGGTCCGAAAACGTGACAGGGTTTCCGCCGCCAGGAACAGCTCTTGCAGTGTATTGACGCGCAACATGCCCGCGCGGCCAATCGCAGCTTCAAAAACCATGTCCGAGCCGGCCAGTGCCCCGGTGTGCGATGCTGCCGCCAGCTGACCCTGGGGCGAACGCCCGGTCTTCACCACAATCACCGGTTTGTTGCGGGCCGCCGCCCGCGCCGCGGACATGAATTTGCGCGGCGACTCAATCGATTCGGCATACAGCAGAATGGCGCGCGTTTTCGGGTCGCTGGCCAGGTAATCCAGCATGTCGCCGAAGTCCACGTCGGCGTGTTCGCCCAGTGACACAAAATGCGAAAACCCGATGCCCCGCCCCTGCGCCCAGTCCAGCATGGCGGTCACCAAGGCACCGGACTGGGACACAAAGGCCAACTCACCGGGTAATGCATCAATGTGGGCAAAGCTGGCATTCAGGCCCTTGTGCGGCGCCAGCAGTCCAATACAGTTGGGCCCCAGTATGCGCAACAAATGGGGCCGTGCCGCGTCCAGCATGGCCTGCTTCTGCACCAGATCCATGCCCGCTGTCATCACCACGGCGGCGCGCGTGCCCAGGCGGGCCAATTCTTCAATCAACCCCGGTACGGTGGCCGGTGGGGTGCAGATCACCGCCAGCGCCGGAACTGCCGGCAAATCAGCGGCATGGGCCACGACCGGATGCCCATCGAGTTCACGATACTTGGGATTGACGGCGAACAGGCGGCCGTTATAGGTGCCGCTGGTCAGGTTGTGCCATACGGTGGCGCCGACGCTGCCCACACGCGGCGAGGCGCCAAAAACAGCGATGGACTCGGGGTCAAACAGCGAATCGAGATTGCGGATACTCATGGATTGATCCCGCGCATGGCATCAGCCCAGCGGCCGCACACCCATTAGCAGGCCGTGCAGCCATAGCGCAAAGGCCATCCACGCGCCCACCCCCACCGCCACCGTGATGCCCGTCGCGCCCGCCGTGCCACGGGGATATTGCGTGCCGGCCGCGCGGTCGCGCCGACGCGCGGCACTGAAGTCCACAATGGCCCACACCAGAAACGAGCCAAACAGCACCACATGAGCGATGTTGCCGTTGGCCAGCAAATGAGCCAGGGCCCAGACTTTCACGCCCAGCACCATGGGATGGTGAAGGCGTGCCTTGATGCTGTTGCCCGGCACATAAGCCGCCGCCAGCAACACGAAGGAAATCAGGGTCAGGAGCGATGCCAGATGGCGCATGGCCACTGGCGGGCTCCACAACTGCACCGGCTGCTGCCGTGCCAAACCAAAGCCCCACACAATCAAGCCGAACCCGATCAGCGAAGCCGCCGAGTACAGGCCTTTCCATGGCAGCGCGCCCAATTTCGCCCTGGTTTGTGTGCGCCAGTCGTCGGCCACGATGCGCACTGAATGCGCGCCCAGAAAAATCACCAGACCCAGGATCAAATATGTCATAAGAACTTTCTTGCGATCATGCACCCAGCACACGGTTTTTGCCGGCACGCTTGGCCAGATACATGGCCTGGTCGGCCCGCCGGATGGCGTCCGGTCCGGACTCGTTGGCTGCCAGTTGTGCCACACCGGCACTGAAGGTTATCAAAATCTTTTCTGTGCCTGTTAGAAAGAAGCGTTTGGTCAGTTCGCGCTGCAAACGCGTCATGGCTTCAATTCCATTTTCCAGCAGCGTGTCCGGCAGCAGAATCACAAACTCTTCACCACCATAGCGTGCCAGTGTGTCCTGCGGACGCATGACCTCGCGCGCCACGGTCGCCAGGTGCGTCAGCGCCGCGTCCCCTGTGGCGTGTCCCAACTTGTCGTTGAGTTTTTTGAAGTTGTCAATGTCCAGCAAGGCCATGCACAAGGGAGTGTCCTTGCGTCGTACGTTGGATACTTCACGTTGCAGCGCCTCGTCCAGACCTTTGCGGTTCAGCGCGCCCGTCAGCGGGTCATGACGCGCCTGCGCACTCACGCGGTCCAGTTCCAGATGCAGTTTGACCAGCTCGGCTTCGGTGGTCTGCACTTTTTCGCGCATGCCGCGCAGTTCATCACGGGCGGTCAGGCTGTCGTGTGCCATGGTGCGGGTTGCCCCCACCACGTCTTTCAAGACGGGTGCAATGTCAGCCATGGTCCTGGCCTGCTCGATCAGGCGCGCATTCTCTTCCATCTGGCCGTGGTACGTGCTGGTGGACTCGGTCATTTGCGACAGCCGCTCAATGAAGGTGGCCAGCATCTGGCGCATGTCTTCCTGTGCTTCCAGGGCCCGGCCTTTGGCCTCGGTCTGCTTGAAGATCACGTCTTTCAGGCGGCGCTCCACATCATCGAGCCGGCGCAACGTGAGCGGCGGTGTCGACGCCGTCAGCAGTGCCTCAATCTGGCCTTGGAGCCAACGGTCATCCAGACTCAGCTCACCAATATTTTCGATGATCAGGTGCAGCAGCTTGAGCAGCGTGCCCTTGATCTCGGCCTGGTCTTCCGCCGCAAATGACAGACGGTGACCAAAGTTGCCCAGCATCGCCTTGACCGCCAGCACATCGGCCCCGGGCTGGCGCATGGCCTTGAGCAAAGCCTCGGTTTGCTCGGCAAAACGGGCGTCGTCCGTGCCCAGCGCAGGCAGCGCAAATTCAATCAGCCGCGCGATTTGCTCAAAAAAATCCGCCGTCAGAGCCGGCGCAGTAACGGGCGGTGACGTGCTGTCCATCAATGGCGTCGCCGCCGCCGATGCCAGGATTCCGGCAGCGGCGGGCGCCGCGGCCGGGGGACTGAAGCCACCGTAAGCCATCAGGGCATTTTTCACGCCGTCCCAGTTCAGTTGCCCGATGGCGGAATCCAGCAAACCGCGCTGCTTTTGCTGGCCCGGTGTTTTGGTGGGCAGGGCTTGCGCAATGTCACGCAGCCGCTCTGCCGGAAAAGGCGGGTCAACGGGGACCCCCGCAACTTCACCGTAAATCGCCTGGTAATTGGCTGGGGTGGGTGCCATCTTGCGTGCCGTCAGCTGCTTGAGCGTTTCGCGTGCGATTTCAAAAGGCTTCTTGTCATTCATGATTATTCTTTTGCTACAAATTCAATAGCTATATGCGCAAGTTTAACGGGGGCTGGAGGCAAATATAACCATCAACCCGGGAAGATATCTACGGCAGCCCCAAAAACCGTTTGACCTCAGTCACAGAACGTACCGGGTCTTCTTCATGGGGGACATGGCCCAGATCATCAAACACCACCAGCCTGGATCCCGCGATGTCGCGCTCAAACTGCCTGCCGTTTTCCAGTGGAAGCAGCCCGTCCCTGCCACCCCACAGAATCAGGGTCGGGAGCTTCAGCGTCCTGATGGGGGCCACATCACCCGACGGCCCCTGCTCAAACCGCCGGGCCAGGGCCGCCCGATTGCCAGCACGCAGTGCCATGTCAAAGTAACGGTCCACCAGCTCGGGCGTTACCTTCTTCGGATCGCCATAGACGCTGCGCACGCTCTTGTCCACCAGGCCGCGGGGCAGGAAATGCGCCATCAATACACGCACTCCCGGTGTGCCCGCAATCCGAAAACCGATGGGCACCGAAACAGATCGCGCCGGATAACCCGCTGAATCGACCAATATCAGTTTATCCACCCGGGTCGGCATGGCATAGGCGGCAGCCCAGGCAATCTGGCCACCCAGAGAATTGCCAGCCAGCACAAAGCGCTGAACGCCCAGCTTGTCCATCACCGCCGCCACAAAACGCACGTAGGCCTCGATGGAATAGTTGTTTTCCGGACTGGGGCCCGTCAAGCCAAAGCCAGGCAGATCAAACCGTATCACCCGCCGCTGGCGCTTCAGGGCGTCCGTCCATCCATCCCACGTATGCAGGCTGGCCGAAGTACCGTGCAACAGCACAATCGGCAGGGGGTCATCGCGCGGCCCTTCGTCACGCAAGTGCACCTGCATGCCATTCACCGCCACAAACTGTGAAGGCGCGGGCGCCCAGCGGGCCGTGAGCTGCTCTACTGGTTTGTCAGGTGCCCACGTGGCCAGCATCCCGGCCAGGCCAAAAACCAGTACCGTCACCAGCATGACACCAAGAATTCGCAACGCAAGTTTCATGAGGTCGGACTCTACACGTCCGCAACAACACAGCCGTGAATGGTTTTGGCACGAGGCAATCCTTTTCCGAAGGGCAAGGCCACTACTGAAAATTAGCCCGCGTCGCGTGCGGTTGCGAATGGAGTTGCTTTTTTGCGTGAAGCGGTCTTTGGCAGCACCGCGCGGATCAACTCTTCACATATTTCAACTGACATGTAGCGCGGCACCGGGTAGTTGGTATCCGCTTCCCAGCAGGCCGCTTTGGCCAGGGCCGGAATATCCGCTTTGCGCAGCGCATCAAGCTGGCGCGGGATGCCGAGGTCGCGGTTCAGCGCGTCGATCGACGCCAGAAACTTCTGCGCCAGAAGGTCCACAGGCTCACCCTCCGATCCCACCTTGGCGCGCACCGCCAGCACGGCCAGCTTGTCATGGATGCTGGGGCCGTAGAACCGCAGCACATGGGGCAGCATGATGGCATTGGCCAGGCCATGCGGGGTGTGGTACCTGCCACCGAATTGGTGGGCAATGGCGTGGACATAGCCCACATTGGCCCGGGTAAAGGCCAGGCCGGCATAGTTCGACGCCAGTGCCATGTTCTCGCGCGCCGCGAGGTCTTTGCCGTTTTTATAGACGGTGCGCAGATTGCCATAAATCATGCCCACCGCCGCCAGCGCCATGCGATCGGTGAAGCTGGTCGACCAGTGGCCAATGAAAGCTTCAATCGCATGGGTCAGCGCGTCCATCCCCGTGGCCGCTGTGATATCCCGTGGCAGACCCGTCATCAGGGAGGGATCCAGGGCCGCCATTTTGGGCACGAGGCGCGAGTCGGCAATCAGCAGTTTTTTGTTGTTTTCAGGGTCCGAAATCACGGCGGCCACGGTCACTTCAGACCCCGTGCCGGCGGTGGTCGGCACGGCATAAATGGGCACCGGTGCGTGCAGGCCCCTGAAGTAGCCGACCAACCTGCGTGGAGGCTTGTTGTTGGCCACCGACAGGCCAATCGCCTTGGCGGCATCCATGGCCGAGCCGCCGCCAAAAGCCACGATGGCATCGCAACCCTCGGCTTTGAAAATGCCGATACCTTTTTCGATCAACGGGATCGGCGCATCAGGGGTGATTTCATCAAACACACAGAAGGCCGTGCCGCCTTCCGTCAAGGCCTGGGTCAGCCCATCCAGCAAGCCCAGACGGGAGACGATGTGGTCTGTGACGATCAGGATTTTCTGATGGCCAAAGCTGCATACAGCGTGCCCCAGCCGCGCGCTCGAACCCGGTCCCACCAGCATGGTGGGCTGCGGAATAGGCAGTAAGCGCGTCACGAGCCCTGCGACCCGCATCACCGCCGACAGCCCGACCGAGCGCCCTACGTCACCAAGCAAATTCGCTATCAAGATCGTCCCCCTTGTGGTGCTTTCTTGCCCCCGGCATTTTCTCCAGGAGATCAGTCCAATTAGGTGACGAGGAAGAGCGCGATGGGTTGACGGGGATCAATCCATCGTGCGGTGCCTTGCGTCAGAGTTGATACAGCTCCACGGTGCGAATGTATGAAAAAAGTAGTCAGTATCAGCCTGGGCGCGCGGGACCAGGATTTTGAGTTTGTGGCCCCGTTCATGGGACAGCAAATCAGTGTGCAGCGCCTCGGCACCGACGGCAGCACGACCAGGGCCGTGAAGCTGTTGAAACACTGGGAAAAACATGCCAGTGTTCTGGGTCTGGGGGTGGTGAAAGACAGTTACAACGTCGGGGCCCGCCGCTACGTTGAAAAAGACAGCACCCGCATGGCAAGCGTCGTGAAACGCATCCCGGTGACCACCGGTGGTCGTCTCAATGACATCCTGCAGGAATGGGCCTTGCGCCACGTACAGATCAAACTGGGCAACTATTTCAACAACGCCAGAGTTCTTTTTTTCTCGGGCATGACCAACTACAAGTTGGCGATGTGCATGGCGGAGTACAGCCAGAACCTGCAGTTTGCCGACCCCCTGTTGCAGCTCGGTGTCCCCAAACTCCTGACCTCGCTGAACGCCCTGGAGCTTTATGCCAGTGGCGCACACTACGTATCCGACTGGGTGCTCCCGAGTGTGATGGCATCCGCCCCCGTCAAGGAGTGGACCCATTTCGTGCTGCGAAAGGCGATGCAGAAAGCGACTGTGCTTGTGGCGCCAGTGCATGAACTGGACGATTTCAGCGCGGAAGAATTGGCCGGCAAGACCATCATCACCTCCTCGGTCAATGAGGTGCGGCTTGCCCAGTTCAAGGCCAAAGGCGTCTACCTGGTGATTGATGGCTCACCCAACATGTTCGACCACGTGCTGGGCCCAAACATCCTGGATGCCATGATCATCGCCGCCACCGGAAAGGACCCGCAAGACCTGCTGGAAGACGACTACCTGGAAATCATCACCGACTTGCAGATGGAGCCGCGCATTATTTACCCTGACGGATTCAAGCGCATCAACCGTTTTGCCTTTGTCATCCATCCCTTGTCGCAGGAGTATTTCAAGGTGGTCAAGCCCATCGAGTTGTTGTCACAGGTGTCACCGCCGCTGTTCATGAACTCGCTGGAAAAGTTGCTGGCCTATGCCCCACCTTTTGTCTACTCGAAGGTGACGGGCATCAAATCGCCTACCGGCGTGGAAGCTGAAGGGTGGCTGATCTCCGTGGGGGGAACACCCAAAGAAATCATGGCCCACAGCCCCGAGTTCACCTACCGCCGTTTGCTGGCTGCCGCCGACGTGGCCAAGCGACTGGGCGCCCAGATCATGGGCCTGGGCGCGTTCACCAAAGTGGTGGGCGATGCGGGGCTGACCGTCGCCAAACGCGCGCCCTTGCCCATCACCACGGGCAACAGCTACAGTGCCTCGGGGGCGCTGTGGGCCGCGCACGATGCCCTGCTGCGCATGCGACTGCTGCCTGCACCCGTGAAAGGCCAGAAAGTGCAGTTCAAGGCCATGGTGGTCGGCGCTACCGGGGCCATCGGCTCCGTCTGCGCCCGCCTGCTGGCCACGATCGCCGAGGAGCTTTACCTCGTATCTCCCGAGACCGCCAAATTGCTCTCGCTCAAGGAATCCATCCTGAAAGAGACACCAGACGCGAGGTTGTTCCTGTCAGCCCGGGCCGACAAGGACATTGCCGGGATGGACATGATCGTGACCGCCACGTCCGGGGCCGGCAAGAAGGTGCTCGACATCATGAAGGTCAAGCCCGGCTGTGTCATCACCGATGTGGCCCGTCCGCTGGACCTGCCGCCCGAGGAGGTTGCCCGGCGCCCGGATGTGCTGGTGGTCGAATCCGGCGAAATCCTGCTACCCGGGGATGTGCAGATGAAAAACATCGGCTTGCCCAAAAACGTGGCCTACGCCTGCCTGGCCGAGACCATCGTGCTGGCGCTGGAAGGGCGGTTTGAGAACTACACGGTAGGCCGTGCCATCGAATGGGAGAAGGTGCGCGAAATCTACCGCCTTGGCTTGAAGCATGGCATGAAACTGGCGGCCATCTCCGGGGTCAATGGGGTGTTTTCTGATGCAGACATCGAGCGCGTACGCGAACTGGCACTGGCAGCGCGGGCCAGGAACGCACGGCCCGCGCAGAAGGCGGGGCCGGCCAAACGAGTGGCCACGCCGCGCAAGAAGATCGCAAAAGCATTGCAAAAAGCCTGAGGTGGCAAGTCCCGGCCGGAATGGCGCTATTGCATTGCAGAACAGTTTGTTTACACTGCAGATTCAGTGTCAACCTATCGAAGGGAGCGTCCATGAAACCCGTTCTGGAATTGTTGAAAAAGCGCGGAGCGACGGTTTATCAAGTCACCCCTTCGGTCACCGTTTTTGAAGCGCTCCGGCTGTTGGCCGACTACGGCGTGGGCGCCATGATCGTGGTGGACAAGGGCAAACTCGTGGGGGTGGTGTCCGAGCGCGACTACACCCGCAAAGTGGCACTGCAGGGTAAAAACTCCAAGGAAACCACCGTGGCGGACATCATGACGCGCGATGTCATCACGGTCACACCCAAGACCGGCACCCGTGCCTGCATGACCCTGATGAGCCAGAAGAAGATCCGCCACTTGCCGGTGGTGGACGGGGCGAAAGTGCTGGGCATGATCTCCATACGCGACATCATGGACGACATCATTGCCGACCATGAGCGAACCATCTCGCAGCTGACGAACTACATCAGCAGCTAGCTCAAACGTCAATCTTCCTGGCGCCCAGCGCCCCTCGGCGCCTCGCCGTTATTGCGCAGCACGCTACTAAAAACATAGCGGATGCGGGACATCCCCGGCTTTTGCCTGATGGCCGGGGGCTTTTCCCTGGCTGGACTGACACCTGTTTGTCATATTGCGCCGATATGGTCTGCGCATTGACACGGAGGAATCATGACCATCGCCATCAGCATCAAGGCACTGAACAAAACGTTTCCCGGCGGACGCAAGGCGCTGCAGGAGATTCATTTGGATATCGAAGCCGGTGAGATGGTGGCGCTGATTGGCGCCTCCGGTTCCGGCAAGTCAACCCTGTTGCGCCATATGGCCGGCCTCATGGCCGGGGACGGCGCGGCCCAGGGTCTGATCCAGATCCACGGCAAGACCATCCAGCAAAGCGGAAAAATCGCATCCGACATCCGCCAGACCCGCGCGGGCGTTGGTTTTGTCTTCCAGCAGTTCAATCTGGTGGACCGACTGCCCGTGATCATCAACGTGCTGGCGGGTACCCTGCACCGGGTTCCCCTGTGGCGCAGTCTGCTGCGCTGGTTCACGCCCGCTGAAGTGGCCCGGGGCGTGGATGCCCTGAAACGCGTTGGCATCGCGGAGTGCTGCGCCCAGCGCGCCTCTACCCTCTCGGGTGGTCAGCAGCAGCGCGCTGCCATTGCGCGCGCCATGGTGCAGGGCGCGAAGGTGATCCTGGCCGACGAGCCCATTGCCTCGCTCGACCCCGAATCATCGCGCAAGGTGATGGACATCCTTGCGCGCGTCAACCGCGAGGACAAATGCACCGTCGTGGTGTCCCTGCACCAGGTGAACGTCGCCATGAAGTACTGCCCCCGCACTGTCGCCCTGCACCAGGGCCGCGTGGTGTACGACGGCCCCTCGGTGGCGCTCACGCCTACCTTGCTGCGCGAACTCTACGGGGCCGACGCCGACGACATCCTGGCGCTCGGCGACCACATCTCCAGCCTGCAGGACAGAAAGTCAGCCTTGCCGCATCTGGCGTGGCCCGCTCCGCTGGCACCACTCGCGCCGTTGGCATGTGCAGCCTGAATTCAATTTGCTATCTGTCCGATCGATTTATATAAAGGAACTTCCCATGATCAAGAAACTGCTCGCCAGCCTGGCTGGCGCCACCCTGATTGCCATGAACCCGGTTGCTGCCCAGGAATTGAAGGAACTCAATTTTGGCATCATCTCGACCGAATCGTCACAAAACCTGAAATCGGACTGGCAGCCGATTCTGGACGGCATGGCCAAAAAGACCGGCATGAAGGTCAACGCCTTTTTTGCCCCGGATTACGCCGGCATCATCGAAGGCATGCGCTTCAACAAGGTCCACGTGGCCTGGTTTGGCAACAAGTCGGCGATGGAAGCGGTAGACCGCGCCAGCGGTGAGGTGTTTGCCCAAATGGTTAACGCCGACGGCACGCAGGGCTACTACTCGCACCTGATCGTGCACAAGGACAGCCCGCTCAAGTCGCTGGACGACATGCTGAAACACGGCAAGAACCTGTCCTTCGGCAACGGCGACCCCAACTCCACCTCGGGCTTCCTGGTGCCCAGTTATTACGTCTTTGCCCAGAACAAGATTGACCCCAAAACCTTCTTCAAGCTCACGCGCAGCGCGAACCATGAAACCAATGCACTGGCCGTCGCCAACAGGCAGGTGGACGTGGCTACCAACAACAGCGAGAACCTCGAAAAACTGAAGGACAGGCTGCCCGAGAAATTCAACGACATCCGAATTATCTGGACGTCGCCACTGATCCCGCTGGACCCACTGGTGATTCGCAAAGACCTGCCTGAAGCCACCAAGGCCAAAGTGCGCGAGTTCTTCTATACCTATGGCCAGGGCGGCCAGCAGGAAAAGGACAACCTGTTCAAGTTGTCCAAGCTTTCTGGATTCAAGGCATCCACCAACAGCCAGCTCACGCCCATTCGCCAGCTTGAACTGTTCAAGACCCGCAACAAGCTGGAAGCGGACGCCACCCTGGCGGCTGCCGACAAGCAGACCAGGCTGACGGAGATCGACAAGCAGCTGGCAGCGCTGGGTCAGGCCAGGTAATGCGTCGGGCGCCTCAACCCCTGTCCAGTTTCCTTGAGGGGCAGACGTGAGCGCGCCTGTCAGCACGCCGGTTTTGTCCGCAGCACCGGCGATGCAAACACCTCGTACCAGCCTGCTGGGCTTGCTGGCCTGGGGAGATCGGAAGAGCGTCGTGTAGGGAA
>OFPG01000045.1_pt1 | contig 14982 bp, 12 predicted proteins | sample 1542501 | NCBI WGS metagenome assembly OFPG01 (sample SAMN05503963, study PRJEB24370) | sediment metagenome | isolation source: lake sediment | place: USA: Lake Hill lake, St. Paul Island, Alaska | collected 2013
CCATCAACACCGCACCGGAAGCCCGCTTTGCCGCCGATGTGGCGCAAAGCCTGGTCGGGCGCGAGCACGTGGTGCGCGACCTGGAGCCCAGCATGGGCGCTGAAGATTTTTCGTTCATGCTGCAGGTCAAGCCCGGGGCCTACATGCGCATTGGTCAGGGTGAAGAAAACGGCGTGGGCAGCTGCTTCCTGCACAACAGCCGGTATGACTTCAACGACGACATCTTGCCTTTGGGCGCGGCTTTGCACGCGAGCCTGGTGGAGCATGCCATGGTGCTTTCAACGATTTGAGTGTTTAACTTTTTTCAACAGGAGATGATCATGAAATTTAAAAGAAATATGACCTCAGCCCTCGTCGCTTCTGCGCTGACAGCTATCAGTTTTGTAGCGTCTGCGGTGACCTTGCGGGTTGGCAATCAGGGCGATGCATTGGCCATGGACCCGCATTCGCTCAACGAGTCGCTGCAACTGACCGTGGTGGGCAATGTGTTCGAGCCACTGGTCACCCGTGACCGCGCCTACAAGCTCGCTCCGGCGCTGGCGACCGACTGGAAGCAGACCTCGCCCACGGTGTGGCGTTTCAATTTGCGCAAGGGAGTCGTGTTTCATGACGGCACGCCGTTCACGGCGGACGATGTGATCTTCAGCTACGAGCGCGCCAAGGGCGACGGCTCGGACATGAAGAGCTATGTCGGCCAGATCAAGGAGATCAAGAAAATCGATGATCACGCCGTCGATTTCGTGTTGAACGCGCCTTTTCCGATCCTGCCCGAGCTGTTCACGCAGTGGATGATGATGAGCAAGAAGTGGTGCGAAACCAACCAGGCCGTCAAGCCGGTGGACCGTCGCAAGGGCATCGAGAACGCCGCGTCTTTCCGCGCCAACGGCACCGGGCCGTATCGCCTGCGCGAGCGCCAGCCCGGGGTGCGCACAAGCTTCTCACGCAGTGGCAATTACTGGGGCAAAGTGGATGGCAATGTGGATGAAGTGATTTTCACCCCGATTGGCAACGACGCCACACGCGTGGCGGCCTTGTTGTCCGGCGAAATTGACGTGATGGAACCGGTGCCGGTGCAAGACGTGGAGCGGGTCAAGGGCAACGCCAAGCTCAAGGTGATGCAGGGCCCCGAGTTGCGCGTCGTCTTTTTGGGTATGGACCAAAAGCGCGATGAATTGTTGTTCTCCAATGTGAAGGGCAAGAATCCGTTCAAGGACAAGCGGGTGCGTCAGGCGTTCTACCAGGCGATTGACATTGAAGGCATCAAGAAGACCGTGATGCGCGGTGCCTCGACACCTGCGGCCCTGCTGTTGCCACCTCAGGTCAATGGCTATGCCCCTGACCTGGGCACACGCCTGCCGTTTGATGTGGACGCTGCCAAGAAATTGATGGTGGAGGCGGGCTACCCGGCGGGCTTCGAGGTCAAGATGAATTGCCCGAATGACCGGTATGTGAATGATGAAAGAATTTGCCAGGCGGTGGCGGCCAACCTGTCCAGGATTGGTGTCAAGATCAACCTGGAAGCAGAAACCAAGGGCACCTATTTCCCGAAAATCCTGAGCCGCAACACCAGCTTCTACATGTTGGGCTGGGTGGCCAGTACCGTGGATGTGCACAACGTGCTGTACCCCATCATGTCGTCGCCGGGCGAGGGCGGCCGCGGCCAGTTCAATCTGGGCGCCTACAGCAACGCCAAGGTTGACGAGCTGACCCAAAAAATCGGTTCCGAAACAGACATGAAGAAGCGCAACGACATGATTCATGAGGCGTTGAAGATTCATCAGGACGACATTGGCCACCTGCCCCTGCACCAGCAGGCGCTGAACTGGGGCATGAAGAAGACGATTGATCTGGTGCAATGGCCCGACAACGGCATGGCCTGGAAATACGTCAAGGTCAACCCTTAAACCAGACCCGCAGCCCGGATGAAACTATGGTTTGCCCGTCTGGGCGACAGCGACGTCGGTTACAGCTTTCGCACCTCGCCGGTGGCGATGGTTGCGGCCGCCGTCGCTTTTATCTGCATTTTTTGTGCGGTGTTTGCCAACCTGGTGGCGCCGCACAATCCTTTTGACCTGTCTACGCTGGAATTGAGTGACGCGCGTTTGCCACCGGCATGGGACGCGCTGGGTAGCGCCAAGTACCTGCTGGGAACCGACGACCAGGGCCGTGACATTCTCTCGGCCTTGATGTTTGGTGCCCGCATTTCGCTGGCGGTGGGTTTTGCCTCCGTGGCGCTGTCGGTGCTCATCGGGGCCACCTTGGGCCTGTTGGCCGGATTCCTCGGTGGCTGGGTCGACGCTGTCCTGATGCGATTGTGCGATGTGATGCTGTCTTTCCCGCCGATTCTGGTAGCGCTGCTGATTGCGGGAGTGGGACGTGCGCTGTTTCCCAATGCCCAGGATGGGCTGGCCTTCGTCGTCCTGATTGTCTCCATCACCCTGACCGGCTGGGTGCAGTACGCCCGTACGGTGCGCGGTTCGACCCTGGTGGAGCGCAACAAGGAATACGTGCAGGCCGCCCGCGTGACCGGTGTGTCGGGCCTGCGCATCATGCGCCGCCATGTGTTGCCCAACGTGATGGGCCCGGTGATGGTGCTGGCCACCATTCAAGTGGCCACGGCCATCATCACCGAGGCCACCTTGTCATTCTTGGGCGTCGGGGCACCGCCCACCTCGCCGTCGCTGGGCACCCTGATTCGCGTAGGCAACAACTACCTTTTTTCGGGTGAATGGTGGATTACGGTTTTCCCCGGCCTGATGCTGGTCATCATTTCCCTGAGCGTGAACCTGTTGGGCGACTGGCTGCGCGACGCCCTGAACCCGCGTTTACGTTGATATGAGTCTTTTACAAGTCAAGAACCTGGTCGTCGAGTTTCCGCACCGGCACGGCACGCTGCGTGCGCTGGACGACATTTCGTTTGATATTGCGCCGGGAGAAATCCTGGGCGTGGTGGGCGAGTCGGGTGCCGGCAAATCGATCACGGGTGCCTCCATCATTGGCCTGCTGGAGCCTCCCGGGCGCATTGCCAGTGGGCAGATCCTGCTGGAAGGCGAGCGCATCGACAACCTGGGGTTTGAGCAGATGCGCCACATCCGGGGCAAGCGCATTGGTGCCATTTTTCAGGATCCGCTGACCTCGCTCAACCCGCTGTACACCATAGGCCGCCAGTTGATCGAGACGATACGGGCGCACCTGCCAGTGAGCGACCGCGAAGCGCGCGACCGCGCCGTGTCATTGCTGAATGACACCGGCATTCCGGCTGCTGCGCAACGCATTGATCACTACCCGCACCAATTCTCGGGTGGCATGCGTCAGCGTGTCGTGATTGCGTTGGCACTGGCGGCCGAACCCAAGCTGATCGTGGCGGACGAACCCACCACCGCGCTGGATGTGTCGATTCAGGCGCAAATCATTACCTTGCTCAAAAATATCTGCAAGCAGCATGGTGCGGCCGTGATGCTGATCACGCACGACATGGGCGTGATCAGTGAGACCTGCGACCGCGTGGCGGTGATGTACGCGGGGCGCATTGCCGAAATCGGGCCGGTGCACGAGGTGATCAACCACCCGGCGCATCCCTACACGGCGGGTTTGATGGCGGCGATCCCCGATATCACCCAGGACCGTGAGCGCTTGAATCAGATCGATGGCGCCATGCCGCGCCTGAATGCCATTCCCAACGGTTGCGCCTACAACCCGCGTTGCCCGCAAACCTTTGCCAAATGCAAAAGCGACCGGCCTGACCTGATGAGCGCCGGGGTCACCCGCGCGGCGTGCTGGCTGCATGAGGGGGCGCCAGCATGAGTGCGCCGCGGAGTGCCCTGGTTCAGGCGAATGATCTGGCGATGACGTTTGATGTGTCGGCACCCTGGCTGAATCGCGTCATCGAGCGCAAGGCCCGTACCTTGTTGCACGCAGTGGATGGCGTGAGTTTCGAGATTGAAAAAGGAAAAACACTGGCGCTGGTGGGCGAATCAGGTTGCGGCAAGAGCACCGTCGCGCGTCTGCTGGTCGGCTTGTACGAACCGAGCCGCGGCAATTTGCAGTTTGACGGACTGGACGCCCATGCCATCTTCAAGACGCCCGCAGGGCTGAAACTGCGCAGCCGCATCCAGATGATTTTTCAGGACCCTTATGCTTCGTTGAACCCGCGCTGGATTGTGGAAGACATCGTGGGCGAGCCGCTGATCGAGCATGGCCTGGTGACCGATCCGGTCGAACTGAAAGCGCGGGTCGGCGAATTGCTGAAGTCCGTGGGCCTGAACGCGCTGGACATGCTGAAGTATCCCCATCAGTTCTCAGGCGGCCAGCGTCAGCGCATCTCGATTGCCCGCGCGCTGGCCACGAACCCTGAATTTCTGGTCTGTGACGAGCCGACCTCGGCGCTGGACGTGAGCGTGCAGGCGCAGGTGCTCAACATCATGAAAGACCTGCAGCGCAAGCTCGGTCTGACCTACCTGTTTATTTCACACAACCTGGCTGTGGTGCGGCACGTGAGCGATCAGGTCGGCGTGATGTATCTGGGTCGTTTGGTGGAGCTGGCGGACAAGCAGGCGCTGTTTGCCAACCCGCGTCACCCCTACACGCGCATGCTGTTGGATGCGATCCCCAAAATGCACGACACCGGCCGCGCCCGCACGCCGGTGCAGGGCGAGGTGCCCAACCCCTTGAATCCACCGCCGGGTTGTGCCTTCAACCCGCGCTGTCCGCATGCGAATGACCGCTGCCGGTCCGAGCGCCCGCAATTGTTGACGATCCAGGGTGTGAAGATTGCTTGCCATGCCGTGGAAGAAGGACGCCTCTAATTCACGCGTAGCGCTTGCTGCGCAGATTGTTCTTCATCTCGCGCAGCAGGGGCTGCAGCGTGTCGCCGCCGATCGCCAGGGCCACGCAGGTGGCAAGGATGTCGATGATCATCAAATGCAGCAGGCGTGACACCATGGGGCTGTAACGGTCGTAGCCTTCCGGGTGGTCGGCGGCCAGGTGAATGTGACCGGACGCGGCCAGGGGCGACCCGCTGGCGGTGATCACGATGGTGGTGGCCCCGTTCTTGCGCGCAATGTCGCAGGCGTCCATCAGGTCACGGGTGCGGCCCGAGTTGGAGATGACGACGACGCAGTCACCCGGCCCCAGCAGTGACGCGCTCATGACCTGCATGTGGCCGTCGCTGTAGGCAATGGTGTTCATCCCCAGCCGGAAAAATTTGTGCTGGGCATCCTGCGCCACCACGCCGGAATTGCCCACGCCAAAAAACTCGATGCGCTTGCCTTTTTTATAGGCTTGCACCAGCGTCGTGACGGCCTTCTCGATGGCGGAGGTGCTGGCATCGTTGCGGTATTTCAAAAACGCGGCCACGGTGTTGTCAATGACCTTGACCATGATGTCATTGGTTTTGTCGTCCGCGTCGACGCTTCGGTGAATGAAGGGCACGCCCTCACTCACGCTGCCCACCAGCTTGAGTTTGAAGTCCGACAGGCCGTCGTAGCCCACGCTACGGCAAAATCGCACCACGGTAGGCTTGCTCACGTGGGCCCGATTGGCCAGTTCGCTGATTGGCAGTTTGGCAAAACTGCGCGGATCACTCAACACGAGTTTGGCCACCCGCTGTTCAGCGGGTGCCAGGGATGGCAGGGAAGCATTGATGCGGTCAAGCATGAGACTGACCCCCACGCTTGTCACTGCGTGTACCGCGCTGCCCCCCGAGGGGGCTAATTTTCCTTGGGGCGGCCCGGCGGAAAATTGCCCTCATCCGTGGTACCCACATGGTCAACATTCTTCAGCCCAGCAAAAACCATCGCGCGCAATCATGGCGCTGGACGCACTGGGCCCCCAGGTACCGGCCGCATAGAGGCGCGGGCCCTGCATGTCATTTTTCCAGTGCTCAAGAATCGGCTCGACCCAGCGCCAGGCTTCCTCCTGTTCATCGCTTCGCACAAACAGGTTGAGGCGGCCATCGATCACGTCCAGCAGCAAGCGCTCATACGCCCCCACGCGTTCGGTACCAAAGCGTTTGTCAAAGTCCAGGTCGAGCTGCACGGGTGACAATGTTTGTGCGCTGCGGCGGTTGTTTTGCCCCTGCGCCAGCAGATGCAACTCCAGTCCGTCCTTGGGTTGCAGGTTGATGACCAGACGGTTCGCCACATCAATCTGCGAATTGAAAATGGCGTGCGGCGTCGGCCGGAAGTTCACCACAATGCGGGCGTCCCGTCCGGCCAGTCGCTTGCCGGTGCGGATATAGAAGGGCACGCCGGCCCAACGCCAGTTGGAGATTTCGGTGCGCAAGGCAACAAAAGTTTCAGTGTGGCTTTGCGGGTTGACACCGGTTTCTTCGCGGTAAGAGGCGACTGGCGTGCCGTTGATGCTGCCGGCCGAATACTGGCCCCGGATCACGTTCTGCATCAGTGTTTCGGAGGTCCAGGGTTTGAGCGAGCGCAGCACCTTGAGCTTTTCATCGCGGATGGCGTCGGCGTGGGAGTTGATGGGCGGCTCCATGCCAATGGCACACAACAGTTGCAGGGCATGGTTTTGCACCATGTCGCGCAGGGCGCCGGTGGTCTCGTAAAACGCGCCGCGTTTTTCGACGCCCAGCTCTTCGGCGATGGTGATCTGGATATTGGCAATGTGTTCGCGCCGCCACAGGGGCTCGAACAGGGAATTGCCAAAGCGCAGCGCAAACAGGTTTTGCACGGCGGGCTTGCCCAGGTAATGGTCGATGCGAAAAACCTGTTTTTCACCAAAGACCCGGCGTACTGTCTCATTGATCGCGCGATTGCTGGCCAGATCGTGACCCAGAGGCTTCTCCAGCACTACGCGGGTCTGGGGTGTGTTCAGCCCGGCGGCGGCCAGCTGCTCGCACACGGTCGTGAACAAAGAGGGTGCGGTGGCCACATACATGACGACCGTCTCTGCGTGGCGTTGCGCCAGCGCGGCCGTCAGACGGGCATAGTCATCGGGTCTGGACAAGTCCATCCGGACGAACTCGAGCAAAGCCGCAAACCGTGTGAACTCCTCCACGCTGGGACGTTTGGCCAGTTCAACATTGTCGAATCTGGCGCAAATCTGGGCGCGGTATTGCTCATCGCTGAGATCGTCACGGCCGACGCCAATGATGCGGCCTCCTTCGGGCAGCGTGCCATGGCGAAAGGCCTGAAACAGGGCAGGCATCAGCTTGCGCCAGGCCAGATCGCCCGTGCCACCAAATAAAACGAGATCAAAGCTCATGAATCGTAGTTACATAGAAAATGACTTTGTAATGTAACTTTGTTTCACCCATAATTCAAGCCTGTTCCTGCAACTTCGACCTTCCCGCCACATTCATGAACCAACTCGACGCACTCAAACAATTCACCACGGTGGTCGCTGACACGGGCGACTTCAAACAGCTGGATGCGTTCAAGCCGCAAGACGCCACGACCAATCCGTCGTTGATCCTGAAGGCGGTGCAAAAGCCCGATTACCGCTCGTTGTTGACGGCCACGGTAGCCCAGCACCGCGGGCGGCCGCTGGATGAACTGATCGACCGGTTGCTGGTGCGTTTTGGCGTTGAGATTCTGTCCATCATTCCGGGGCGCGTCTCCACCGAGGTGGATGCCCGTCTGAGTTTCGACACCCCTGCCACTGTCGCGCGGGCCGAGCGCATCATCGAGTTGTATCAGGCGCAGGGCATTCACATCGACAGGGTGCTGATCAAGGTGGCGGCCACCTGGGAGGGGATTCAGGCGGCGGCGCAGCTGGAGCGGCGCGGCATCCACACCAATCTGACCCTGCTGTTTTCGTTTTGCCAGGCGGTGGCGTGTGGTCAGGCCAAAGTGCAGCTGATCTCGCCTTTCGTGGGCCGCATTTACGACTGGTATAAAAAGTCTGCCGGTGTTGGCTGGGTGGAGGCCGACAACGCCGGCGCCTTTGATCCTGGCGTCAAGTCGGTGCGCCAAATCTACAACCATTACAAGAGATTCGGCATTGCCACCGAGGTGATGGGGGCCAGCTTTCGCAACGTGGGGCAGATCACGGCACTGGCCGGCTGCGACCTGCTCACCATCAGCCCGGATTTGCTGGCCGCACTGGCTGCCAGCCAGGCCCCCCTGGCCCGTGCGCTGGACGCGAAGGCTGCCCAATCGCTTGACCTGACCCCCGTGAGTTATGACGAGGCGGGCTTCCGTTTTGCCCTCAATGAAGACGCCATGGGCACCGAGAAACTGGCCGAAGGCATACGCGCGTTTTGTGTGGATGCCGTCAAGCTTGAGCAGTTGCTCCTGGCGGCTTGATCTTTCACACCAGGACTTGCCATGACCCGCACGCGTTGTGACCACACCCCTGCCTGGGAGGCGCTGCAGACCTCTTTCAATTCGATGGGCCGCGCGTTTGATTTGCGTGCCGCGTTTGCCGCAGAGCCTGCCCGCTTTGAAGCGTTCAGCCAAAGTGCGCCCCATGTCTTCGCCGACCTGTCCAAGAACCTGATCGACACTGCGACGCAGCAGCTGCTGTTTGATCTGGCGCGCCAGAGTGGTGTGGAAGAGCACCGCGAGGCCCTGTTTTCCGGTGAAAAAATCAACAGCACCGAGCACCGTGCTGTCATGCACTGGCTGTTAAGAACACCGCCCGCCGACCCTTCCATGCCGGCACAGTCCGTGCACAGGCATATGGCAGAGACGCTGCACGAGGTGCACACTACGCTGGACGCCATGCTGGTCTATGCGCACACCGTGCGCGCGGACGCGTCAATCACCGACGTGGTCAACATCGGCATCGGTGGTTCCGACTTGGGGCCGCAGATGACCGTGTTGGCACTGGATGAGTTTGTGCTGCCGGGCAAGCGCTTTCACTTCGTCTCGAATGTGGATGGGCACGAACTGGCGGCGGTACTCAAACGCGTCAAGCCGGAGAGCACGCTGTTTTTGATTGCCAGTAAAACCTTCACCACGATCGAGACCATGACCAACGCGCTCTCGGCCAAGCGCTGGTTTGAGGCGCAGGGCGGCACCGATACGGGCCGTCACTTCGTGGCGCTGACCACCAACGTGGCAGCAGCCAACGCGTTTGGCATCCGCACCACCTTTGGCTTTTGGGACTGGGTCGGCGGGCGCTATTCTGTGTGGTCGGCGATTGGACTGCCTCTGGCGATCGCCATTGGGCCGCAGGCTTTTCGCGAGTTTCTGGGCGGTGCGCATGACATGGACGAGCACTTCCGCACCGCGCCAGTGGAGCGCAACCTGCCGGTGCGGCTGGGCCTGCTGGACGTCTGGTACCGCAACTTTTATGGCTTCACCAGCCGCTCCATCGCGCCGTATCACAGCGCCTTGCGCCGCTTTCCGGCCTATCTGCAGCAGCTGGAGATGGAGAGCAACGGCAAGCGGGTGGATGCGCAAGGTGATGCCTTGCCGTATGGCACTTCACCCGTGCTGTGGGGTGAGCCCGGCACCAACGGCCAGCATGCGTATTTCCAGATGCTGCACCAGGGGACAGACGTGGTGCCGGTGGAGTTTGTGGCCGTGAAAACCCCCCGGCATACATTGGCGGGCCATCACGACCTGTTGCTGGCGAACGTGCTGGCCCAGGCCCAGGCGCTGATGGTGGGCAAGACCGATGCTGGTGGTCATAAACACTTTCCCGGCAACCGGCCCAGCACCTTCCTGCTGCTCGATGAACTGACGCCTACCAGCCTGGGTGCCCTGATTGCCTTGCAGGAGCATCGCGTGTTTGTCAGCGGGTCGTTGTGGGGCATCAACAGCTTCGACCAATGGGGCGTGGAGCTGGGCAAAGTGCTGGCCAAGGACATCGAGCCGCGCCTGGCCAGCGGTGATGTGAGCGGGCTGGACGGCTCCACCGCGGGTTTGCTCCAGAAACTGCGCCCGGTTTAGACGCCAATGAACCTGGTTTTCGATTTCGGTGCAGTGCTTTTTAACGCGTTACGCGCTCGACCTGGATCGCACCGTTTTCATTGATGACCTGAAGACCAACGTGGAGGCCGCGCAGGCACGTGGCTGGAGCGGCATTCGTTTCGAGTCGGCGCAGCAGGTGCAGTCGCGTCTGGAACACTTGACTGGACTAGTTCTCCAATAGGAATTTATTCATGAAATGCTGGAGTGCGGCTTGGTACTGCGCGTGGCCAATCTGATCCAGATCACTGTGGTCGCCGCCTTCAATGGTGAGCCATTGTTTGGGCGGGTTGGCCGCGGCAAAAAGTTTTTCCCCCACCCGGATGGGAATTGTCGTGTCCAAGCTGCCATGGATCATCAACAAAGGAGCTTGCACCCGCGCGATTTTTTCAATGGAGGCAAAGCGTTCGTTGTTGAAACGGGAAATGAACCAGGCAAGAAGTCCCGCTTCGCGCGCCACGTCGGAGAAGCTGGTGATCGCGGCCTCCAGAATGAGCGCGCCGTAATCTGACCTGGCCCGCAGGCGACTCGCCAGATCAACCGCCACGCCGCTGCCCATGGAGTGGCCGTAGATCACGCGCCGTTTGGCACGTGGCTCGCGGCGCTGCAGCTCGGCCCAGGCTACATCGGCATCCTGCAGAATAGACTGTTCTGACGGCGTGATCGGCGTACTCAGGCCCCACCCGCGGTATTCCACCGCCAACACGGCAAACCCTGCTTCGCGCAGCGCCTCGATCTTGTGCATATTGTCGAACAGGGTGCGAAACGTGCCGTGAAAATACAGCAAGGTGGGCGCGTTCTTGTCAGCCTGCGGCAACCACCACATCTCGACGTGCTGGGCCGCACTGCTGTCATTGCCGGCATCACTGCTGCTGCGCGCGGCGGCTGGCGGCACAGTGACAAAATAGCGCTCATCACCCGCGCGCAGGCCTGCAAAGTCGGCAGGCACGCCCTGCGTGGGGCGGTAGATGATCTGGCGCTGCCTGGCATCCAGCCAAGCGCAACCGCTGGTGGACAGCAGCGACAATGCAATAAAGATGCGCAGCCATCCAGTGCAAGGCATGGCGACCTTCGAAAGTGCAGTCGTTACACTGGGCAGCCGTCGCATGACCAAACTTACCCTTGCACTTTGAATAAATTGATTCGCATCATCACGGGCCTGATTGTGGCCCACCTCGCAGGCAGCGCCCTGGCGCAGCAAAATGAAGCCCCGGATGCTGGCCAGGGTAACGTCCTGCGCCTGCAGTTCAGCCCCTACACCCATCACTACACCTTCGATGCCGAGCACAAAGACGTGGTGATGATCGGCGTGGAGCGGGAGTACCCCAACGCCAAGCTCGATGGCATCACACTGTTTAGAAATTCGTTTGGGCAAGAAAGCATATACATCTACCCGTGGGGCGGTGTCTATCGCTCCATTGGTGGCTTCAGGCCTTTGTCGTTCAAATGGACGGCCGGATTAATTTATGGCTACGTCGACTCCTTTCAAAACAAGGTGCCTTTGAACTACAAAGGCTTTTCACCTGGTTTGATTTTTGGTTTGGCTTATGAATTCAAGCCGGGTTGGTCGGTACAAGTCAACCTCTTGGGCGTGGCCGCAGCGATGTTTGAAATCAGCGCACCGTTGAATTAAGGGCAGGCGCAGTAAAGATACAGGCAAAATTGGCCTCTAGCCCCCGCCACTCATGCGCGGATAGCTACTAAAATCATAGCAACAAAAAAACCCGCAAGGTTCGCACCAAGCGGGTTTTTTTGTTTTGTGTCGAGTACAACAAAGCGCATCGACGCAGCATGACGATCTACAGCGAGGCGTTTGGGCGCAGACAGTACCGACGGTACGGCCAGCCCAAACAACGACGCTGCAGGTCGTCAGGCAAGGAGCAAATTACATGCCCATGCCGCCCATGCCGCCCATGCCGCCCATGTCGCCGCCGCCCATGCCGCCGCCAGCTGCTTCGTCCTTCGGAGCTTCAGCAACCATGCACTCGGTGGTCAACATCAAAGAGGCCACAGACGCTGCGTTTTGCAGTGCAGTGCGGGTCACTTTGGTGGGGTCCAGGATGCCCATTTCGATCATGTCGCCATAGGTGTCGTTGGCAGCGTTGAAGCCGAAGTTGCCCTTGCCGGCCAACACAGCTGCCACCACCACAGACGCTTCGCCACCGGCGTTGTACACGATCTCGCGCAGGGGCGCTTCGATGGCCTTGAGCACCAGCTTGATACCGGCGTCCTGGTCAGCGTTGTCACCCTTGATGGCGCCAGCGGTTTGCTTGGCGCGCAACAGGGCGACCCCGCCGCCAGCCACGATGCCTTCTTCCACGGCAGCGCGGGTAGCGTGCAGTGCGTCTTCAACGCGGGCTTTCTTCTCTTTCATTTCGACTTCGGTGGCAGCGCCAACCTTGATCACGGCCACGCCACCGGCGAGTTTTGCAACGCGCTCCTGGAGTTTTTCGCGGTCGTAGTCGCTGGTGGCTTCTTCGATTTGCACGCGCACTTGTTTGACGCGGGCTTCGATGTCAGCAGCAGCGCCGGCACCGTCGATGATGATGGTGTTTTCTTTGCCCACTTCGATGCGCTTGGCAGAGCCGAGGTCAGCCAAAGTCACTTTTTCGAGCGACATGCCAACTTCTTCAGCGATGACTTTGCCGCCGGTCAGGATGGCGATGTCTTCCAGCATGGCCTTGCGACGATCGCCAAAGCCAGGGGCCTTGACAGCCACAACCTTCAGGATGCCACGGATGGTGTTGACCACCAAAGTTGCCAGGGCTTCGCCTTCGACATCTTCAGAGATGATCAACAAAGGACGGCCGGATTTGGCGACTTGTTCCAGGGTCGGCAGCAGGTCACGGATGTTGCTGATTTTCTTGTCGTACAAGAGCACGAAAGGGTTGTCCAGCAAAGCGGCTTGCTTTTCAGGGTTGTTGATGAAGTAGGGTGACAGGTAGCCACGGTCAAACTGCATGCCTTCAACCACGTCGAGTTCGGAGTCGAGTGACTTGCCGTCTTCAACCGTGATCACGCCTTCTTTGCCCACTTTGTCCATCGCATCAGCAATGATCTTGCCGATAGCTTCGTCAGAGTTGGCAGAGATGGAGCCAACTTGGGCGATCTCTTTGGAAGTGGTGGTGGCTTTGGAAGCCTTCTTCAGCTCGGCAACCAGGGCATGCACCGCCTTGTCGATACCGCGCTTCAGGTCCATCGGGTTCATGCCGGCGGCCACGTACTTCATGCCTTCGTGCACGATGGCTTGTGCCAGCACGGTAGCGGTGGTGGTGCCGTCGCCAGCGATGTCAGAAGTCTTGGAAGCAACTTCCTTGACCATCTGCGCACCCATGTTTTGCAGCTTGTCCTTGAGTTCGATTTCCTTGGCCACGGACACACCGTCCTTGGTCACGGTGGGGGCGCCAAACGAACGCTCCAGAACCACGTTACGGCCTTTGGGGCCGAGGGTTACTTTGACGGCGTTGGCCAGGATGTTCACACCCTCGACCATGCGTGCGCGGGCTTCGCCGCCGAAAATGACGTCTTTTGCTGCCATGTTGGATTCTCCGGATTCAGTTAATTAGTAGGATTGAAAAAGGCTGAGAAATTACTTCTCGACAACCGCAAACAGGTCATCTTCTTTCATGACGAGCAACTCATCGCCGCCAACCTTGACGGTTTGGCCGCTGTACTTGCCGAACAACACGCGGTCGCCGACTTTGACAGCCATGGGGCTGATTTCGCCTTTGTCGTTCTTTTTGCCAGGACCCACGGCCAGCACTTCACCTTGATCAGGCTTTTCGGCAGCGCTGTCAGGAATGACGATGCCCGAGGCAGTTTTGGTTTCGTTTTCCACGCGTTTGACAATCACGCGATCATGCAGAGGGCGAAGTTTCATGGGAGCTCCTATTGGTTTTGAAACGTAGGTTGAAAAATCAAGAGCGCGAACTCAAATAAGTTGGCGCTCATTAACTTGAAGAGAGGATGCGGCGAGGACAAAAGCCCGTTAGCACTCAACTCTTACGAGTGCTAATGATAAGGCTATTTGCCAGACTTTCAAGACGGCGCGGGTAAAACAGCCGCTGTTTGCGGAACGCCACTTGATATTCAATTCTGTGGTGGCCCCCCGGTCCGGACCCATTTAACCGAGGAAATCCAGCCGCCGGAGAATTCCATGACCTAGGGAAAACACTTGGAAAATTCACTCTAAACGCTCAATGCCGGCTCTGCGATCCGATGCGAAAGTCTTGAAAAACCACAATTACAAATAGGAGGCTGATGTTGTTTATATGGATAGTCCAATCTCGCAACTTGGTACAAATTAGCCCCCGATTTGATAAGCATGGGCGCTATCGGCTAAATTTTCAATGGCACGCCCAATCAATTCCCCTGCAGTTGCCGCAAGATTCTGCCCAGCACATCGTTCACGATGTCCGTCAGCGGGGCGTTTCGCGGCGCTGGCCGGGGACGGGGAATGGCGAATTCAGCGTTCGGATCCAGCCAGCGGTTGCGAAATGCCTGCTGAAACACCTCCCCCACCATAGGCAGGGCGCTGCGCGCGCCCTGGCCCCAGGGCCCCATGGTGACGCTGTTGTCGTTAAAGCCGACTCTTGCGCCCGCCACCAGTTGCGGATTCATCATGATGAACCATCCGTCGGTGTTGTCCTGCGTGGTACCGGTCTTGCCGGCGACGTCGGCCTGGATGCCGTAACGCTGGCGAATGGCCGCGCCCGTGCCTTCATCAATCACGCCACGCATGGCGTTGACCAAGGTCAGCGCGTGCGCACGCGGCATGGCCGGCTCGCGCTCTTTGACAGGCTCAAACTGTTCCAGCAGCTGGCCGTTGCGGTCTTCCACGCGCAGCACCAGCACCGGTGCCATGTAATTGCCGCCATTGGCAATGCTGCCGTAGGCCGCGACCATCTCGATTAGCGTGACGGGGCTGGTGCCCAAGGCGAGTGACGGCACCAGGTCCAGCTTGCTCTGGCGCACTCCCATGGCCTGCGCCAGCTGCCCGACGCTGGCCGGCCCCACTTTTTGTATCAGCTGGGCGGTGATGGTGTTCTTGGAATAGACCAGTCCGTCGCGCAGGCTGGTAGGCAGGCCGGTTGGCGGCGTCGCATCG
>OFPG01000046.1_pt1 | contig 14744 bp, 16 predicted proteins | sample 1542501 | NCBI WGS metagenome assembly OFPG01 (sample SAMN05503963, study PRJEB24370) | sediment metagenome | isolation source: lake sediment | place: USA: Lake Hill lake, St. Paul Island, Alaska | collected 2013
TGCCCGCTGGGCGCCACCAGCGTCACCTTGTCGCCCTGGCGCACGCCCAGGGACCGGGCCAGCTCGCCACCCAGCACGACACCGAAGTCACCTGGGATCAGGCGCGTCAAAGCCGTGTTCTTGAGTTCGATGGCCAGATCGGTCACATCGGGCTCGCTCTTGGGATCAATGCCCCGAACCATCGTGCCTTTCATGTCCTCACCCCTCGCCAGCAGGGCCTGGGTTGCTATGAAAGGCGCAGCACCCACCACCTGAGGATTGGCTCGCACTTCGGCCAGCGTGCGCGCCACGTCAGGCAAGGCCGCGCCATTGGGCGCGAAAATCTCGATGTGCGACACCACGCCCAGCATGCGGTCGCGCACCTCTTTCTGAAAGCCGTTCATCACGCTCAGCACAATGATGAGTGCCGCCACGCCCAGGGCAATACCCAGCATGGAAACGCCCGAGATGAAAGAAATGAAGCCGTTGCGCCGGGTGGCGCGGCCGGCCCGGGTGTAGCGCCAGCCAAGGATAAGTTCGTAGGGAATTTGCATCGACCGCCAGGGTTGGAAACAGGCGCCATTGTGGCATCTTGCACCCTGGCGCCGACGCGCCCCGAACCTTGACCCAATCATTTCCCGGACAATCGCAGCATGCACCTCCTGATTCCGTTCGCGTTTTGCAGCTCCGAAGGCTGCGCCTCTGCGCTGCCCACACTCCAACTGCCCCATCTTGCGAAACTGCTGGCCCGCCTCACCCCCATGCCACTGGACACCGGCGATGAGTTCAGTCTGTCACCACCGCATGAGCGCGCCTTGGCCCGCGCTCTGGGCCTGCCAATAGATGACGGACTGATCCCCTGGGCCGCGCTGCAGGCCTCAAAAAGCCAAGCAGCCGACGGCGCCTGGGGCTGCATCACCCCCTGTCACTGGCAAGTGGGCACCCACCACATCGCCATGAGCGGACTGAATCTGCCGGACTTCTCCGCGCACGAGTCGCAAACCCTGCTGGCGGCCATGCAGCCCTACTTTGAAGAAGACGGCATCGCACTGCACTACGACCACCCCACCCGCTGGCTGGCCCGTGGTGCCCTGTTTGACGGTCTGGCCACCGCCTCGCTGGACCGCGTGGTGGGGCGCAACGTGGAGAACTGGATGCCGCGCAGCGCCAGTGCCGCCGGGTTGCGTCGCCTGCAAAACGAAATGCAAATGTTGCTCTACACCCATCCGGTGAATGACGCGCGTGCCGCACGCGGTGTGCCACCGGTTAACTCGTTCTGGCTGAGTGGCACCGGCGCCCTGCCCCATGCATGGCCTGGTCCTGCCATGGAGCCCCCGCCCGTCGTGGTCACCCACCTGCGCGACGCGGCGCTCAATGAAGACTGGGCCGCATGGGGGCAAGCCTGGCAAATGCTGGACGCCACCGAATGCGCCGCACTGCTGAGTGCGCTGGATCAGGGAAGCGCCGGCCACCAACTCACACTCTGCGGCGAACGCAATGCGCAGACCTTTGACGCCCAGCCGCAAACTTTTTACAAACGATTTATGAACATTTTTGGCACCAAGCCCCCGTCAATACTGCTCGAGAAGCTATGAAAATAATAGCAAGAGACATTCCACCACGGGCTCAATGGACGCTGGAACAGGCCGGCATCCATCCCCTGCTGGCCCAGCTGTACGCTGCGCGCGGCGTGCAGGGCACGCAGGAACTTGACGATGGTTTGGCCCGCCTCATTCCGCCGGCCGACATGCTGGGCGCCGGCGCAGCAGCCCGGCTGCTGGCGGACGCCATAGCCCTGGATAAAAAACTCTGCATCGTGGCCGACTACGACTGCGACGGCGCCACCGCCTGTGCGGTAGGGATTCGCGGCCTGCGCATGCTCGGCGCCAAAAACGTGGCCTACATCGTGCCGGATCGGGTGGTGGACGGCTACGGCCTGACACCGCCGATCTCGCAACGCGTCAAGGACAGCGGCGCCGACGTGCTGATCACGGTCGACAACGGCATCGCCAGCCTGGCGGGGGTGGCCACCGCCCGGGCCCTGGGCCTGCAGGTGCTGGTGACGGATCATCACTTGCCCGCCAGCATGAATGGCGAGATCGTGCTGCCCGAGGCCGACGTCATCGTCAACCCCAACCAGCCGGGCTGCACATTCGAGAGCAAATCCATCGCCGGGGTCGGCGTCATGTTTTATGTGCTGCTGGCGCTGCGCGCCGAGTTGCGCCAGCGCGGTGTTTTTGACGCCCAGACCCAGCCCAAGCTCGATGTATTGCTGCCTTTGGTCGCGCTGGGCACGGTAGCCGATGTGGTCAAGCTCGACCCGAACAACCGCCGATTGGTGGCGCAAGGGCTCCGAAGAGTACGTGCGGGTGCCATGCCGGTCGGGCTGGCCAGCCTGTTCGAGGCCTCCGGGCGCAGTGCGCCAGTCGCCACCACCTTCGACTTTGGCTTTGCCCTGGGCCCGCGCATCAACGCCGCCGGCCGCCTGTCCGACATGACGCTGGGCATTGAATGCCTGCTGACCGACGATGCGGCGCGTGCTGACGAGTTGGCCAAGACACTGGACGGCATCAACCGCGAGCGCCGCGAGATTGAGGGCACCATGCGCGAGCAGGCGTTTGCCATTGCCGAATCCCTGTTTGACGACGAGGAGGAGCCGCCGCCCGCCATCTGTGTCTTCGATCCCGACTTTCACGAAGGCGTGGTGGGCATAGTCGCCTCGCGCATCAAGGACAAGCTGCACCGCCCCACCTTTGTGTTTGCCGCCAGCGCTGCGCCGGGCAAGGAGCACGAGCTCAAAGGCTCGGGCCGCTCCATTGCCGGCTTTCACCTGCGCGATGCGCTGGACCTGGTGGCCAAGCGCTACCCCGGCGTGCTGCTGCGTTTTGGCGGCCACGCCATGGCGGCGGGCTGCACCATTGCCGAAGAACACTTTGACGCCTTTGAGCAGGGTTTGAACGAAGTCGCCCAGGAGTGGCTGGACGCCGCCACGCTGACCCGTCGCCTCGACACCGACGGGCCGCTCAAAGCCGAATACCGCCGGGTCGAACTGGTGGACGTGCTGCACCAGAAGGTGTGGGGCCAGGGCTTCGCGCCCCCGACCTTCAGCGAGGAGCTGGAGGTGGTGTCGCAACGGCTGGTCGGTGAAAAACACCTGGCCCTCAAGCTCAAGCACCAGGGCCAGCCGGTGGACGGCATCTGGTTTGGCCATACGGAGCCGCTGCCCGCACGCGTCAAACTCGCCTTCCGGCTCGACGCCGACGCCTGGAATGGCGTGCGCCGGGTACGGTTTCTGGTGGAGGCGGCAGAACTTTAAGCGTCAGGACGTCACCACCATGCACACCCTCAAACGGTCTGGCCGCCGGCCCCCGATGACCTTCAGCTTGACGACGCTGGTCTGGCTGGCCTGCGCATTACCCGCCATGGGCGCCGATCAGCCCGTGGGCATCACGGCCGAGTTGCCCTACCTGGATGTGAAACACGAGGGCCGTGTCATCCGCATTGAGAGGAATCCGGACCACCTCAACATGATCGATCCGGATCTGGCGCTCACCTCTCGGCCCTGTCCCCCGTTTTGTATCCAGCCCGTGGTGATTGCCCCCGGCGTCGAAACCCTGGCCGAACTGGAGGTACTGGACTACATCAGGCGCATCAGTGCAGGTGACAAGAGTGTGTTGCTGATCGACTCACGCGAACCCGAATGGCTGCCTCGCTTCGGCATGCTTCCGGGCAGCATCAGCCTGAGCTGGACCCGCCTGCACCCGCAACACACCCCAGCCGAAAAAATTGCTGAAACGGTGGAGGATCTTTTTAACGTCTATCGCATCGGCCCGGTCTGGAACTTTGCGGACGCCAGGACCGTGGTGTTCTACTGCAACGGCGCCTGGTGCGGCCAGTCTCCCACCAGCATTCGCCAGTTGCTGGGCATGGGCTACCCGGCTCACAAGATCAAGTGGTACCGCAGCGGCATTCAGGGCTGGAAGCTTCTTGGGTTGACCACCGTGCCACCCCGATCCCCTTAACCCATCAAATCGGCGTCACTGCGGGGCGCGCGGTCCAGATGGAACAGGAAAAAAACAAGCACCGCGGTCGCGCCGATCAGGAACAAGGGGCCAAACAGCCAGAACAGCAGCGGCACCGTGAAATAGTAGGCACGCATGCCAATGCGATAGAAAACGCCGGCGCGGTTCATTTGCGCCACCACATGGCCGATCTGGATGCGTTCGAGCTCTCGTTCCAGAGGCACGTTGATCGAATAACCAATGTGATGAAACAGTCGCACCGACATCGAGAAAGCGAAAAAGACAAGAAGCAGGTCAAACAGCATCATCAGCAGTTTGAACAGCCACATCTCGGCGCTGACGTGACCCAGAAAATTGAGTGAATGCCAGGTCCCGGAGAGTTTGTCGCCCTGGGCGCTCAGCGTCAGCACACCAATGATCAGCAGGACCGCCGTCGACGCCATGAAACTGGCCGACATGGTGGAATTGCGCAGGGTCTGCACCGCCAGAATGTCCCGGCGCTCACGCATCACACTGGCCACCCAGGCCTCGCGGGCCGCCAACATGACGTCCTGCGCGCTGGAAGCCGGATCACGGCGGGTGCGCCAGCGCAAGTAGAACTGATAAGCAAAGATCGCGGCGGCGCTCAGGACAAAGCTCAGGAGATCGGTGGCGTGGGTGAGAATGAAGTCGGGCATGCCGCAATTCTGCCAGTTCGCCAGGGACGGTGGCCAAGCAATGAGCCGCCTGCGCTTGGCCTTGTCTGGTCAAGGTCGATCGCCGAGCCCAGGCGTCTACCCGTCACAAAGCCTAAAATGGCGGTGTGTCATCCATCCTCAACGCCGACCTCCACTGCCATTCCGTCGTCTCCGACGGCACCCTGACACCCGAAGCGCTGGCCGCACGCGCCAAAGCCAATGGTGTGGAGTTGTGGGCCCTGACCGACCATGACGAAATTGGTGGCCAGCAGCGTGCCGCTGCGGCGGCCAGCGCCCTGGGCATGCACTACCTTACCGGCGTGGAAATTTCGGTCACCTTCGTCGAGCAGACGGTCCACATCGTGGGCCTGGGGTTTGATCCGGAAAACCCGGCCCTGAAACTCGGCCTCAATCAGACCCGGGGTGGGCGCGGGCAGCGCGCCATGGAAATGTCCGAGGGCCTGGCCAAGGCGGGCATTCAAGGTGCCTTTGAGGGCGCGTGCAAGTTTGCCGGCAACCCTGAACTGATCTCACGCACCCACTTTGCCCGCTTTCTGGTGGAAAGCGGCGTCTGCCGGGATACCTACGAGGTATTCCGAAAATACCTGACTGAAGGCAAGCCCGGCTTTGTGGCGCACCGCTGGGCCAGCCTGAAAGACGCGGTGACCTGGATCCGCGAAGCTGGTGGGGTAGCGGTCATTGCGCACCCGGCACGCTACAAGTTCACCACCAACGAGGAATTCGCGCTGTTCAGCGAGTTCAAAAGCCACGGCGGGCAGGGCGTGGAAGTGGTCACCGGCAGCCACACGGCCGCCGAATACATCACTTACGCCGACACCGCCCGCGAATTCGGTCTGGCAGCGAGCCGCGGTAGCGACTTTCACAGCCCCGATGAGAGCCACACCGAGCTGGGCACACTCCCTTATCTGCCGGGCCAGCTGACCCCGGTGTGGGAATTGCTGGTCGACCGTATCCAGAACGCATCCGACAAGGGCCCGGGGGCAAGCGCCTCCATGGCCCACTGACGCCCCATGTCCTTCTGGCGCACCAGGCAGGGTGCCGGCGTTTTACTCATTGTGCTGGCGGCACTCGTCTTTGCTGTGTTGGACACCGCCACCAAATACGCCACCACGCTGGTACCGGTGCTGATGTTGTTGTGGTTTCGCTATGCGTTTCAGGCCGTGGTGACCTTTGCCTTGCGATTTCCGGTACAAAAGCTGGCCCTGCTGACCACCCCCAATCCACGCTTTCAGACCCTGCGCGGGGTGCTGCTGCTGACCACCAGCGCCTGCTCATTTTTTGGCTTGCAGCATCTGCCCGTGGGCGAGTTCACCGCGATGGTCATGCTGTCGCCCCTGGTGGCCACCGCGATGGCCGCCTGGTTGCTGAAAAACCACGTCTCCCCGCGGCGCTGGCTGCTGATGGCGGCTGGATTGGGCGGGGTGTTGCTGGTGGTTCGTCCGGGAGGCCAGGTCTTCAGCTGGGCTTTGCTGTTTCCGGTGGTGCTGGTGAGCACCTATGCCTGGTTTCAGGTGCTGACCAGCCGCTTGAGTGGTGAAGAAAACCCGTACACCACCCACTTCTATACCGGACTGGTGGGCGCCCTGGTGATGAGCCCGATCGTGGTCTTCAGCTGGGACACGGCTGCCCTGCTGGCGCATTGGCCCTGGTTTGTACTGGTTGGATTTTTGGGGACCTTCGGGCACCTGATGCTGATTCGGGCCTATATGCGGGCGTCCGCCCCGGTGCTGACGCCCTACCTCTACACGCAAATTGCTTTTGCAACCCTGGCTGGCTGGCTGGTATTCAAGCATGTCCCCGACACCCTGGCTTGGCTCGGCATTGCCGTGATTGCTGCCAGCGGCGTTGGCAATGCCCTGCTATCTGCCCACGAGGTAGCAAAGTCACGTGGTGCCATTGCCACCCCTGCCTAAGTTGTGCCATTTGCGTCTGCGTTTGCCACTTCACCGACAATACGCCCATGCCTCAGTTTTTTGAAGTTCACCCCGACAACCCGCAGCCCAGGCTGCTCAAGCAGGCCGTCGCCCTGTTGGAAAAAGGCGAGGTCCTGGCGGTGCCCACCGACTCCAGCTACGCGCTGGTCTGCCACCTTGACGACAAAGCGGCGGTCGACAAGCTGCGCCGCATCCGCGGGGTGGACGACAAGCATCACCTCACACTGCTGTGCCGCGACCTGAGTGAACTGGCCAACTACGCCAAGGTGGACAACCAGCAGTTTCGGTTGATCAAATCGGCCACTCCCGGGCCGTACACCTTCATTCTGGAAGCCAGCAAAGAAGTGCCGCGCCGCCTGAGCCACCCCTCGCGCAAAACCATTGGCTTGCGCGTGCCCGAACACAAGGTATTGCAGGCGCTGCTGGCCCTGCACGACGGGCCTTTGCTGGCGACTACCTTGATAGCACCTGGCGAGACCGAACCCCTCAATGACGCGCAGGAAATCCGTGAACGTTACAAAAAACAGATTGCAGCCGTGATTGACGCAGGCGCCTGCGCCCTGCAACCCACCACGGTGGTGGACCTGACCGGCGGTGAACCGGTGGTAATTCGCCAGGGGCGCGGTGCGCTGGCGGCACTCGGTCTGTAAAACGCTATTCCCCCCTCTGAGACAATTGCCTGATGGATATTGCCCACCTCATTCAAACTGTTGCCCTGTACGCGCTGCCGGTTCTGTTCGCCATCACCATTCACGAGGCTGCACACGGCTACGTGGCACGGCATTTTGGCGACAACACCGCCTACATGCTGGGGCGCGTTACGCTCAACCCGTTCAAACACATTGACCCGGTGGGCACCATCCTGATGCCGCTGCTGCTGTACTTCGCCACCTCGGGCGCCTTTCTGTTTGGCTATGCCAAACCGGTGCCAGTGCGCTTTGGCAACCTGCGCAACCCCAAGCGCGACATGATCTGGGTGGCACTGGCCGGGCCAGGTGCCAATTTCATCCAGGCGCTGCTGTGGGGTGTGATGTTTTTCGTACTGAAAGGCACTGGCGTGACGGAACCCTTCTTTCTCAAAATGGCCCAGGGCGGTATTCTGGTCAACGTGGTGATGTTTGCGTTCAACCTGTTCCCGTTGCCGCCACTGGACGGCGGGCGTATTCTGGTTGGCCTGCTGCCGTATCGCCAGGCTGAGATGGTTTCACGGGTGGAGCCCTGGGGGTTTTTCATCGTGATGGCGCTTGTGATTTCAGGGGTGGTCAGCACCTTGTGGCTGCAACCCCTGATGGCGCTCACGTTCGCCCTGCTGGACATTTTGCTGGCCCCGATTGCCATGATTTTCGGTTAGTCCATCGCATCACCGCAAAAAGAAATTTTTTCCCATGAGTTCCACGCGCTTCCTGACCGGCATCACCACCTCCGGCACGCCCCATCTGGGCAATTACGTCGGCTCCATCCGGCCCTCGGTGCGGCACAGCCTAAGAGCTGACGTCGAGAGTTTCTACTTTCTGGCGGATTACCACGCCCTGATCAAGATCGACGAGCCTTCACGCATCCAGCGCTCCACGCTGGAAATTGCGGCCAGCTGGCTGGCGGCCGGGCTGGACCCCGAACGCGTCATCTTCTATCGCCAGTCGGATGTTCCCGAAATTCCGGAACTCACCTGGCTGCTGACCTGCGTTATTGGCAAGGGCGTCCTGAACCGGGCCCACGCCTACAAGGCGGCGGTGGACAAGAACACCAGCGCCGGCGAGGACCCCGACGCTGACGTGAGCGCCGGCCTCTTCATGTACCCGGTGCTGATGGGGGCTGACATTCTGCTGTTCAACGCCCACAAAGTGCCCGTCGGGCGCGATCAGATCCAGCACATCGAGATGGCACGCGACATGGCGCACAGTTTCAACTACCGCTATGGCGAACACTTTGTGCCGCCCGAAGCCGAAATTGAGGACGACGTAGCCACCCTGCCCGGCCTGGATGGCCGCAAGATGAGCAAAAGCTACGACAACACCATCCCCCTCTTTGCGCCACGCGAACAACTGAAAAAACTCATCGCCAGCATCGTCACTGACTCCACAGCGCCGGGCGAGGTCAAAACCGTGGAAGGCTCTGCCCTGTTCCAGATCTACCAGGCCTTTGCCACGCCGATCGAGACCACTGCCCTGCGCCAGGCCTACGCCGACGGCATTGCCTGGGGTGACGCCAAACAGCTGGTGTTCGAACGCATCGACCGTGAAATCGCCCCCATGCGTGAGGCGTATCTGGCGCTCCTGAGCGACCCCGCAAAGATTGAGGCCATCCTGCTGGCCGGTGCCACCAAGGCACGCCAGATCGCAACCCCCTTCATGGGCCGCCTGCGCCACGCCGTGGGCTTGCGCGACCTGCGCACGCAGGCCAGCAGCCAAGCGGCAAAAACTGTCAAGGTAGCAAAACCCGTGTTCAAGCAGTACCGCGAACGCGATGGCAAGTTCTACTTCAAACTGCAGGATGCCGATGGCCGCCTGTTGTTGCAGAGTACCGGCTTCGATTCACCGAAGGAAGCCGGCCAATCCATCGGCTTGCTGCAGACGCAGGGCGCTTCGGCCCTCTCCGGTCTGGCAGACAAACTGCAGCCCAACGCCGAAGTTGACGCACAGGACATCAGTGCGGCCTTGCAGCTGATGACCGATGCCGAGTGAAGTGACCAACAGGGGCAACGCCACTGATACAATGGCAGCCAGTCGACACAGGAGAGGTGGCAGAGTGGCCGAATGTACCTGACTCGAAATCAGGCGTACCGCAAGGTACCGTGGGTTCGAATCCCACCCTCTCCGCCAATTATGAGTTTGAAGGCTTCCAAGGAAGTCCGAGAAACCAGCAAAAAGCCCCGTAAATCAATAACTTACGGGGCTTTTTTGTTTGTTAACGTCCAAGAAGGTGCGTTGACAGCCAGCCACAAACGGGGGCATATTCGGGGGCATAAATCGGGATTTTCCGATGCCCCCACGAAAAGTGCCCCCAAATGCCCCTAACCAAGATCGAATGCGACCGGGCCGCCTGCCCTGCCGACCGCCCAATGATCCGCCTGGCTGACGAAAAGGGCATGTACCTGGAAGTGACGGCGGCCGGTGGCAAATACTGGCGTATGAAGTACCGCCATGGCGGCAAGGAAAAGCGCCTGGCACTGGGGGTGTACCCGGCGGTTTCCCTGGCACAGGCCCGCAAAGCCCGCGACAAGGCACGCGAGGCGATGGCGGGCGGCGATGATCCCGCCCAGCTCAAGCGTGAAGCCAAATTGACAAAGGCCATGGGCGATGCCAATACGTTCGAGTCGGTTGCCCGGCAATGGTGGGCACATTGGAGCGGCCCCAAAAGCCCCCGCCATGCAGATTACGTGATGCGCAGACTTGAGGCCGATGTGTTCCCGGCCCTGGGTGCCCGCCCGGTGGCCAGCATCACAGCCCCCCAGCTTTTGGCCATGGCAAAGGGGATCGAAGCACGCGGCGCTGTTGACATTGCCAAGCGTTCACTTCAGACGTGTGGCCAGATCATGCGGTTTGCTGTGGCGCATGGCCTGATCGAACGCAACCCGGCGGCGGACGTGAAACCATCAGACGCCCTCAAGCCCTACAGAAAAGAGAATTACCCCCGGCTGGATGCCAAGGAAATGCCCGAACTGCTTCGCAAAATGGAGGCATATCAAGGCAGCGCGTACACCCGCCTGGCAATGAAGTTATTGGCCTTGACCTTTGTACGCACGGGTGAACTGATCGCGGCCCGGTGGGCAGAATTTGACCTGGCGGCGGCCGAATGGCGCATCCCCGCCGAACGCATGAAAATGCGCACGCCTCATATCGTGCCCCTGGCACCTCAAGCCGTGGAGGTGCTTCAAATCCTGCACACCATATCGGGCGAACGTGCCCTCGTGTTTCCCGGTGAACGCGACCACGAAAAGTGCATGAGCAACAACACAATTTTGAAAGCGTTGGAGCGCATGGGCTACAAAGGCCGCATGACTGGCCACGGCTTCAGGGGCGTGGCGTCAACCATCCTGCACGAACAAGGCCACGGGCACCACCTGATTGAACTGCAGCTCTCACACATTGAGCGCGACAGCGTGGCGGCCGCCTACAACCACGCCACTTACCTGACAGACCGACGCGCCATGATGCACGGGTGGGCCAACCATATCGACAAGCTGCGCAAGGGGGCGGACGTTATCCCATTGCCCCAGCGGGCCGCTTGATGGAACGCCAGCCCCAGCCGTTTGCAGCGTTCACCGGCTGCTAATCCGGAAAAACACTGCGACACTGAGGGCAAACTATGCAAACCCAGTATCCATGCGGGTTTGCAGCCGATAGTGGAGTGAAGGCAAAGTGAGAACAAACTGAGAACAAAGTGAGAACACTTTTATATGATGAAATTTGTTCTTTCACTTATCTCTTACCCTGCCCCATCGCCCAGCCTGCCCCTATTTGTCGGTTGTGAACCTTACCGGCTGGCCTTGCACCTTGCCGGAAAGCGGCGCGAAGGGGCCTCTCCCTTGGCACACGTCACCGGGCAAAAACGTACTGTGGATAACTTCTGTGTCGGTGTGGCATCTGTCATCGCCCAAAAAACGGGCACGGTGCATAAGGTTTGCAAGCCTTTGAAATCATTCACTTTATCCGTTATTTCGTACAAAGTTGTTCATTTACTCTACTGCATACGACGGGCGTTATGTTAACTAGTTCGTATAAATACAGCTTTATTGTACGTATTTGCGGAATCTATGCCATAATTTATGCACACCACAAAGGACTCACACAATGACCCCTGAAACCTTCGCCGCTGCGCTGGATGCCCTGCACTGGAAGCAAAGCGACTTTTGCCGGAAAACGGGTGTGAACAAATCGACTCCCAGCAATTGGATGACCCAAAAGACACCGATACCGCTGTGGGTGGATGCGTACCTGGGGGCAATGCAAGACCTTGCCGCCCTGCACACAAAGTACCTGGCGACCACTAAGGCCAGCGCAAGCGAATGAACAAGCGCGAAGCCCTGGCGCGACTTGACCAGGACAAAGGGCGGGGTTTGGAAGTGGTGGAACACAACCAAGCCCCTGACCACCAACAATCACCAAAGGATTGAAAATGGCTGCTGTTGACTCTACCGTAAAACCCCGTCGGACAAGGCTAACCCGCACGAAATTGGCCGCCTATGGCATTGATGCTGGGGCCGTGTCATTCAGGCATGGCCTGAGCGTGTGTGAACGTGGCGTGATTGATGAAGCATCCACCATCATGGAACGCTGCCTCAAATCCGCCTCAACTGTGTTTGCAACCCCTGACGCGGTGAAGCACTACCTTCAATTGCAGTTAGCTGCAGAGCCTCATGAAATTTTCGGCGTACTGTTTCTTGATGTGCAAAACCGTTTCATTGCCTTTGAACGCATGTTCACCGGAACGCTTACGCAAACCAGTGTGTACCCTCGTGAAGTTGTTTTGACTGCCCTGGCGCACCGGGCATCATCTGTGGTGCTTTGCCACAATCACCCAAGTGGAACAGTGCAACCAAGTCAGGCCGATGAACGGCTAACTCAAACCCTTAAACGCACGTTGTCATTGGTTGACGTTCGGGTTTTGGATCACGTCATAGTCGTACCAGGCGAAGCACTGAGCATGGCCGAACGCGGCCTGATGTAGCACCTCAAAAGTTTTGCCACGCCTACCCCGCGCCTGATCCGCAAGGGGGAAAAGTCGGACACCTTCACCGACCTGGCGCTGGCACCCAATGAAGGCCGCACCTGAAGGGGTTGCGATGACACTCGACAAAATCGAGCAAGAGTGCGATGCGCTAAAAACGATTCGTCAAAGATGGCGGCTGAGAGGTTGGAAATTCACGCCCCTTGAACGTATCGACGGCGTGAACGAAACACTTGAATCAATTGATGCCCTGAGAAATTCGCCTGTTTGTTGGGCAAGTGTTACCCGTGAACACGAAATAGAAAAATTACTGGACGACCTTGAGGAATCCTACCGATACGCTTTCGAGCCTTGGACTGAACATAGAACCGTGTTTGACTGCAAAGCGACACAACGCGAGTTTTTGCGCTGGCCTGACGGCACGTTTTCGAAAGGAATCCAACACGACGCAAGATACCGATTTTGGGAATTGGTCACCACGTCGCGGTTTTCGGTAAATGCGGTGCCCGTCATATCCGATCTACAGCGCGTCAACTGGACCAGCAACACGGTTTCCGTTAGACACGCCGCCAGTCTCGCGGCAATGGTTTGCATCACAGAGGCGATTGAAACCCTTGAATTGATCGAAGATTGGTGGCGTGAAGATAGCCGGGCGTACAGAGCCGGAAAGCCTTTTAAATGGCTAACCGAACACGATCCAAGCCGATTGGACATGATTCTTTCTGTGATGCTGGATACGCCTGAAGACATAAGACCATGCAACCAAAAAATTAATGATGCCTTGAAGGCACGGGATCAAGCGAACGCGTGGCTTTCGCATTTGACTACGTTGAATTTCAGTGCAGGCGAAATCAAACAATCCGTCAAAGTGGCAACGGCTGAAAAATCAAAAAAAGCTCAGGCCGCGGCAAGTGTTGCAAGGAAGGCAAAAGATCTAACGCCTGAAGTAGTGGCCACGTATTTCAACAAACAAAAAACAGAAAAATGGGAGACGGTACGAAATCAATTGGCGGAGAAATTTCAGGTAAGTGCCAGCACCGTCGATCGGCGCTACAGGTCAGCAAAGGAAAAAAATTTAGTGTCATAGCGGCGCTATGACGGTGACACCGCAGAGTGCGCAGGAAATCATCGGCTTTTCAACAAAGGAAAGCCATGGAAACTCAAGCAAACCCAACAACGCCCAGCCCTGAGACTTTACTCAGATTGCCCCAAGTTGTCGCACGTGTCAATTTGTCAAAATCCAGTATTTACGAGATGCTGGGCCGCAACCCGCCCGCATTCCCCCGCCCAATAAAGTTGTCCCGTAGAGCCGTCTGCTGGCCCTCGTCGTCCATCGATACTTGGATTGCAGAGCGCATGGCGCAAGGCGGCCGTTAATGGGCGCGATCAAGAGCATGGATCAAGCCCGGGCCTTGCGCGAAGCCCGTGAAATTCTGAAGGCCAGTATCCGCCCCGGTGCCTCGATATGGAAGCGGCGCAGTGGTCCCAACTGGGGGACTTCTTTCAAGCGCAACGTGCTGGTGGAATTGCTGCCAAGCCTTGAATTGCGCGTGACCGACAGCAAAACCGGCGAGCTGATTGCGCAAGGCCCGGCATGGGTAGAGGGTGGCGACAGGTTCACCCCTTCACGTTGAGAGGCCACGCAATGGCCAGCGAAACCACCGTACAGCGACACACCGACACCCGCCCGGCTCAAGCTAACCGGGTTGCCGATTATCTGGAAAAACACCCCGACAGCACAGGGAAGGAAATCGACATGGCCTGCGACGTGGGGTGCATGTCCAAAGTGCTATCCGACATGCCCAGCATGGGCTATGGCATCGGCAAAGGCTGGCGCAATGTCGCCTGCGCTGGTGGCAATCGCACGCGAGACGTGCGCACCTATTCGCTTACACACCGCCCCAGCACCCAGCCCGATCTATTCCGCACTGCATGAAAACAAATATCACCCCTGAGCTGATCCGCTCTGCCCTGCAATTCGTACCGGCAAATTTGCCCCGTGATGAATGGGCACGCGTCGGCATGTCGATCAAGTCAGAATTTCCAGACGGCACCGGCTGCGACCTGTTCACGGAGTGGAGCGCATCGGCAGACGGTTACGACATCAAGGCCACGCGGGCAACCTGGCAAAGCATCAAGGCAGGCGGCGGCGTGGGCATCGGTACGCTGCTACACCTGGCCAAAGAAAACGGGTACGCCCTGCCCAGAGCTGACCAGGCCGCCAGCAAACCAGACCCAGAGATAGCCGCACGCCTGGCACGTGAGCGAACCGCCAGCCAGCAAGCCGAACAAGCCCGGCAACATGCCGCCCATGCCCATGCCGCCAGTGAAGCGGCGCTGTTGTGGGCACATGCCAGCGAAACCGGCGAAAGCCCCTACCTGATCCGCAAGGGCGTACAGCCCCACGGCTTGCGCTTCACGGCCGATAGCTGGTTGCTGGTGCC
>OFPG01000047.1_pt1 | contig 14673 bp, 10 predicted proteins | sample 1542501 | NCBI WGS metagenome assembly OFPG01 (sample SAMN05503963, study PRJEB24370) | sediment metagenome | isolation source: lake sediment | place: USA: Lake Hill lake, St. Paul Island, Alaska | collected 2013
AGATCTACACTCTTTCCCTACACGACGCTCTTCCGATCTCGCCGCTTGCGCTAGGCCCGGAAAACGAGCATGAACAAACCATTTTCAGTCTACCTGGATCTAGTCCGCTTTGTCGCGGCCTGCATGGTTTACCTGTATCACTCGAATCAGCGTTTGCTGGTACAGGACATTTTGCCTGCCAGCAATTACGGACACAGCTCGGTAATTGTGTTTTTCGTTCTGTCAGGCTTTGTGATCGCCTATATAACCGACACCAGGGAAAAACGCTTGCCGTCCTATGCTGCAAGCCGCATCTCCAGGGTCTATTCGGTGGCGCTGCCTGCAGTGCTGCTAACTGTTGCGCTCGATGCAGCAGGCCGCCAACTCTACCCCGCTCTTTACGGATACCCGTTCGACAACTTTTTGCTCCGCGGCGCAGCCAGCCTGTTGCTGCTCAACGAGGTGTGGTTTGTGTCCATCACCAGTTTTTCGAATGTCCCATATTGGTCGATTTGCTATGAGATGTGGTACTACGTGGCCTTTGGCCTGTTCATCTTCCTGTCCAGGCGCGTAGGCTTGATCTCGCTGGCGGTGCTTGCCCTTATCCTAGGACCGAAGGTGGTTCTGCTGGCGCCGATCTGGGTGCTGGGCGTGCTTCTTTACCGCTGGCAGCATCTGCAGACCCTGTCGGAATCCGCGGCCTGGCTGCTGGTGATAGGGTCGGGTGTGGGCATCGTAGTGTTTCATCAGGGTAGCGTCACGGAGCACGTTGCTGCGATCTTCAAGGGGTTGATGGGTGAGAAATGGCACGCTGAGCTCACCTTTTCAAAATTCTTCCTCAGCGACTACCTGCTGGGTGCCTTGGTGTTTCTGAATTTCGCCGGCATGCGCAAGGTCAGCATTCGACTGGGGCCCTTGCTGTTGGCCTGCGAGCGACCGATCCGTTGGCTGGCTAGCTACACCTTGTCGCTCTATTTGCTGCACCAACCCCTATTTCTTTTCTGGGCCGCTGTGATTCATGGCGACCCTTCGGGACATGCCTACTGGTGGCTGACGACGGGCATGGTGGCGGCATCCGTTCTTGCCATTGGCTACGTCACCGAGAACAGACGTCATCTTCTCAAGAAGTGGATTGAGCATCAACTGCTGGGTATCGAAACCATGCTACATCAACGTTATGCGCCCTCCCGCTAGGACCATGCCGCCCTGCATCGTACTGGGGCTGGAAACGCAGATCGGCTTAGGTATCGTTCGCGAGTTGGGCCGCGCCGGTGTGCCGGTACTGGGCATCTCGCATGATCCGGATGCGATTGGCCTTTCTTCGCGTTACCTTTGGCGCAAACGGGTGGTCGGCCCACCGCGCAGCCCGGAACTGATAAACGCCATTCGCAGTCTAGGCGAGGAACTTGGCCCATGCTGCCTGATAGCGGTGTCCGAGGCCAACCTGACCTGGCTGGAGGCAAATCGCGCCAGTCTTGGACTGGTGCAGCCAATCACGCCAACGCGGACTGCTATGGAAATGGTGCTCGACAAACAGCGGACATTGCAGGCCGCCCGCGCTGTCGGCATTTCGACTCCAGAAACAGTGGAACCCACGTCGATGGTTGACGCAGAAAGGTTGGCCCGCTGTTTCAATTTTCCTGCAGTACTAAAGTGGAAAGATCCAGCTGCAGTTGCGCCGCGCCTCAAAGCCGCCGGCTTGGAGCTGGTTAAGGCAGAGTATGTGTATTCGTCCGATGAGTTCTTGACGGTAGCGAAACGATACCTGCCTGTCGGCCAGTGGCCACTTGTTCAGGAGTATTGCCCGGGATATGGACTGGGCCAATTTTTCTATATGCACGAAGGCAAATCGATCCGTCGTTTCCAGCACGCACGAGTTGCCGAATGGCCCCCTGAAGGGGGATTCTCTAGCGTTTGCGACGCCCTGCCGCTAAGCGAGCACGAAGAATTGCAGGAGAAGTCGATTGCTTTACTCAATGCCATTGGCTGGGAAGGTGTGGCCATGGTCGAATATCGACTGGACCCCGCAACTGAAAAAGCTGTATTGATGGAAATCAACGGCCGGTATTGGGGGAGCTATCCACTGGCTGTTCAATGTGGTGCAGGCTTTGCGTTGATCGCCTATTGTTTGCACAGCAAGGTAAGTCTTCCGCCTTTACCAACAATTCGTCACGGCGTCCGTTGTCGCATGGTAACTACGGAAATCAAACGGCTGGGACGAATCTTTATCGAGCCCGAGCTGATTACTGATCGATCATTCAAAATTCGCAAGGTCGCAGAATTGACAAGGTTCATTGAGGATTATTTCCGTCCACGGGTTAGTTACTATGTATGGTCGCTGACGGATCCGTGCCCGTTTTTTGCTGATGTCAAGAACCTGCTGCACAAGATCTTTTTCCGCAAGTGACCAACCTTCAGCTATCGCTTCATCGGCCCAATGTAGCTACGCGAGACCACTACGTTATCAATGTAGAGGGTCATGTTCTCGGGAGCGACCGCCATGCCACCATGGTAGACATCCATCCAAATGTTCTCAATCTTCAGGTCGGGAATATTGCGAAACCGTATTCCAGTCTTTTCCATCACCTGAAAGCCATCAATCCAGGCGCGGACGACGCCGTTGCTTACCCCGGGCACATTGAGTTTGACATGCTGCTCAACCGCATACCAACGGTTATTTTCAAGCAACCCCGAAGGCCCTTCGCCCCAGCCCCAGAGCTCGCCCGACGCATCATTGATGTCCGCGTGGTAAACATAGGAAACCATTGATGTCAAACCTGTGATCGATTTGGCGCCGCGGGGGCGCGCCGCAAACCCCCCTCGAACAGACCAACCGTTGTAGCCGTCGGACCGTCGCATACCCCAACCCGCACTTCCGTAGGTGCCGGCAATGCCCGGCAGCTTGCCTCCATCCAGATAAGGATTCCAGTCATCGCCAAAGCGCAGGTAATAGCGGAAATAAATTTCTTCCGGCTCGGGCTGCCCCAGACGCCCCAACTCGTAGCGCAAATCCAGACCGAAGTTACTGCCTTTGACCAGGCGCACTCGCAAAGCCTTACCAACCAGTGGTTCAAATCGGTTTGCCGAATCTTGTGACACTGTCTCGGCTTTACTGCGAAATGATCTCACATTAAAACTCCACTCGAGTGGCCATGCAATATTTTCAAAACCTGTTGCGAAGATGACGTCCGGGTGGTTTTCAATACCAGCATCGCGAATGAATCCCTCGGCGAGGCCTTTTGTCGGGTTGTCCACTGCACGCGCATAGGGCGGGGCTAAGCGGAAAACACCAATTCTCGAATCACTGCCATACTGGACATCAGACGTGAGGTAAAGGGTCGCCTTACGCAGGCTAATAGCGGACTTCGGCAGCGAAAACCGCAGCAGTGCACTCTGACCAGGACCAACTTTAAGCTCCTTCCAAGCCCCAAGACTGGAGAGCGAGCTGCAATCAAGAAATGTGTCAGCCACAGCTGGAAGGCGAGTTTGCGTGCCATCGGACCACTGCAGCTTGAGCATCGGAAGTGCGGATCGGTCCGCTGATTCACGACTATGAAAATTGACGATACCGTTAGGGCCACCAGGCTGCACGCGAAGAACCATGCCAGCGTTTTGGAAGCGCATTTCCAGCCACCCTTGAACCAGCTTGGTAACGTCCCACTCGGTAAACGGGCGGCCTCGCCCAACCACCACGGTATTCGTATCAAAAGCTTTCGTTCCATACGGGGTGCCCGCTTCATCAACCCAATCGCCTCCTTTTCGCGTCCACGCGTACCCCCCCATGCCCAAGTAGTGCGCACAGGTCGAGCCCACTGAGTCGTCGCCAAGCGCGAAGGCCTTTGGCACAGCGAACGCCTCCGAGCCGACTGCCATGCAGGCGAACAAAAAGAAACAGCGGAGTATGTGCAACATAGTCGACATCTCAAACTATAAGGGGCTTAACGGTATGCAGATTTGCCACCATCCTTATTCCGTAGCGAAGTCGCCCAGTGTCCCACGGAGAAAAGCGTGGCAACTGAAACGGATCGGTCGCCGCCGACGAAACGCCAGGCGCAGTTGAAACAGCCGCAGTAAAGCCTGCCTCCTTAACCATCAGCGCATGTTTGGCCAGATAGTCCTTGCCTGGCTTGCCGTTCGGATAAGCAAACAAACTGACGGGCTCTTGCAACAAGGACTCAAGAACCGCCTTGCTGGCAATTATCTCAGCGAAGGCCTCTTCATCAGAAAGACTGGCCAGAATTGGGTGGGTACACGTGTGTGCGCCAATTTGCATACCTGCCTGGCGCAACTGCATTACTTGCGTCGAGGACATCATCAAATCGTCAGGCAACGCACTGCCTACTGATTGCAGCACGAATGCAACCGCTTCGCGACGCTTAGCCGGCGCGAGATACTTTATCTGCCCCAACAAGGCATCGATTGCAGCTCTCCGCTGCTCGTACGAATCGAGGTGATAAGAGCCGAGCCCCCCATGACGCAGATCCAGCAACCCGCCACGAAAAGCGCGAACGGCTTCAATGATCGAGTCATTCCACATACGCCCACCATCCAGAAACGAAGTGGCAACAAAGAATGTTGCCACCATTCCGTGCCGCCGCAAAATCGGCAGTGCATTGGTGGCATTGTCGGCATAGCCGTCATCAAAAGTGATTGCCGCTGCACGCGCTGGCAAGGTGCCAGTGCGAAGCCGTGACGCGGCCTCATCAAGCGCAATGACTTGAAACCATCTCGCAACCCATGACAAGACTTCGTCGAAGCGTCGCGCATCCTGCTCGCCGGGAAATAGTGGATCTTGCTGCGAAAGCACTCGATGAAAGATGAGAATCGACAAGCGAGCCCGCTGCCCGCCAGGGGATAACGCGCCGACAATAGTTTTGAGAATCACGATTGTGGCCCCTCTATGGCGACGGCCACGAAGAAGGGGTCACACATCGTTTGGCCCGCCGCCGGTGTTATCAAACGCCTTCACCTGGCTTGAGACGTACCGGTACTTGCCCGATGGCTCCGCTGAAATATCGCTAACTCTTTCAATTCGAATTTCGACGGCTGCACCGAGGCGCGCCCGGAAGTCCCGAACAATTCGCGCCTCGGATGCGTCGTCAAAAGCCTTGTTTAAGACCAGCTTTACCACAGTCAAGTCAAGTGACACTTGCTCTATCTTGAACTTTTCGACACCCGGCAGATCACGCACCGAATAGATCAAGGCCAGTCCGTGCATGACAGTACCGTCCCGTGCGACCATAAAGTCAGTGCTGCGCCCCTGCACTTCTTTGAGGACCGGCAAGCCACGCCCACATATGCATGGTTCATCGCCCAAGACGCCCATATCGCCGGTACGATAGCGCACAAAAGGGAAATCCCCGGTTGCCATATGCGTTACGACAATCTCGCCCACCTCTCCCGCAGCGGCAGGCGTTCCGTCCGGGCGCACCGTCTCGACGACAATATCCTCAGCACTGATGTGCAAACTTCCAGAGGGGCACTCGTGTGCAATGAACCCCGCATCTCGGGCCCCGTACCCGTTAGCCACTGGGCAGCCAAATACTTCACTGATGATGGCCCGCTGCGCATCGTAGAGCTTCTCGGACGTGACGAAAACAACGCGGATACCCAAGTTGGCCATAGCTAAATTGTTCAGGCGTGCATGGGCGGCGATCACCGAGAGGCTCGACGGGTACCCAAAAAGCATCGCGGGGTGAGCCGCTTGAATAGCGGCCACAAACCTGTCAAGGTTTTGCGGCGACATCTCAAAAGCTGGCAACAAATGGCTTCGGATCAACCCATCACGCAGACGCCTGACGCGGTCTTGTGCGCCGAGTTCAATCGGGCTGCCCCATACGACCAACTCCGGGTCGCCAATGTCAACACCCCACCAGCGCGTGGCACGCCATTTTGCCGCAACGTCGTGACTTTTGCGCGCCTTCCCCATGTAAAAAATCAGTGGCTCCCCGGAAGATCCGCCAGTGTTGTAGCGCGTTAAAGGGCCATGGCCTTCGGCCTTCAGGTCTTCAACGTTCTTCCGGATGTCGGGCTTGGTGAGTAGTGGCAACACGCGCAGCGCCTCGGTTGAACGGACAGTGTTCGGGTCGAATTCGAGATGCTTGAACAGGCGGCGGTAATAGGGTACATGTTGCCCGATTTCGACCAGGAATTGCTGCAATCGTCTGGCGCGGTCGACCTCAAGTTGCTCAGCGGACCACCATTGACTCTCCTCCAGGCGTTTGCGCCGAGCCACAGAATCATGGCCTTTGAGGCGCTCGTGAAGCGGGAACAAGACGTTTGAACACATCGCGGTATAAAGACTCACGATGCCCTCCCTAGCGTCGCCGACCGAACGTAAGCATTCAGCCACTTCGATCGTACTTGCGACCACGCATATTTTTCAGCCTCTGCCAAACCGACCTGCCTCAGATTTGAGGCAATCTCGGGATTCTGCAAGACGCGAAGTACCGCCCGCGCCATGGCATCGCTGTCACCTATTGGCACCAATAATCCGGATACCCCGTGCTCGACCATATCGGGGATGCCTCCGGCACAGGTGCTGACCACTGGCACACCACTGGCGAAGGCTTCAAGGATTGAGATGGGCATGTTGTCTACCGTACTTGAGTTGACCATGCAGTCAGCCGAAGCATATAGCGCTGGAATGCAGGCATTGTCGATGCGACCGGAAAACTCCACGGAATCATCTAACTGCAGTTTCAAGACAAGCGCCTGCAGGTTTGTAAGCTCGGGGCCGCTACCGGCCACGGTCATCTTGGCCCGCACGTAGCTTTTTTTGACGGCCGCAAAGGCACGGATCGCGGTTGGGATGTCGTAGATCGGCTCCAAATTTCGAGACACGACAATATGAGGCGAATTGCCAAATGATCGTGGTGATGAGGGTGAAAACCGCGACAGATCAATAATATTTGGAATAACTTCAGAACCCAAGCCGTGCTTGGCGAAGACTCTTTGCAGAAACATCGAAGGTGTCACCCGCATGGATACCTGCGCAAGCATTCTTGGAACATAACTCGGAGTTCGCGCAAGAAACGGGTCTGCATTCCCTCCGCGGTAGTTGACGATAACGGGCGTCCCCCGCATACGCGCGATCATGATGGCAGGTGCCGCAAACAGGTGCCAGGCCCAGCCGGAGTTGGCCAGGACGTGCATCACATTGACTCTCCCGGCTGCGCCCCACAAATGAACCAGATACGGAACAAGACGAAAGGCGGCGCGCAACAACGGGACACGACCCACCCAAGACGGATGATATGGACTGTTGGTTCGTACAAGTTCAACGTCAACTCCCTCCGACCGAAGTAGTCGAAAAAGCTGTTCGCACTGATTCGCCATGCCGCCGGATGGCGGCGGCAAAGGGCCAACCAGACCAACATGCGGCAATGGGATTTTTATCACCAACACAAGCCTTCCACCTTGGCACGAATCGTTGCGCCGTTGGGCAAATTGACCAGGTCAAGCAGCACCTGATCTGGCCGGCTGCGACTTGCCAGGGTGTCGAAGATTGCTTGTCCAGCGAGTCCAACCACCAAAACCTCAGACTCGTCAATGACTCCCTCGATGTCGGGACGCAACATCTGCCCGATGTGCGGCAAATGCTTCTCAATAAAGCTGCGATTGGAACCAAGAAGACTTGCCACGTGCACCTCTGGATCATAAATCGACAGTTGCATGCCCTTACCAATCAGTTGTTCCGCCAGTGTCACCAGCGGGCTCTCGCGCAGGTCATCGGTTCCGGTCTTGAATGAAAGCCCGATGAAGCCGATCTTGCGCCTGCCCGTGGCGAGGAGCTTCTGCATCGCAAGTTCAAGGTGATTGCGGTTTGAAGGCAAGATGCCCGCCAACATTGGAATCTCGACGTCATGCACCTTGGCCAGATAGGTGGTAGCCCTCAGATCCTTGGGCAGGCAGGAGCCACCGAAGGCAAAACCGGGCTTGAGATAAGCCGGAGAAATGTTGAGCTGGGTGTCCTGGCACACCAAATCCATGACCTCAAAAGCATCAACGCCCAGTGCTTCGCAGAGGCGGGCTGTTTCGTTGGCGAAGGTGATCTTCAGCGCATGAAAGTTGTTGCAGCAGTACTTCATCATCTCGGCAGAGCGCACCGAGGTTTGCACGAATTTGCAGGGCAACTGCCCGAACAGGGCACGCAGGCGATCAACCGGATAGGCGTGGTTGGCGCCAACGACGGTAAAGGGCGGCTTGTCGTAGTCGCGGATGGATGAGCCTTCCCGCAAAAATTCTGGCTGGAAGCACAGGAATAAACCGTCCCCATCCTTCTTGCCGGACTTCGCCTCGATGATCGGGCGCAAAACATCCTCCACCGTGCCCGGCACGAGTGTCGAGCGAAAAACGACCACATGCGGGTCTTGCTTTTCACCAATCGCCTGTCCTATTTCTTCTGCCAGTCGAAGAATGGCGCCCTGATCCTGGCTGCCGTTGGCCGCAGACGGCGTGCCAACGCACACCAGGGACATTTCACTGTCGAACACGGCACGCTGGACATCGGTGGTGACCGTCACCTTGCCGCTGGCAGCAACACGCGCCATCAGGTCAACCATGCCCTCCTCAACCACAGGTGTTTTGCCCGCCATGATCAGGTCGAGTTTTGTGTGATCGATGTCCACTCCAATCACGTCGTGCCCGTCACGCGACAAACAGGCCAGCGACACCGCACCAACATAACCCAATCCGAAAATGCTGATCTTCATTTAACCGTTCCCTTTTTTCTTGAAAAATTCGCAATGCCGCGATCGACGATGCCCTCCAGGCGCACCATGGACCGTGGCCAGGCATGATGGCTGAGCATGCGCTGCCGGCCGGCGACGGCCAGGCGTTTTCGCTCGGCGGGGCTGTCAACAATTTGCATGATGGCGTCAGCATAGGCCTGCGGCGTGTCGGCAACAAGGAAATGCGTCACGGATTCGGCATCTACGCCGCCGGCCGCGATGGTGCTGGTGACGACCGGCACGCCCATCGCCATCGCCTCCAGAATTTTATTCTGTGTGCCGCGGGCAATGTTGAGCGGGGCCACCATCAAGGCCGACCCGCGAATGAAAGGGCGAACATCGGGTACCGACCCCGTGACCGTGACACCTGGCAGGTCACCCAGTTTGCGCATCGCAGGCGATGGATCAGCGCCAACAATCAGAAGTTTCATGGTCGGACGACGACTCTTGAGCAAGGGCCATGTTTGCTCGCAAAATCGGGACATGCATTCCTGGTTGGGGTAGTAGTCCATGCGCCCGATGAAACTGATGGTGTCGGCGTCATACGCCCCGTCAACCGGGCAGAAAAAATCAGCATCCACTCCGTTCGGAAACCAGTCCGTGTCGGCCCCGGTTTGATAGTCATTCAGCGTCTGCCACTCGGCACGGGTCGTAGCGGTGCACAGGTTAAATTTACGGGCCAGACGTTTCTCGGCGGCTAGCATCTTGGCGCCCTCAAACCTGTAGCCGAGCGACAGGGGGAATGGTTTGTAATTCGCGTACTCGAACCATTTCTGGGAGTCCATATCGCCGAAGTCGAGGATCTTGGGGACATCTGTGACATGCTCAACGTATTGAGCGACAGAGGAACAATGAACAAAGATGAGATCCCACTTCTTTGAACCCAGCAAGCGTTGCACATGCTCTGCCAGTTCAGGGGAATAGAAGTAGCCCATCGAGGAAGGCGTCACCACCGGCAGGCGCACGATCATGCGCGCGACCTGCACCGACTCCTTGACATGTCCCATCTCGAAACCGGCGCAGTAGGGCGCAATTCCCCTGCCCTCCTCGGCCTCTTCCGGTGACCGGGCGAGCGAGCATACTGTGACTTGATGCCCACTGGCTGACAGGTGGCGAATCATGTTGAAGGGCCGGATTTTTCCGCCCCGCTTGGGCGGAAAGGGAAATCGGTGGCACAGATAAAGAATGTTCATGCAAGGTAGCTTTTTAGTTCTGACGCCACGTCAGACGGTTCGCGATGATCCAGATAGATCCGGCTCCAGATTTCCAGATTCATCAGGGCCAGCAAGGCATCAGTGCCGTCAATTCGGTTCGCCTCATGATCGGCTACCAGCCGGTCAACCACCGGTTGCCGAAATAGCCCGCGCCGTTGGACCACGTCAGGCGCCAGCAGGCGCCGCAGCAGGGGGGCGAGTTCCTTCTTTAGCCAGGCACCCATCGGGGTGCCAAAGCCACGTTTCTTGCGGTCCAGGATGTCATTGGGGAGGAGATCGCTCAAGGATTCCTTCAAAACATGCTTCAGGCGACCCCCGCGCACCTTGATCGCGGCAGGCATAGAGGCTGCCAATTCAACGAGCTGATGATCCAGCAACGGCACACGGCACTCAAGCGAGACGGCCATGCTCATCTTGTCGGTCAGCATCAATAGATCATCCGGCAACTGAGTCTCGGCATCCACCGCGAACATCCGATTAAGAGCGTCTTGAGTACCCGCCCCGGCAAAGGCAACCTCCAGGGGATCATTTTTGGCAGCATCGGGCTGCATCAGAAGTTCGGATACGGTCTCCCGATCAAGCACTTGCAGGTAACTGCGATAGCGATCATCGGCATTCATTTCAGCCGAGGCGAGAAAGCCTTTTGCCAGGCGCAGGGTATTGAGCAGGCCGGAGTGACGATCGGCCGGCAGTCGCCCGGCAATGGAGGCTGCAGAGCGTCGCAACCAGCCCGGCAGCCGCCGATATTGCTGTGCATAGTGCTCCCCGAGGTAGCGACGATAGCCGCCAAAGAGTTCATCACCACCAACGCCGGAAAGAATCACTTTGACATCTTGCCGTGCAAATTCAGACACCAGGAAAGTCGTGATGAAGGACGTGTCGGACAACGGTTCATCCATGTGCCACAGAAGTTTGGGCAATAGGGAAACAACATCCGGGCGGACCACGATCTCGCGATGCTGTGTGCCGAAAAGCTCAGCTACCCGGCGGGCATAGGGCAGTTCGTTATAGAGCGCCTCCGCCTCGCCGCCAGTAAAACCAATGGCGTAGGTGCGTATGGGTTGTGGTGAATGCTTGGCCATGAAGCCGACCACGGCGCTCGAATCGACACCACCGGAAAGGAAGGCACCAATCGGAACATCGCTAACCATCTGCATGCGCACGGACTGCTCAAGTTGAACCCGCACACGCTCAACCCACTCACGCTCGGAAAGGCCTTGATCAATGCGCTCGGGAAGTCGCCAATAGCGCCACTCGCGCACCTGACCGCTTTCAACGACAAGAAGCGTGGCCGGAGGCAGCTTGCGAATACCCTTGAAGATGCAGTCAGGCGCAGCAACATAGCCCAAATGCAGGTAGCTTGCTACGACGCTTCGATTCAACTCGGTGCTGACACCCGGCAAGGCGAGCAATGCCTTGGCCTCAGTGGCAAAGGCCAAGCGCTGGCCGTCCTGCATCACGTAAAGCGGCTTTACGCCAATGCGATCGCGGCCGATCAGCAGTCGGCGTCGACGGACGTCCCACAGCGCAAAATCGAACATTCCATTGAGGCGGAGCACAAAATCGTCACCCTCCGCGTCGTAAAGATGCAGCAGTACTTCACTGTCTGAACCGGTCTTGAAGTGATAGCCCTTGGCCTGGAGTTCAGCGCGCAACTCTCTGTAGTTGTAGATTTCACCGTTGCAGACCAGCCAGAGTGTCTGATCGACGTTAGACAAGGGTTGATGGCCGCCGGCCAGATCAATGATCGAAAGTCGCCGCATAGCAATTCCGCAGGAGCCATCGATGTGCATGCCCTCGTCGTCCGGCCCCCTATGTCGGGTAACGTTCCCCATGGTCGACAGCATTTCGGGGGCAACCGCATGCCCATCAAACCGATAAATTCCGTGAATACCGCACACGATGAGACCTCAGGTATGAAGGAGTTGAGTGCGGCCATAACAGGCCAGTGCCCGTTGATAAACCTGGCGATATCGCGCGACACTGGCAGTCCAAGTGCGCTCCGATTCGACAAAGTGGCGGGCCTGCTGTCGAATTGTCGGCCACAGCTCGCGCCGCGCCAGCACTTCATCCAGCGCTTTCTCCAGCGCAGCAGCATCGCCGGCACGAAATAGAAAGCCTGTTTCCCCATGCCGGACAAGCTCGCGATGCCCTCCCACGTCAGAGGCAACGAACATGCGGCCCTGCGCCATAGCCTCAAGTGGCTTCAGTGGCGTGACCAGTTCAGTCAACCGAATGGGCAAGCGGGGGTAGGCCAATACGTCTATGAGTTCGTAGTAGCGCTGTACCTCCGCGTGTGCGACACGCCCTGTAAAAATCACACGCGCCCCTAAGCCTGAGGTCATTGCCTGAGCTTTCAGATTAGCCTCTTGCGGGCCGCCCCCGACCAGCAACACGCGCAAATTCGGGTGCCGTGGCAGCATGCGCCGCGCTGCCTCAAGCAGTAGATCCAGCCCTTCATAGCCATAGAAAGAACCTGCAAACCCGATCACTGTAGCGCCATCAAGCCCGAGTGAACGACGCAGAGTCGGATCTGCCTCGACGCCGAAGCGGAACATCGTTGCATCGACGGCATTCGGAATCACCGTGATGCGTTCGTTCGGAATACCTCGCACCGCGATATCACCCCGAAGCCCCTCGCAAATAGTGGTGATTTGATCCGCGCGGCGAAGCGCAAAACTTTCCAGTGCTCGTGACACCCGATAGCGAAAACTACCTTCAACGGTAGTGCCATGGTCGACGGCGGCGTCCTCCCAGGAAGCTCGCATTTCATAGACTACTGGCAAGCGTTGGCGCCATCCAGCCCACAAGCTGGGCAACGCGTTGAGAACCGGCGAATGGGCATGAATAAGGTCCGGTTTGGTCAGGCGAATGACTTCAACCAGCCGATTCGCCGTGAGCCGCATTTGAGTCACCAAGCCAATACCTTCGACGTTCGGAGTTCGATAGAAAGTCATGCCATCTACATCGTCATGGAGGGACTCTGTTGGACCTTGCTTCGGCGTCGTCAGGTGGAAAGTCTCCCATCCAAGCTTGCGCTGCTCACGCAGAATGGAGAGGGTGCGAAAGGTGTAGCCGCTGTGCAGCGGTATGGAGTGATCCAGGACGTGAAGGATGCGCAGGCTCATGGGGTGGCCTCCGCTGCCTCAGCCCCAGGGGTCACCGCCACAGGCGCATCAACCACTTGACGCAAAAAGGCTTCGAACATCAGCAGAGTCCACAGCGACGCGCTGTAGTCGCTGGCGCCGGACTGGTGGGCGTCCACCAGATGCCGCAAATAACCGGCATTGAACCACCCGGTGGCAGCCAGCCGATCGCCCAGCACGGCATCGCGCACGCGCTGCTTCAGCGGGCCGCGGAACCAGCGGGCCAGCGGCACCGAGAAGCCCATTTTGGGCCGGTAAAGCACGTCGTGCGGCAGGTGGGGCTCCATGGATTTCTTGAAGATGTACTTACCCTCCTGACCATGGATCTTGTGGCTGGATGGCAAGGTAGCCAGCCACTCGACCAGCTCATGGTCCATCAGCGGTTCACGTACTTCCAGGGAGTGCGCCATGCTGGCGCGATCTACCTTGGTGTTGATGTCGCCGACCAGGTAGGTTTTGAGGTCAAGGTACTGAATGAGGGCGAGCGGGTCGTCAGTGCCCGCGTTGGCGGCGTGGCGGTTGAACACTTCTTGCGCGTTGTAGCCCGCGAGTTCGCTTTTGAAGCTTTGGCTGAACAGGGCCGCACGCATGGGGCTGCGCAGGATGGAGACGGAATGAAAGTAGGCCTCAACCGAGCTGCGCGCCAGGCCCTCAAACGTGGTCTTGGCGCGAAACATACGCGGGGCCCAGTCGGCCTTGGGGTAGAGCTTGCCCAGCGTGCCAAACAGCGCTCCGCGCACGCCTTGGGGCAGCGCGGAGCGCATGCGCTCTTCGATTAGGTGCATGCGGTAGCGGCGGTAGCCGCCCATGGCCTCGTCACCGCCGTCTCCCGACAGGGCAACGGTGACGTGCTTGCGCGCCAGCTGGCAGACCCGGTAGGTTGGGATGGCGGAGCTGTCGGCATAGGGCTCGTCGTACAACCGGGCCAGGGTGTCGATCAGGTCGAAGCCGTCACTCTTGACGATTTCAAGACGGTGATTGGTGCGGTAACGATCGGCCACCTTTTGAGCAAAGGCGGATTCGTTGAAGGCGGGATCGTCAAACCCGATGGAACAGGTGTTAACGGGTTCAGAAGACAAGCCGGCCATGACGGCCACCACCGCGCTGCTGTCCACGCCCCCCGACAGGAAGGCCCCAAGCGGGACTTCAGCAATCATGCGCAAACGCACGGACTCTTTGAGACGCAGAACCAACTCGTCCTGGGCATCGGCCTCCGAGATGGGGTTGTCCAGACTGAACTTGACGTCCCAGTATGCCTCCGGCTCGCCCACAGGCTGTCCGCGGCGGATGGTGAGGCTGTGGGCTGGCGAGAGTTTTTGGGCTTGTTTGAAGATGGTGCGGGGCTCGGCAACGTAGCCCAGCGCAAAGTATTCTTCTACCGCCAGCGGGTCGATGTCTCGGCGCAGGCCACCGTGGGCCAGGATTGACTTGAGTTCGGAACCAAACAGCAGGGTGCCGTCGTCCAGAAGCGCGTAGTACATGGGCTTGACGCCCATGCGGTCGCGAGCCATGAAAAAGGTTTGCTGGTTGCGGTCCCACAGGGCGAAGGCGAACATGCCACGAAAGCGCTTGACACAATCGGCACCCCAGGATTCCCAGGAG
>OFPG01000048.1_pt1 | contig 14566 bp, 20 predicted proteins | sample 1542501 | NCBI WGS metagenome assembly OFPG01 (sample SAMN05503963, study PRJEB24370) | sediment metagenome | isolation source: lake sediment | place: USA: Lake Hill lake, St. Paul Island, Alaska | collected 2013
CAGACGTGTGCTCTTCCGATCTTCATCCAGCGGCTGACGGCAGGCCCGGCACAGGCCGTGATGCCCGGGCGTCAACCCGTGGCCCACCGACACCCGTTCGTCAAACACAAAACACTGGCCCTGCCACAGGCTCTGCGCCTCGGGCACCGTCTCCAGGTATTTCAGGATGCCGCCTTCCAGGTGATAGACCTCGTCAAAACCCTGTGCGCGCAACAGCGCCGTTGACTTTTCGCAGCGGATGCCGCCGGTGCAAAACATGGCGACCCTGGGTTTTTTGCCGGTGGCCGGGTTCAAGGCAGGCGCTTCTCGAATCCAGTCGGGCAGCATGGCAAAACTCTTGATATCCGGGTTAAGCGCCCCGGCAAAGGTACCAATGCCCACTTCGTAGTCGTTACGCGTATCCACCACCACCACATCGGGGTCGCTGATCAGCGCGTTCCAGTCCTCCGGCCCGACATAGGTGCCCGCCATGTGGGTCGGGCTGATGCCCGGCACGCCCATGGTGACGATCTCGCGCTTGAGGCGCACCTTCATCCGGTAGAACGGCGATTTGGTTGACCAGGCTTCCTTGTGCTGCAGGTTGGCCAGACGCGGGTCACGCCGTAGATAGTCCAGTACCGCATGCACGCCGGCCGCCGGCCCGGCAATCGTGCTGTTGATGCCCTCGGTGGCCAGCAGGATGATGCCTTTGACGTCGTTGGCTTCGCAGCAGGCGAGCAGCGGCGCTTTGAGTTCAGCGAAGTCGGGCAGCTCGACGAATTTGTAAAACGCGGCGGTCAGGAATTCAGTCATGACTCCATTTTCGCTTCACTTCGCAGAGGCGTTTGGTTTTAGCGGCGTCAAACGACCGCACCAAACAGCTTGCCGACACCTGCCGTGATTGCCATCGCGAGCGCACCCCAGAAGGTGACCCGCCATGCGCCAATCAGAACGCCGGCGCCGCCAACCCGGGCGGCGACGGCGCCCAATATGGCCAGGAAGGCCAGCGACGTCCCGGAGACCCAGGCAATCAGACCGGTCTCGGGCGCCAACGCCGTCACTGCCAGCGGCAGCACCGCACCGACCGCGAAGCTGGCGGCCGACGCCAAAGCGGCCTGAATCGGCCGGGCGCTAAGGGTCTCGGAGATGCCGAGCTCGTCACGTGCATGGGCGCCCAGGGCGTCGTGTTTCATCAGTTGCTCGGCCACCTGCTGCGCCAGGCCGGGCTCAAGCCCCCGTGCGACATAGATGGTCGCCAGCTCACGCCGTTCCGCGGCAGGATCCGTCTCGAGCTCGGCGCGCTCGCGTGACAGGTCGGCGGTCTCGGTATCTGCCTGCGAGTGCACCGAGACATATTCACCCGCAGCCATCGACATGGCGCCGGCCACCAGCCCCGCGATACCGGTCACCAGAATGTTGCCGTGGCTGGCACTGGCAGCCGCAACCCCAACCACAAGACTGGCGGTCGAAACGATGCCGTCGTTGGCGCCGAGCACGGCGGCGCGCAGCCAGCCAATGCGGTCGGTTCGGTGGCGTTCAGGGTGGCGGCGAAATGTTTTCATGGTGCGGTGCTGTCGTGGGCCAAGGAGAGTTGAACGGTGCTGGCTCAGGCCCAAATCAGACGAACAGCCCAGTACACGCCAATGCCCATTTGCACGGCAAAGACTGAGAATCTAAGAGTGACGGCTAACGCAGACAGCGAACTGAGGTGAATGACTGATTGCAGGATGCGTGCACAGAGAAAGACATACGCCAGCGGATCGGTGATGGACGACCTGCCGGCCACCACGGCCAGAAGCATGAGGCCGCCGAAGATGGGCAACCCTTCGATGCAGTTTGCGTGAGCCCGTGCCAGACGCTGCATGAAAGGGGAAAGGTTCGAGTTGTCTGGTGTGAACCCGTTTGCCGCGACGGCCTTGGTGAGGACGAGCTTGGAGCGAATGACCTCCATGAGCACCAAGAGGAATAAGGACCAGGCAACGAAGCCAGTGAGGGCGGTGAGTGTGGGATTCATGTTCTAACGTGATGGAGTTCGGTGGTTGATTTCACCCGCGAGGGATGCGTCTTGTGATGTGTAGCGTTTGTCATTGATGCACCTTCTCGTGCTGTTCCAGCATTTGCACGAACTGAGCAATTTTTTTTGCCCGTGTTTCGGCTTTCTTCGCGGTCTGAATCCTGAACAGAAGGGCGTACCGATTCCGGCTGTCAAGAGTTTCAAAGAAGTCCTTGGCTCGCGTATTTCTGTCTAGCGCAGATTGAAAGTCACTTGATACAGTTGCTTTGCTGGCCGAGTCATACGCGGCGTCCCAGCGCCCGTCACTTTTGGCGCGCTCAACTTCCTGGAGCCCCGCAGGTTTCATTTTTTCTACTTTGATTAGTGCAAGCGCCTTGTCCCTATTGATCTTGGACCAAACGCTTTTGTCCGAACGTCGAGTGAACTTCTGGAGCCAGAACTGCTCATCGTGGGCCTGCTTTTGTCCATCTATCCATCCAAAGCACAGCGCGACTTCAATGGCTTCGTCGTATGAAATGGACTGTAAATCAGCGCTCTTTTTTGCAATTTTCAGCCACAGTCCCAGCGACGAACCGTGATTTTCATTTAGCCAATCGGCCCAATCTTTCTGTCGCTCAAAGTGTTGAATCGGCAGTGGTGTAGTTGACTTGGATTGAGGTTTCATGCTCGATTTTCCGAAGTGGCTGGGAGCAGGCTTACATGGCGTAATACGAAGCGGTGACAATGTGCAACACCACGGGTCAGACTCGCTGTAAAGCGTCGCCTGCACCCTCTTGTTGGCCATCCGCTTTGAATCCTTCGTGGAAGGCGACAGTGCCCTGCGGAGTATGGCCGTCGAAAGACAGAGCGAAGAAGACCTCCTGTGGCACTCCCTCATGCACAAGTCCAAACATGTTCTTGAACCCGAATTTTCTGTAGTAATCCGGATGTCCCACGAGACAACATCCTTGAGCATTCATATCTTTCAGACGTGACAACCCTTCCTTTATCAGTGCTTTGCCGATGCCCTTCCGCTGGTGCTCCGGCAAAACGGAAACAGGTCCAAGTCCATACCAGTTCGGTGTGCCGTCGGAAATGGTAACGGGAGAGAAAGCAATATGCCCTATCACTCGGCCATCCATTTCTGCGACCAGCGATACCGTAAGAGCTTTGGCGGCACGTAGCGCCTCGATGATGAACTGCTCCGTGTGGTTGCTGATCTCCAAGGTCTTGAACGCTGCGATAGTCACCTCAGCTATCGCGCAAATATCGTCATGCGCCTCGTTCCTGATAACGATCGTTGGATTCATGGTCTCATATTCCTCTTTCTTGCAGGCCAACGAGAAGTTCAGCGGTGCGGGGCACCAGCGCGCTTCCGTTGGGACGGCAAGTTAGAAGTGGTCGCCTCAAGACGCTCAGCAAGCCAGATTTTAATAACAGACTGCCTTGTAACCCCTAGTTTGCTGGCTTCACGGTCCAGGGAGTGAATCATCCAAGTTGGAAAATCAACATTCACTCGCTTCTGCTCCTGCAACACGCGCCTTGCTTTGGATAAGTCCAAAGAAGCCGTTAGGTCGACCCCATCGTCAAACTGCTGCTCGAATTTTTTAGCTTTCATAAAGTGCCACCTCTTCTGCGCGTGCGCGACGAACGGATCTTAAGCTGCGGCCCGTCAGGGCCGTCGCGCCTGCAGCGAATGGTTATGCGCCGACTTTCGACCATACCGGCGTGAGTCCCGTGATTTGCGGCGGACCAGACAGCAGCTGGGCAACCTCCTGAAGGTATGCCAAGTAGCTACTGGTCTTAAGAAACTCCCCAGCCGCTTCTGCATTTGCATACTGCTGGAACGCGCAGATCACATCGGGGTCAGAATTATCGAAGCAATAGAAGTAGGCAGTATGGCCGGCGTTTGCAGAAATCGCTGGCGCCATGTGCTTCTCCCACACGCCTCGGACTTCATCGCGTTTTCCAGGCAGAGTTTTGTGCTTGATGAATAGTGCGACTTGGGTCATTTGCATTCCTTGGGACAATGTTGGCGCTCCGCTTGAGTGATGGGGTTAGGCCACACTCTGTTTGCGGAAGTTGACCAAACCACTCGCAAGAACTACACCGACGGCCGCCAGTGCAGCCGCAGTGACAGTTGCAGGAGCGAGCGCCTCGCCTAGGAACACCGCGCCGCCCACTGTGGATAGCACCGGCACAAGTGCGGCAAACGCAGCGGCTTGTGCGGGCCCGAGATGCTTGATGGCTATGCTGTAAACGACGAGGCCGAGGATGCCTGCGACGAAGCCCTGCATCAAGGTTTGCAACAAGAGATCGTTGATTGGCGCCGTGGCCAATGCTCCTTGCCCGAAGGCGAAATACAAGGGCACGACGAGAAGGGCAGACCATACATTGACCGTCGCTACGCCCTGCCACGGCGTCAGGCCCGACGAACGAAACGTGATGCTGTATGCGGCCCATAGTAGGGCTGCAAGAAGGAACAGTGCGTCCCCCGCAATTGTGGAGAGCGCCATGGTTGTGACGGCACGCTGCCCGAGAACTGCGACACCCACACCGATGAGGGTGAATCCCAGGAGCCTTGCAGGAGTAACTTTGTCCTTATGGATGGCCCATGCCAGGGCAGCGGTAAGGACTGGCATGACGGCGGCAAGAAGTACACCCATGTGAGCAACGGGAGCGAAACGGGCGCCAGTAAGACCTACAAGGACGAATGGGAGTCCTCCGCCGACTACGAGAACCAAGAGTTTTCGCCTGGACACACCAACAGGAAAGAGGCCGGTCTTAAGAACCAGCGGCAAGAGCATCAGCGAAGGGATGCAGTACCGAAGAACCGCGAGGCTTAGCGGATCGAGTGATGTGGTTACAGCATGGCGCGATGCGATTTGCCAAGCACTGCCAATCACTGACGCCGCGACAGCGGCAATGACGCCGATCAGCTTGGTGTTGCGTGTGGACGATGAAGGCATACGGTGGCGATTGTGGGGCCTAACGTCAGAGTTCAGCAGCGCGCGAAGCGCGACTGTTGGAACGCCCAGTTAAATTTCTCGCTGCCCGCACTTTTCGAACCAACTTCACCTCCAACTTACATCCCAACGCCTCCGCATATTTGGACAAGGTTGCCAGCGAAGGTGAGTGCTTTCCACTGCCAGACTCCATCCGCGCCACCGCAGACTGTGTGGTGCCGATTTTCTCTGCCACCTGCGCTTGGGTAAGCCCTTGGGCCGCGCGGGCTTTTAGAAATTCATCCAAGAGCGCAAATTCGTCGCTCAGCTTTTCATATTCGGCTTTTACATCGGCGTTGCCGAGTGCCTTGGTGCGCAATTGTTTATGTGTCAGCATCTTTCCACTCCTTCATGCGCCTACGCGCGAGGGCCAACTCTTTGGGCGGGGTCTTGTCTGTCTTTTTCACAAACTGATGGAGCATGACAATTCTCCGCCCCACCAGAGTGCAGTAAAACACCCGCCCTATGCCTTCACGTGATTTCAAGCGCAACTCAAACAAGCCGGCGCTCATTGCTCGCGTGTGGGGCATTCCCAAATCGGGACCAAACTCCAACATTCGATCGGTGCAATGAAAGTACCTCGCCAAAATTCCTGCTGGCAATGCGAGTACCTCCGTCTGCAACTTTTCATCGTGGTATTTGATTTCCCAATTCATGCCTGAAATATAGCATATTTGCGATAAATAGAAAGCCCTGCCGCGCAGGGATTTGGTGAAATTTAACGTTCGAGGCCATCGGCATGCAACACACGCCGCGAAGCGGCAATCTGATGTTGAGTGTCCGCGTGAGCCAACATGTTAGCCCGCTCACTCATAGTGTGTCCACATGCGCAAGACACGAACGGTCCTCTCTTTGGTGAAAACCTCGTACACAATTCGATGCTGAATATTGATGCGACGCGAGTATGCACCTGCAAGATCGCCGACCAACTTCTCGAAAGGAGGTGGATTTTGAAATGGATCGGCGGCAAGAACCGTGAGCAAATCTTGTGCCTTTGGCTTAAGACCACTTGCAGCAAGCTTCTTTGCATCTTTCATTGCCTGCTTGGCAAACACGACCGCCCAACTCACCACTTAAGCTCCTTCGCACTTTTTGCGAGAGGTTCAGCCATACCTGCTTTGATGGATTCGCGCAGGCCTGGTACGGCAAGCAGAAACAAAGTTTCTTGAATTGCACTCCAATCTTCGGCAGAGAGCAATACTGCGCTGCTGCGCTTTCCGGAGATGAGGATCGGCTCATGCGACTCTACTGTCTCATCAATGAGCCGATATAGATTCGCGCGAGCTTCGCTAGCGGTAAGTGCGTGCATTTTTTGCTCCCTCAAAGAAATCTGAATGGTACGTAATAACGTACGCATTGTCAATGCCGAAATGCAGATGCAAAAAAGAGGGCTAACGTAGAGCTAACCGGCTGGCTGCGAGCGTAGCTTGCAGCCAGTCCGATCGACGCGGTGTTGAATGATGGGATGGACTCCCCCGTCTTTTTGCGCAATATTTGCGTACTGGTCTTCATTGGCGTGGGGAACAGTTCTTTAAAACGTAAGGAGTCCGACATGAATGCTACTACCGTTGCCGTCGATCTTGCAAAGTCTGTCTTTCAACTCGCCGTTGCCGACGAACACTGGCGCGTGATTGAAACACAGCGCCTTACCCGCACCCAGTTTGAACGCTGGTTTGCCAATCGCGATGTGAATGTGGTCATCATGGAAGCCTGTGGCTCGGCACACCACTGGGGCCGCTGGTTCAATGGCATGGGCATTGAAGTTCGGCTGCTGCCGGCCCAATACATCCGCGCCTACGTCAAACGCAACAAGACCGATGCAGCTGATGCGGCTGCACTTCTGGAAGCCGCCCGTGCCTCCGATATGCGCCCGGTGCGCGTGAAGTCGGTTGAACAACAAGCCCTGCAAGGCATGCACCGCATCCGTAGTCTTTGGATGGGTACGCGCACTTCCCGCATCAATGCTTTGCGCGGCTTCTGTCGTGAGTTTGGCATTGCCATCCCCGTCGGGGCACGCACAGGTATAGAGACTATCAGCCGCGTCCTGGCCGATCCCAACACGGCAGTGCCGGATTTGATCCGTGGCACGGCCAAGTTGTTGATTGAGGAGATTCGCTTGTTGGAAAGCCGAGTTTCCCAGCTGGAGCGTGAGCTGGCGGCGCTGGCCAGGTTGAGTCCGGCCTGCACAACCTTGCTGTCGATACCCGGTATTGGTCTGCTGACCGCTACTGCGATGGTGGCGGCCACATCCGGCGATGTCAGCCACTTCAAGGATGCACGGCACTTCTCCAGCTGGTTTGGGCTGACACCCAAGGAGTACAGCTCAGGCAACAGCCGTTACCTGGGGCGTATCTCCAAGAAGGGGGATCGCTACTTACGCATGTTGCTCACGCATGGCGCCAGGAGTGTATTGCGCGCCTCCAAGGTGGCGGATAACGCCGGGCGTGAGGTCTGTGGGGTGCGGCGCTGGGCTCTGGATGTACAGGCACGCAGCAACCACAACAAGGCGGCGTGCGCGCTGGCCAACAAGCTGGCGCGGATTTGCTATGCCACGCTCAGGGACAAGGAGCTGTTTGGTGAACAAACCGTGCGGCTTGGCAAGAAGATCAACAGGGAGAGTTTTGTGATGCCGGCTTGACTACCAACATCCAGAACAGCCGTCACCAAGAAGAAGTTTTGAATACCCATCACGCGTTGCGACGAGATTGATCGACCATCATGGCCAACCGGGTTCACCCCACACCGACAGACGCCGATAACATTTCCGGCAGCTTGCCTGCCGTTCGTAGCGACTGGCGCTTCGGTGACGCAGATTCCATGTCGGCACGGACCACACCAGAGTCCACCTTAGATGCCGGATATACGACTGCAGGCGCATCCCCAACAGCCAAAATATCGATCAGTTCCTTGAACTTGTGGGGGAGTCCATATACGACCCGTTAGGTTGCCGTTGACGCATTAGGTAGGGGCCCACGCCATTGCAAGTATTCACGGCCTTTCGGAGTAACCTGAACCAGGTCGTTCTCTATGGTGATCAGATGGTGTGCCTGCAATGCCGTCAGAATGGCGATGCGCTCATTGGGATTCGGGATGATTGGCAACCATACCGCATTGAAGAGGGAAACCGTAGCACGAGGGTTTGATCCTGCGAACCAGTCCAGAACGTGCTGCGTACCCCGCGCGAGAAAGAGGTTGAGGTAGCGGTACTCCCACAAGGCAGCCTTTGAACGCTCGGCGACAAAGGTCTCTTGCAAGGCGTTGTCGCCACTCGTAGGAGATGGAAGCGCAGCGAGTTGCGCGCCTTCTTTCGCGATAGGCTCAGGGACATCGCCTTTGGCGGGGAGTTGCTCCTTCAGTTTTTCTAGTTGAGAGGTTTCAATTTCTCCACCGGGAAACTTTACTTTGGCGATTCGGGCCATCAGCGCTTTGACGTCCGCGCGGAACATCACAAGGAAGGTCAATGCGATCACCGCGATCATCACTGGCGCGGCGAGAACGACCTTCAGGTATTCAAGAATCATTGCGAAGTCCATTCAGGCAACCTAACGTGGAGCTAACCGCCCTGCGCGGCTTTTCGCGCAGGTCCGGTTGAGCGCAGGGTTATGCGATTGGCAACAACGAACGAAACATAGAGCGCTAGGAAATACCAGCCGTAGACCCATAAGTCTGTCCAGACTACCTGAGCAAAGTTCTTCTGCATGACGGCAACCTGTTCTGGGCTGGATGCGGAAGCCGCGGATAAAGCGAGATAGCCAAGAGTGACATTTACAAGTGGAAGCCAAAGCGCCGAATAGCAGAAGGACCGCTGAAATCTGATTTTTCGAAGCACCGCGCCGGCAATAGCTCCCACCAGGACGCTACACGTAAACGCGCGAATGGCAATGGCGATGAGAACCCCGCCTTCGCCACCACGTGTTTTTAGCGCATATTTCCCCAACGGCGACTCCAGTACGAACATGAACAGATCACTGGTTGGAAGAAAACCTGGGAGCGCGTAGCCAACCTTTATGGCGACAGCGATTATGACGCCAAGCACCACAGCAAAGAGGAAGGAGAGAAGGCTTCTAAATCGCATAACGTAATGTCCAGAGCAAAACCTGCTCTATATATTGGGCGTTGCTCCATATACTGGACATGACATTCTCCTGGAAACGGCTTGCAGCCTTGTTATTCTGTGAGTATACTGTATGGACATACAGTTATAAATTCTTCATGAAACCCGGCACCCCTCCGTTGCAGTCCACCCGGTTATTGGATCAGTTGCGCGAGCGCATTCGGTACATGCACTATAGCCTCAGCACCGAGCAGGTCTACGTGTATTGGGTACGTTTTTTCATTCGCTGGTCCGGCCGAGGTGGTTCGATGCAACACCCACGCGACATTGGAGCGCCGGGTGTAGAAGCATTTCTTTCGATGTTGGCCACCGAACGCAAAGTCTCTGCATCCACCCATAACCAGGCCTTGAGCGCCATTTTGTTTCTCTACCGCGAGGTGTTGAGCATTGACCTGCCGTGGCTCAACGACATCAACCGACCCGCCCACAAGCGTCGCATTCCCAGCGTGTTAACCCAAAACGAAGTGGCAGGTGTGCTGGCGCACATGGAGGGGCAAACCGCGTTACTGGCGCGCTTGCTGTATGGCACCGGCATGCGGCTGATGGAAGGTATGCGCCTTCGCATCAAAGATGTCGACTTTGACCGCCACGTCATCGTTGTTCGTGAGGCCAAAGGCGGCAAAGACCGGGTGGTGATGCTGCCGCGTTCCTTGGCGCCAGCGCTGCGGATGCAGCTACTGGCGGCACGTTGTCAGTGGGAAGCAGACAGACAGGCTGTGGCGCTGGCGGGCATTGCCAAACCCGTGTCGGTTCATACGCTGCGCCATTCGTTCGCGACGCACTTGCTTCAATCCGGCACCGACATCCGCACGGTGCAAGAGTTGCTGGGCCACAGTGACGTCAGCACCACCATGATCTACACGCACGTCCTGAAGGTTGCATCGGGCGGCACAACGAGCCCGCTGGACGCGATGCAGGCATTTGCGCAGCAAGCACCCGCCTCACCGCGAGAATGCCGGGAACCCGGTGCGCTATATATTTAATAGCAAGCTGCGAAGCATTCACGAGGACTAGAGGCAGATTTCTTATGAATTCAACGGCCATCCCCCTCCACGCCATCAAGGGCCGGGGCGCGGCTACGCGCCTGGCGCATCGTTTCGAATCGGTCGAGCGCGATGCGTTTGACGATGGCTGGGGCACGCTGCAAGAGTCGACGCCTGATGGGCCGGCGCCTTTGGCCACCGAGGTGACGCTGGAAGACGCCAAAAGCGCCATCACGCGCAACGACTCGCCCGACATTCATTTTGACTACGGTCTCAATCCGTACCGGGGCTGCGAGCACGGTTGTGTGTACTGCTACGCGCGGCCCACGCACAGTTATCTGAACCTGTCTCCCGGGCTGGACTTTGAAACCAAGATCATCGCCAAGCGCAATCTGGCTGAGGTGCTGGCACGCGAGTTGAGTGCGCGCAGCTATGTGCCCAAACAAATCGTCATTGGCTCGGCCACCGATGCCTATCAGCCGCTGGAGCGCGAGCTGCGCATCACCCGCAGCGTGCTGGAGGTTCTACATACTTGCCATCACCCACTGGCGCTGGTGACCAAAGGCAGTGGCGTCGAGCGTGATCTGGACTTGTTGGCACCGATGGCCGCGCGCAAGCTGGCGGCGGTTTACGTCACCATCACCACGCTGGATGGCGAGCTGGCCCGCAAGCTGGAGCCGCGCGCTGCGGCACCGCACCGGCGTCTGCGCATCATCCGCACCCTGGCCGCGGCCGGTGTGCCGGTGGGCGTGAGTGTGGCGCCGCAGATCCCGTTCATCAATGACGACATGGAGCAGGTGCTGACAGCCGCATACGAGGCCGGTGCGCGCAGCGCTTTCTACACGGTGCTGCGCCTGCCGTGGGAGCTGAACGCCTTGTTTCAGGAATGGCTGGCCTTGCACTACCCGCAGCGCGCAGCGCGGGTGATGGCGCGCATCCAGGAGATGCACAACATGGGCAGCGACGCACGGCATCGTGGCAAGGTTTACGACAGCAACTTTGCCTCGCGCATGAAAGGCCACGGGCTGTGGGCAGATCTGATTCGGCAGCGGTTTGAGAAAACCTGCGCGAGGCTGGGCATGAACCGGGAACGGGTGGAGCTGGATGTGAGCCAGTTTCGCAGCGCGCTATTGACCGGGCAGGGCGACCTGTTTTAGACAAAGCCCTGTTTGAGCCGGCGTACGAAGAACATGAGCAAAAACACCAAGGCGGTCAGTTCATAAACCGCACTCAGAAAATGTTTGACGGTCGTGAAAAAAGACGCCACGGCAACCTGCCTGGCCGAAAGGTCCGGGAACTGCAACAACATCGCGGTGATTTGCGCGTTCTCACACAGGTCCCAGGCGCCGGCAAACACGGGGATGAAGGCCATGACCCACAAGCGCTCTGTGGGGCGGAACCGATAGATCAGGCCGGCAAAAAAAGTCACGTACAGAACAGGAAACAAGGTGTCCACTGTCGGGCTGGCCAGTGCGTAGACGGCGCGGCCCTGGGGGCCGTATTGCAGCATGGCCACCTGGATGTCGGCCAGGGTGTAATTCAGCTTCAGGTCAATCAACTCGCCGTTGACCGGCAGGGCTGGAAACACCAGTTGCACCATCAGCAGAACGCCGATAAAGGTGACGATCAGCGGCAGGGTGCCAGCGGCAAATTTGAAGTATTTTCGGAAGATTTTTTTCATGGTGCCTCAGGTGGGCCAGGTGGAACCGTGTTCCGGCACCGTGGCGCGCCAGCCCAGTTCATGCTTGATGCGCTTGCGAAGTTCATCAGCGGGTCCCATTTCACCGTGAACCACATAGACCTGGTCAGGCGCCTGCGGCATGGTGCGCAGCCACGCCAAGATCTGGTTGGCATCAGCGTGTGCTGAGGCCGACTGTAATTGCACGACTTCGGCATTGACCTCCACGTCCCGCCCATGAATGCGCACGGACTTGGCGCCACTGGCCAGTGTGGCCCCTCGTGTGCCAGGCGCCTGGAAGCCGGTCAGGATGATCATGTTGCGGTGATTGCCCGCGTAGAGGGCGAGGTGATGCAGGACGCGCCCGCCGGTGGCCATGCCACTGGCTGACAGAATCACCATGGGCCCGTGCCGCTGTGCCAGGGCACGCGATTCATCGGTGCTGCTGACCATGGTGGCCGAGCGCGTCAATGCGTGCGCATCCTTGCTGCTGAGCCGGTGCTCCCCCTGATGGTGTTCAAACAAATGGGTCGTGTTCACGGCCATGGGACTGTCAAGAAAAACGGGAAGCGAGTTGGGTATGTCGCCACGAACTTTAAGCAGGCGGATGGCGTGCAACAGGGCCTGCGCCCGTCCCACGGCAAACACCGGGATGACCGCCACGCCGCCACGCTTGGCCAGCTTTTTCAGAGCGGGCCCCAACTCGGCGACCACATCTTCCTGGGGGTGCTCGCGGTCGCCATAGGTGGACTCGATCAATACCGTGTCCGCCGCCGGGGCCTCGTCGGGCGGATTCATGATGAGGTCATCGGGCCGACCCAGGTCGCCCGAGAACAGAATGCGTCGTCCTGCCACCTCCAGCAGCACACTGGCCGCCCCCAGGATGTGCCCGGCCGATGAGAAGGTGGCCCGCCAGCCCGGGATGGGCGCAAAGCTCTTGCCGAAGTCGACCGCCTTCAACAGGGGCAGGCAATCCAGCGCGTCCTGCCGGGTGTACAAGGGCAGGGCAGGCGCATGTTTGGAGAAGCCATGGCGGTTGGCAAATTCGGCATCCTCTTCCTGGATGTGACCGCTGTCGGGCAGCAGGATGCGGCACAGGTCCCGCGTGCCGGGGGTGGCGTACACATGGCGCGAGAAGCCTTCTTTGGCCAGCAGGGGCAGGTAGCCGCTGTGGTCCAGATGAGCGTGGGTCAGCAGGACTGCATCAATCTGGTCGGGCGCTATCGGCAGCGGGGTCCAGTTGCGCAGGCGAAGCAGTTTGTAGCCCTGGAACAGGCCGCAGTCCACCATCAGGCATTCGCTACCGTGACGCACCAGATACTTGGAGCCGGTGACGGTGCCGGTACCGCCCAGAAAGGTAATGTTGACAGTCATGCCTCCACTATGCACAAAAAAATGCCGCGAAGGCATTTAAATCCTTCGCGGCATTCCTGGGGCGTCATTTTTCCTGACGCTACGTGATATTCGTCAACTGAAAAAACTCTTCAACCGATTGGTCCAGCTGTCGCCGCTGGGCGAATGCTTGCTGCCACCTTTTTTCAGGGATTCGTCAAGTTCACGCAGCAGCTTGCGCTGATGCTCGGTCAGCTTGACGGGGGTCTCCACCGCAATGTGGCAGTACAGGTCGCCGGGGTAGCTGGAGCGCACACCCTTGATGCCTTTGCCACGCAGCCGGAATTGTTTGCCGGTTTGCGTGCCTTCGGGGATGTCGATGGCGGCTTTGCCGGCCAGCGTCGGCACATCAATTTCGCCACCCAGGGAGGCGGTGACGATGCTGATGGGCACCGAGCAGTGGATGTCATCGCCATCACGCTCAAAGATGTCATGTTTCTTGAGGCGGATTTCGATGTACAGGTCACCGGCCGGACCACCATTGGTACCAGGCTCGCCGTTGCCAGCGCTGCGAATGCGCATGCCGCCGTCGATGCCGGCCGGGATTTTGACTTCCAGCGTTTTCTGTTTTTTGATCTTGCCTTGCCCGTGGCATGCCATACAGGGCTCGGGAATCACCTTGCCGGTTCCGCGGCACGTGGGACAGGTTTGCTGCACGCTGAAAAAGCCCTGGCGCATCTGCACCGAGCCCGAGCCACTGCAGGTGCCACAGGTCTTGGCCTGGGTACCGGGTTTGGCGCCGCTGCCGTGGCATGTGTCGCACGCGTCCCAGCTGGGGATGCGGATCTGGGCCTCCTTGCCACGGGCAGCTTCTTCCAGCGTCACTTCCATGGCATAGCTCAGGTCGCTGCCACGAAATACTTGCCGTCCGCCCCCGGCGCGACCGCGCTGCTGACCAAACATATCGCCAAAAATGTCGCCAAAGGCTTCCGCAAATCCGCCGTAACCTTCACCGCCCGGCGCGCCCCGCATATTGGGGTCGACACCGGCAAAGCCGTGCTGATCGTAGGCCGCGCGCTTTTGCGGGTCCGACAGCATTTCGTAGGCTTCCTTGGACTCCTTGAATTTTTCCTCGGCCACCTTGGAGGCGTCGCCCTGATTTCGGTCAGGGTGATGCTTCATCGCATGTTTGCGATATGCCTTTTTGATTTCTTCGTCCGAGGCGTTCTTGGGAACGCCCAGGACTTCGTAGTAGTCTCTTTTAGCCATGGTCTTTCAGTGCCCGGTTTCAACACAAACGCCGCGTTGAACATTTGAGGTGTTCAACGCGGCGCCTGATAACAGTGTTCAGAACAGTGTTCAGCGCAAGGGCTTAGCCCTTCTTGACTTCTTTCACTTCCGCGTCGACCACGTTGTCGTCATCGGCGTGGGCAGAAGCCCCCTGCGCGCCTGCGGCACCGGCAGCACCCGCGTCGCCAAGAT
>OFPG01000049.1_pt1 | contig 14535 bp, 12 predicted proteins | sample 1542501 | NCBI WGS metagenome assembly OFPG01 (sample SAMN05503963, study PRJEB24370) | sediment metagenome | isolation source: lake sediment | place: USA: Lake Hill lake, St. Paul Island, Alaska | collected 2013
TACCCCATCAATTCAACATCAGGGATTTCCCTTCTTCTGCCGCCCAGACTCCTAGATGCAATGAGCCGAGTCCTCGTTGGTGGGCGAGACTCTAGGTCGGAAAAACAGAACAATTTGATGGTTCAATCCACTAGGCAGTGCTTGGCTGCATACAAGGCTGCGCCTCAGAATCTGAGATCGATGAGGGCCTTCGATCTTGCTTGCAAGCAGATTGATAGTTTTGCAGCTGAATATGGTGTCTAGAAACTAGGTTGACGCACTATTCCCAGTTGGGCGTCTATTCGGCTTGCATGCGAAAGTTCGGTTCTCAATTGAGAACCTACTTTTTTGCACGATGTGAGAATTTTTGCAGTATTTCTGAGAACCTACAAGGCTAAATGTCGATATTTCCGGCACGTAGCGCGTTGGCTTCGATGAATTCGCGCCGGGGCTCGACCTCGTCGCCCATCAGCATGGTGAAGACGCGGTCGGCTTCGATGGCGTCGTCGATTTGCACCTTGAGCAGGCGGCGCACGGTGGGGTCCATGGTGGTTTCCCACAGTTGCAAAGGATTCATCTCGCCCAGGCCCTTGTAGCGCTGGCGCGAGGTGGCGTGTTCCGCCTGGGCAATCAGCCAGGCCATGGCTTCGCGGAAGTCGGTCACTTTTTCTTCTTTTTGGCGCTCGCCCTCACCACGCATCACCTTGGCACCTTCGTTGAGTAAACCCTTGAAGGTGTTGGCCGCTTCTGCCAGTGCGGCATAGTCGGCGCCATGGACAAAGTCCTGAGTCAACACACTGCTCTTGACGTTGCCGTGGTGGCGGCGGCTGATGCGCAGGATGGGTTTGTCGGTACGCACGTCAAACTCGCCGGCCACTTCGGCATCGGGGAGCTTGGCTTGCAGTGCGGCAGCAGAAATTTCCGCGTCGGCTAGCGTGTCCAGGTTCAACGCCACACCGTCGGCCACCGAACGCAGGGCTTCGGCGTCCATGAAGTTGCGCAGCCGTGCAATCACGGCTTGTGCCACCTGGTGCTTGCGCGCCAACTCGGCCAAGGTGTCGCCGCTGATCGTTGTTCCGTTGTCGCCACCGGTATGCACGGATGCGTTGACCAGAGCAATACGCATCAGGAAAGTGTCCAACGCGGGGGCGTCTTTCAGGTACAGCTCTTCCTTGCCGGCTTTCACCTTGTACAGCGGGGGCTGGGCAATGTAGATATGGCCGCGCTCAACCAGCTCAGGCATCTGGCGGTAGAAGAAGGTCAGCAGCAGCGTGCGGATGTGCGCGCCGTCCACGTCGGCATCGGTCATGATGATGATGCGGTGGTAGCGCAGCTTGGCGACGTTGAAGTCGTCACTGCCGGTCGTGCCCCCGGCCTTGCCAATGCCGGTGCCCAATGCCGTGATGAGGGTCAAGATTTCGTTGCTGGTCAGCAGCTTTTCATAGCGGGCTTTTTCCACGTTCAAAATCTTGCCGCGTAACGGCAGAATGGCCTGGAATTTCCGGTCGCGGCCCTGCTTGGCGGAGCCGCCAGCGGAGTCGCCCTCGACGATGTAGATCTCGCACAGCGCCGGGTCTTTTTCCTGGCAGTCAGCCAGCTTGCCGGGCAGGCCCATGCCGTCAAGCACACCCTTGCGGCGCGTCATGTCGCGCGCCTTGCGGGCGGCCTCACGGGCGCGGGCGGCTTCGATGATCTTGCCGACGATGATCTTGGCATCGGCCGGGCGCTCCTGCAGGTAGTCGTACAGCAGTTTGCTGACGATGTCTTCCACCGGGCCGCGCACTTCGGAGCTCACCAGCTTGTCTTTGGTCTGGCTGCTGAACTTGGGCTCGGGCACTTTCACGCTGAGCACGCAGGTCAGGCCTTCGCGCATGTCATCGCCCGTGACTTCGACCTTGGCTTTTTTGGCCAGCTCGCTGTCGTCAATGTATTTGTTGATGACGCGCGTCATGGCCGCGCGCAGGCCGGTCAGGTGGGTGCCGCCATCGCGCTGGGGGATGTTGTTGGTGAAGCACAGCACCTGCTCGTTGTAGCCGCTGTTCCATTGCATGGCCACTTCGACGCCGATGTTGGTGTTCTGGTCGCTCTGGCGGTCGCCCATGGCGTGGAAGATGTTGGGGTTCAACACCGTCTTGCCTTTGTTGATGAAGTTGACAAAGCCTTTGACGCCGCCGGCGCCCGAGAAGTCGTCTTCTTTGCCGCTGCGCTCGTCTTTCAGGCGAATCTTGACGCCGTTGTTCAAGAAGCTGAGTTCGCGCAGGCGTTTGCTCAAAATTTCGTAGTGGAAGTCGGAGTTGGTCTGGAAGATTTCCAGGTCAGGCAAAAAGTGCACCTCGGTGCCGCGTTTTTCGGTATCGCCAATCACCTTCATGGGAGACACTTCGACGCCGTTCACGACTTCGACGATGCGGTTCTGCACAAAGCCCTTGCTGAACTCCATCACATGCACTTTGCCATCGCGCCGGATGGTCAGGCGCAGCATTTTGCTCAAGGCGTTCACGCAGCTCACGCCCACCCCGTGCAGGCCGCCGGAGACTTTGTAGCTGTTCTGGTTGAATTTGCCGCCCGCGTGCAGCTCGGTCAAGGCAATTTCAGCCGCCGAGCGCTTGGGCTCGTGTTTGTCGTCCATCTTGACGCCGGTCGGAATGCCGCGCCCGTTATCCACCACGCTGACCGAGTTGTCGGAGTGGATGGTGACCAGAATGTCGTCGCAGTGGCCGGCCAGCGATTCGTCAATCGAGTTATCCACCACCTCGAACACCAGATGGTGCAGGCCGGTGCCGTCCGAGGTGTCGCCGATGTACATGCCGGGACGTTTGCGTACCGCTTCCAACCCTTCCAGAATCTGGATGGAGCCTTCGCCATAGGCTTCGGAGGCGCCGGCCTGGTGCGCGTCGATGATCGGCTGAAAGTTGGAGCTGTCGACGGTGCCTTCGCCCGTGTGCACGACTCCTTCACCGTTTTCGGGGGGCTGAACTGGCTTGTTTTCTTCGGTCATGGCTAACTTCTCTAACGATTTCTCAAACTCTTGAATGACCAAACCCGCAATGAACTTCTCGTTCATCGCGGGTTCGGGCTTTGTATTGCTACAAACTCTGCGGCATCAAATTCTCATGGGCATCACCACGTACTTGAACGTGGCGTTGTCCGGGATGGTGAACAGGGCCGAGCTGTTGCCGTCAGACAGTTCCAGCTTCACCATGTCCTGGCTCATGTTGGCCAAGGCATCAATGAGATAGGTCACATTGAAACCGATCTCGATGCTGTCACCGCCGTAGTCGATATCCAGCTCATCCACCGCCTCTTCCTGTTCGGCGTTGTTGGATGCCACACGCAAGGTGCCGGGGTCAATGTTCAGGCGCACGCCTTTGAACTTGTCACTGGTCAGAATAGCGGTGCGCTGCAATGTCGCCAGCAACGCGCTGCGGCCCAGCGTGATGCTGTTCTTGTGGTTCTTGGGGATAACGCGGTTGTAGTCGGGGAACTTGCCTTCGACCAGCTTGGTGACAAACTCCATGCCGTCAAAGCTGAACTTGGCCTGGTTGTTGGCAAACTGCATCTCAATGGCGCCCTCCTTGTCGGAGAGCAGGCGCTGCAGTTCGATGACGGTTTTGCGCGGCAAAATGACCTCTTGCTTGGGCACGTCCACATCCAGCGTGGCAGAGGCAAAGGCGAGCCGGTGGCCGTCCGTGGCCACCAGGCTGAGTTGTTTGCCTTCGGCGACGAACAGAATGCCGTTGAGGTAGTAGCGAATGTCATGCACCGCCATGGCAAACGACACCTGGCCCAGCAGATCTTTCAGTGTCTTTTGCGGCACGCTGAACGCTGGGCCGAAGTTGGCCGCTTCCTGCACCAGCGGAAAGTCCTCGGCCACCATGGTTTGCAGTGTGAATTTGCTCTTGCCGCCCTTGAGGATGAGCTTGGCTGCGCTCGATTCCAGCGATACCGTCTGATCAGACAGCATGGTGCGCAGAATATCGATCAGCTTGCGCGCACCCACTGTCGTGGTGAAGTTCCCTGTATCGCCATCCAGTTCAGCCGTGGTGCGGATCTGGATTTCGAGATCGCTCGTGGTGAGTTGCAAAGAGGTGCCCGTTTTGCGAATCAACACGTTGGCCAGAATGGGTAAGGTGTGGCGGCGCTCGACGATACCCGCTACCGATTGCAGTACCGATAGCACTTTGTCTTGTGTGGCCTTCAGGACGATCATGTCAACCTCTTGTTAAGTATCTTAAATTCAAATCAATGACGGACAGGGGGAGCTTATTGCTGTCAAAACCGCCATTTTCCCCTTTTTCTACCCGCTATCAGCCTTTGAGCGTCTGTTCCAGCACGTGAAGTTGCTGGTTCAGCTCGGTCATTTGCTGGCGCTCGCCGCCAATCTTGCGCACGGCGTGCAATACGGTGGTGTGGTCGCGCCCACCGAACAATTCTCCAATTTCCGGGAGACTCTTTTGTGTCAGTTCCTTGGCCAGATACATCGCGATCTGGCGCGGCCGGGCAATGCTGGCAGGCCGCTTCTTGGAATACATGTCCGCGATTTTGATCTTGTAGTAGTCCGCCACCGTTTTCTGGATGTTTTCCACCGAAATCTGGCGGTTCTGGATGGACAGCAGGTCGCGCAGCGCTTCACGTGCCAACAGAATCGAGATTTCTTTCTGGTTGAAACGTGAGTACGCCAGAATTTTGCGCAATGCGCCTTCGAGTTCGCGCACGTTGGAGCGCACATTTTTCGCCACAAAAAACGCCACTTCTTCCGGCATATCGATGCCTTCCACCCGCGCTTTGTTGATCAGGATAGCGACCCGCATTTCCAGTTCGGGCGGCTCAATGGCCACCGTCAGCCCCGAATCAAAGCGCGACACCAGCCGCTCGTGAATATCCGTCAGACCCTTCGGGTACGTGTCACTGGTCATCACGATGTGCGACTTTTTGGCCAGCAATGCCTCGAACGCATTGAAGAACTCTTCCTGGGTGCGTTCCTTGTTGGCAAAAAACTGAACATCATCGATCAGCAGCAGATCAAGTGAATGGTAGCGCTCCTTGAATTCGTCAAAAGTCTTGCGCTGATAAGCCTTAACCACATCCGATACAAACTGCTCCGCATGGATGTAGAGAACTTTGGCCGTCGGCCTGTCGGCGAGCAGGCGGTTGCCTACGGCGTGCATCAAGTGGGTTTTTCCCAGACCGACGCCGCCGTAGATGAAGAGAGGGTTGTACAGGTGCCCTGGCATGCCAGCCACGTGCATGGCCGCCGCGCGCGCCATGCGGTTGGCGGTACCTTCAATCAGGGTGTCAAAGGTGAGGGCCGAGTTGAGCCGGTTCTTGAGACTGTTTGGGGCTCGTTCTTCCCCCAACTCGGTCGAGTCTTCCATCGGGATGGGCTCAACTGAACGCTGAAGTAAATGGCTTTTGGCAACAGGCTCACGCGGAGCAAGTGCTAACTCCATCTGAATGGGCTGGCCTGAAAACTTCTCCAGCAGGCTGGAAATACGATTGCTGTATTGGGCCCTGATCCAGTCCAGCTTGAACCGGTTGGCGACAAAGATCGTGACTTTGGAGAGGTCGTCCGTGACCTGTGCTGACAGGGGCTTGATCCAGGTGTTGAACTGCTGCTCCGGGAGTTCCTGTGCCAGTTGGTCGATACAGGTTTGCCACAGGCTTTGCCCAGCGCCATCGCCTGCGGAACCAGGTTGGCTGGCGTATTGTCCCTCTGTCATTGTACTTATCAGCTTCTGTGGATAGTTGTGAATTGCCGCACCCGTAATTGTAATTTATCAAGAATTTATCCACAAGCTGAAAAAACCGTCAGCACCTCCGGCATTGCAAGCTGTATGTAATGCAAGGTGTTGCCGGGATTGAGAAAATTTGCGATAATCGCCGGTTCCCCTGATTAAGTCGGGGGAGACAAGACAGCGGCCCACTCTTTTTTAGTAATTTTTTAATAGTGGCGGGCCGTCATTGAGCCCTTTAGGATTTCCAAAATGAAACGCACTTACCAACCCTCCAAGATCAAACGCGCCCGCACTCACGGTTTTCTGGTTCGCATGAAAACCCGTGGCGGCCGTGCTGTGATCAATGCCCGTCGCGCCAAGGGCCGCAAGCGCCTGGCTGTCTGATTCTGGCTGTCTGCACCGAGCGCAGCTGACCCGCAGTTCTGGCGCCGCTCCAAATTGCAGCGACTGAAGACACGAAGCCAATTTCAGGCTGTGCTGGCTGGCGGTACTGTGGCGCGTACGCAGCATTTTGCTTTGCACCGCGCTGCGCTTGACGCTCCGGTTGCCATGCAAAAAGCTTCTGCGCCTGTAACTACGCCGCTACCGGCGCTTTTTGTCGTGCAGGATCTGTGGATAGGTGCCATGGTGCCCAAGCGCTGGGCCAAACGAGCCGTCACGCGCAATGCCATCAAACGCCAGATTTACAGTGTGAGTGCCGATTTCGACGCAGCGCTTCCGGTTGCTGCCCATGTGGTGCGTTTGCGTGCCGGTTTTGACCGCAAACAATTTACCAGTGCCACGTCCGACGTGCTCAAGACCGCTGTTCGCCAGGAGTTGCAGCAACTGTTTGCAAGTGTGGCTGCACGGCCGTCTGCAGTCACCCGACAGGACGGTGCAGCATGATCAAGGCTTTGTTGATCGGCTTGGTCAAGGGTTACCGTTTGTTGCTCAGCCCGTGGCTGGGCTCGTCCTGCCGGTTCGAGCCTACGTGTTCTGCGTATTCCTTACAGGCCTTGCAGACGCATGGCGCGGCGGCGGGCAGCTATTTGACACTGGCGCGTCTCGCACGTTGCCATCCCTGGTGCGCGGGCGGGCATGATCCTGTCCCCACCGAAAAACCCCGGCTCTTTACCCAGCTGATTCCCTCTTCCACTGAAAAGAAGTCTTCATGAACGATATTCGCCGCACCATTTTGTGGGTGATTTTTGGCTTTTCCATGGTTTTGCTATGGGATCAGTGGCAGGTGTACGGCGGCCACAAAGCCACATTCTTCCCTGGATCGGCCAAAACGGCTGCAACGGCCAGTCCGCCGGTGGCGGCGTCCAGCGTTCCAACGGGGGTGCCTGCTACAAACTCAGTAGCTGGTGGCGCACCAATGGCGGGGGCTGTGGCCCCGATCGTGTCGGCGACCAATGCGTCTGCCGCGCCCCGCGAGCGGCTGGTGGTGACGACCGATGTGCTTAAGCTGACGTTTGACACCGAAGGCGGTTCGCTGGTGCAGACCGAGTTCGCCCGGCACATTGACATGGCCGACAAGACCAAGAAGTTTGTACTGCTGGACGACAACAAGGACCGCACCTACGTGGCGCAAACGGGGTTGATCGCCGGGGCGGCGGGCAGCGCCCTTCCCACGCACAAGACGGTCATGACCGTCGCGCCGGGTGAACGCACGCTCAGGGATGGCAGCACAGAACTGGTCATCCGGTTTGAGTCGCCCGAACTCGGAGGTGTCAAATTGGTGAAAACCTTCACGCTGACCCGAGGTGCCTACGCTGTGGCGGTCAAGCACGAGGTGCTCAACGTGGGCGCGGTCGCCGTGTCGCCGCAGTTGTACCTGCAATTGGTGCGGGACGGCAACAAGCCGCTGGGTGAGTCGTCCTTCTATTCCACATTCACCGGCCCGGCAATCTATACGGACGCCAAAAAATACCAGAAAGTGGAATTCAAGGACATCGAAAACAACAAGGTCGATATCGAGAAAACGGCAGAAAATGGCTACGTCGCCATGGTGCAGCATTACTTTGCCAGCGCGTGGTTGCTGGGCGACGGCATCAAACGCGATCTGTTCATGCGCAAGGTCGACACCAATCTGTATGCCGTTGGCATGATCACCCCGCTGGACAATATTGCGCCGGGCGCCAGCCGCACAGTGGAGGCGAAGTTTTTTGCCGGCCCGCAGGAAGAAAAAGTGCTGGAATCCATGGCACCCGGGCTGGAACTGGTCAAGGACTATGGCTGGCTCACCATCCTGGCCAAGCCGCTGTACTGGCTGCTCGACAAGCTGCAAAGCTTCATCGGCAACTGGGGTTGGTCCATCGTGGCCCTGGTGGTGTTGTTGAAGGCGGCCTTTTACTGGCTCAATGCCAAGGCTTACGCCAGCATGGCCAAGATGAAAGCCATCAACCCCAAAATCACGGAAATGCGGGAACGTCTGAAGGACAAGCCACAGCAGATGCAACAGGAGATGATGCGCATCTACCGCGAGGAAAAAGTCAATCCGATGGGCGGCTGCTTCCCGATCATGATTCAGATTCCGGTGTTTATCGCCTTGTACTGGGTGCTGTTGTCCAGTGTCGAGATGCGCAATGCACCGTGGATTTTGTGGATTCACGATCTCTCGTCGCCCGATCCTTTCTACATTTTGCCGCTGGTCATGACGCTCACCACGGTGCTGCAGACCGCCCTCAATCCGGCGCCGCCGGACCCGATGCAGGCCAAGATGATGTGGTTCATGCCGCTGGCGTTCAGCGTGATGTTCTTCTTCTTTCCGGCAGGTCTGGTGCTGTACTGGATTACCAACAACATTCTGTCGATCGCGCAGCAGTGGATCATCAATACCCGCATGGGTGTGCCACCGCAGTTCAACCTGCCCAAGTTCAAGTGAAGATGGCCCCCATGCGCGTCACGGCGTGTACTGCGCTGCCCCCAAGCGCAGGTAGGCCCGGCGCTTCGCCTGGGCTTGGGGCTTCAGTCGCCTTGGGACAGCCCGGCGACGATTGAGGCCCTGCGCGTGTCGCTGCCGCGTCATCAGGATCCCATTGTCGCCATCGCCACGGCCCCTGGTCGGGGTGCGGTGGGCATTGTGCGGGTCAGCGGAAAAAATATCGATGCGCTGGTGCAGGCGCTTTGTGGGCGGCAGCTCAAGGCCCGCGAGGCGACTTACCTTCCGTTTCTTGACCGCGCCGGGTTGGCCATTGACCAGGGATTGGCCATTTACTTCGCGGCACCCCACTCATTCACCGGCGAGGATGTGCTGGAGTTGCAGGCCCATGGCGGACCGGTGGTGCTGCAGCTTTTGCTGGCCCGGTGCATTGAAGCGGGCGCGGATCTTGATCCGGTCCGTCATGTGCCCCGGCTGGCGGGTCTGCGGGTAGCACTGCCGGGCGAGTTTTCGGAGCGCGCGTTTCTCAACGGCAAGATCGATCTGGCTCAGGCCGAGGCGATTGCCGACCTGATCGATGCCAGTACCGAGGCCGCTGCCCGCAGCGCCAGCCGGTCGCTGGTCGGCGAATTCTCCAAAGAAATCCATACCCTGCGTGACGCGTTGATTCATCTGCGGATGCTGGTGGAAGCGACACTGGACTTTCCCGAGGAAGAAATTGACTTCCTGCGCCAGGCGGATGCGCAGGGACAATTGTCAAAATTGCAGCAAACTCTGCAAACTGTGCTGCAAAGGGCCCGGCAAGGCGCCCTGTTGCGCGAAGGCATCAAAGTGGTGATTGCGGGCCAGCCCAATGCCGGCAAGTCGTCCCTGCTCAACGCGCTGGCGGGGGCTGAGCTGGCGATCGTGACACCGGTTGCCGGTACCACCCGCGACAGAGTGCAACAAACTATCCAGATTGAGGGCGTCCCCGTGCACGTGATTGACACGGCTGGTTTGCGCGACAGTGATGATGAGGTCGAGAAAATCGGTATCGCCCGTGCCTGGGACGCCATCGAGGCCGCCGACGCCGTGTTGTTTGTGCATGATCTGACGCGTCTGGATGCTATAAATTACATAGCTGATGACGCTGAGATTGCGAGGGTGTTGGCCCAGAAACTGCCTTCAACGGTACCTGTCATGGATATCTGGAACAAGGCCGACGCCACAACCGCCTCCCGTCGCGACAGGGGTCTGACCCTGTCGGCCAAAACCGGGGCTGGCCTGGACGCCTTGCGCCGCAGGCTGCTGGATGTAGTGGGTTGGCGGTCTGCCCCGGAAGGTGTCTACATTGCCCGTGAGCGGCATGTGCAGGCCCTGCGCCGGGTGGATGACCATTTGATGGACGCCAGTGCCCATTTGGCCGCCAGGGCGCAGTCGCTCGACCTGCTGGCGGAAGAGCTTCGTCTGGCACAGAATGCCTTGAGTGAAATAACCGGCGAATTTACGTCAGATGACCTTCTGGGGGTGATATTCTCCAAGTTTTGTATCGGAAAATGACTTGGTTTTGTTTTAGGGCGGGTGGAAATTGCAGCTCGCTGCATTGACTTAAAATTAAAGTTAAGGCGCGCGCTTCATGAATGCAAATCCCCAGCTCTCCAACAAGCATGACATCAAAGGCTTGCTTGAGGCGTTCGTGCATAACCATGGCGAAGACGCACTCAGCCGCACGGTGACGCCTGCCCAGTGGGAGGCGCTGGCGAATTACATGCAGCCTTTCACGCTGGCGCAAAGCCAGATTCTGATCACACAGGGGTCGCAGGACCGCACACTTTACTTTGTGGAAACCGGTACTTTGAGTGTCCATTACGAGGACGCGGCCGATCGCATACGGCTGGCCATTGTGGGTGCGGGTTCGGTTCTGGGTGAAGGGGGATTTTTCTCGCACATGCCGCGCAACGCGACCGTGCAGGCGGCCACGGAATGCAGCATGTGGAGCATCACGCCGATGCGTTTTGCTGAATTGTCTCATCGCCTGCCCGGGGCGGCACTGGCTCTGACCATGGCCTTGGGTGCCATCGTCTGCAAACGCATGCAGGACCGGCGCAGGCGTGTCGCCGTCACTTGAACCCAGGTTTTTTTCTGGTCCGACGCAGGCCCTCACCCAATTTTGTTTTCTCCCCACACAAGCGGTCACTGGGTGCCTGTTTCGAAACCGGGCCAATCAAGTGTCAGTGCCAGAGGGCGGTTACGGTTTTTTTCAATCATCTGGTGACGCCAGCAAGCTGAAATTGGCCGTGTGGAATTAATACGTTACAAAAAGCTGAGGCCGGTAATCACCGCATTTAAGATAATGCAAATTATGTCCATATTCACTTGGTTTACCAGCAAGCAGCCCCCAAAAACAGCCTCTGCGCCTGACAGTTCGGGTCTGGGACATGTTGATGCAACGGTGCCCCTGATGCCGCCTGACAGACTTCGGGTCAAGCTGGCCCCGCCGCCCGTCAGCCATGCTGCAAACCGCAAGTCCGAGCGCCTTGAACGTCGTGAACTCCTCTACAGCGTGGTGCGTGATTCGATGATTCGCGCCGGGGTGCTGGCGGCCAGTTACAAATTCAAGGTTCTGTCGCTGGATGCACGTGGACTGCAGTACCTCATCATGATGGATCTGGCCAACCAGTCGGCGGGGGAAACCGGTCGTCTGGCCGAGATCGAAGCCATGATGGCCCAGGCAGCCAAGATGCGCCACGGCATTCTGGTCACAGCCGTCTACTGGCGCGTGAATGAGCATGTCACGGCCGGCCTGTCGAAGAATCAGTCAGTCTCTGCACCCCAGCCACTCCGAAAGGCACCGGGGCTTCAGGCGCTTCGCCCGCCGGCAACGCCCGTGTCATTGGCCAGCCAGACCCCGCGGTATGAGCCGCTGCAAGAAAACGAAGTTGCTGCGTTCAAACGGGCACTGGCCAGTGCCACGCCGGCCGCACCCCTGTCAGCGGTCGGCAAAATCGTGACATCCGGGCGCCGCAACCCGGCACCCCCTGTCGAATTCGAAGACACGCAAATGGTCGATCCAGACGAGCGCGCCTCGCCGCTGAGCGGCACTCAATACGGGGATTTGAACTGAAGGTCCAACCGGGCCTCAGCTCCCGGCGAAATCGATCAGGGTGAAAAGCGGCAGGCCAGCGGCCCTGAGTTTGTCGGAGCCACCCAGCTCCGGCAGGTCCACAATGGCCGCACCTTCCATGACCTGAGCCCCGAGCTTTTCCAGCAATTTCTTGCCGGCCATCATGGTGCCGCCGGTGGCGATCAGGTCATCAATCAGCAGCACGCGGTCTCCAGCCTTGACAGCGTCGGTGTGGAGCTCAACGGTGGCACTCCCATACTCCAGCTCGTAGGTTTCTTCCACCGTCGTGAACGGCAGTTTGCCTTTTTTACGGACCGGAACGAAGCCCACGTTCAGTTCATAAGCAATCACCGCGCCCAAAATGAAGCCTCGGGCATCAAGCCCCGCCACCACATCGGGGCGCATGGAGGAGTCCATGTAACGATGAACAAACGCGTCGATCAGTATCCGGAATACTTTGGCGTCCTGCAACAGCGGTGTGATATCGCGAAACTGCACACCCGGTGCCGGCCAGTCAGGCACTGTACGAATGTGATCTCTGAGGTACTGGTTGACACTGAGGTTTTGCATGGCGCATCGGGTTGAGGTTTGATGCCGTATTGTGCATCGTGCCTGGTTCATGCATGACGCCAGCACGTCAACCCTTGAGCAACTTCTCCTCGGCCATGACAAGCGTTTCGGCCTTGCCCGAGAGTACCAGCGTGTCGCCATCTTCCATCAGGGGATCCTGCGCGATGGCGATAACCTTGCCGCCACTGCGCCGCAGGCTCACAATGCGAACGTCCAGCTCCTGCAGGGAAAAATGGCTGACTGGTTTGCCTATGGCCTTGGCGCCCAGAGGCAGCGTCAGCGAGGACAGGCGTTCCTGATGAAGCTCATCCACCGAGTGGTCGTCCGCTCCGTGGAAGTAACCCCGCAGCAGGTTGTAGCGGGCATCACGCTGGTCCTGCACGATGCGAATCACCCGCCGCATGGGCACACCCACCAACGCCAGGGCGTGGCTGGCCAGCATCAGCGAGCCCTCAATTGCCTCCGGCACCACCTCGGTGGCGCCCGCCTGCTGCAGCGCTTCAAGATCATGGTCGTCCTGCGTGCGCACGATGACGGGGACCTGCGGTGCATGGGCCCGGATATGGGCCAGCACCTTCATGGCACCCGGCACTTCAAGGTAGGTGATGACCACCGCGCTGGCTCGGGCAAGCCCCGCCGCCATCAGGGCCTGAAGGCGGGCGGCATCCCCAAAGACCACCGAGTCGCCGGCGGCAGCGGCCTGGCGTACCCGGTCGGGATCGAGGTCCAGCGCCATGTGGGGAATGCCTTCTCGCTCCAGCATGCGCGCCAGGTTCTGGCCGCAGCGGCCATAGCCGCAAATGATGACATGCTTGTTGACATTGATCGATTTGCGCGCAATGGTGGTCATTTGCAGGGACTGCTGCAGCCATTCACTGCTGACCAGTTTCATCACGATCCGGTTGCTGTACAGGATGATGAAGGGCGTCGCCAGCATGGAAAGCACCATGCTGGCCAGGATCGGGTTCAGTAGCGCGGGGGGCACCAGGGCGTTGGCCTGCGCCAGTGTCAGCAGCACAAAGCCGAATTCACCCGCTTGCGCGAGGTACAGCCCGGTGCGCAGCGACACGCCCGTGGTGGCACCCAAACCGCGTGCCAGCAAGGTCACCAGCGCCGCTTTGAACAACACCGGCAGCGTGACCAGCAAGAGCACCAGCGGCCACCGCTCCAGCACCAGGCGCCAGTCGAGCATCATCCCGATGCTGATGAAAAACAGGCCCAGCAACACATCGTGAAATGGCCGGATATCGGTCTCCACCTGTTGCTTGTATTGCGTCTCGGAGATCAGCATGCCCGCGATAAAAGCCCCCAGTGCCAGGCTCAAGCCCGCCTGTTCCGTCAGCCAGGCCAGCCCCAGCGTGATGAGCAGCAGATTGAGGACAAACAGTTCCTCGCTTTTGCGCCGCGCCACCAGGGTTAACCACCACCGCATGACACGCGGGCCACCGACCAGCAGCAGGGTAATCACAATCGTTGCCTTGAGGGTCGCGATTCCAAGGGTTGCGACAAGTTGCTCGCCAGTAGCCCCCAGCGCCGGGATCAGCACCAGCAGCGGGACAACGGCCAGATCCTGAAACAGCAGTACGCCCATGACGCGTTTGCCGTGCTCCGACTCCATTTCGAGTCGTTCGGTCATCAGCTTGACCACAATCGCCGTGCTGCTCATGGCCAGCGCACCCGACAGGGCCACCGCTGTTTGCCAATTCATGCTCCACAAAGCCGGCGCAATCATCGCCAGACCCAAGGCGGCCGCGGTGGCTCCGAGCATGGTCAGCAGCACCTGGAAAAAGCCCAGTCCAAACACGTGATTGCGCATGGCACGCAGTTTGGACAGGTTGAACTCCAGTCCAATGACAAACATCAGGAACACTACCCCATACTCACCGAGGTGACGCACGCCCTCCGCGTTTTTCGCCAGGGCAAGTGCGTTGGGCCCGATCACCACACCCACGGCCAGATAACCCAGCATGGGTGGCAGTTTCAAGGAGCGGCACACCACCACACCCAGCACGGCGGCCAACAGGTAAAGTAGGGTGAGTTCAAGCGGGCTCATGCTTGAATACTAACAAGGGATGCGGCCACCGATAAAATGCAGCGATGACACGTCAACACACTCAGGTCCCGGCATTTCAGGCGGAGCAGGCCATTCGTCTGGCACGGGAAACACTGGACATCGAAGCTGCAGCGGTGCTGGGTTTGAAGCAGCACCTCGGGCCTTCATTTGCCCGTGCGGTGGCGATGCTGCTGGGCGTGAGTGGCCGCGTGGTGGTGATGGGGATGGGCAA
>OFPG01000050.1_pt1 | contig 14524 bp, 11 predicted proteins | sample 1542501 | NCBI WGS metagenome assembly OFPG01 (sample SAMN05503963, study PRJEB24370) | sediment metagenome | isolation source: lake sediment | place: USA: Lake Hill lake, St. Paul Island, Alaska | collected 2013
TGTGCTCTTCCGATCTTGCCGGCGCTTGCGCCTGCGATTCAGGTCCCCATAAAACTCCAACGCGGCGTGCAGCGGGCAAGGCAATACGGATCAACTCGAGTTGGCGGCTCAGGGGCTGATCAAGATAAACGGCAGAAAACTGTGAAGACGCCTTGCGACCGCTGGTCAGCAGGGCACGCTCAAAACTGCTGCGCGGCAGCAGTGTGCAGAGCACCGGTGCCCGCGGCTCTGTTTTGGCCAGCACATTCGCAGCCTCGGACCCCAGAGCCACGAACAGCTTCGGCGTCAGGGGACCTGCGGCCGCCAATTCAAGGGCCGTCACCTGAAGCACCTCAACGCGCGACAAGCCACCGCGCTCAAGTTCATCGATCAGTGCTTCAGCGGCCTCCACGTAAGCCGCACTGCGCTCGCTGCTCACGATCACCACCGTCGATGCGGCGTGCGCGCAAACCCCTGCAAAGGCGCCCAGCCAGAGGCTGAAGATCAGGGAACGCAGGCGCACAGGCATAGGAGCCGGATCAGTTTTCCACCCGAAGGGTCACGAACGCGCGACGCTGAAACTGAAAGGCCGGCGCAAAATCCTGGTAAGGCAAACCCAGGTTTTGCACCACGAGCGCCACCTCGCCCCGATTGGGGCCAAAACGCAGCGGCCAACCCAGGCGCAGGTCGGTGCGGGTCATCGCCACCTGGTTGTAGTAACCCGAGCCCTGCAGCGTCACGGTGCCGCTGTCCTGATGCATCAGGCTCAGATCCAGGCCACCGGGCAACTTCTGGAAGAAGGTCAGTGAGCTTGCCAGCTTCGGCGCTGCCAGCGCGGTGCCGGGATCGGTCGAGCTGATGTCCATATAAGCCTGGTTGAAGATGACCTGCGCGTCGCGCCAGGGGCGCCATTTCATTTGGTATTCGACCCCCTGAATAGAAAAATTTTCGCTGTTGACAAAGTCAACCGTGCCCGGTTGCGAGACATACGCCTGGCGCCTCACAAAATTACCGATCTGCTCGTGAAAGACGCGTACATCCAGATTGACGCCCAGCGAGGGGAAGTCGCCCAGGTAACCAAGTTCGCGTGCCAGCACACTTTCAGGCTGGACGTTGCCGCTGGCAACTGTGGTTGCCTTGAGCAGAAAGCCGTTCCAGACGTAGCGCACATCGCTGTACTTTTCAAACGTACTGGGCGGGCGAAAAGCCTTGGAGACACCCGCACGCAGTGTCTGCCCCTCGGCGGCATGCCAGTTCAGCATCAGCCGTGGCGCAAAACTGTCGCCACTCACGCTGCTTTTTTCAAACATCGCACCGGCATTGAGAACCAGGTCCCGGGCCACCCGCCATTCGGCATTGCCGAACAGGCGGGTGAACTCCGTGACAAAAGCCGCGTCGGTGTTGTAAAGCGGCTTGGAGACCACCTGCTCGCGCCGCACTTCACCGCCCCACACCACCCGCAAAGCAGAGCCACGACGAAAGGTGTGCTGCAAGGACACGGTGTCGTTGCTCGCACGACCGCTGAAGTCAATATCGATGCTGTCGTTAATGCCCAGTGGGATCAGAGAATATGGAAAGATATCCCGGTAAGACTCTTCTGAGTGGGAGATACTGAACGCCAGGTCTTCATCCTCACCGAGACTGCGCCGCCAATCGAGTTGTGCATAACCGGAACCGAAGAAACGCTCACGCAGCGGGTCGTCAACAGTGCCGGCAAAACCTTTGCCGGAATCGATCGCAAGGCTACCTGCACGCAGCTGGATTTCATCACTTGCATTGACACGCAGGTCAGCACGAAAATTGACGCGCTTGACCTGATTATGGCCATTCGACCCCATCAGCCCCCCATCGGCCCGGCGGTCCACCGCAAGACGGAAGCTGGCATCCTCTTTGCCCCAGCCGATGCGCGCCTGCGAATCGCGAATATCGTTTTCCCCGCCGGCCAGACTGGCCTGCAGGCCCAACGTGTCCACCGTATGGCGGGTCACAATGTTGATGACCCCGAGCATGGCGCGGGCACCGTAAGCCGCCGAGTTGGAGCCGCGCAGCACCTCGATGCGCTCAATATCCGCCAGAGCCACCGTCTGCAAGCCGGGTCCCGTGCCGCCGACCAGAAATGGGGAGTAGACCGATCGGCCATCAACGAGCACCTGAATGCGGTTGGAGTAACCGTCAAAACCACCGTGGTAGCTGGCCAGCGGCGCCCCCGTTTCAAAAGAGGTGCTGGTCTGGAAACCCGGCACCAGACGCATCAGGTCTGCCACATCCCGCGCACCGGACAGGCGAATCATGTTGCGGTCAATGATGGTGACAGCGCCCGGTGTATCGTCCAGTCGTTGGGGCAGACGCGAGACGGACAGGACAATGGGCATGTCCGTCAAAAAATCCTTCTCGGACACGGAAGCAGGTGCTTGCGCGTTGGCAAGGCTGGCCCAACCCAGCATAGCAGTCAGGCAGATCAGTCGACTCATTAATGACTCCAGCAATTTTTGTGCTCCCATGGTCTGATTCTGCCCTGTCGGCAGCCCTCCCCCGCCTGAGCGCTCTGCAGGTCTCCTAGAATCAAGCCGTGAACACCACCCTTAACATTTCCGCCTACAAATTCGTGGCCCTGCCGGACGCCGCCGAGTTACGCACCACTTTGCTTGAGTGGGCCCTGGGCTTGCAGCTCAAAGGCACCATCCTGCTGGCCGAAGAGGGCATCAATCTGTTTCTGGCAGGAAGTGGCGAGGCGGTGCGCGGGTTTATGGACCAGTTGCACGCCGACGCACGCTTCTGTGACATCGTGCCCAAAGAGAGCTGGTCAGCCCATCAGCCATTCAAAAAGATGCTGGTCAAGGTGAAGCGCGAAATCATCCGCATGGACCACCCCACCATTCACCCCGCTGCCGGTCGCGCACCGGTGGTGGACGCCCAAACGGTCAAGCGCTGGCTGGACCAGGGGGTTGATGACAGTGGCAGGCCGGTCGTCACGCTGGACACGCGCAATGCGTTTGAAGTGGATCACGGTACGTTTGATGGCGCCATTGACTGGCGCATTGGCAAATTCACCGAATTCCCTCAAGCCCTGCTCGACCACAAGGCGGAGCTTCAGGACAAAACCGTGGTGAGCTTTTGCACCGGTGGCATTCGCTGCGAGAAGGCGGCGATTTTCATGCGGGAAGCAGGACTGGAGCATGTGTACCAGTTAGAGGGCGGCATCCTCAAGTATTTCGAGGAGGCCGGCGACGCGCACTACAAGGGCAACTGCTTTGTGTTTGATGAACGCGAAGCGCTGGGCGCCGATCTGTCCGCGGTCAACAAGTGATCTAGCAACGAAGTCACAGCCATGGTTTTCGAGCCTTGCCCCGTTCAATCGACCCACCTCGCTCAAGGCACAGGGCCGATCAGGGTGGCGGCGCGACGCACCGTTCTTGCCGCCATGGTGGCCACCACCCTGCCCGGCTGGCTGACCGCTTGTAGCCGCCGCTATCCGCTGCGAATTGCCGGACACCCCTGGCCGGGTTACGAACCCCTGTTCTTTGCAAAATCACAAGGTCTGCTGCCCGCAGAGCTGGAACTGCAGGATATGCCCACCATCAAGGCATCGATCGATGCCCTCAAGGAGGGTCGCGCAGACGGCGCCATGCTGACGCTGGACGAGGCCCTGGTACTGCAGGCGCAGGGAATGGCGCTTGAAGTGGTACTTGTGTTCGATGTATCCAAGGGAGCCGATGTGCTGCTGGCCCGCAAGGAGCTGCAGGGATTGGAGCAATTGCGCGGAAAAATCATCGGGCTCGAACCCAGCGCCCTGGGGGAACTGATGCTGGCCATGATTCTGGAAAAGGCAGGCCTGTCCCGGGCCGACATCACAACCCGGCACATCGCCTTCGAGGACCAGGAAGCGGCGTGGGCCACCTCCACCCTGGATGCGCTCATCACCTACGAGCCGGTGGCAGGCCGCCTGGCCGCCGGATCCGCGCGCCGGATGCTGACCACCCGCCAGATGCCAGACACCATCTTTGACGTGCTGGCCATCAAGACGGACGCGGCGCGTTCCCATGCAGAGACCTTGCGACAGACCCTGCGGGCTCATTTCCACGCACTGGAGCAACTGCGCCGCAACCCATGGGACACGGCCTACCGCATGGCGCCGCATCTGGGAATACCCGCAGAGGAACTCATCAACTCCCTGCGCGGGCTGGAATTGCCCGATTTGGTGGCCAACCGCAGCTATCTTGCCCGCAAGGACGGACACATGCTGAATGTCGCGCGCCGGCTGTCCGTCATCATGCAGGCAGCGGGCACTCTGCCTTCGCCGGCACAAGTGGAATCGCTTTTCAACGATGCCTATTTGCCCGGGGAAGCATCATGAAAACTGCCTTGCGATGCCTGCTTCTATTGCTGGCATGGCTGGGCGGAGCGGCACTGGCCGCAGAAACGATGACTTTGGGCGTGCTGTCGTATCGCCCCAAAGTCCAGGCGCAAGCCCAGTGGCAGCCCCTGGAAAAATATCTGAATTCGGCGGTCACCGGAGTCTCCTTCAAGGTGCGGGTATTCAATTTTGAAGAGTTGCAGGAAGCCATTCGTCAGCAGCAAGCCGACTTCGTGATGACCCAGCCCGCGGAATATGTGCGCATGACGCACCAAAACGGTCTGTCTTCCCCGCTGGCAACGCTGATCGCGCTGGAGCAGGGAAAACCGGTGCGCGTCTATGGCGGGGTCATCCTGACCCGCAGCAACCAGACGGAGCTCAACAACCTGCAGGACCTGCAGGACAAGCGAGTCGCGGCTGCATCGACCAATTCCTTCGGTGGCTACCAGACCCAAGCCTATGCCTTGCGCAAAGCAAACATCGACCTGGGCACGGTGCTGCAGACCGGGTTGCCACAAGACCTGGCCGTGCGTGCGCTGCTTTCGGGTGACGTGGACGCAGCCTTTGTGCGCTCGGGTCTGATCGAAGCCATGGCACGCGAGGGCAAGCTCGATCTCTCGCAAGTCAAGGTGGTCAACCGTCAGACTTTGCCGGGCTACCCCTTTGCGGTCTCCACAGCGCTCTACCCGGAGTGGCCGGTCGTCGCCATGTCCCACATTCCGGAAGAACTGGCCGTGCGGGTGGCCGGTGCGCTGCTGTCACTGCCCCATGGTGGCGAGCTAGCCCGCAGCATGGGCATTCATGGCTTCACGGTACCGGCCGAATATGAACCTGTCCGCAGCCTGATGCGCGAACTGAGGGTGCCGCCCTTTGACACCCAGGTGCGCGTATCACCGCAAGAAATCTGGCAGCAATACCGGCTCTCCATCATGATCCTGCTCGGTGCTGTGGTCGCGGTGGTGGCATTGGCCGCGCGCGGCACCATGCTGAGCCGCCGCCTGGCGTCCATTGCAGACACCATGGTCGAGGGCCTGTATGTGGTCAACCCGGCCGGTCGCATCACCTATGTCAACCGCGCTGCGTGCAAGTTGCTCGGCTATCAAAGGAATGAGCTGATTGGCCAGTCCATGATGAAGTTCGCCAACCCCGACCAGTCCGACAGACCGGACCGCAGTGGGGAGCAGACCTTTGTCAACCGCAATAACCAGCCGTTCCCGGTGGAAGTGAACTGCCAGCCCATGTTCAAACGGGGCAGACTGGTACAGACGGTTGCCGTGTTCGACGAAATCTCCGAACGCAAGGCCCAGGCTGAACGCATTTACCGGCTGGCCTTTTATGACCGCCTGACCGGACTGCCCAACCGCCGCTTGCTGATCGAACACATCGAGGAAGCCATAAGCCCTGATGCGGCTCAACATCGGCAGTTCGCCATCCTGTTGATGGATCTGGACCACTTCAAGCAGCTCAACGACACCCTGGGCCATCAAGTGGGCGACGCCCTGCTGAATGCCGTGGCCCAGCGTCTGCGGGCCGAGCTTGGCAACCAGCACACGATTGCCCGGCTAGGCGGTGACGAGTTTGTGGTGCTGCTGGAGCTGCCGGGACCCGATACCGAGAGCGCGACCCACCAGGCCAGCGAGCGTGCGCAGGAACTGGCTGCCGCATTCAAGACGCCCTTCGACATAGAGGGCCAGCACCACCACGTGACCACCAGCATTGGTGTTGTCCTGTGCGGCGCCGAACGGGTGTCCGCCGACGAGCTGCTCAAACGGGCCGACATTGCCATGTACCAGGCGAAAGAGGCTGGCCGCAACACTTTTCGCCTGTTTGATGCCGCGATTGCCACGCGGTTGGCTGAGCGGGCTGCGCTGGAGGCTGAATTCCGCCAGGCCCTGCAACGCCAGCAGTTCACACTGCACTACCAGGTCCAGGTGGACGCCCAGGGGCATGCCAGGGGTGTCGAGGCACTGGTGCGCTGGCAGCACCCGGTGCGCGGCATGTTGGCGCCAGGGGTGTTCATCCCGATGGCCGAGGAAACCGGACTGATTGTGCCCATGGGGCACTGGGTACTGGAACAGGCGTGCCACCAGCTCGCCGCCTGGCAGGACGTGCCCGATAAAGACATGCTGCTGGTCGCAGTCAACGTCAGTGCACACCAGATTTTTCAGCCCGACTTTGTAGACCGCGTGCGCAACGCATTGCAGATGAGCGGCGCCAGGCCGAGCCGGCTCCAGCTCGAACTCACGGAAAGTGTGCTGGCCAAGAACATGGAAGACATCATCGAAAAAATGTGCCAGCTGAACGCGCTGGGCGTCACCTTCTCGCTCGATGATTTCGGAACCGGTTACTCCTCGCTGGCCTATCTCAAGCGCCTGCCGCTGCAGCAACTCAAGATTGACGCATCGTTTGTGCGCGACATCCTGACCGATCCCAACGACGCTGCCATCACCCGGACTGTCATCGCCCTGGGGCACAGTCTGGGCCTGGAGGTGATCGCCGAAGGCGTGGAGCTACCAGAGCAGCGTGCCCTGCTGCTGCAGCAGGGCTGCCCCATGTTCCAGGGCTACCTGTTCGGCCGCCCGGTGGCAGTGGATGACCTGCAGGCACAGCTGAAGGCCTAGCGCTGCAAGCGCTGCCGGGCCTTCATGACACGCGGCAGTGTTCAACCGCGAAACTTCGTCGCTACTTCAGCCACACGCTTGCCAAACAGTTTGGCAGTGTCCAGGTCGCCCTGCAGCATTTCCGCGGGAGAAGCGTCCGACGGGGACTGGGCGATCGCGCCGCTATAACTTACCAAATTGTTGATGTCGGCGCGTGTAGCCGCCTTGGTGTTGCTGGGCATGAGACCCTGGCTGACCCAGATCATGCTGTGCTGCATGGCCAGGGTGAACATGGTGGTCAGCGTGCCCTGCTTGTCGCCGTTCAGGCCCGCACTGTTGGTAAAACCTGCCGCCAGCTTGTCCTTCCAGGCCTGAACATACCAGGGCTTGCTGGAGGCGTCGGCGAACTTCTTGAACTGCCAGCTCACGTTGCCCATGTAGGTGGGCGATCCAAAAATGATGGCGTCTGCTGCACTGAGCGTTTCCCAACCCGCGTCTGGCAGATTGCCTTCCGCATCGATGGCAACCAGCTCAGCGCCCGCGCCTTCTGCCACGGCTTGCGCCATGCGCAGGGTATGACCATAACCTGAGTGAAAAACTACTGCTACTTTTGCCATTTTGTTTACTCCTTGAGTGAGGGGAAAAAGAGAGACTTGAACATCAAGGCCCTCAGGGAAATCATTCGTCTTTCTACACAATCGTGCGACCCATCAGGAACGATCAAGCGATGAGATCAAACACCAGGACTTCGGCATCCTTGCCGTGGTCCAGCCTGATCTGGCTCTCGCCTTCGATCAGTGCCGCATCGCCCGTTGCCAGCGCGGTGCCGTTGACTTCGAGTTCACCACGCACCAGGTGCACATAGCTTTTTCGCCGGGGATCCAGCTTGAGTTCGGCGGTCTGGTCACCGTCAAACAGCCCGGCGTACAGACGCGCATCTGCATGAATCGTGACCGAGCCCTGGGCGCCGTCATTGGAGGCCACCAAACGCAACTGGCCCCGCTTCTCGGCGTCGGCGAAGGTCTTTTGCTCGTAGCCCGGGGCAATGCCGGTCACGTTCGGCTGGATCCATATCTGCAAAAAATGAGTGGTGTCGTCAGGCGCATGATTGAACTCGCTGTGCTGCACACCGGTGCCGGCGCTCATGCGCTGCACATCACCGGGCGGAATGCCCCGGGCGTTGCCCATGGTGTCCTTGTGCGCCAACTCGCCACTGAGCACATAGCTGATGATTTCCATGTCGCGGTGACCATGGGTGCCAAAACCGGTGCCGGGCGCAATGCGGTCTTCGTTGATGACACGCAGGTTGCCCCAGCCCATGTGCTGTGGGTCGTAATAACCCGCAAAGGAAAAGCTGTGGAATGACTTGAGCCAGCCGTGGTCGGCATAGCCGCGATCTTTGGATTTTCGGACTGTCAACATGATTTACGCTCCTTCGTTACCCTGAACTTTAGGCCCGTCCAGGGGCGTGGCAATCCATGGCATTTGATGGCATCATTCAAATTATTCGAATCAAAAGGAGAAACAAGTGCAAAATGCCCGCGATGTTCTGACCCCTGACGCCCTGGCCATGCTGCAGACCATCGCGGAAACAGGCAGCTTTGCCGCCGCCGCCCGCGCGCTGGGCGTGGTGCCAAGCGCCCTGACCTACCGGGTGCGCCAAATTGAGGACGCACTGGACGTCCTGCTGTACGACCGCAGTTCGCGCCAGGCCCGTCTGACCGAAGCCGGTGCCGAACTTCTGCGCGAAGGTGCGCGCCTGCTGGCGGAAATTGATGCGGTGGCCAATCGGGTCAAACGCGTAGCCACCGGCTGGGAGCCGCAACTGACCGTGGCGGTCGACAGCATCATCTCCAAGGCCACCTTGATGGAGCTCTGCGAAAGCTTTTTTGCCTTGAGTCCACCTACCCGCATCAAGCTGCGCGATGAAACGCTGTCCGGCACGCTGGCGGCCCTCACATCCGGCCAGGCGGACCTGGCGCTGGGGGTAGCCGAGACAAGCACCAACGCCAGCATTCATGGCAAACCGCTGGGCGACGTGAGTTTTGTTTACGCGGTGGCACCGCACCACCCGCTGGCCACCGCCCCCGAGCCACTGAAAGACGAGTTGATCCGGCAGCACCGCGCGGTGGCCGTGGCCGACACCATCGCCCGTGGCAGCGGCATGACCTTTGGCCTGCTGGGCGGGCAGGACGTGTTCACCGTGGCGACCATGAAGGACAAGCTCGATGCGCAGCTGCGAGGCTTGGGCAGCGGCTTCGTGCCCGAATGCATGGCCCGCGCCTACATTGAAACCGGTCGCCTGGTGGTCAAAAAAATGGACCGCCCGCAACGCATTGTGCGGGTCAATTACGCCTGGCGCAGCGTCACCAAATCCGGCCACGGCCGCGCGCTGGCATGGTGGCTTGACCAGCTGGAAAGTCCCGCGACCCGCGCCGCTTTGCTGGAGCGGCACCGGGGCGTGTAAAGTGCAACACATACAACCACCTCTGGAGACACCGGCCATGACCAAACCCAAAACCAAACCCAAGTCAAAACACATTGCCGTTGTCGGGGCTGGCATGGCTGGCGTTGCCTGCGCCCGCACCCTGGTGCAGGCGGGCCACACGGTCACGGTGTTCGAGAAAAGCACGGGCATTGGCGGGCGCATGGCCACGCGCAACAGCGCCTTTGGTACGTTTGACCATGGTGCGCAGTATTTCACCGTGCGTGATCCGAGATTTGTGCAGGCCCTGAAAACCGTGCCTGACCTGTGCAAACCCTGGAGCGCCAACACGGTGCGGGTACTGGACGAGCATGGCCGGGTGGCCGCTGCGGGCCTGCCCGCCAGAGACGCGCACTGGGTGCCCACACCGGGCATGAATGCGCTTGCCAGCCGCTGGGCCCTGCCGCTGATGGAGCAACACAACGTCGAGCTGGAAACCCGGGTCATGCACATGGAACGCGATGCTCTCAACCCCCATCAATGGCAGCTTCACACCGAAGGGCCGGGTGGCGCGCAGCATGTGTTTTCGGGTTTCGATGCGGTGCTGCTGGCCATACCCGTAGAACAGGCGCGCGTGCTGCTGCAATCATCAAAACAGGCCGGTCGACTGGTGAAACAGGTTGCCAAGGTGGAAGTGGCCCCGTGCTGGACGCTGATGCTGGCGTTTCCGCAGGCCGTGCAGCCGGGCCTGACCACGCTGGGTCCGCAGTGGAATGCCGCCCGCAGCACGCACCACCGCATTGCCTGGCTGGCACGTGAATCAAGCAAGCCGGGGCGCAGCATCGTGGAGCGCTGGACCGTACAGGCCAGCCCCGCCTGGTCACAGGAACATATGGACGACGATGCCCCGCGGGTGCAGGCCAAGCTGCTCAAGGCCTTCTCCGAAATCACCGGTATCCGGGCCGAACCCGCCTACGTGGACACCCAGCGCTGGCGCTATGCCCATACCACCACGCCTTTGGGGAAATCCCATCTGTGGGACGCCAAAACGGGCATCGGCGTCTGCGGCGACTGGTGCCTGGGTCACCGCGTGGAATATGCGTTTATCTCGGGACTGGAACTGGCTCTGTCGGTGGCATAAGGCATCCCCAATAAAGGGGCTGCTCACCCGGACGCCAGGCCGGGCTCACCCCATATTCATGGGATAAAGAAATGTCGATGGCCGGTCACAATCTGCGGTGTTGCTTATCCACGGATCGAACCTTTCCATGACCATTCTGCGCACCTTTTTTACAGTCCTGGCACTTGCCGCTTGCACCACAGCCAGCGTGCATGCAGCCGACTTGCCACCCACCCCCCAGGATCCGCAACTGGCTGCGGCCTTTGTGCAGGCCCAGGCCTTGCTGGAGAAATCGGGCTCCGGGGGATACCTGGACCTGCCCGATAACGCCAAACCCTGGCCTTGTGCCGTGACCGAGCTTCAGTTGCGCAAATATGCCTACGCCTTGAGCGATAACGAACAGGATGAAAAGACACGCAAACTGATGGGCAACATCTACCGCGACGCCGGGATGAACCGCAAGGACCTCAAAACCACCATCCGCGATGCCCGCCATGCCCCTGTTTACGCCGCCTGCAAGGACGGCAAGCTTGATGGACCGCTGGAGTTCATCATCGAGTACACCCGTAGCATCGACATGCCCACAGCCATCAGCGAAACACGCAGCAGAAGCCACATTCGCCTGACGGTGTCAGCCGGCGAGCCGCTGACCGAAACACCCTACACCGTGACCACCCTGCAGTTGTCGAACAAGACAAGCTACAAGGACCCGGCCATACAGACCATGATGGAAAAGCACAAGCCACCCGAAACCACGGTCATTACGGCAAGTTACACCCAACCGGTCAACCCCGACGCGGGATATTCCGCAATCATCATCGAGACCCGGACCGGTCTCTTCACGCGCGAGTGGATGACCATGCTGAATCGGCCCACGGCGCCCAAGCGCATGGAAAACAACACCTACCGCGGCGCCAGTCTGTGGATGGTTTCGCACACCAAAAATGGCCGTAACCATGGCGAGTACCGCACCTACCCCGCCATATTCAACGGCGTCACTGTTCCCGGGACAAGTCGTTGCTATGAAGACGGCGACGAGATCAAGACCACCCAATGCGATGTGGATTGATCTGACATGACGGCGCATCGTTTCTCCCTCACAGCCCTGGCGCTGGCCACCCTTACCCTTACCCTGCCCGCCGTAGCCATTGACCCCAAGCAGCATGGCACTGCCGCGCAATGTGTTGCAGGCACCTGCACCAGCGGCGAGGGCACCATCCGCACACAGGACGGCACGGAACACACGGGCCTGTGGACCAACGGCCGCTACACGGAGGGCAGAACGTACAAAATCCGCTCCCGGATTCAACCCGATCGTGTCACCGAAATGCAGGTCAGCGGCGAAGGCATGCCCATCCAGGGGACCGTGTTGCGGGGCGACCCCAACAACGGGCAAGGCGCCGTGGGTGAGTTCAGTGGCACCTTCTCGCAGGTCTGGAACCCCTTTATCAACCGCAATGTCAGCGGCTACCACATCGGCAAATATTCCGACAAAACAGGACGCTCCTATGAAGGCGAGTTCAGCTATATTCCCGCTCGCATAGGCGGCACCATTGCCGGCTACTTCATCTTCCAGGGCGCCCGCATCGATGACGAAAACGACGAAGTGATCCGGGGGCTGTTTGTCAGCGAACAGGCCTTTCCCGGGCATGCCATCCTGTTTCGCAAGGCACGGCCCGACTACCTGGTCAAACTCAAGCGTGACTTTGAGGCATCCCAGGTGCAAGCGGTAACCGATGCGCGCGCCGCCGTTCAAGCGGCCGAGGACGACCGGAGGTCCAGCGAGAGCATGGGCGCCCTGCTGGGCGTCATGGGTGGCCTGCTGGCAATAAGTGGTGGCGGTGGTAGCGGCCGGCTCGGTTCCCTGCAAAGCTCATCCTTGTCGGCGCTCACGGGCGGACTGACCGGCAAACAGTCCAGCGGCGATATCCTGCAAGGCGTGCTGTCGCAGGTGATGCAGCAGGCAGGCAGCGATTCGTCCCTGTCCAAATCGCTGGGCGGCGCGTCCAGCGCGGCCGGACTGATCAGCAGCCTGACCGGCCTGAGCAAGTCGAACCAGCCCATGAGCCGCGCGCAGTATGTGGCGCAAATGGTGTCGGCCATGGCCGGTGGCGGCACCGCAGGCAGTGCGACACCAGCGTCGACCGGTTCAAGCGCGGTTGATACCTTTGGCACCGCCATGATCAATCGCACCACCAACATCATCGCATCCGCCATCACGGGCAGCAGCGACACGGGCGGGCTGGGCGACCTGGGTGGCGCCTTATTGAAACAGGCGATGACAAGCACGGCTGCGGCCGTGGCCACACCGGCCGCGGCAATTGCCAAACAGCCGGCCGGCAAGGTGACAGATCATCCCGGCACTGTGCAGTTGCAGTACACCCCCGGCAAGGGGTTCCTCGATCCCGTAACCGGCAGGTACATCAAAAGCATGGAAGAAATGTCGTGCGACAACATCACGACCCAGGGTCAAAAACTGCGCGATCTGCCACCGGACCAGCGAACCTGCGTTGAAGCCGGCAAGGGCAGCGCCAGCACGGCCCCCCTTGCTCCAGGTGTACCGTCCCCGTCTTCCTCGCGGACGAAAGCCCCGGAGAACAAGGCTTCTGCGGCGAAAGTGAAGACGTCTGCGGCCGCGGGTGCCGGACTCGATCCCGCGCTTTCCTCCCGTCTGGGCAATGTGGCCCAACTCACCAAGATTGATGCCCCGGACGGTTTGCGCTTTCGCGGCGGACCGCTGTATGCGACCAATGACGGTGTGTACGCGGCCATGTCCGGTGCGGATGGCAGTGCAGTCGCGGCCAAGCGGACGCTTGGCCGCGGCAGCGTGAGTGGATGGCTGACGTCCAGACTGCCCAAAGGGAGTGCGAGCTTTTCGGTGTCGTCCCTCGCTCCGGAAGGTCCGGATGAATTCAGCATCAAGTGGGTCACGTACCTCGACCGCTACGGGTACATCAACATGAACAACAACGGCGGAGCGGATAACTATAAAAACGACGGCCAGGTTCACGCGTTTGTTCCCATGGGCGCCAAAACCAAGTCGTCCTTTTATTGGGCCGTCTCCGATGATTTCAGAATCCATCTGGAGAGTTTTGGCGGTGGCGGCGCGCCAAACTTCACGGGCCGGTACAAGCCAATCAGTGATGGCCCCCTCGATATCTTCAAGGATCTGGCGGTGACCGACGAAGAAGGCAGCACACTTTTTGTCGCAAACGGCAGCCGCAAAGGCATTGTGAAAATTGGCGCCAGTAAGTCCATCACCCAGATCGATCTTTCTGTCCTCGGCGATGGATTTGTCAACACCCTCATTGCGGCCCACGGCCGGTTGTGGATCGGCTATGGCAATCAGGTAGTCACACTGGCCGACGGCAAAATAACGCCTTTCGCAACATTGCAGGGAATTTTCCCAACATCGGGGCCCCTGTTTTGCCTGGCCGGCCCGTCCATGTACACAGCAGACGGCCAAGTCATGGAAGGGATCAACATCACCGCTTCCACACCCCGTTCGTTCATTCAAAATTCCCCAAATATTCGCCCGGAAGACATGAAGACCATGATTGAAATCAAAACCGCATTGAACCGCGGCCTGTACTGCGCCGACAGCGGCGCGTATGGCCCCGTGCTCTATGCGATGGGGACCGACATTGGCTCCATTGAACAAAAGCTGTTTATCATCAGACCAAAATAAACAGCGGCCGTCCGCCGTGGCCCCCACCATTTCAGCCCCTCACTCCTCCACGAACCAGCGCTATGTGGGCCGTTTTGCGCCCTCGCCTACCGGGCCACTGCACGCTGGCTCGCTGGTAGCCGCCCTGGCCAGCTGGCTGGACGCAAAGGCGCACGGCGGCCACTGGCTGGTTCGTATTGAAGACGTCGACACGCCGCGCTGCGTGCCGGGCATGGACCGCATCATCCTGCAACAACTGGCCGACTGTGGCCTGCACCCCGACGAGCCGCCACTGTGGCAATCGCAGCGCACCGGGCTCTACCAGCAGGCACTGGACCAGCTGGTGGCGCGGGGGCTGGGCTAGGCCTGCGGCTGCTCG
>OFPG01000051.1_pt1 | contig 14387 bp, 14 predicted proteins | sample 1542501 | NCBI WGS metagenome assembly OFPG01 (sample SAMN05503963, study PRJEB24370) | sediment metagenome | isolation source: lake sediment | place: USA: Lake Hill lake, St. Paul Island, Alaska | collected 2013
CGCAGCGCCTTGATGATCGGGATGCCGCCCGCCACGGCCGCCTCAAAGGCCACCATCACGCCCTTGGCAGAGGCTGCCGCAAAAATCTCGGTGCCGTGCACTGCCAGCAAGGCCTTGTTGGCCGTTACCACATGCTTGCCCGCGGCAATGGCTTCAAGCACCAGCGTCTTGGCAATGCCGTAGCCGCCGATCAACTCGATCACGATGTCAATGTCCGGGTTGGCGATCACGGCCCGTGCGTCGCTCACCACTTTGACGCCGTCACCGACCAGGCTTTGCGCACGCGCCACATCAAGATCCGCCACCATGGTGATCTCAATCCCCCGGCCCGCGCGACGTTTGATTTCTTCCTGGTTGCGACGCAGCACGTTGAACGTGCCCGAGCCCACAACACCCATGCCCAACAGGCCTACTTGAATCGGTTTCATAAAGTTCTATTAGTTAAACTGGCCTCTAGCCCCCGTGCCATATGCGCAGGCAGCTATCAAATAAATAGCAACTCAGTTGCTGTGCCGCTTGCGGTAGATTTCAAGAAACCTGGCGACACGGCCGATCGCTTCGCGCAGGTCGTCCTCGTGCGGCAAAAACACGATGCGGAAATGATCGGGTGCCGGCCAGTTGAAGCCCGTGCCCTGCACCAGCATCACCTTGGTTTCCTGCAGCAACTCCAGAAAGAACTGCTGGTCGTCCGCGATCGGGTACATCGTCGGGTCCAGCCGCGGAAACATGTAAAGCGCCGCCGTCGGCTTGACGCAGGTAACGCCCGGGATCGCCGTGATCAACTCGTAAGCCAGGTCACGCTGGCGGCGCAGGCGTCCGCCCTCGCCCACCAGGTCATTAATGCTCTGGTAGCCACCCAGGGCGGTCTGAATGGCCCACTGGCCGGGCACGTTGGAACACAGACGCATGTTCGAGAGCATGTTCAGCCCCTCGATGTAATCCTTCGCCGGTTTCTTGTCGCCCGACACCACCATCCAGCCCGCACGGTAACCGCAGGAGCGGTAACTCTTGGACAGCGAGTTGAAGGTGAGCGTCAGCACATCATCGGAAAGACTGCCAATGGCCGTGTGGTGGGCGTCGTCGTACAGCACCTTGTCGTATACCTCATCGGCGAAGATCACCAGGCCGTGCTCGCGCGCAATCAGCACAATGGCCTTGAGCAGTTCATCGGAATACAGCGCCCCCGTCGGGTTGTTGGGGTTGATGACCACAATGCCCTTGGTACGCGGCGTGATCTTGGCGCGAATGTCATTCAGGTCGGGCATCCAGCCGTTGGCTTCATCGCACAGGTAGTGCACCGGTGTGCCGCCCGACAGGCTGGCCGCCGCCGTCCACAGCGGGTAGTCCGGTGAGGGCAGCAGCAACTCGTCGCCATTGTCGAGCAGTGCATTCGTCGCCATGACGATCAGTTCGCTGGCGCCATTGCCCAGGTAAACGTCATCCAGCGTCACGCCCTTGATGCCCTGCTGCTGGGTGTAGTGCATGACCGCCTTGCGGGCCGCGAAAATACCCTTGCTATCCGAGTAACCCGCCGAATTGGGCAGGTTACGGATCATGTCCTGCTGGATTTCCTCAGGCGCATCAAAGCCGAACACGGCCAAATTGCCGATATTGAGCTTGATGATCTTGTGACCCTCTTCCTCCATCTGGCGGGCCGCGTCCATGATGGGGCCGCGAATGTCATAGCAGACGTTGGCCAGCTTGGCTGATTTTCGAATGGTCTTCAAGGTCTCTCCAGAAGTGGGTGACGTGAGGCGAAACCTATAATTTGACCACATTTCCGTGCAACACCCCCAGCTATTGATGCACTGCAACAACCAGACCCAACCTTTTTCAACATGAAGATCCAGCCCGACGTCATCAGAGTGCAAGCCATCAGCGGTTACGGTCCCGGCTGGATTGGCGTTGGGAACGAAAAAATTACCGTCAGTGTGGTCATTGGATCGCGCGGCGAGCGCTTCAACTGGGCCTGTAACAGATTCGAAGATCTGACCGAGGAGCACTTTGCCCAACTGGCGGCTATGGACACCGACCTGATCGTTTTTGGCAGCGGTGACCGTATCCGGTTTCCTAAAGGCAGCTGGATCAAACCCCTGATTGACAAACAGACCGGCATTGAAACCATGGACACCCAGGCGGCCTGCCGTACCTACAACATTCTTGCCGGCGAAGGGCGCAACGTTGCGGTTGCACTGCTGCTGGAAACCACCTCGGGATAACACTAGCGTCGACTCAAAGGGCTGCGAGCGGTTTTCGGGGTAAAATCAATGGTTGTAGTCGGGGGCGCCGGAGCGCTGTCACAGGATAGTGCCCACGACTTGAGCGAATGACGCATCCTGTCACACGAGATTTAAGAACTATGGCGATTGTTGTCAATAAACCCATCCCTGAATTTGAATCGAATGCCACTGGTGGCATCAGGGTCTCGAACACGTCCCACCTCGGAAAAGTCGTCATCCTTTACTTTTACCCGAAAGACAACACCCCGGGTTGCACCACAGAGGCCATGCAGTTCCGTGACAAGTACAAGGACTTTGTGAAGGCGGGTGCCACCGTGTTTGGCGTGTCGCGTGACAACATGAAATCCCACGATGAGTTCAAGGCAAAACTGGAACTTCCCTTTGAATTGATCGCCGACACTGAAGAAAAAATGTGCCATATGTTCGGCGTCGTCAAGAACAAGATCATGTACGGCAAGAAGGTCAAGGGTATTGAACGCAGCACCTTCCTGATCGGCGCTGATGGCCTTCTCAAGGAAGAATGGCGCGGTCTCAAGGTGCCGGGTCATGTGGACGACGTACTGAAGGCTGTCAAGGCGCTCAAGAAAACAGCCGCACTGGTCTGACGATGAATGGAGAACGTCCTTCATAGGGGCGTTGACATACGCGAAGTTTATGCATAATGGGCTATATGCCTTGGAAATTCGCAACTGTTCTCCATCAACAAAAAGCCGCCTTGGTTTCCAGGCGGTTTTTTCGCTTTTAAAGCCCGAATTCATTCACCTCTTTGCGAGCAAGCTTAACCATGCCATTGCCAACCGCCCCTGTCAAACGCGCCGCGCTGCTGTCCGAGAAAGACTACGATGTGCCTGCCCGCATGCAGCCCAAACCACGCAAGACCGAATCTGCGGTGGCTGAGCATTCCGTTCTCGAAAAGCCGCAAGCCTGGGAAACGCCCGAGCGCGCGGCCACTGGGGGACCCGCAGTGTCTTTTTTAGAGAAAGGTACGCCGGAAAGGCCCGCAAAGACACCCCGGGCGGATGCCGCAAACCGCAAAAACAGACCTGAATCCAAGGCACCTTCCGAACCTGAGGCTCCGGTTGAAGTCAGATCCAGGAGAGCAAAGCATATCGGCCCCGCCAAACTATTTGTGCTCGACACCAACGTGTTGCTTCACGATCCGATGTGCCTGTTCCGCTTCGAGGAACATGACATCTTTCTTCCCATGATCGTTCTGGAAGAACTGGATGCCCACAAAAAAGGCACGACGGAAGTTGCCCGCAATGCGCGACAGACCAGCCGTACGCTGGACGCATTGGCCGGCCATCAAGGCGCTGACATCACCACCGGTTTGCCACTGAACACCACGGGCCACCGGGAAGCGCGCGGCAAATTGTTCTTCCAGACCCAGCTCCTGAACTACACGCTGCCTACCAGCCTGCCGCAGGGCAAGGCGGACAACCAGATTCTGGGTGTCGTGGACGCGTTGCGCCAGCAACACACTCCGCGGGAGGTGGTGCTGGTATCCAAAGACATCAACATGCGTGTCAAATCGCGTGCACTGGGCTTGGCGACCGACGATTACCAGAACGACAAAACGCTGGAAGACGGAGACTTGCTGTATGCCGGCTCCATCTCACTGCCCGCCGATTTTTGGACCACCCATGGGCAAGCAGTGGAGAGCTGGCAGCAGGGCGCGCACACCTTTTACCGCATCACCGGCCCCATTGTCCCCAGCCTCCTGATTAACCAGTTCGTCTACTTCGAGTCTCCCGGCGAGCCCAGCTTGTACGCCCGAGTCACGGAAATTCGTGGCAAGACGGCGGTGTTCAAAACACTCAAGGACTTCACTCACCTGAAGAACGCGGTGTGGGGCATCACCACGCGCAACCGTGAGCAAAACTTTGCCATGAACCTCTTGATGGACCCCGAGATTGACTTTGTCACCTTGACGGGAACGGCCGGCACCGGCAAAACCTTGATGGCGTTGGCGTCCGGCCTGACCCAGGTGCTGGACGATCGGCGCTACACCGAGATCATCGTGACGCGCGCCACGGTCAGCGTCGGCGAAGACATCGGTTTTCTGCCCGGCACGGAAGAAGAAAAAATGGGACCCTGGATGGGCGCATTGGATGACAACCTCGAAGTGCTGGGCAAAACAGACACCAGCGCCGGCGAATGGGGCCGTGCCGCCACCAGTGAACTCATCCGCAGTCGCATCAAGATCAAGAGCATGAACTTCATGCGGGGGCGCACCTTTCTGAACAAGTACGTCATCATCGATGAAGCCCAGAATTTGACACCCAAACAAATGAAGACCCTGATCACCCGCGCCGGTCCGGGGACCAAAATCATTTGCATGGGCAACCTGGCGCAGATCGACACACCCTACCTGACTGAGGGCTCTTCCGGCCTGACCTTTGCCGTTGACAAATTCAAAGGCTGGCAGCACGGGGGGCACATTACCCTGGCGCGGGGCGAGCGCTCGCGGCTGGCAGACTTTGCGAGTGAAGTTTTGTAAGCGTTTGGGCTCATCTCCGACCAGCCTGTTTCCGCTACTTTCTCCGCCAGCCCCTCTTCCGCTCGGCGTGGCAGGAGAGCGGCTGGGCGAATTGGTGGCCGATCAACAAACCAATGTCGCGTCATAGCACTGTTGGCGGAACCGCAGTAACACATTTGAACCGCTTCAGCTAAAATCAAAAGCTACGTGACAAGGTCGGCGCCAGTGGCGCCGACCTTGTCTACCTGCAATTCCATCCACACGAATCATTTCTTATGTCCGAACTGACAGCGCAAGCTGTGTCCTCACTGAATGGTCCAGCCCTGCTGCTTGAAGTTGCTGAATTGGTGGTGAGTGCCTTGAATCTGGAAGTCTCTGCGGCCGACGTGCAAGCTGACGAACCGTTGTATGGCGACGGACTAGGCCTCGACTCAATCGATATTCTCGAAATTGCGCTGGTGCTCTCCAAACATTACGGCCTGCAGCTACGCGCAGACCATGAAGACAACCACGCCATCTTTCATTCGCTGCGCAGCCTGAGCGACCATATCGCCGCACATCGAACGAAGTGAAAGCCGAGCACAGGACCCGGTTAACACAAGCCTGCCGTTGGGGGGCCGTGCTCACACTGGGCCTGGGCTACTCGGTGCTATCCCATCTGGCCGCCGCGTCAGCCACGCCCGATATTCTCGGTGCCCTGGTTGCCATCATTCCGCTGGTCGGACTGGCCTTCGTGATGGCCTGGCGTTCATCGCAGCGCACGGTCATGCTGGCCTTGTGCCTTGCCACCTGCGCCGCACTCTACGGTATCAGCGGCTGGCTGGTCACACATTACAACTGGGTCTTTTTGCTGCAGCATTCAGGCATGTATGCACTGCTCTGCGGGGCTTTCGGTCGGACCCTGCAGACCGGCCGGACGCCGATGATTACAGGCTTTGCCCGCATCGTGCACGGAAATCTTTCGCCTGCACTCATCGGCTACACGCGATCAGCCACCTGGGCTTGGAGCTTCTATTTCGGCGGCATTTCGGGGCTGTCGCTGCTGCTCTTCTGGCTTGCCCCCGTTTCCATCTGGTCTGCGTTTGCCAATCTCCTGGGCGGTCCTCTGCTGGCATTGATGTTCGTTGGTGAATATGCAGTGCGGTGCTACGTGTTGCCGGTCGCAGACCGGGCCGGGCCGCTGGAGGCGATTCGTGCCTACCGACAAGCGTCTTCAGGTGGCACGGCGCGCCAGCCATGATCACTTTTCCGCTCGTCACGCATTCCCATGCTGAAGACGTACTGGCCTACAGCCATGGCCGGCCCATTACCGTGGCTCATTTTTTGACCGATGTACGGCGGCTCGCCGCAACGTTGCCAGCCGGCCGGCACGTCCTCAACGCCTGCGGCGACCGCTACCGGTTTGCTGTCGGCATGGCAGCGGCCTTGCTGGCCGACAAGGTCAGCCTGCTTCCACCGACGCTCACGCCGGAGATGGTGCGCCAGGTCAAGAAATTTGCGCCTGACGTGTTTTGCCTGGCAGACCAGCCACAGTCCATCGACATGCCGCAATTTGCCTGGGCTGACGCAGTAACAGCTCGCGCATCGGCTTCGGCTGATGCACGAATCGACACGTGTGACATTCCGCAGATCCCCGCCTCAAGGACGGCGGCCATCGTGTTCACCTCCGGCTCGACCGGTTCGCCTGTGGCGCACCGCAAAAGCTGGGGCGGACTGGTTCAGAGCGTGCGCGCCGAGGCTGCGCGGCTCGGCTTGCTCGACGGGCGACGCCACAGCATTGTGGCAACGGTCGCGCCACAACACATGTACGGCTTTGAGTCCACTGTGCTGATCGCCCTGCAAAGTGGTGCCGCGATGAGCGCCGCGCATCCGTTTTACCCAGCCGACATCTGCTCGGCTCTGACCGCCTCGACGCGCCCCTGCATGCTGGTCACCACGCCCGTGCACCTCAAGGTGCTGCTTGCGTCAGGCCTGGATATTCCCTTGCCCGATCTGGTGCTGTCGGCAACAGCACCCATGTCCCCGCAACTGGCGCTGGCAGTCGAGACCCGCCTGCAGGCACCCTTGCTCGAAATCTACGGCTCCACCGAGACCGGTCAAATTGCCTCCCGCCGCACGACCGAGACCGCTGAATGGACTCTCTATTCGGGCATCACGCTGAAGCCCGAGCAAGGGAGCATGTGGGCCTCGGGCGGGCATGTCGAGCAGGCGACACCCCTTGCCGATGAACTCGAACTGCTGACTCCCGAGCGCTTTCTTCTGCACGGTCGCACCGCCGACCTCATCAACATCGCAGGCAAGCGCAGCTCGCTCGGCTACCTGAACCACCAGCTCAATGCTGTACCGGGCGTCATCGACGGCGCGTTTTTCATGCCCGACGATAAAGAAGCCGACGTCAGCAACGTGACGCGCCTGATGGCCTTTGTCGTTGCACCCGGCGTGACGCAGGCCGCGCTGCTGGCAGCCCTGCGGGAGCGCATTGACACCATTTTCATCCCGAGACCGCTCGTGCTGCTGGATTCCCTGCCCCGCAACAGCACCGGTAAATTGCCGCGCGACTCGCTTCTGGCACTGGCACAAGCGTACCAGCGCAAAGGGGTTGTCCATGCACCGTGAAACCACGCTCCGCATTGCGCCAGACCACCCGGCTTTTGCAGGTCATTTTCCTGATCGGCCCATAGTGCCGGGAGTGGTGCTGCTCGATGCCGCTGTGTACGCAGTGCTGCAAATGCTGAACCCACCGGCACCCGGCGATGAGGACGGGGAGCGCATTGGGCCCATCTGCCACATCAGCTCAGCCAAATTCCTCAGCCCGGTCGGTCCGGGCGAGACGCTGACCATTTCTTGCAGCACCGCCGCCTCGGGCAACACCCGCTTCGATATTTCAAGCGGCAGCCGAAAAGTAGCCACGGGCACGCTGGTGCTGCCATCCCTGTCATGAATAAAGAGCGCAACACAGTGCCCCCAGGAGGTCCTGACTGGAAGCAACGCCCCGAGCGCAGCAACATGTTCTGGCTGCGCGTCATGACGTGGATATCGCTGAGGCTGGGCCGGCGCCCAAGCCGCGTCATCCTTTACGGGATTGCGGCGTACTTCCTGGCGTTTGCACCGACAGCACGTCGCATGTCGCGCCGCTATTTGCAGCGTGCACTCAAACTGCGATCGCTCACAGAAGTCGGTTGGAGACATCTGTTTCGCCACTTCCTGAGTTTCGCTTCGGTCATCCACGACCGTGTCTATCTGATCAACGACCGCTACGAGCTGTTCGATATTCGCATTCACAACAAGGCGCTCATTGACGAAATCGTGGCCGACGGCCAGGGCGCGTTCCTGATTGGCGCGCACCTGGGAAGTTTCGAAGTGCTGCGGGCCGTCGGCCGCCAGCAGCCCGGCCTGCGCGTAGCGATGGCCATGTACGAAGAAAATGCGCGCAAGATCAACGCGGCGCTCACCGCCATCAACCCGAATGCGCAACAGGGCATCATTGCACTTGGACATATCGATTCGATGATCCAGGTCCATGAACTGCTGGCGCAGGGCACCGTCGTCGGCATGCTGGGCGACCGTTCGCTGGGTAACGACGACACCCGTCTGGTTGATTTTTTGGGCGATCCGGCCGCACTGCCGCTGGGTCCTTTCCGCATGGCCGCCATCATGAAGCGCCCGGTCCTGTTCATGACCGGGCTGTACCGCGGTGGCAACCGGTACGACATCCACTTTGAATTTCTCGCCGATTTTTCAGCGGTGGCGCCGCGTGGCCGAACACTGGCAGTGCAGGCTGCCATGACGCGCTATGCTGCGCTGATCGAGCAGTACTGCTATCAAGCGCCTTACAACTGGTTCAATTTTTTCGACTTCTGGCGAGTCCCCTTGCCCCATCGGGCGAAGCCTTCAGCAGACATCACATGACATTCACTGTTCGATCCCCAACCCCTGCGATGCCGCCGGAACGCACGTTGCGCGGCCCTGTGCAAAGTCTGGTGTCCGCACTGGCTGCGCTAGCGACAGGCCTGGCACTTGTCACGCTGAGCCCGGCAGCCTTCGCCGCCTGGGATCTGCAGCAGCTGATGGATTCGCTGGCGCAGAACAAATCTGGCAGCGCTACTTTTATCGAGACAAAACACATTGCCTTGTTGGACAAGCCCATTGAGTCATCGGGAGAGCTGCTTTACACGGCGCCAGACCGGCTCGAAAAACGCACACTCAAGCCCAAGCCTGAATCCATGATTGTGAATGGTGGCGAGCTGTTGATTGAGCGTGGCCGCCAAAAATATTTCCTGCAATTACAGGCTTATCCGGAACTGGCCGCTTTCATCGACAGCATTCGGGGCACCCTGGCTGGTGACCGCAAGGCGCTGGAACGCAACTATCGGTTGAGCCTCAATGGTTCTGCCGAACGCTGGACCCTGCAACTGCTGCCGCTGGATGAAAAAATGCAGGCAGTGATACGGCGCATTCGGATCGCCGGCGTACGCGACCAGGTGAGCAGCATCGAAATCACCCAAGCCGATGGTGACAGCTCACTGATGGTCATCAAAACATTGGTGACGCCACAATGACTGCCATTCGCCGCCGCAGCATCCCTGCGATCGCGCTGTGGCTGGCGTTTCTGCTGGCTTGCGTTGTCATCATCAGCCGTACCCACTTCACCGCTGACTTGTCGGCATTTTTGCCGCGTACTCCCACGCCGGAGCAAAAACTGCTCATGGATCAACTGCGTGACGGCCTGGCCTCGCGGCTCATTCTGGTTGGTATTGAAGGCGCCGATGCGCCCACCCGTGCCCGGCTGTCAAAGCACACTGCCCAGCGTCTGCGCGCCGACCCTGCTTTTGTCACAGTGAACAATGGTGAGCCCGTCAACACCGAGCGCGACCGTGCTTTTCTGTTCAACAACCGTTACCTGCTAAGCCCCGCAGTGACGCCAGCACGCTTTAGCGTAGACGGCCTGCATGCGGGCTTGAGCGACAGTATCGATCTGCTCGCCTCGCCTGCCGGGCTGCTGGTCAAGTCCATGTTGCCACGCGATCCCACAGGGGAAATGGTGCGATTGCTCGACCAACTCAACAGCGGATCCCCCCCGACCCTGATAGATGGCGCGTGGGCTTCACGCGACGGCGCACGTGCCTTGATGCTGATGCAAACGCGCGCTGCGGGGTCCGATACCGATGCCCAGGAACAGGCCATGGCCACCATCCGGCAAGCGTTTGACGCGGCCGCCAGCGCCACCCCTTCCGCGCAACTCATGATGACCGGGCCTGGCGTGTTTTCGGTGACCTCACGCAACACCATCGAAAGCCAGGTCAGCCGCCTTTCCATCATCGGTGTCGTGCTCATTGCCGCACTGCTATTGCTCGTCTATCGCTCCTTTACTGCGCTGGCATTAGGCCTATTGCCCGTCATCAGCGGTGCGCTGGCAGGCATAGCGGCAGTCAGTCTGGGCTTTGGTTCCGTGCACGGTATCACCCTGGGATTTGGCACTGCGCTGATCGGCGAGGCGGTGGACTATTCCATCTATCTGTTTGTGCAATCAGAACAAGAAGGCGCAGACCAGCAGATCTGGATCAAGCGCTTCTGGCCGACCATCCGCCTGGGTGTGCTGACCTCCATTTTTGGCTTTGCGTCCCTGCTGCTGTCCGGTTTTCCCGGACTGGCGCAACTTGGCCTGTATGCCATTGCTGGCTTGGTCGCAGCCGCCTCGGTGACCCGTTTCGTGCTACCTCATCTGCTGCCGCTGAAGTTCCGTATTCACGATATCTCGGCTATCGGCGCCAGCCTGTCCCGTTGGGTGCAACGCGCCGCCGCATTGCGCTGGGCGACTGCACTGTTGCTGCTGGCGGCCTGTGCCGTCCTCATCCAGCACCGCTCCAGTTTGTGGAGTAACAATATTTCTTCATTGAGCCCGGTGTCGCAAGCCGACGTAGCGCTCGACACCCGTCTGCGTGCCGACATGGGTGCACCGGATGTGCGCTACCTGGTGGTCGTATCGGGGCCGAGCCGGGAAGCCGTATTGCATTCCTCCGAGCAGGTTTCCACGCTACTGCAAACGCAGGTTGATCATGGCGAGCTCGCCGGATTTGAAAGCCCCAGCCATTACCTGCCCAGCACCGCGACGCAGCGGGCACGACAGGCCAGTCTGCCCCCTCCGGATGCACTGGAAACCCGCCTTATGCAGGCGGTGCAGGGTCTGCCGGTTGGCGCGCACCTGTTTGCACCGTTTGTTGCCGATGTCGCAGCGGCCCGAACCCAGCCCTTGCTGCAGCCCAGCGACCTGGAGCAGACATCCATGGCGATGGCAGTCCAGGCCCTGCTCATTGAGCAAAATCACCAATGGAGCGCCTTGTTGCCGCTGACCGCACCCGAGGGAGGGGGTATCAATGCCAACAAAATTCGCGCTGCGTTGGGCACCACCGGACTACCCAATGTGCTGTTTGTGGACATGAAAGCCGAATCAGACCGCTTGTATTCTGGCTACCTGCACGAAGCCACCCTGTTGTCGCTCGGCGGGCTGGCCGCCATCATCGGGCTGTTGCTGCTGGTTTTTCGCTCGCCCATGCGTGTGTTGCGCATCGTCGCGCCCCTCGCGGCTGCCGTCATTACCGTCACCGCCGGGCTGGTCGCCTTCGGCCAGCAATTGATTATTTTGCATCTGGTGGGCTTGCTGCTGGTGGTTGCGGTAGGTTCCAACTACGCGCTGTTTTTTGATCATCCTGATCCGAGCACATCCATCTCGCCGCGCACCCTGGCCTCCATGCTGTTTGCCAACCTCACCACCGTCGCAGGATTTGGCTTGCTTGCGCTTTCCAATGTGTCCATCTTGCAGGCCATGGGGGTGACTGTGGCGCCGGGCGTCATTTTGGCGCTGGTTTATTCAGCGATTTTTGCCAGGTCATCCCATGCCTGATCCGCACTGGCACTCCACACCACTGATCCGCGCATCCATCGCGCTGCATCTGCTGGCATTGGTTGCGGTCATCACCGCACCCGGGCAATGGCCCTGGGCGCTGGCCGCCGTCGCAGCCAATCACCTGCTGATTGCCGCCGCCGGCCTGTGGCCGCGCAGCCACTGGCTGGGTCCGAACTGGACACGGCTGCCCGCCGCGGCCACGGCCAGACATGAAATCGCCCTGACCATCGACGATGGGCCCGATCCCGTCGTCACCCCGCAGGTGCTCGACCTGCTGGATCGGTATGCCGTCCAGGCCACCTTTTTCTGCATCGGGCAACAAGCGGCGCGCCACCCCGATTTATGCCGGGAGATCGTGCGTCGCGGCCACGCCGTCGAAAACCATAGCCAGCAGCATCGCCATTATTTTTCATTGATGGGCCCGCGTGGCCTGAGACATGAACTGCAAGCGGCCCAAGACACGCTCACCGGGATTTCCGGGCAGCGCCCCCTGTTCTTTCGTGCCCCTGCCGGTTTACGTAACCCGTTTCTCGAACCGGTGCTGGCCCGACTCGGGCTCAGGCTCGCCAGTTGGTCCGCACGCGGTTTCGACACCCGGGTCAGCGATGCCGAGCGCGTTAAAAACAGCCTGCTATGCGGCCTGCGAGCGGGGGCCATATTGCTGCTGCACGATGGCCATGCCGCACGCACAGCCGAGGGCATCCCGGTTGTTCTTGAAGTGCTGCCCACCGTGCTCGAAGCTGCTGCTGCCGCCGGCCTGCGTGTTGTCACCTTGCGCCACGCCCTGTCATGAGCACCCTCGGTCAAAAGACACCCTGGTACCGTCAGGCTGCGGCGGTCATTCCCAAGCACCTGTATTTGAAAAGTATCAGTACAACGGTTTTCATCAGCATGTTTTTCGTTGCTTACTTCTATGTGCTCAGGAATCCCGCCTACCCGCCGACGGTGATGCCTGTCATCTGGCTGGATCGCCTGATCAACTTTGAGCCCCTTGCCCTGCCGGTGTACCTGTCACTGTGGCTTTATGTCTCCCTGCTGCCTGCCTTTTTTTCTACCCGGCCTGAGCTCTACAGGTATGGCTTGGCCATGACCTTGATATGCGTATTCGGCTTGTCCATTTTTTATTTCTGGCCCACAAGCGCGCCCGTTCCCAATATCGACTGGGTTCGGTATCCTGACATGGATTTTCTCAAAAACATCGACGCTTCGGGCAATGCCTGCCCTTCCCTCCATGTCGCCACCGCCTTTTTCTCGGGTGTGTGGATGCATCACCTGCTGCGTCGCTTCGGGGGACCGCTATGGATACTCATGTTCAACTGGACCTGGTGTATCGGAATCATCTATTCCACAATGGCCATACGCCAGCATGTGGTGGTCGACGTAGGTGCTGGTCTCATGCTGGGGGGACTGGCTGCCTGGCTGTCGCTGCGTTATCGCGTGCGCGCGGAGATCGCCGTCGAAGTCAGTCGCCCCTCCCTTTGAGGGTCTGGCTGTTCTCCCAGACCCTCTGCTTTTGCTAACATCCCACTTCATATAGATTGGCTAGTTTTCCTCTGAACCCGCTCTGGCTCTCTCATTTCACCGCAACCAGCGGCATCGGCCGCGGCCTCCCACAAACCCTGGCCGCATTGCGCCAGCGCCGTGGCGGACTGGTGCCGTGTGCCTTTGACACGGTTGACCTGCCGACCTTCATCGGTGAAGTCCCCGGCGTGGATGCTGTGCAGCTTCCCACGCAACTGGCCACCTTTGATTGCCGTAATAACCGGCTGGCATTCCTGGGGCTGATGCAGGACGGCTTTGCCGATGCCGTGGCGGCCGCCGTCCATCAATATGGTACGCAACGTGTTGGCATCTTCCTGGGCACCAGCACATCCGGCATTTTGCAAACCGAACTGGCTTACCGCCGGCGCGACCCGGTCAATGGCGCCCTGCCTGCTGATTTTGTTTATGACACTACGCACAATACTTTCTCCGTGGCCGATTTCGCACGGCATTATTTTGGCCTGACCGGTCCGGCCGTCGTGGTGTCATCGGCGTGCTCATCGAGCGCCAAGGTATTTGCGTCAGCCCGTCGCATGATGGCAGCCGGACTGATAGACGCCGCCGTGGTGGGTGGCGTGGATTCGCTGTGTTTGACAACCTTGTATGGTTTCAACTCTCTTGGCCTGATTTCCAGCCAGCCCTGTCGCCCCTTCGACGTCGCACGCGACGGCATTTCCATCGGTGAAGCGGCTGCATTCGCCCTGCTGGAACGGGTGCCAGAACACCTGGATGGGAATGCCGTGCTGCTGCTGGGCGTGGGCGAATCCAGCGATGCCCATCACATGTCCTCCCCCCACCCGGACGGACTCGGCGCACGCATGGCCATGCAGCAGGCGCTGGAATCAGCTCAACTCGAAGCGTCCGACATTGATTACATCAACCTGCATGGCACCGCAACGCCAAGCAATGACGCGGCCGAGACCCGGGCCGTCGCAGCCGTGTTCGGCTCCAGCACACCGTGCAGCTCCACCAAAGGCGCGACCGGACACACGCTGGGCGCGGCGGGCGGCCTGGAGGCCGTGATCTGCGCGCTGGCACTGCAAAACGGCCTGTTGCCGGGTGGCCTGAATACGCAGCAGCTGGACCCGGCCCTGCCTCTGAATTACCTGCTGGAGAACCGCGAGCAGCCGGCCAGTCGCGTGCTGAGCAACTCCTTCGGTTTTGGCGGCACCAATTGCAGCCTGATTTTCGGCCGCGCCGGCTAAAGACGACACATGACGCA
>OFPG01000052.1_pt1 | contig 14349 bp, 16 predicted proteins | sample 1542501 | NCBI WGS metagenome assembly OFPG01 (sample SAMN05503963, study PRJEB24370) | sediment metagenome | isolation source: lake sediment | place: USA: Lake Hill lake, St. Paul Island, Alaska | collected 2013
ATAGTCTCTGTGACTGGAGTTCAGACGTGTGCTCTTCCGATCTCTCTGTTCCATTATTTGTTTCGTTTACCTCAAACACTTGGTCAGGTATGTCTAGATCTATTCTCTGACAATCTACCTGATTTGTAATAGTATAACCCCTACTTCCTCTTGTAATCACTCCCCTATCAAGGGTAACAATCGAGAAAGTACTTGAGGAACCATATTCAGTATTTATGGAGAAGAAGTTAAAAGGAACGAGATCGTTTCCAGTATATGCTAAACGTGTTTGTAATCTTTGGAATCCAACAATAATCACATCTTCATTGAAAGCAGCTGTTGTAATTGCTTGATCAATACCTGCTGTAATGAATCCACCAAATCCTGTGAAATCCTCGAAATATGCAGATGGAGTTGCAGTTTGATTTGTAGGGACCAAAATAGGATGAAGTACATTAGTTGCTGATGTGGGATTATCAACTGCAGCAGATGGTGTATTTGTATAAGAAGCTGTATAATATGGTGTTCCATTCTGACTATATATAACCGTATCTTGAAGATAAACTTGACTTCCTGGAGCGGATGTTTGGATTACTGGACCAAAGAATAATAACCTGTCCTTAAAAGGAATGATCATCCTAGCGCCAACAAGATAATATTGTGCTGGGGGAAGATCAGCGATAGAGAAAAATGGAAATGCAGTTAGAAAGTTCAAAGGAGGTGCAAAATTAACCCATCCCTTTCCTTCTACAAATGTCGGAGAAGTCGTGCTTCCATTAGTAGGATCGCCATCATACCATCTTATACCATCTTTTGTGACATCGGATCTACTTGTAAGGTATTGTACGATACCTCCGCTTGCCCAAGCACCACCTAAAGTAGCATTAGGAAATTCCACTGTAATTTGATTTAATCCTGGAACAGCTGTTACATATCCTGTCTGAAAATTGATTCCAGTTACACCTACAACTTCATTTATAAAAACAAAGTCACCAATAACAAGTCCATGATTTGTTGCTGTAGTAATTGTAGCAAATGCAGGAGGACCTGCAACAACTCCTGCAATTCCTGAAATTGTATTATATTGCATTCCTATGTTTGTCGTCGTAAATGGTATATTTATACCATTCGTAGCCCATAAAGCACCTTGGTAATTGACAGTCCAGAATTGCTGATAATCCTGTCCATTCCATGTTGCTTGTGACCAATTAGTTTTTTGAACATACCCAGGATATGTACCTGTGGCCACGTTTTTATAGAAACTGACATCATTGATGCTATAAGGAAAAGAAGTATTTATGTTGTAAGAATATTTAGTATCGAATGCTATCGTTCCAGGAAATGCACTAGATGCCATGATGAAGTCTTCAAGACCCATTACAGGTAGATTAGGATAATATGTAAATGTTACTGATATGGTATGAGCTGCACCACCAGTTATAGTTATGTCACCAGTAGCATAATTAACCGTGCCTGTACCTGCTGGAAGACCTGTTAAAACACCATTTGAATCATCTGTATAAACATTTCCTGCCGTAATATCTGTGATCGTTATACTTCCAGGAACTAAAGTTGCATTCGTTTCAAGTGTTGCAAAACCAGTTAAAATATTAGCAGAACCTGCAACAAGATTTATCGTTGCAGTACTTGTGAATGTTGCATTTGTAGAACTGAAAAATCTCTGTAAACGTCCGAGAAGTTGAGTACCGCGTTTTCTTTTGATACGACCACGCCATTGATAGGCATTCAATAATGTAGGAAAAGAATCGTTATCAATAACAAAAGGTTCTCGATCTGTTTTCAAACCTTTGTTAATGGGTCCTATGACTAGTTTTTCTCCCATTTATTTTCCTATAGCCATCCAATACAAATTGGTAAAGTGAGCTGTATTTGTTTGTGTTGTGGTGAATCCTGTCGTCGTTGCGTTGTTTTGAATGCTAAATCTAATTGTAGAATTATCATCTGTAACAACTGTAGTTGTAACACTATATGCTGCTGTAGGAAATGCTATAGGAAATGCTACAACTGTAGAGCTTGAACTTTGAACAGCTGTTGTGCTACCCCATTGGATTAAAACACCACCAGGTAACCAAGAGAAACCATTTGCTGTATAGTTTGGTGCTTCGTTACGTGTCATTTGTATGGCACCACCTGGAACTGCGGTATTTGGTGGAATGAAATACAAATTTCTTTGTACATCAAAACCATTATACAACAAAATTTCAGATCCTCCTGTTACACCACCTGGGTTTGCATCTGTAGGAATCTGTATGTATTTATGTTTTCCTGTATCTGCAACATTAAAACCATTGTGGTTAACAGCAAGAGCACTATCAATAGAATTATTATTAATCTTCATTTTAGGCTGATCTGCAGATGGGTCATTTGGTGCATCTGGAACATCTCTAGTAAAATTAAACGTTGTCATAATGTGCCTGCTCCAAAATTATTGCTTCCTAAGTAACCATTGCCTTGTCCCATGCCTTGGCTATAGATCGTTTGTGTACGAGTGCTCGTCCATTGACGCTGGCTTCTCTTCCAAACAAGTAATTCTTGTTCTTTGAATAAAGGTTCATAGAACATAAATTGCTCTACATCTCCCGTATCTGAAAGAATCTTTCTAGCCGCTCCCCTAGCAAGGTATTCACACATATAACCAAATGGAACTGCTGCTTCTGTATTAAAGAACGCTGCAGGGCTTAAATATGCATCCAATTCGACTAAATATTGTCTATCAGGAGGACTGCGGAGTGTAAGAGTGTTATTGTAATACAATATGCCTCTTGGAAGTCCTGTCTGAAAGTAGTAACATTGTGCATTAATTGTTTCGCCTTGAGGGATTGCTTTAGGAAAAAACACATTAGTTGCAACACCTGTAAAGTAATTTATCGTGTTCTGATGACTTGTTGCCAATCCACCTGAAACATATGCAGTAAATCCAGTCGTATCAAGATTAATAGTTACTGTTGTAGGTGTTACCAGGACAACAGTTACAGTTAATCCGTTAATCTCGGTCATTCCCACAACACCAGAAATTTGTATTGTCTGACCTGCTGCAAAATTTGTAGTAGAAGTTATAACTGCTTGTGCTGCTTGTGTTATATTTGTTATGACAAAGGACGATCCATAACCATTAGGCAATGGTAAATTTCCATATGGTGCATGTCCAGGTTGCATCAAAAGGCCTTCATTCACATTTGTTTCCAAGAATTGTCCGCTATCACTTATAACAATGCTAGATCCATCTGAAGCTATAGACGTAAAATAAACTGCTGGTAAAGCACTTGTTACAGCCATATCCTCAATGAATGTTTTTTGAACTGGTAAAAGATCAGAATTAGAAATCAAAGGTGGGTCTTCATTCACACCAGTTGAAATAATACCTGCAATATCAATATGACCTCTTAAGATGCCTTGTAAAGGAGGATTAAGAGGAAGAGGAAGATTGCCGATGATAGGAAAACTAAGTGTATAAGGTCCAGCTGATCCATTACCAGTTCCTACAACTTGCAAATTCTGTACAATATTAGGCCAAATATTAAAAAATATGTCTTTCTGAGTCTGAAACTGTACCTGGACTCCATTTACATAAGAAGGTCCTACAAATCCTTGATAAACAGGATACATGCCAATGTCATCAGAAAGAGGTAATCCTGGTGTCTCTGACTGCACAGTATACAAAGGCATGTTGTATTGATCAACTCCAGGTGATGTCTGAAATTGATATTTCGTCTTTAAATCAAATAATTGCATACGTGCATCAACATCCGTAATCCAAAATCTATTGATATAATCAATGATCAAAGAATCGCTTATAGACGCGTTAGAAGGCGTTTTTATTATCCTTCTTACGTATGTAATTATGTCGTTTAAAAAATGCATTAAAAGTTATTAGCTCCCATGAAAACAGACTTTCTAGAACTTACAGGAATAGCATCAAGTCTCTGAACAGTATTGTCGACTGCCATAGCACCGTAATACTGACCCATTCCATCCGATCCTGTGGTCTGATGCTGTTGCATCGTTAATCTGTGATAATACTTTCTTTTAATTTGTTCCGCAAGGTATCTAGGTGCCCAAATTGGCTTGTTAACTGGAACCTTCCAGAACTCAGCAGGCATACCCGCATAAGGCTTAGTCCATAACTCTAAAGTTTCACCGATAATCTCTTTGTTTTCTGCTATAAAGTTTACGTATTCTTTGTCAAACTCGTAGTTTTTTCTGTAATCTTCGTTAAACTTTTCTTTACTTGTAATCTGTCTGAAAGGCTTTAAGTATACATCCTTGGACTTTTCTAGGTCTTTCTGAGAAAGTTTTGTCTGTGCTTCCTCTTCTTGCCTAGGAGTAGCATTCATCCTATCCATAGTCAAATTTTTAACATTCTCATCAAACTCGTCGAATTGCTTGCCTACTTTTACTATCTCTTGCTCTGCTGGTGTTTGCTTTGCCATTTGTACCCCTTCATGTTAAATGTTAATTTTTAATTATGTTATTACCATTAATATGGTGAGATGTCAATAAAACTCCCAGGGATATATGTTTTTTGATGAATTCTTCCATGTCTATTTATAGCCCCTGTATTTACATCACCAATAGCTAAAATTTGAGCTGATTCTACAGTAGAATTTGATGCGATGTATGGATCTACATTCCTAGATGAATCAATATTTATCTCGACTTGAGTCGTTGATGGAATAGATAAAACAAATCCCAATTTCCTGTTGATTTGTCTGCATCCAAATGAAGGTGGAATGAGCAATCTTATCTCTTGACCAATGATATAATTGTGAGCTACTGAAGTTGTCACTATCGTTGTTCGACCTAAAGTGACTGCTGAAATAACAAAACGACTAGGCTCATAGAATTCCGAATGTATCTCTACGTTCTGGTACGGTGGAATTGGATACGATATCACGCCTGTAAATGTTGCCATAATCACCTATAAAGGGAGGAACAAATTGTCCCTCCCCAAGTTACTGTAATAAATAAAATATTACAACACTATACGTTAACATTGATGTCGTGAAGATAAGCTCTCCAGAACACAACGCTTTCGGCAGCGCCAACCAAAACAGTAGAACTCAATCCAACTAGAGAACCGGCACCAATTACAAAACCTTGATAGGTGTTGTTTACAAAGGCACCCTGAATAGCGGGTCCGTTGATGGTGTTGGTACGTGTTGTCCCAATTTCCATTGTATATGGAGGTGGGTAAAGCTGCGAACCAGCAGAGATTTGCACTCCACCTGTATTCACATCGCCTACAGCCACGATCTGCGGATAAGACAGCCCGGGAACACTAGCAACCGTTTGGTTTGTAGTGAAGGCTGTATATGCCGAAGAATCAATACTCACAACGACTGTATTAAAGTCAGTTACCGCAATGACATATCCATAGATCGGTGATCCAGGAATTGGAATATTTGGTAATGAATTTAGCTCCACAGTACCCCATTGTGATGGGATTCTAAACGCCACCTCTTGCCCTACGACAAAGTTATGGGCGTTTGTTGTGTCGATTGTGGTTGTTGTTCCAAGTGTAATTGCAGCGATAAACGTCTGTCCAGGGAAATAGAGGTAAGGATAAAGAATTTGCTTTACCTTAGCGCTAGCTGGTGATGCTGACAAGTCAGTATAATAAGTCGCATTGCTGCTATCCCATTTTACGATAAAATTGTTAGCATCAGTGACGGTAATCACAGTAAATGGAATTCCGTTCATTTGAGGCATACCGGTCGTTGCTGACTGAAATAGACCTTCAAATAAAACTACATCACCGATTTTATATCCGTGAGCTGTTACCTGAAAAGAGGTTGTAGTACCTTTTGTAGAGGCAACAACTTGCTTAGTGGCTCCAAACTGAAGCAACTGGCCAGCTGAAAATGAACTGATACCGTTAAGTATCACGTTACCTGTAGAAAGAACAGGAGTAGCGTTAAAATATTGAGCCGAAGCAAATCCTTGCCCCATCTCTGCATCCCAATACGCATAAGGAACACCGTTTTGAGCAGGTGTACCAGCAGCTGTATAGTTCCACATCTCTACTGCATCAGGCTTAAATGGCAACTTAATGACCTTTGCAGCACCTGTTGACGTAAAGTGACCTTTCGCCATTCTAGAATATTCAGTCATATTATACTCCCAAGTTGCTTAAGCGTGTGCTTAATAGGTTTCTAATCGCTGTATCTTGCGTAATCGCTTGGGCTTGAGCAAATTTAACTGCCAAGGTTGCGTTCTGAGCTAGCATTCCAGAATAGTATGGATCACGGTAAATCAAGTTCATGCTAAAGCCGTCTTGATTAATGTGCGTGATCGCTTGCTTGCCTAATACAGTATTGTAATATACATCGTTCAATGTACCTGCAGAGTTTGCTACAGCATTACGTGCAACAGGTGCTTCAGAGCTTGTCAAAATACGAATGTTACCTACTGAACCAAATTCAGATGGCAAAGCAGATGCATTCGTAGGATAGTTCCACTGATTAAGGAAACTAACCGTGCCGACGCTTGTTAAAGCATCAAAATCGGACTGTAGCTCAGTTGACGACAACATAAAATATGCTGAACGTATTGGGCCAGTACCGAAACGATCCATACCCTCAATACCTGACATAAACTTGTAGGCATTGTTTGTGTCCAAAGTAGTAGCAACCAAGCTAAAATCGGAAATACCGAGGTTAGTTGGGTTAAAACCGTTTGAACCACCACCAGCATTGATATCTGACGCTGCAGATACAATGTAGTCGCGTAAAATAAGGTCTTCCAATCTGTTACTTTTTATAACCTGTTTCACAACAGGCGGAGGGTCTTGTTAATCCCCTCTCTCATAGTCACCTATGAGTTCAGACTATCGCATACGCGCACACTAGGTGGGCGTCCTCTTCGTTTAGTCGTTGCGGGTGAGATATCAACTCCATTTAGTTTTTTCATTTCTAAATAAAATTGCTCTTTTTTAGCTAAAATTTCAGGAGTAAGAAATTGACCTCTTTTAGAAGGTGTCTCTTCGTAGAATCTTAAACCTAATATAGCCTGTGACTTTTTAACTCTTAGATGAGGCATCAATTGTTTTAGAACAAATTGAACATCATCTTTAGCTCTTATAGCCCATCTATACATAGGCCTAAATGAATGATAAGATTTTTCACAGTCAACATACCCAACTTTAAAATATTCTAAGTAAGATCTGATTGCTTTTTCTTCTATCATTCCTATTCTGACACTCACATTGTATATAGGATTCCATCCCTTACCATTGTCTTTAAAACAAGGTCGATTGTCCTTTTGTATACAAACAGTGCCTTCTCCATCGAATAATCCAGCTAAATATATTATCTCTTCCCTCTGATTGTCTTGCATTTTCTCTCCTTATACTGTTCCGTATAATTAGAATATACAAGAGTTCCCAGTTATTTAGAAGAAGTTTATACAGGCCTACTTATTTTCAAGCCTGTCTCATCGCAACTGCCAATCTCTCAGATACCCAAGCGAGCACTCCCTCTTGGTCTTGGAGAATGACTTGTTCGTTGATTATGCAACCAGTCTATAAGCATAATCGGATGAGTCTTCGGCACTGGTATTTTTACCGAAGAAAGCCATTTGAGCATCAATGATATCTCTTTGTGGCACTTGAGCTGGAGGATCAATGCCTGAGTTCCCCAACTGTACAGTTGGTGGTTGTAGTGCGCGTGGGCGCATAAATCTGCAAGTTGTGCCGCCATTGGCAGGCATACTAACTTTGTCGCAGACAGTGATATAATTCATTGTTGGGGTCGGAACGTAGAGCATTGCAGGCGCAAGCGATTGCAAGATCATCGGCCCGAGATTTCCCGTGGTCGTAATCGACATAATAACCTTGAGGTCATATGTTAATATGGACAATGACGATCGGTGAACGAACCTAATTACGTTCTTTTTCGATCATATCTAATGAGGGATGCGATTTCCTCTAACGCGACTGTCCATAACGCAGGACTGACGAAATTCAAATTATAACTAGAATCCAGTATCATGTCAAATATTTCATGATACTGGATGTAAAACCGCTTTACATTGATCAAATTCTAAGCTGCCTCTTTAGCTCTTGCATCTTATCGTAGGCATTCTTCTGACCAGAAGCACTAAAGTCACCTGCTGATGAATAAGGCGCAGTACCTACACTTGAAGGCTGGTAGTAAGGGCTCTTACGGTTAGCATCGATCTTATCTTGAATGGAAGGCTGCTTCACTTCTGCCTTATGCAAACCAAGGGCCTTTATGTTCTTGTAGACGAGCTTTTGTCTTTCAAATGTGTCAGGCATCTCCAATATAGATTCTGCAAGCTCTGGATCACGCTGTGCAAGTTTCTCGGCATTCTGAAGCACTTCGTAGAAATCTCCATTGGATTTTATCCAATTCTGTTTTCTTTCTTCATGTAAGGCTGTCTGAACAGCTTTCTGAATCTCACTTTGAGTCTCTTGCTTAATTTGCTGACCAAACTTAGCTTGTTCTTTCTTAAGTCTTTTATGATCGACATATGGCTCTGAATCATCTTCATCATCAACTTGTGAGTGTTTCTTACTAGTTGCTTCTTGTGCTATTCTTTCAGCTTCTAATCTTCCTGCTCGCTCTTGTTCTACTTGTCTTTGGTATTTTTGTTCCAATTGACGAAAATTTAATTCTTTATCGCTTGGCTTATTTTCTACAGGTTGGCTATCTTGTGCGGGAGATGACATATTATATCCTTTGCCCTTGACGCTGGACTGCGGTTTTGGATTTAAGTGCATTAAACTTAAAATTATAATTAAAGGCAATACATGAAACTTAACCGACTAGAAACACATGATAGATTGCTGCATCTTATCAAAGATCAGTCTAAAGCTGTCGCTGAAGGTGCAGAAGATTGCCTAAAGAGAAACCCTACATCATTGGCTTTGCAATCTAAATCTCCTTACATTTACATATATGGTCACGCTAGGACTACTGATGATGGATTAAACAAGAAACTATTCTGGCAAGCTAGGCTAGAAAAACCTGCTCCAGAATCAAACTCTTATTTGTTTAGAGCGAAATCTCATACGGACATACTAGAAACATGCTGGATATTGCCTCCACATGAAACCTGGGGTCAGTATAAGAAAGAAAACGTTGTTGCAAGTGAAATGGTCGCATGGTCTATACACCAATACAAAACTAATCGAATTGAAATGGCAAAACCATTCCCTGATGATATGAACAAGGAACAGATTGCACGTGTTTATCTAGAAATAGCTACAGAGATGGAACAAGACCAAAGAATGAAAAAAATGTACGCTACGCCAACGATTTTGGAGCCTTACCAAGCTTCTTAGGTGTTGCAGAACTATATGACATGCTATCTTCACGCATGCGACCTACCTTCTGCTTAACACCTACGCCGTAATAGTCTCCAGATGGAGCTTTTGTATTAGATAGATGCGCTTCGTTGGATCTTTTTTTCATCCTAAATCATCGTCCTGTAAAGTGTTATGTCTTGTCATAGGCATCACATCAGCATATTGCTTTGGATTACCAGTATGACCAACAGGTTGTTTAATACCCACACCATAATGAGTGCCAGCATTAATAAAGTTGCTTGATCTTTGATCATATTGAGGGCACCTGTAATCCCACTGAATACCTACACCATCAACAGGTTTATCTTTAGGATTCTGCTCTTTAATGCGACAAGGATCTGCAAATTTAGAATAACCTGATTTCTCAGTTGTTCTATTTTTAGCTGCAGCGGTATTTTTATATGACTCTACAGTCTTTGTGCTTTTCATAGTGCCTCAGTGTAAAGTGTAGGGAAGGCAATGCCTAACCCTTACACAATTTAGTTTCTGTATTCAGGAAGCTTGCCCTGGTGGCTTTTGACTTTCTTTACTGCATCCACTTGTGCTTTACGGATTTCCTCTGTAGTATCAATATACTTAGGCACTGAACCTGCACCTTCTGCAGAGCTTTCCATCTTAACTTTGTGTGGACCATCAGGAAACACGCTAGCGCTTCCTTTAGAACCTGCCCAAAAAGAATGATCATCAATCTTCTGACCACCGCTCTTGAATGTGCCTGGACGGCTATCATCATGCTGTTTCATAAAAACCCCTTAAAATTGTAGAGCCTTTTTAGGCTCGGTTAATCTTTTGTACTCATTATATCTTTGTGGCCATATAATTCAAGAAACTCTTTACATCATCTGCTCTTGATTTTGTCCAGCCATTTGCTCTTGCTGTGGCATCATAGCTTGACCAAGAATCTGTTCCATGAACTTATTAGACTCAGTTCTTCTATGGACATCTTGCTTCTCTATCTCTTCTTTTGATCTGACTTCAAAAGCTTCTATGTTTAATTTGTTGTCAGCATATGCAGTTTCGATTTCACCAAACTTCTGCATGTTTTCTAATAGAGCGGTAAGTGCTGCTTGCTTCTCTTTCAATGTCATTGCTCTATTTCTTTCGATCATGCTTAGACGTTCTTCATAAAGTCCAAGATTGGATTCAGACCTTGAATGATCTTCACGTGCTCTAGCAATATTCGACATAGCTTTAGAAGCCAATTCTTGTAGCTTAGCATTCTCAAATGCATGCTTGACGGCTGTTTCTTCCTGTTGTAGTTGCGATGCTTGCTCTTCTTGATGTTGTAAGAATTCAAGTATTTCTGCTTTACCTTGTATGTTCATATCTTTGATGATCATGCTAGGAGGCAATACTTCACGACCGAATGATGCATTGATGTCCATCATTTGCTGAGCTTGCAAGTTCTTCTGAGTAGCTGTGAGCAATCCTTCTTCAACTACTGTTTGATACTTAGCAAATATTCGTGAATAGAAATGAGGAGAAGGCTCCTCACCTATCATCAAACCAACTTTCTCGGCACTCCAGTTGTTAAGAACTACTTGTAAAAGACGCTCACCAACTAGTTTTAGGCAGTTATCCCATTGATCGAAATACTTTTGGAATGGCAATAGATTAGATGCTTGCTTGATAAGTAATGTAAGGCTAGATGACTGCTTATCTTGCTGTCCAGACCAGTTTTCTAGGTCTATTCCAGACGTTTTAAATATTAGATCGGACATCTGTTGAGCTAAAGCTAGATCGGATTCAGGTACAGCACTAGGAATGATCTTTTCGCAATCAGAAAGCTCATAGCCTTCGTTGATAATTACATCCCATCCTTGTCCTGATTTCTTTAAATTGTCCTCATTAGCTACAGCACCTATCTTGCGCTTCCATCCTGCGTTGATTGTTGCAGCCGCAATGTCATTGTTGTTGATTACTTTGTAGTTAAATAAAAATTGACTAGATCTCATAGGGAATATTAGAGATCTAGAACGCAATTCCATTTGATTAATATGTGGGTCATAGTTCCAAAAGTTAGGAATAAATGGACACTCAGGACCATCCCATAGAGGATTTTCACCTTGGAACATTAGCTGATCATTTAGAACAACAGCAAGCTTCCAGCATGGTGTCTTCACATGAACCACTTCAAAGTCATCGATACCATATAGAATCTGTTCTAGATTACCATCACCACCAGCAAAGTCAAAGAATTGATTACGCTTACGGCTATATAAACGCTTCTTAGTCTTTGTCCATTTGTACCATACATAAGACAAGACCATTAGATCATTACGTGCCATGTTATGGTTTTCAGGCAAGAAGTAGAAGCTTCCATAACGCTGAGGTGATCCAGACATGGGTTTAACCATGTTTACTTTGTCTGGGAATCTATCTTCAGCATCACGCTTGCTAATGTATTCCTGGCACCACACAAACTGAGCATCGGACATATCAGGATTACGGAAATAAGGATCGACTAGGAATGAATTGTATTCCCATATCTTAAGTTTTAATTGGCCTTGAGCTTGATCATCGCCATTGTAATCAAGATAAGGCTGAATCAAGTTCATACCAGCAACAGCAGCAAGCTCGCATGATTTAGAGTATTGCTCATGCAATCCCTCTTTCTGGGCTACATTCATTATCAAACGCGTATATTGATCTGTTGTCTTAGGATCAGCACCATCGGCTGCTTGATATGTAATAGATTTACGATGCTGTCTCTGATAACCTGTAACCATATTGACAGGCTGCTGGACTAGATTGAAGTAATATTGTTGAGATGTAAAACCAGGTGAGAAGCTAAGCGTTCGATTGATGAATGATTGATTACCTGCATAAAACAGCGTATCAATATTGGCTTGATTCCAACGTGCCTGCTCAATCGGCATGAACCTTGAATATAAATTATCTAACCAATGCCTTACATTGCCTTGTGAGGGCTCAACATTGTTGTTCCATGGTGCGTTATAGAATGTAATGATAGCCTCCTAAAGCCAATAAGACTGCTAAGGAATAACATACATTAAATGTTTTATTATGGCAATCGAGTCTACATTCCGAATCTATTTCTAACATAATTATTTGGATTATGACCTTGATCGGGGCTTTGTTGACTTACCAGGTTCAATCCAGTTGCTAATGTTCTAAATGCATCAGCTCCGTGAGATGCCCAATTATGTAATGGCTGTGATCTCCAACATGCATTGCGCTCATCCCAATCTTTCTTGTAGTTATCTAAGCATTTGATGCCCTTAGCGCACTTCTTTTCGTCAAACCAGCATCTATTAAGCATATTTCGAACGGCGTCAATACCGGGGATTATATCGACTTTGGGCACAGGTATTAGATTCATGCCTAGCTTGCGTGCTGTTGCTTGCCTTGTCATGCCAGAACTATATTCGTGCACCATAATGTCGTGTGGTGCTAGATGCTTCTCGTAAACATAAGGCTTTGACTTAACAACTCCTAGCCAATAAGCAAGCGATTCTCCACTCCCCTCATCGTAATCAATCAAACGAATTTCTTTCTTGTAGATCTGAAAGTACCATATAGAATTTGAATCGTTATAGCCTAGGTCCCATGCTGTATATACAGGAATGTTATCATCATATGGAACAAATGCTATGCGTTTCTCTGCTCTTGTCATATTCATTTGCTTAGAATAGTACAGTCCTTCGTTAGAAACTTCCCATGACTCTTCTGGAGTTGATGGGAACTCTCGACGCATATCATCTTTCTGAGTTACTTCACGCGCAATGTACCAGTTCTTCTGCTCATCATCTATTTGTATCCCACATTCTTTGAGATGATCGAAGTATTTTTGCATCTCATTTGTTATGGGAAGTGTGTTACCAATTCGATATGAAGGCTCTTTATACCATGGAAAGAAATGGAACTTAAAGTCTAGCTTCGATAGCTCACGCTTGCTTTCTTTGTCTTGTTGCGCCCTTTTACATATGTCGTAAAAGTATCCGTCACGTCCCTCAGCAGTAGACTCAATGAATACATATTGTCCAGGTGCCACAGTGTTGAGTGACCCCGTGATGATCTCTTGAGCCTTGTCAGGATACTTCGCGCATATCTTTCCGAATTCGGATATGTGCAAGTATTGAAATGTTGACGAGCGTAAAGAAGTACCGACACGCAGACTAGAGCCATTCGAGAACTTAAGCATGTTGCTAGTGTCATTATCCGCACTGACGACAGCTTTGATTTGATCTGGAAGGTTGTCATATGCGATTTTAACACGTCTGAATAGCTGTTGTGAGTCTTCAAGAGTATGCGCAATGATACCAGCGCTTACGTTATCATTATGCAGGCATCGGTCCAAAAATAGAAGGCAAATGAATGTGCTTATTCCTAGCTGACGAGCTTTAAGGATGATATTGCAGTACCACATATTCTCATATAGAGCTTTCTGCGCCCAATTGAGCTTAAATCGGACTTTCTTGCCTTGCTTGTCTACTATGTCATAAAGATTGTTGATTCGCCATAAAGGGTCGCTAAAGAGTATTTTGAGTTGTTCAATATCATTCGCTTGTTTCGCCATTAATCAGATCTCTTGATGTGCCGTTTATGTAGTTATACATAGAGAAAACTGGGTTCTCTGAGTCTCCTGAAATCTTTTGTTCTGTCTTTAATACCATTCCGTGATTACAACCTAGTATTAAAACTGCCATATTGTATTGATATTTCTTAGAAAGTGTTCCCTGCTGTAAATAACCCTTCTGTCTTGTTTTAAATCTTTTATACGTGGTACGGAACTTGTCACTTCTTTCCATCCATTCATCTAGTCGATTATCATCATAACCTCGCTCAAAACAAAACAATTCAATGAATAGATTTTCTTTCTTTTCCATCCATATTTCTAATGCATCTGCTTCACTATCTAGAAATTCTTTATTGTATTTTTGAGGTCTACCACCAGTTTCGCATCCTGGATAAGGCGCATGTCCTTTTGGTGCTGGCATAATTTTATCCTAAGTGTGTATGTATTAATCTTAGATCGGAAGAGCACACGTCTGAACTCC
>OFPG01000053.1_pt1 | contig 14349 bp, 15 predicted proteins | sample 1542501 | NCBI WGS metagenome assembly OFPG01 (sample SAMN05503963, study PRJEB24370) | sediment metagenome | isolation source: lake sediment | place: USA: Lake Hill lake, St. Paul Island, Alaska | collected 2013
CCAGAAAGGGTTCAATCAGGTGGCTTTTCAATGTGGGCAGGGCGTCGCTGGCCAGGCTCTCGTACCGGGTGCGTGGTGACAGGCGAACGGTGTCGGTGGGCGCCGCGTCAGTGGCCGACTGCCTGGTGCGCAGTGTGGCTCGCCCGTCTTTCTTCTCCAGGTACAACATCTGCCCCGGATAAATGAGGTGAGGATTCTTGATTTCCTGGAGGTTCATGCCCCACAATTCGGGCCAGCGCCAGGGACGTTTCAGGAAGACGCCTGATATGGCCCACAAGGTGTCACCCCGTTTGACGGTGTAGTTGTCCGGTGCATTGGCGGCCAATTCGCTCAAGGGCACACCCGCCTGCGCGACCTGGGTCGCCGTGGCCTTCTGGCCCGCCGTGACCGGAAAATTTTGGGCCCAGACCGGCAGGGCCACCAAGGTGCCGGTCAACATCGCCACGGCGGCCATTGCGACTCTGGATTTCGTCATCATGTGTTTTGTCATATTTCGCTGCGTTGAAAATGCCGGTCGGGCTGTGCGCGGGGCTGGGCGGCCGCCGCGCGTTCCCATTGAAAATCTTGATAAATTACGCGCGATTTTGCGCTCAAGCCCTTGATTCGGCAACGTTTTCTGACCTTGACCCATGCCGGACCCGCGAAAAGTAGCGAAAATAACGACATCTTTGAAGAGAATTCATGGCTTTATTACCCATTCTTTGCTTTCCCGACCCCAAACTGCACACGGTTGCCAAGCCGGTGCAGACGGTGGACGCCCGCATCCAGACCCTCATTGTTGATATGTTGGCAACCATGTACGACGCCAAGGGCATCGGACTGGCGGCCACGCAGGTCGATGTGCATGAACGCCTGATTGTGATTGACGTGTCCGAAGAGCGCGATCAGCCGCTGGTGCTGATCAACCCTCAAACCATCTGGACCAGCACCGAGACCCACCTCAACGAGGAAGGCTGTCTGTCCGTGCCCGGTATCTATGACGGTGTGCAGCGTTTTGACGCCGTCACAGTGACGGCCCTGGATGGCGCCGGCAAATCCCAGGTTATTGAAGCTGACGGCTTGCTGGCGGTGTGCATTCAGCATGAAATGGACCACCTGATGGGCAAGGTGTTCGTCGAATACCTTTCGCCGCTCAAACGCAATCGCATCAAGAAAAAAATGCTCAAGGCGCAGCGTGAGGAGCAGCATTGAGGCTGATCTTCGCGGGCACGCCCGAGTTTGCCCGCGTTGCCCTGGAGCGCCTGCACGCCGCTGGTTTTGAGATTGCGCTCGTGCTGACCCAGCCGGACCGACCGGCCGGGCGCGGCATGAAGTTGCAGGCGTCCAGCGTCAAACAATATGCCCTCGACATTGGCGTGCCGGTAGCGCAGCCGCGCAGCTTGCGGCTGGACGGCAAATACCCGGAGGATGCCGCAGCGGCGCGAGCGGCCATTGAAGCGGTGCAGGCGGACGCCATGGTCGTGGCGGCCTACGGCCTGATCTTGCCCCAGTGGGTGCTCGATATGATGAGCGCCGCTGCGCTGGGCCGCCCCAAGCAAGGCGAGGCTCCCTCGGGGGGCAGCGCAGCACACGAAGTGGCAAGCGTGGGGGCTCACAAGTTGGGTTGTTTCAACATTCACGCCTCGCTGCTGCCGCGTTGGCGCGGCGCGGCACCCATTCACCGCGCGATTGAAGCGGGTGACACCGAGACTGGCGTGACCATCATGCAAATGGATGCCGGACTGGATACCGGGGACATGCTGCTGGTGGAAAAACTGCCCGTCGCCGCAACGGACACCACCGCCACATTGCACAACAAACTGGCGGCGTTGGGCGGGCGCCTGATGGTCCAGGCACTGCAACAAGCGGCAAGCGGCAGTTTGAAGCCGGTGCAGCAACCCGCAGAGGGCGTCACCTATGCGCACAAAATTGAAAAGCACGAGGCCATGATTGACTGGTCGCAACCGGCCGAGCTCATTGCGCGGCGTGTTCGCGCCTTCAACCCATTCCCTGGCGCGGCGGCAACGGTGAAGGGTGAAACGCTGAAAATCTGGGCAACGAGCGTGGGGCCGGGTACACCGCCTTCTGGCACGGAATGTGGATCAATTCTGACGCTAGCCCCCGAAGGCATTGCGGTAGCAGCTATGAATTCGATAGTAACCATCACTGAGTTGCAGCGCCCTGGGGCGAAGCGCCTGAGCGTGGCGGACTTCCTGCGGGGTTTTGATCTGCGGCCGGGCATGGCCTTTGAGAAGCGCGGCAGTTAGATATATGACCCCCACGCTTGCCACTTCGTGTGCTGCGCTGCCCCCCGAGGGGGCTGTGCTTGCTTGGGGCGGCCCGGCGCGGCGCACGGTCGCCCCCACACCACCCGGCACTTCGTGTCCTCCCTGCCCCCCAAGGGAACTGATCCATCTTGGGGCGGCCCGGCGCCGGATCTAGTGTTTTTTCTGCGTTCCAATTACCGGCATCCCGAATTTCGCCAGGGCGCGCTTGAGGCACTGGCCGTTGCCCCCGGCATCGCCGCCTGGGGCTTGATGACGGGTGTCGCGATGATGAAGTCCGGCATGAGCACGGTCGAAGCCTTGTTGATGGCGGTGATCGTTTTTGCGGGCAGCTCGCAGCTGGCGGCGATCCCGCTTCTGACAGCGGGCGCCCCCATGTGGGTGATTCTGGCGACCGGGTTCTGCGTCAATCTGCGCTTCGTTGTGTTCAGCGCCCATATGCGGCCCTACGTCATGCATTTGCCGCTGTGGCAGCGGCTCGTCAGCGGGTACCTCACGGCCGATCTGAGCTATGTGTTGTTTACCAAACGGTTTCCCCATCACGGTGGCGACACTGCACAACTGCGCGCCCAGCAGGCTTATCTGGCGGGCAACTGCGGCGTGAACTGGGTCGCTTGGGTGGGTTTCAGTGTGCTGGGGGTGGTGCTGGCCAATTTCATTCCCACGAATTGGGGCCTGGGCTTCGCCGGCATTCTGGCGCTGCTGGGTATTTTGTGTTCGCTGGCGTCGAGTCGGCTGCGCCTGGTGTCAGCTGGGGTGGCGGGTGCCGCGGCCGTTGTCGCTTTTGCCATGCCGTTCAAGCTCAATATTCTGGTGGCGATCGCCGCGGCCGTCGCCATGTGCCTCACCCTGGAAAAAACACCCTTGGCTCACCGGGAAAAAGCATGAACGGCAACACCGATCCCTGGACGATTGCCACCATCATTGGCCTGGCGGGTGTAACAGTGCTCACCCGCTCGCTCTTTTTTATTTCCAGCAAACCCTGGAAGCTGCCGCACTGGGCCCAGCGGGGGCTCCAATATGCGCCCATTGCCGCACTGGCCGCTGTCATCGTGCCTGAGATGGTGATGACGCAGGGGTACTTCATCAGCAGCGGGCAAGACGCCCGGCTGTTTGCCGTTGCAGCGGGTGCGGCCTGGTTTTTCTGGCGCAAGGGGGCCGGGCAAGCGGTGCTGGGCACGATTGTGGCGGGCATGGCGGTGTATTTGCCGCTGCATCTGGGGCTGGGCTGGTAACTGGGACGGGTGGCGCGCTTCTACAATCCGGGTAGTCATTTTCACTACCGTCAGGGTCTTTCATGAACGTCATCCGCTTCTCCGACCTCTGTGCCCAAGGCCAGGTCACCGGCAAACGTGTGTTTATCCGCGCCGACCTCAATGTTCCGCAAGACGACGCCGGCCGCATCACCGAGGACACCCGGATTCGCGCCTCCATTCCCTGCATCCAGATGGCCCTGGACGCCGGTGCCGCCGTGATGGTGACTTCCCATCTGGGCCGCCCAACCGAGGGCGAGTTCAAGCCGGCCGACTCCCTGGCGCCCGTGGCTCAACGCCTGGCCGAGCTGATGGGCCGGAACGTCCCGCTATTGGCCAACTGGGTCGATGGCGTCAGCGTGCAGCCCGGTCAGCTGGTACTGCTGGAAAACTGCCGCGTCAACAAGGGCGAGAAGAAAAACAACGAAGAACTGGCGAAGAAAATGGCCGCCCTGTGCGACATTTTTGTGCATGATGCCTTTGGCACGGCGCACCGGGCCGAGGCCTCGACCTACGGCATTGCGCAGTTTGCCAAAATTGCGTGTGCCGGACCCCTGCTCGCCGCCGAGATGGATGCCATCACGCTGGCGCTGGCGAACCCGAAACGGCCCCTGGTGGCCATTGTGGCCGGCTCCAAAGTCTCCACCAAGCTGACCATTCTCAAAAGCCTGGCCGACAAAGTGGACCAGCTCATCGTCGGCGGCGGCATCGCCAACACCTTCATGCTGGCGGCCGGTTTGAACATCGGCAAAAGCCTGGCTGAGCCGGATTTGCTGGCTGAAGCCAAAGCCGTGATGGCTGCCATGAAAGCGCGGGGCGCGGCGGTTCCGATTCCGACCGACGTGGTTACGGCCAAGACCTTCTCGGCCGACGCCGTGGCCACGGTGAAGGCGGCCACCGAGGTGGCAGACGATGACCTGATTCTGGACATCGGCCCCGAGACGGCGGCGGCACTCGCCACGCAGCTCAAGGCGGCCGGCACCATCGTCTGGAACGGCCCGGTCGGCGTGTTTGAGTTTGCCGCGTTCGAGAACGGCACCAAAGTCATTGCGCACGCGATTGCCGAATCCAGCGCGTTTTCCATCGCCGGGGGTGGCGACACACTCGCGGCGATTGCCAAATACGGCATTGAAAAACAGGTGGGCTACATCTCCACCGGCGGCGGCGCGTTTCTCGAAGTGCTGGAGGGCAAGACCTTGCCGGCGTTCGAGATTTTGACGAAACGGGCAGCGGCTTAGTACGCCGCGGCCACCGACCAGCTTGCGCAGGCTGGGGCAATGCGGTCTTCGGTCATGGCACGGTGGGTTGGCTTTCTGCGTCAGGTGAATTGATTGTGTCGGGATACTGTGGCTATCGCAAGTCAGTGAAAGTCTCTCGGTCAGGTCCCGACCAGCTGCTGACGTCAAGCACTTTTTGCCCATTGCGGTCATAGATTTACCATCTGCATTGACTGCAATAGTCAACTTTTAGTCTCTGCGGGCAAGGCCTGTTTTTTCGGCTCACTGGGCTCTGCCAGTTGCTCGTTGCCCCACGCCAGCCAGTCCTCTCCAAACAGTTCCACAGGGTGTGGCGAACGCTCGTTCGCGCAGGCCATCGAATCGATTGAACAGTATTTGTCACACCCCCAACAGATTCGCTCAGGATTTGCCGGGTGCATGGGAAATCTTTTTGCCATTTCGGGAAACGTTTTTCGCTTGTCGATGCCGTTGAATGATCGGATGGGGTCCGGTGATGGTGCGCGATCGCGATGTTCGTCGGGACTTCCACAAGGGCACGATTCGCGAGCTACCGCGGAACAACAAAAGTGGATTTTTCTTCGGTCACCTCAACTTGGCCATTCTCTGCGGTTTGAACCCTGAACATGATCGGGCTCGCTTTGCCACGATAGCTCTGTGCTGCATCACGAGTCAAGGACAGGCGAATCATCAATGATCCGATGCCCGTGGCTGGTACGGTGAGCTCAGGGCGGGTCACCAGAGTCAACCCAGGCAGGCCGTTCGCACTTGCCGTGTAGGTTTGCGCGTGCTCAGTCCCATTCATGATTTGAAGACGGTAGACGTTTTCAATGTCGCCATTGCCAGTTTCCCGTGCCATCACGCCACGGTCTTTGATGACATCGACCGCGAAGCCCTTGCGCAAGGACAAGCCCGCGATGAAGACTGAAGCAGCCACCAGAAGCAGCAAACCGTAGAGCCACACCCGCGGTCGCCACACCCGTTTCAACATCTGCCTGGGGGTCAGCTTTTCGGCAATACCATTGCCCGACGAATACCTGATCAAGCCAGCGGGGTAATTCATTTTGCCCATCACTTCGTCGCAGACATCAATGCATGCGGCACAGGCAATGCATTCGTTCTGAAGCCCATCCCGGATATCAATGCCGGTGGGGCATACCTGGACACACAACGTGCAATCAATGCAATCGCCAAGGCCAAGGACCTTGGGATCGGCGGCGCGCGGGCGTGAGCCTCTGGACTCACCGCGGTCTGCATCGTAGGCAATGACCATGGAATCCATGTCGGTCAAAGCGCTTTGAATGCGGGCGTAGGGACACATGTGTTTGCAGATCTGCTCTCTCATGTACCCGGCGTTGCCATAAGTTGCAAACGCGTAGAAAAGCACCCAGAACCATTCCCATGGAGAGAATGACAGCAAGACGAGTTCGCCTATCAAGGCCCGAATCGGGGTGAAATAGCCCACAAAGGTCAACCCGGTGATCAAACTCAGTCCGATCCATAAGGCTTGCTTGGCACCCTTGCGGGCAATTTTTTCCAAATTCCAGGAGGAGCCATCGAGGCGCATGCGGGCTTGGCGGTCACCTTCAGCTTGGCGTTCCAGCCACAAAAAAATCTCCGTATAAACAGTTTGCGGGCAGGCGTACCCGCACCAGAGTCGGCCCGCCACGGCGGTAAAGAAAAACAGTGCCATGGCCGCGATCATCATCAAGCCCGCCAGATAGATCAGGTCCTGAGGATGTAGCACCAACCCAAAGATAAAGAATCTGCGGTCTGAGAGATCAAAGAGAATCGCCTGCCTGCCATTCCACTGCAACCACGGCAGTCCGTAAAAAACCAATTGCGTGACCCAGACCATGATCCAGCGCCACCGTGCAAACCACCCACCAACCGCACGTGGATAGAGTTTGACCTGCGCTTCGTACAACGAAAGCACATCATTCGCACTTGCGCCAACTGACACCGGCCGGATTGGAATGATTTTGGAAGTTGAAGACCTTTTCACAACTGGCGCTCTATATGTGAGCCTCCGTATCATCAAACTGCGAAAACAACACGTTGTTTTCCAGATGAATGTGCTTGATCAGGTCGTCATGAAATTGAGCAATGCCCGCATATAGCGCGCGCCAGGTGTTGCAGGCGCCTTCAGGCGGCGTGGCATCGTTGGTGCGTGCGGCCAATTTTCCAGCATGGCACCGTGATCGACATGCTCTGCACGCATCATGGCGATGGGTTGGTTGACAAAAGGATTGCCTCCGACTCGCAGCATCGGAAACAAAACGGCCTCCTCCTTTTCCATGTGCGACAGCAACTCCAGTTGCGCGGTTTCCAGCAGGTCGGCTAGTCCGGCGGGCACCAACGAGTTTTCCCGGTGCACTGCCTCAACCCGTCGCGCCATGCGAATGAGCTCGGGCAATTGGTCGCGGTGCACCGCGTGGTAACGGGTCAGGAGGTGGTCAATCAGAGCCGCTGGCTCCGTCGCGTCAGGCGGACTGTTCCCTTGCTGCAAGGCCGACAACTCAGCCAATATTGCGCTCACGTCCAAGCCTTTGTCGGACGCTGCCTGCTTCAGGCTGACCTGACCGCCACAGCAAAAATCAAGCTTAAGTCGCCTGAAGACCGCTGTAGCACCAGGACACTGGACAGCGATCTGACCTATGGCCTGGTCCACGCCGAGAACTTGGGCTTTTGCTTCAGCAGTCAGTAGTCGTGTATTCAAGGTGGGATATCCTTCAAAGATGGATGTAATATGAATGTTATTTTATCCGATAAGATTCATCAAGCATGAATCTTTGATTGAGCCATCTCCCCACCCATGCGCCTGACCCAATGGACCGACTACACGCTGCGTGTATTGATGTACTGCGCTGTGAGCCAGGACCGCACGCAGCCTGTCACGATCTCCGAGATCGGAGATAGCCATGGCATCTCGCGCAGCCATCTTAGAAAAATCGTGCGGTAACTTGCCGTCAGGGGTTGGCTAAAAAAAGCCACGCGCGGCCGCGACGGTGGCATACGGCTACTGATGCCAGCCAAGGACATTCGTCCGGGATCGCTCAATCGTTGACCGTGACTAGCCTGCTGTCTGTGAGTTTTTTTACGTCTGGCGCTAGAGTTGACAGTCAACGCTTGTACAGCATGACCAAGAACAGGAGAACGACAGCACCTATGACGATTTTCAAGATGGGGTGGCTTTTCGATGGCTGGTTTGGTTCAGGGGGCCAGTCTCGCGGCATCAAGACCGAAGGTACGGTTGTGTTCTTTTCCATATTGAATCGCCCCGGTTTTCGTGGAGGCTGTTTAGTTAAAGTGAAACCGGGGTTTCGGTCTTCTCGGCAAGTTGCCGAAAGTAGTTTGCCTCAGCCTCGGCCGGTGGAATATACCCAATCGGCTCCAACAGTCGGTGGTGATTGAACCAGGACACCCACTCCAGGGTGGCCAGTTCCAGTGACTCCTTCGTTTTCCATGGAGCACGACGGTGAATCAATTCGGTCTTGTACAGCCCGTTGATTGTCTCGGCCAGGGCGTTGTCGTAACTATCGCCACGACTACCGACCGAGGGTTCTATGCCAGCTTGGGCGAGGCGCTCGGTGTAAAGAATGGAGACGTACTGCGAGCCCCTGTCTGAGTGATGAATCAATGCATTGTGATCGGGTTGACGGTCATACAAAGCCTGCTCCAGCGCGTCCAGCACAAAGTCCGTTCGCATGGAACTGCTGACCCGCCAGCCCACGATGCGCCGGGCATACACATCGATCACAAAGGCCACGTATTGCCAGCCTTGCCAAGTTGACACATAGGTGAAATCCGACACCCACAGCTGATTGGGGCGATCGGCCTTGAATTGCCGGTTGACCCTGTCCAGCGGGCAAGGCAGTGCCTTGTCGGGCACCGTGGTGCGTACCACCTTGCCCCGGCGTGCCCCTTGCAGGCCAAGGCGCTTCATCAGCCGCTCGACCGTGCAGCGGGCCACGGTGACGCCTTCACGGTTCATCTGATGCCAGACCTTGTCGGCACCGTAGACCTGCAGGTTGGCCTGCCAGACTTGCTGGATCTTTGACATCAAGGTGTCATCCCTCTTGGCGCGTGCACAGCGCAATTCAGGTTTGCGTTGGCACGCAGCATGGCGTCGATAGCCTGACGGGGCAATCTGCAATACCTTGCAGATCGGCTCGATCCCGTAGGTGTCGCGATGTTTGTCCACAAAGTCCTTCAAGACTTGAGTTTGCGGCCGAGCTCCGCTTGGGCAAAAAAAGCACTGGCCAGCTTGAGGATTTCGTTGGCCCGGCGCAGTTCCTTGACCTCACGCTCCAGGGTTTTGATGCGGTCACGTTCTTCGCTGGTGACGCCATCGCGCAGGCCGGTGTCGACCTCCTGTTTACGGACCCATTCATGCAAGGTTTGAGGAACACAGCCAATCTTGGGTGCGATCGACTCAATGGCGGCCCACAGCGAGGGGTACTCGCCACGGTGATCCTGCACCATGCGTACCGCGCGTTCGCGAACTTCGGGGGAAAAACGATTTGATTTTTTGCTCATGACTCCATCTTCTCAAAGGTTGGAGCCTCCTCAAATCCCGGGGCGATTCATATCGATGTCTTCCAAGTTGCCCGACTCTATCGTTCGGTGTGCAAGATGCTATCGATTCCGCAGCGAAGCTCTATTAAGCTATGTCAAGCTTTCCTTAAAGCGTCTGATGCTCGCGACCCGACCTCAAGCGCGTTCGAGCTCAGCGCAAGGCGGGCGAGATGCTTTCCCAAACAGAGAAGAACACTGGTGCTAAAGGGGAATCGGGAAAAGTGCAATACCTGAAGCGAGCAGCACTCCCGCCACTCCTGGAGAAATAGGTGCAACGCCAAAGCAGTCAAGCAACTGGCAAGCCCGGCTATTCATCCGGGTTTCTTTTGTCTAGTGCGCGATTACTTATATAAACCAACAGGCATTGGCAGGTTTGAAAGTCGCTTTTGCAGTGTCAGGAGTCAGTCGGGGCCGACAGACAGACAGACAGACAGGCAGTCATTGCCCATGAGCTCCGCTGGTTTCTGCGTGGTTTAAGGATGGCGGGTTGAACTGTATCCTCAGGAAAACCACCGCAGGAACGCGGCGGCGGTCAGCGCTGTCGCGGCCAGCGCAGCGAGCCCACGCCAAGCTGCTTGCTGTGCCCCTTCGCTCCACCCGATGCCACGATAGAGATACGCGGCGGCGAGCATGAAGCCCGCAGCGACGCATGCCATCTTGATCAGCAGCGCGGCAACCGCGATGCCATGGATATCCGGCAAGCGTCCGTAATAAAGCCAACTAATGCCGCCGAAGGCGCCGCCGCTGGCAGCCTGCGCGGTCCATCCCGCCAGCATTACCCATGCCAGTGGTCTACGCATTCCGGCCAACCCTGGCCCCAATGCGAAGACCGCACTGCCGACGACGGCGACGGCGCCGAAATTGTGCACGACCTGAATGGCCGCATAGGCCAGGTTCTGCAGATCCACGGGGCTAGTTGACAGTCACCTTGACGCACTGTTCCACGCCGATGGGCGTATGGCCCTTATCCACAACCTTGATGCAGATGTCGTGCTGGCCGGGCGTAAGGGTTGCCAGTGCATAGTCACCCTTGAGTTGACGCAGGATGGCCGCTTCCTTCGTATCCACGTAAAGGTGGATATGGTCGCCCTTGGGGCCGGGCATGACTTCATAGGCGACCTTGTTCTGGACCATGGCATCCAGCCTGGCCCCGTCCACAGGGGCAGTGATCTTGACGGATGCATTCTCGGCAAGGCCTATCTGTGCGTAGGCAAACAGCGCGGCGCCGAGGATTGGAAAAATAGATGAAATACGCATCGCAACCCCCTCTTGGTTGTTGGGTCTAATGCCGGAGCGAGCACGTCATCTCCGACCAAGCAGGCTACTCTTTATGTATAGCACAGCATTTTTAAATAGCAAGAAAAAAGGCCAATGAAGAACGGTCGACCTTTGGTTAACGGTGGACCTGCGAAGAGTAGAGCTGTCGTTCGAAAGCTGGATTGGGCGTCTGCTTTCCACGGCGGCGAAGGGCAGTTCAGGGCACAGACCCGACCGTGGCGGAAAACCGGCGAATGACTCCTGAATGACTCCTGACAGTTTGAACAGACCTTCGCTCGAGGACGCTCCGCCGCCAGATTCTGAACGACTGGAGCCATGTGCGACAGGCCGCGCCGCGTCAAGTTGATGCTGGCATGTAACCACTTCCATGTAAAAATCGAACGCTAATCACAAGGAGACCGCCCCATGCCCCGTCGCGCTACCAAAATCGTCGCCACACTTGGCCCAGCCTCCAGCGACCCCGTGTTGCTGGAGAAGATGATCCGTGCGGGCGTCAACGTGGTGCGCTTGAACTTCAGCCATGGCAAGGCGCAGGACCACATTGACCGGGCCCGCCTGGTGCGTGAAGTGGCACATCGCGTGGGCCGCGAGGTCGCCATCATGGCGGATCTGCAGGGCCCCAAGATTCGCGTCGGCAAGTTTGCCGAAGGCAAAGTGATGCTGGAGCCTGGCCAGAAGTTTGTACTGGATGCCGCACGTACCGAGCTGGGCGATATCGATGCCGTGGGGCTGGACTACAAGGCGTTGCCGCGCGAGGTCAAGGCCGGCGATGTGCTGTTGCTCAACGATGGCCTGATCGTGATCACGGTCGATGCCGTCAAGGGCGAGGCGGTTTACACCACGGTCAAACTGGGTGGCGAGTTGTCCAACAACAAGGGCATCAACAAGCAGGGCGGCGGACTGACCGCGCCGGCGCTGACGGCCAAGGACATGGACGACATTCGAACCGCCATGAGTTTCCAGGCCGACTATGTGGCCGTCAGTTTCCCGAAGAACGCAACCGACATGGAAATGGCACGCCAGCTGTGCAACGTGGCGGCGGCCGAGTACGGCCACAAGCCGGGGCTGATCGCCAAGATCGAGCGTGCCGAGGCCATCCCCCGGCTGGAAGAAATTTTGCTCGCCAGCGACGGCATCATGGTGGCGCGTGGTGATCTGGCCGTGGAGGTGGGCAATGCGGCCGTGCCGGCCCTGCAAAAACGCATGATCAAGCTTGCGCGCGAACATGACAAGTTTGTGATCACGGCGACGCAGATGATGGAGTCCATGATCAGCAACCCGGTGCCGACCCGCGCCGAGGTCAGCGATGTGGCCAACGCGGTGCTGGACGGCACGGACGCCGTGATGCTGTCGGCCGAGACGGCATCGGGCAAGTACCCGCTGGAAACCGTCATCGAGATGGCCAATATCTGCCATGTGGCCGAAGGCTACGAAGACTTCAAGCTGGAGGCCGACTTCACCGGCAAGACTTTCAAGCGCATCGACCAGTCCATTGCCATGGGCGCGCTGTTCACGGCTCATCACCTGGGGGCCAAGGCGATTGTGGCCATGACCGACAGTGGGTCAACTGCGCTGTGGATGAGCCGGCACCTGATTCAGGTGCCGATTTACGCGCTCACCTCCAAGGTGGCGACGCAACGCAAGATGGCGCTGTACCGCAATGTGCGCCCGCTGTTCATCGACACCAGTGCCGACCGTGACACGGCACTGGCTGAAGCCGAGAACCACTTGAAATCCCGAGGCATTGTTCAGAGTGGCGACGTTTATGCCATCACCTGTGGCGAGCCCATGGGCGCGCCCGGCGGTACCAACATGCTGAAAATCTGTCGGGTGTCCTGAAGATATTGCCCCCACGCTTCTCGCTTCGCATAGTTCGCTGCCCCCCCAAGGGGGCTAATTTTGGCTTACGCCGAACTTCGTTTCCTTGGGGCGGCCCGGCGGAAAATTGCCCGGCGCCCACGTCTTTCAGTCTCCGAAACTGCTCGGTCCCACAGCGTTGGGCGTCGGCACTCAGGGGTGAGCCGGTGGTGCCCAGTGCCCGAACGCTGGAGAGGTCGCCGCAGGTCGTGAGGTCCACGCCCGCCTTCAGGCAGTTGGCGAAAAACGCAGCACCGGCGCCAAAAAAGGTCACGCCCAGCTCGGCCGCAAAACGCCACAGCGTGGTCCAGTCCGGTGCCACCTTGTTGCCAGCGGCATCGACGGTGCTGCCGCCCGGGTTGCCGTCAAAGATGCAGCAGGTGGTGCCGCTGAGCAGGCCACTGACCTGCGCGTTCCACATGACCCAGCCGGTGGAGCTGTACCAGTGGTAGCGCTCGCCCAGGGAGTTGGCGTCGTAGCTGCAGCCCACATCGTTGTGCAGGCCTTTCAGCGCCAGCGCCACGATGACAGTGCCGCCATGGCCGTGCACGATGGGCTTGGGCAGGCCGGTGGTGCCGCTGGAATAGACGATCCACAAGGGGTGGTCAAAAGGCAGCCACATCGGTGCAAACGCACCAGTCTGTGCATCATTTCTGGCTGTAGCCCTCGTAAAATCAGCGCGACCAGCTATGTTTTTAATAGCGCCTGCATCCAGGCCCAGGTTATCGTGCAGGATCACGTGCTGCACCGAAGGCAGTGCCGCACACAGCTCAGCCACTACCGCGGTGCGGTCAAAGTCGCGCCCGCCATAGGTCACCCCGTCGCAGGCAATCAGCACCTTGGGCCCGATTTGCTGGAAGCGGTCCAGCACCGCGTTGGTGCCCATGTCGGGCGCGCAGATGCTCCACACGCCGCCGATGCTCACCGTCGCCAGAAACGCCACCGTGGCCTCGGGAATATTGGGCAGGTAGGCGGCCACCCGGTCGCCGGGCTGTACGCCTTGCGCCTGCAGATGCAGGGCCAGCGAGGCCACCTGGCGGCGCAGCTCGGGCCAGCTCAGGTGTCGGGCGGGGGATGTGCCCAGGCTCTTCTCGTTGTGGCTGATGATGGCCGAAAGACCTGCGGCATGGGCCGCCTCGACATGCCGCAATACCTGCTGCGCATAGTTGAACTGCGCGCCCACAAACCACTTGGTTCGTGGCATGGGCGCGCCGTCACACACCACGCTGTGGGGCGTGGGCGACTGCAGGTCGTAGTAATCCCAGATGCTTTGCCAGAACGCATCCAGATCGGTCGTGGACCAGCGCCACAGGTCGTCATACGAATCAAACGACAGGCCGCGGGTTTCGCGCAGCCAGTTTTGATACAGGCGAATCTGCGGAACGAAAGGCGGCGTTGTGAGTTGGGTCATGTGCCAAGGGTAGCGTGACTTGGCCCTCTCGTTCAAGCCCCTGCGCGTCAGGGTTTGCACGGATGTTCAATTTGTTGTACAGCTGTCCAATAATGACATGCGCCCGCTTTCACAGACCGCTCCCGCCAGCGCCAGCCAGCCTCCGGCACGCGCAGCGCGCCGCACCATCGCGCGTCCTGATCGCAAAGCGGCCATTTTGCTGGCGGCAGAAAAACTGTTTGCCCAGCGCGGCTACCACGCCGTCAGCATCCGTCAGATTGCGGAAGAGGCGGGCGTGCCGCTGGCCCTGGTCGCCTATTACTACGGTCAGAAGCATGAGCTGTTTCATGCCATTTTCGAGCACTGGAACGACACGATTGAAGAGCGTCTGGCCGAGCTGCGCCGCATCCCCGATGACCCGAAAGACCCCCGCACCCTGGCGCGCATTGTCGACGCCTTCACCGGGCAGATCGGAAGAGCACACGTCTGAACTC
>OFPG01000054.1_pt1 | contig 14257 bp, 13 predicted proteins | sample 1542501 | NCBI WGS metagenome assembly OFPG01 (sample SAMN05503963, study PRJEB24370) | sediment metagenome | isolation source: lake sediment | place: USA: Lake Hill lake, St. Paul Island, Alaska | collected 2013
GGCAATTTTCCGCCGGGCCGCCCCAAGGAAAATTAGCCCCCTCGGGGGGCAGCGCAGTACGCGAAGCGACAAGCGTGGGGGCCATATTTACCCTCCTATGTAGCTCATTTCAACGCGGCGGACCCCGGTCCCGGCGTCGGGTGCCATCGCGCTTCGCAGTTCAGAGTAGCGATCCGTACGGCCCTGCCAGATATGCCCTACGGCAGAGGCCAGATCAGCGTCTGATTCTTCTGCGCGAACGAGTGAACGCAGGTCGTAACCCTGGGCGGCGAACAGGCACAGGTACAGTTTGCCTTCGGTCGACAGCCGGGCGCGGTTGCAGTCGCCGCAGAAGGCCTGGGTCACACTGCTGATGACGCCAATTTCGCCCGCCGCCCTGTCATGCTGTCCCGACGCGTCTGCAAAACCCCAGCGCTCGGCGGTTTCGCCGGGCGAGGAGGGGTCAAGTTGCACCAGGGGCAGCTGGGCATGTATGAGCTTGACCACATCGGCTGAAGGCAGCACCTCGTTCATGCGCCAGCCATTGGTGGCCCCTACGTCCATGTACTCAATGAAGCGCAGCACTATGCCGCTGCCCTTGAAATGCCGCGCCATGGGCAGAATTTCGTGCTCATTGGTGCCGCGCTTGACCACCATGTTGATCTTGATCGGACCCAGACCGGCGTTCCGCGCCGCTTCAATGCCTGCCAGCACGTCGGCCACGGGAAAGTCCACATCATTCATGCTGCGAAACACCGCGTCATCCAGGCCGTCCAGGCTGACGGTCACGCGCTGCAGGCCCGCCGCCTTGAGCGACCGCGCCTTGCGTGCCAGCAGCGAGCCGTTGGTGGTGAGCGTCAAATCCAGCGGACGGCCTTCCACCGTGCGCAGTGCGGCCAACTGTTCAATCAGCGACTCAATGTTCTTGCGCAGCAGGGGCTCGCCGCCAGTGAGGCGGATTTTTTGCACACCGTGGGCCACAAAGACTTTGGCAATGCGGGTGATTTCCTCAAACGACAGCAGGTCGCCGTGTGGCAGGTAGCTGTAGTCCTTGTCAAAGATTTCTTTCGGCATGCAGTAGTTGCAGCGGAAGTTGCAGCGGTCCGTCACACTGATGCGCAAATCGCGCAAGGGTCGGCCCAGCGTGTCGGACAGCAGGCCGGTTGCCGCCATGCGGCTATTCGGCGCCAAGGCCGCAGCGGGGGTGAGCAGCGACGCCGAGCGCTGGTCAATCAGCGGCACGACGCGCGGCGTGTGGCGTTCAGTCATGGATGTAATGGCGCATGGCGCTAGGGTTAAACACAGCGCGCACCGTCAACTTCAAGGCACACGCCACTGATAAACGCAGCTTCGTCGCTGGCCAGGTACAAGACGGCGTTGGCCACATCCAGCGCTGTGGAGAAGCGGCCCAGGGGAATGCTGGCGCGGAACTTCGCCTTGCGCTCTTCGGTCAGGGGGCCGCCCGCAAATTCGGCGGCCAGTCCGGTGTCCGGGTTGAACACCGGATTGATACAGTTGACGCGGATGTTGTCCGGCCCCAGTTCCGCGGCCAGCGACTTCGAGGTGGTGATCACCGCGCCTTTGGAGCCGTTGTACCAGGTCAGGCCGGGGCGTGGGCGTACGCCGGCCGTCGAGGCGATGTTGATGAAGCAACCACCTCCCTGAGCGCGGAACACCGGTGTGGCGTGAAGGGTAGACAGGTAGATGCTTTTCACGTTGACGGCATAGCATTTGTCAAACTCCTCTTCGCTGACTTCGAGCGCCGGGCGATTGCGGTGCGTCCAGCCCGCGTTGTTGACCATCACGTCCAGCGTGCCATGGCGCTGGACGGCAGCGGCGACCAGTGCCCGGACGTCGTCAGATTTGGTCACATCCGCCGCAAAGAATGAGGCCGTGCCCCCTGCGGCCACGATCTCGGCGACGACTTTTTCGCCAAGGACGGCATTGATGTCGTTGACGATGATCCTGGCGCCCTGTGCGGCCAGCCGTCTGGCAATGCCCTCGCCAATGCCCCCGCCAGAGCCGGTCACGATGATGGATTTGTTTTGGACGCGCAGGGTCATGTGTCTGGATTCTGGTTGATTGTGTGACAAATTGGCTGGCACTACACGCGTAGTTGAACACGCGTGCTCACGGCACCTTCAAGCCATGCTTCAGGTCGAATTTTGGCACGTTTTCGATGGACAGGCCTGACGGATAATGGTCGTCAATTACCCATTCGAACCCTAGGGGCTGTGATTGATGACTCTCAACGAATTACTCGCTTCCGACACGGCGCTGCCCAGCATCCCGAAAATCATCGCGTTGCTGCTCAACGAGCTTGATCGCACGGAGCCCGATCTCAAAAAAATAAGCCAGCTGATCAATACCGACCCGATCCTGACGACGCGCTTGCTGCAGCTGGCAAACTCTGCGCAGTTTCAGTTGTCCAGCAAGATCAGCAGCGTGTCGGAGGCCCTTGCGGTGATGGGCCTTGATCAGGTTCGATCCCTGACCACGGCGGCGGCTGTTGCCGGCGCCTTCAGGACTATCCCCGGTATCGATATGCATCAGTTCTGGCGCTACAGTCTGAATGTGGCCAAACTGTCGCGCACGCTGGGTGGCATGGTTCGCCAAAAACAGCCCGCAGCGTTCACCGCTGGATTGATCCATGCCACTGGCGAGCTGGTCATGCACCTGGGGATGCCAAAAGAACTGGCAGCCCTGGACCAGGAGGTTGCGCCACTCGGGCTGAAACGAGCCGCTGCCGAGCGAAAGCTATTGGGCTATTGCTATGCCGATGTTGGGGCCGGTTTTGCACGGAGCTGGCAGTTCCCGCAGACCATTGTGGACGCACTGGAGCATCATTGCGCGCCTTTTGAAAACGGCGTCTATGAGCCGATGGCCGGTATTCTTCATTTGGCGGCATGGCGGGCCCGTGCCAAGGAGGCCAACTATGACCAGCAGGATTTGACTGACAATTTTCCTGACGTCATCGCGCTGGCACTGGGTATCGACATCGACATGGCACTCCAGCAGGACCCGATTGACTGGACCTCCAAAGCAGAGGTTGCCGTCCTGGTTTAGCGGGTTTCTGGCTGCCCGGGGATCGACGCCGTATGGTTAGCGCAGGGGGGCTATCTGGGTGGGCGCAAAGTTGGGAGACTGGTTCTGGGGGTCAGATGGCGCCGGATTCAATTTGGGTGCCTTCGGCGGACGTCTGGTATGGCGTCGGTCCAGAACAGGAACAATCTCTTCATCGGCCTGAGGTATGGCTGCCTTAAGCCAGGATTTCGGGTCCGGCATCCGGGTAAAAGGACAGCCGCAATCGGGTGAAAAATGCCAAGAGACGATGTACTTGGAATGATCGACGGACGGATCAAATCGATCCAGCCCGAGCAGCAATTGCTGTTGCAGCGCGGGTGCATAACGCAGCAGTTGCTCATTCCATTTCATGACGACCAGATGGATATGCAGCTCGTCTTCGCCGGGCGGTCGCGTGATGATGATGACCTCACAGGCCATCCAGCCCGAGGGAATTCCGTGAAGCCGTAGCGTGTCTTTCAGGACGACCCGGATCAATTCGCGGCGGACGCTGCTGTGCGGCTGCTCACTGGTGGGTGTCGCTGTGATCGGCGCAACACTCGCTGGACGGTCGTTTTCCGAGCGCTTGCTTTTCAGAAACTTGAACATGTTTTTCTCTCTGTCTGCCGACTATTTCATGTGTGGCCGGGCTGGTTTCGCCATGCTGCTCGAAAAGTATCAGACGTTGCCAGTTGCTGCAACGATTATCCGTGCCTGATCGCCACCGTCTTGAGCGTGGTAAAGCCATAAAGTGCTTCAAACCCCTTTTCGCGACCGTGGCCACTGGATTTCACACCCCCAAAAGGTAGCTCCACGCCGCCACCGGCGCCGTAGTTATTGATGAAGATCTGACCGCTTCGGACGCGCCTGGCCATGCGAAATTGACGTGCACCGTCACGCGTCCAGACACCGGCCACCAGACCAAATGGCGTCGCGTTCGCCAACTCCACGGCATGGTCCTCGTCGCGAAACGACATGGCGACGAGGACCGGGCCAAACACCTCTTCCTGTGCCAGGCGGTGCATGACGGGCACATCGCGCAGCAGGGTGGGGGCCTGGTAGAAGCCGGTCTGTGGCGCTTCATCGACGACTTTGCCTTGGGCCACCATCGCAATGTTGGCCACCTGGGCATCGCTCAGAAAATCCCAGACACGCTGTTGCTGGCTCTGGCGAATCAAGGGGCCCAGGTCCAGGTCCAGCGTTGCCGGACCGACGCGTAGTTTTTCAAATTCATGTCCCAAACGCTCCAGCAAGGACTCGTAAATGGCGTGATCTACCAGCAAGCGGGAACCCGCTGAACAGGTTTGTCCTGCGTTTTGCACGATGCCATTGATGATCGCGGGAACCGCTGCGTCAAGGTCGGCATCGGCAAAGACGATCTGGGGGCTTTTCCCACCCAGTTCCAGCGTGACCGGGCAGTGGCGTTGGGCGGCGACCTGGCTGATCAGGGTGCCGACCGCAGGGCTGCCTGTGAAGCTGATGTGGTCAATGCCCGGATGGCGTGCCAGCGCGTCGCCCACTTCATGGCCATAGCCGGTGACGATGTTGATGGCGCCGGCCGGGAAACCCACTTCAGCAGCCAGCTGCGCCACACGGATGAGTGACAGACAGGCATCTTCTGCAGGTTTGACGACACACACATTGCCTGCCGCCAATGCACCGCCCACGCTTCGGCCAAATATTTGCATCGGGTAGTTCCACGGGATGATGTGACCCGTGACGCCATGCGGCTCGCGCCAGGTCAGCACGCTGTAGCCATCCTGGTAGGGAATGGTCTCGCCATGCAGCTTGTCACAGGCGCCGGCGTAAAACTCGAAGTAACGGGCCAGGGCGGCTGCATCGGCGCGTGCCTGTCGAGTTGGCTTGCCACAGTCGCGCTGTTCGATCATGGCGAGCTCTTCGGCGTGTTCCGTGATCTTGAGTGAGAGCCGCATGAGCAGGCGACCACGCTCAGCGGGACTGAACTTGCGCCAGACGGCCTCCAGACTCTGGTGCGCGGCGCGCACTGCCAGATCAATGTCTGACGCGTTGCTGCGCTGGATTTCGTCGAAAGGCTGTCCATCCGAGGGGTCCAGCATGGCTATGGTTCGACCGGACGATGATGGCTGTGACGCGTTGGCGATGTAGTTGAATTGCATGAACCTGATTCTCTGCCATAAACAAGGCGCTTTCCGTGGGGCTGACCTACTGATTGACTATGATTGCCGGCCCCATCTCTTGCAGCGGCCCCAAGGGGTTGGTATTGACCTCGATCTCATTGACGCGGGGCTGACCGCCCCACGCGCGATAGACCACCACGTCGTTCACCAGCAGGACCAATGCGTTGAAACGCCATCCGGTAGTCTCCGAACGGCGCGAAAAATTGGTGAAGTCTGCAAGCAAATTGCCGGTGCGCGCTTTCAGGATGCGCGAAGCGGTGATCTCCCAGCCCCGACAGGCATCGCGCGCGTCCAGACAGGCCAACACGCCCGGATCGAGATCTTCCCGTTTGAGCAGGGCGCTTGGAACAAATCGCCGCACGATGTCCGCCTGCGTCAGGATGACTGTATTTGGCTGTTGCACCGGATCGATCCCCAGCTTGGTCAGCGCAGCCACATCACTTTTCATGGGAACCAGTGCGTCGATGGCGTCGCGCGCGTCCTCAAAGCGCTTGAACGGCGAGGATTCGCTTCGCGCACTGGGCAGCATCGATGAACAGCCTCCCATCAGCAAAGCCAGCGACAACAGGCATCCGCCATGGATGAGCTTGCTTTGGTTCAAGGTTGCACCTGCCTGTTCAAGTTGATCAACTGAAGCGGTTGAAGTCCCCGCCATTCAAATACCTCTGTCGCAATTATCGGCGGCAACAGGCTTGAATCAATTGACATCCATCAAGGTTTTCGGTCTTATGCGGCAATCGGCGTTTTGGCCCCCACGATCGAATAGGCCTCGGTGTGGCTTTGCAGCCAGTCGCGGGACAACTCGCTTGCCAGCTGGTTGGGGTGAAAGTCGGGTCGTTTGTAGGCGCGCCACGGTTTGTATGTCAGGCGGATCATTCCACGCTGGCCGAACAGGAAACTTGCGGCGCTCTTCCAGGTGCGCCACTTCCATAGCGTGCCATCCCGATGCAGGTTATTGACGGTCTGACGCAACAGGTCAGACAAAAAGATGAACGTGATCCGTTTGAACCACTTGATTCGTGACTCGTCCGTGCCCCCCAGCGCGCGATACAGATCAAACGCGGTTGATTTGTGCTCTGATTCTTCCGCACTGTGCCACAGCCACATGGTTTTCAGGCGCGCCTCACTTCCGTCGAACACGTCGGGGTTGCTCAGCATCCAGTCGGCAAAAACGGCCGTGAAATGCTCGGTGGCGGCGGTGATGGCCAACCAGTGGCGCGGGTGAAAGCCGTTGAGCAGCTTGAGCCGCTCCCGAGCTCGTGGCTCCCAATCGTTGACCAGGCCGTGCTTCTCGATTTGGGCATTGAACAAGCCATGAATGCGACGGTGGGTGGCTTCCTGCCCGATGAAGCCCTGGGCTTCGACCGCGTACTTTTCCTGCTCGGCTGCGGAAAGGGTTTTGAGTCCATCGCGCACCGAGTCGATAAAAAACTGTTCTCCGACCGGAAAACTCATGGACAGGGCGTTGAACAGGGCGGTGCGAAAAGCATCACCGCCAAACCAATGGCGCGCCACGGGAGAGTCAAGGTCAATCAAAAGGCGGCGTACAACAAGATCAGTCATTTTCAACTCCGTGGAACTAGCGATGGTACTTGTTCGTACCGAGCATTCGCATGGTGCATATTTCTTGTGGTACTGTCAAGTACCTAACTACCGGGCGGTGTCGCATGACCGCCGGCACAACATCAATTGTCATGGGCACAAACAATCTTTCAACCGACGCCATAGAGCACCGCCAACGCCTGTTTGACGGCATGGCGCGGTCCGTGGCCGTCAAAGGCTATGGCAGCAGCACGATTGCAGACATCGTGCGGGAGGCCAGTGTGTCCCGTCGCACGTTCTACGAGCACTTTGCCACCAAGGCCGATTGTCTGATTGCCTTGTACGAAGCCGCCAGCCACAACGCGCTTGATGTGCTGCAATCATCGATTGACCCCAAACGCAACTGGCAGAACCAGGTAGAGCAGGCCATGGAGGCTTATCTCGGCTGTCTCGCGCGCAGCCCGATTTTGATGCGGACTTTGTTCGTGGAAATTTTGGGGCTGGGCGCTGCCGGCCTGGCCGCGCGCCGGCGAGTCAACCAGGAGATTGCAGACTTTATGCTCAAGGTCATCAACGCCCGGGAAGGTCGTTCGGTACTGACCGCCGACATGGCCATGGCGGTGGTGGGTGGCATCAACGAACTGGTGCTGCAGGCCATTGAGCAGAACCGCGTTCAGGACATGAAATCAATAGCGGCGACGGCTGGTGCCCTGGTTCGAGCCGTGGCGGGCGTCGAACCAAAATAGTATTTCACGAAGATGAAAGTGGCCCTGGCCCTCGTCAACAGGGCGTTCATAGCTATTGATTAAGGAGCAAAAAAAAGCCCGCCGAAGCGGGCTTTGAGACTGCCTTGGCTGATCAGCCGCCGTGAATCTTCATCATCACCGGCACAATCAGCAGGGCCACGATGTTGATGATCTTGATGAGCGGGTTGATCGCTGGACCCGCCGTGTCCTTGTAGGGGTCGCCCACGGTGTCGCCTGTGACTGCTGCCTTGTGGGTTTCCGAGCCCTTGCCGCCGTGGTGGCCGTCTTCAATGTACTTCTTGGCGTTGTCCCAGGCACCGCCGCCGGTGCACATGGAAATGGCGACAAACAGGCCGGTCACGATGGTTCCCATCAGCAAGCCACCCAGAGCAGCGGGGCCGAGCACCAGGCCCACCAGAATGGGTACCACCACAGGCAGCAGGGACGGGATCATCATTTCCTTGATGGCGGCTGTGGTCAGCATGTCCACTGCGCGGCCGTATTCTGGCTTGGCCGTTCCTTCCATGATGCCCTTGATCTCGCGGAACTGGCGGCGCACTTCAACCACCACCGCACCGGCAGCCCGGCCGACGGCTTCCATCGCCATGGCACCGAACAGATAGGGAATCAGGCCACCGATGAACAGGCCAATGATCACCATCGGGTTGCTCAGATCGAAGCTGATGACCTTGCCGTAGCTCTCCAGCTTGTGCGTGTAGTCGGCAAACAGCACCAGCGCGGCCAGACCGGCAGAACCGATGGCGTAGCCTTTGGTCACGGCCTTGGTGGTGTTGCCCACCGCATCCAGCGGGTCGGTCACGTCGCGAACGCTCTTGGGCATTTCAGCCATTTCGGCAATGCCGCCGGCGTTGTCGGTGATGGGGCCATAGGCGTCCAGCGCGACCACAATGCCGGCCATGCTCAGCATGGAGGTGGCGGCAATGGCGATGCCGTACAGGCCCGCCAGTGTGTAGGCGGTCCAGATGGCAACGCACACAAAAATCACCGGCCACGCAGTGGAACGCATTGACACGCCCAGACCGGCAATGATGTTGGTGCCGTGGCCGGTGGTGGATGCTTCTGCAATGTGTTTGACGGGCGCGTACTGTGTGCCGGTGTAGTACTCGGTGATCCACACCAGGGCAGCGGTCAGCACCAGGCCGACGGCGCAGGCGCCGAACAGCTTCATCTGGCTGCCGCTGGCTGCGATCGCGTTGTCGGGCATCAGCCATTGCGTCACGAAGAAGAACGCAATGAGAGACAGGCCGCCGGCGACCGCCAGACCCTTGTACAGGGCCGGCATCACATTCTTCATGCCAGGCGAGGCCTTGACGAAGAAGCAGCCGATGATGGAGGCCACGATCGACACCGCGCCCAGCGCCAGCGGGTACACCACGGCGCTGGTGCCAGCACCGGTGACCAGCAGGGCGCCGAGCACCATGGTGGCGATCAGCGTTACGGCATAGGTTTCAAACAGGTCAGCGGCCATACCGGCGCAGTCGCCCACGTTGTCGCCCACGTTGTCGGCAATCACGGCGGGGTTACGCGGGTCGTCCTCGGGAATGCCGGCCTCGACCTTGCCCACCAAGTCGGCGCCCACATCAGCACCTTTGGTGAAAATACCACCGCCCAGGCGGGCAAAGATGGAGATCAGCGAGGAACCGAAGGCAAAGCCGATCAGCGGATTGAGCAGTTTGGCCAGGTTCAGATCAGGCGTCAGGTTGCCGTTGCCCACCAGGAACCAGTAAAAGCCCGTGACGCCCAGCAGGCCGAGGCCCACCACCAGCATGCCGGTGATGGCGCCGCCGCGAAAGGCCACGTCCAGTGCCGGGCCAATGCCCTTGGTGGCGGCTTGTGCGGTGCGCACATTGGCGCGAACCGAGACGTTCATGCAAATGAAACCGCAAGCGCCAGACAGCACCGCGCCAATCACGAAGCCAATGGCGCTGAGGGAATCAAGAAAGAAGTAGATCAGAACGGCCAGTACCACGCCGACGATGGCAATGGTCTTGTACTGTCGTGCCAGGTAGGCCGCAGCACCGGTTTGAATGGCGGCTGCAATTTCCTGCATTCGCGCATTGCCGGCATCCTGGGAAAGAATCCAGCTGCGTGCCCAAAAGCCGTAAGCCACGGCAATGAACCCGCATACAAGCGCCAAAATCAGCGCTGAGTTGCCTGTCATAAGAATCTCCTGTCGTTGTTTCGCTGAGTAGTGGTGCAACGCAAGCGGCACCACCGCTGCGTTGCTTCCTCGCCGCGAAACATCAACAAAGGATTGATGCAGACGATTGGCCAACCGGCGCACTGTACCGTGAAAAAAGCCCGTTTCTGGAGCCAGCAAGTGGCGAGTAAGTAAAATCAGGGTTAATCCCTAGCTCTTACTGATTTAACTCAATCCAAAGACCCCACCATGTCCCTTGACAACGTCACCCCCGGCAAGAACGTCCCCGAATCTTTTAACGTGATCATCGAAATCCCGATGAACGCTGACCCCGTCAAGTACGAGGTGGATAAGGCCACCAGCGCCATCTTTGTGGACCGCTTCATGAGCACGTCGATGCACTATCCCACCAACTACGGGTACGTGCCCAAAACCATCTCTGGCGACGGGGACCCGGTGGACGTGCTGGTGATCACGCCAGTGCCATTGATTCCCGGCGTGGTGGTGACCTGCCGCGCCATCGGCATCCTGAAGATGGAAGATGAAGCCGGTGAAGACGGCAAGGTATTGGCGGTGCCAATCGACAAAATTCTGTCCATTTATTCCCATTGGCAAAAGCCGGAAGACCTGAACCCGCTGCGCCTGAAAACCATCGCTCATTTCTTCGAACACTACAAAGACTTGGAGCAGGGCAAGTGGGTCAAGATTTTGGGCTGGGAAGGGCCTGAGTCTGCCAAGAAAGAAATTATGGACGGCATCGCCAACTACGACAAAGAACAAAGTTAATATATGGCTTTCTAGCCTCCAGCCCCCGTCAAGTGGGCTTGAGTAACTACTAAAAAAATAGCGCCTGTGGTGTTGTCACCATCAGGCGCTATTTTTTTTGAGACGAAGATTCAGCGGTAGGGGTCTGGAAAAATCATCCCGTGCAGCCCACGCTTGCGCTCGAAGCGTTTCCACTGGCCTTCGGGTTGCGAGAGTCGGTCGGCCAATGCCCACCAGGCGCTGGGGTTGAGCCCCAGTCCCAGGTGGCTGGCGATGACTTCCAGGTTTTCGGTGAGCGGATTGATCGGGCAGGGCGCCTGAATGCTGGCGGGCCATGCGACGACACCATCGGTGCGGGAAAAAATGGAGGTGGTCGGCACAGGGGGGGCAGCCGGCAGATCGAACTGTTCGACCTCGCGGTGGATGTCGCGCCCGCTGGTGAGTTCGTACAGGCGCCAGGCGTTGGTGCTTTCGTGTGAACCTGCAAAGGGTGTGCCCATCGTGATGACGCCGCGCACACAGTCAGGCAGTTCTTTTGCCAGTTCACGGGCATAGATGCCTCCCAGGCTCCAGCCAACCAGGCTCACTTTGTTGCCTGTCATCTGACAGGTGTCGATGACTTGCTGCCTGGCCGCCTGTAGCACGCCAGCGCGCGGGCCAAAGTTGAATCCCTGGTTCCAGCCTGATGTGTCGTAGCCCAGGTTGGCAAGAAAGCTGCGCATTGGCATGGTGGAGCCGTCATTGGCCGACAGGCCGGGAAACACAATCACCGAATGGCCGTCGCCGGTGGGGGCTCGCCGCAGAAAGGGCCAGGCCGGGATGACCGAGCCCAGTTCCCAAGGTGCCCGAAATTCCATGGCGATAAGCCAGGGGCTTGGTGCTGGAGGGGGGGGGCCGGTGTCGCGTTGTTGCCTGGTCGCCATTTTGTCGCTGGTTATTGAAGAGAGTATCAAGCTCCGGGCGCTTTTCGAACCTGAGTTAACGAGCGCTTAACCCTGGCAGTTTTTGCCTTAACAGGCCTCGCGTGGGGGCCTGTTTCAGCGCTTGGTTTTTTCGTTTGCGTCACCTTGGCGGCTTTCCCTGCCTCATATGTCCGGGCTTTTCCGGGGTTTGCAAGGGGTTTGTTCGATTTAGCCGTGGCGGCCGTGGTCTGTGCATGGGCCAGCAGTTGGCGACCCTCTTCAAACGCCTGGACCAGTGCGTCGGTCAAATCATGCACTTCCGGAACGGCTTTTTTGTCCGCAATCACGCCGAAGTCGACGAAACCGGCGTAAGTCTGGATCGTGATGTTGAGTGCGATGCCGTGGATCACAATCGACATGGGATGGTAGGTGAGCATTCTTGCGCCCGCCATGTACAGGGGCACCTGCGGGCCCGGCACGTTGCTGATGACCAGATTGGCCAACATGGGTAACCGGTGCGACAGCCCGGCAGCGCTGTAAACCTTGAAGGCGGCTTTGGCGACACCGCCGACGATCCACGGTGCGAGCAATGAAGGGTAATCGGTAGGAAGAACCCCTTTCAGGTCAACCATCGCGTTCTTGACCTTGGCGGTAGAGGTCATGATGGCCTTCAGGCGCTTCATCGGGTTTGCGAACTGGGTACCCAGCTCCACCACAGTCATTGACGCCTGGGTGTTGAGTTCATTGTTGCCTTTCTCCCGCAGACTGATGGGCATGGCGGCCAGCATTGACTTCTTGGGGATGCTGCCGTGGTGGCTCAGGTACGTGCGCAGGGCCGTGGCGCAAATCCACAAAACAATGTCGTTGAACGAGCCACCCACGGCCTTGGCCATGGCATGGCAGTCCGCAAATGAAACACGTGCCGTGCCGAATGTGCGTTCGGTCGTGACCGCCACGTTGAAATCCGTCATGGGGGCCAGATCGAGCGGGAGTTTGGGCCGTGTCTTGATGCCGGATCCCCCGAACGACTGTTTTACCAGCGTGCCGCCCAATGCCTGGACCGCGTGGGGGAGCGCCTTGACCAGTTTGACGTATTGCGACAGTGAGTTCGACAACACCGCGCCAATCATTTCGCCAGTCTTGAGATCGTGTTTTTCACCACCGTCGAGCATCTTGTCAGGGGGGGGCACCTCGCGTGGACTTGCACTGATGTCCATGATCGCGTTGGTCAGCACGGTCCCGCCTTGGCCGTCCAGCGTGGCATGGTGGACCTTGGAATAGACGCCGGCGCACATGCTGCCGTCCGGGCGTTTGATGCGTTCAAACACGTGGAACTCCCACAGGGGATGGCGACGATCCATCAGCTGACTGTGCAGTTCAGCGCATACCTCTTCGGCCTGGCGAACCGTCAGGGTTTTCCCCTTGACCTGTCGAATATGAAAGTCAAGATCAACATCCTTGACCTGGATCCACGCCGGGTGTCCGAGGTCAAGCGGCATGAACCCAAGCCTGCGGCTGAAGATGGGCGCCAGGTGCATGCGCCCTGCGATATGCGCCCGGATCGCCTTGTGCAGGCTGCCCTGGAAGTCTGGCGGCAGTTCGTACAGGGAAAACGAACCAATATGCATTGGCGTCTCGGGCGTCTCGAGATAGAGGAAAGAGGCGTCAAGGCCGCTGAGTGTGTCCATGGTTGATCTCCTGTCGCAAGGTTAACCCCTGGCCGGGAAATGTGCCACGGGGGGTGTCCCGCACGTGTATCATGCCCCGACTGACCCACCGGCAGCAAAGGAATCGACGCCATGGAAACGATGCAAAAGAAAACCTCAAATACCTTTCAATCGGGCGCTCCCGCCGCACAAACCGTAGCGGATGCTGGCCAATATCTCACTTTGCGGCTCGGGGGCGAAGAATACGCCATCGATATTTTGCGCGTGCAGGAAATCCGTTCTTATGAAGAGCCTACCCGCATGGTCAATGCACCGGTATTCATCAAAGGCGTGATCAATTTGCGCGGGGTCATCGTACCTATCGTGGATCTGCGCCTCAAGCTCAAGATCGACAACGTTGAGTACAACGAGTTCACGGTTGTCATTATTCTGAACGTGCGTGGAACGGTCATTGGCGCGGTGGTGGACGCCGTGTCGGACGTCGTCACTCTGACTTCGCAGTCCATCAAGCCGGCTCCCCAGTTCGAAACGGCCATTGACTCCCGCTTCATTACCGGCCTGGCGAACGTGGGCGAGCGCATGCTGATCGTGATGAACATGGAAGCCTTGATGAGCAACGCTGAAATGGGAATGGTGTCAGCCGCATTGCAGTCTTGACCGGGGCGTTTCCCTGATCAAGGGTGTTCAAGTTTTGGTGTGGTTCCTGAAGGGAGTGCGCTGAACCAGTTCGTCAAGGTACTGGTCAATGCCCTGATCTTCTCGGTCCAAAAATCGTTCTACGGCGTCGGCAAAAGCCGGATGGGCCAACCAGTGGGTGCTGGTGGTTTTGACCGGCAGCAGGGCACGCGCCATTTTGTGTTCTCCCTGGGCGCCACCCTCAAATCGTTGGTAGCCGTGCTCAATGCACCATTGCAGTGGCTGGTAATAGCAGGCCTCGAAGTGCAGGCAGTCCACCCGCTCCAGCGCACCCCAGTAACGTCCATACGCGACAGTTTCAGTTTCTGAGGAGTCATTTTGGCCCCTGACCCCCGTGGAATATGCGTTGACAGCTATTAAACTTGTAGCAATTGGTTGTCCGTGCCGCTCCGCCACAAACAGCAGCCAGTTCTCGGGCATGGTGCTGGCCATGCGCCGGAAAAAGTCGCGGCTCAAATAGGGTGCGTTGCCGTGCTCCAGGTAGGTGCGCTCGTAGCAGCGGTAGAAAAAATCCCAGTCCTGTGCCGTAATTGAGTCGCCCAGCGAAGATCGGAAGAGCACACGTCTGAACTCCAGT
>OFPG01000055.1_pt1 | contig 14242 bp, 12 predicted proteins | sample 1542501 | NCBI WGS metagenome assembly OFPG01 (sample SAMN05503963, study PRJEB24370) | sediment metagenome | isolation source: lake sediment | place: USA: Lake Hill lake, St. Paul Island, Alaska | collected 2013
TGGAGTTCAGACGTGTGCTCTTCCGATCTGCCCGGCGGCGAAACCTCTCTTACTTCGCCAAGGCTTTGAGCGCCAGCTTGATGCCATCGCTCACGCCCACGTCGGCGGGCAGGGCTTTGAGCGACACCGCCGCCTCCTTGTCGCTGTAACCCAGCGCGAGCAGGGCCTGCAGGATGTCGGCCTGTGCTTCGTTGGCCACATTGGCGTGCACACCGATGTCCGGCCCCAGCTTGCCTTTGAGTTCCAGCAACAAACGTTCCGCCGTTTTTTTGCCAATGCCGGGCACCTTGATCAAACGCCCGGCTTCCTGCAGCGTCACGGCCTGGGCCAGTTCAGCCACGCTCATGCCCGACAGCACCGACAAGGCCGTGCGGGGCCCGACGCCTGAAATCTTGATGAGCTGGCGAAAGGCTTCGCGCTCCTGCGCGTTTTCAAACCCATACAGAATTTGCGCATCTTCGCGCACCACAAAATGCGTCAGAAGACTCACCCGGCTGCCCAGCTCGGGCAGGTTGTAAAACGTGCTCATCGGCACATGCACCTCGTAGCCGACACCATTGCAGTCCACCAGCACCTGGGGTGGATTTTTGTCACTTAGCGTGCCCGTCAGTTTGCCGATCATTTTTTGCCTATCATGGGTAACCCTTTTCAGGAATTATCAACTTGATTCTCAGACACCTGTTTTCCCCACCCAACAACACCCGCCTGACTCACCTGTGCGGCCCGATGGACGAGCATCTGCGCACCATTGAGGTAGCCTTGCAGGTCAAGATTGCCCACCGGCATGAACAGTTCAAGGTCGATGGCACCAAGGCCAACGCCAAGCGTGGCATGGAGATGCTGCAGGCCCTGTATGAAATGGCCGCGCGTCCGATCGATGCCGCGACCGTGCAACTGATGCTGGCCGGCGATGGCGACATGGACGACACCGACAGCCACGCCCTCAAGACCAAGCGCAGCGACCTGAAGGCCCGCACCATTAACCAGGCCACTTACCTGGACAACATCGCCAGCCACGACATCACCTTTGGCATTGGCCCGGCCGGTACCGGAAAAACCTACCTGGCCGTGGCGATGGCGGTGGACGCCCTGCATCGAAGCGCCGTACAACGCATTGTGCTGACCCGCCCTGCCGTTGAAGCCGGCGAGCGCCTGGGTTTCTTGCCCGGTGACCTGAACCAGAAAATCGATCCCTATCTGCGCCCGCTGTACGACGCGCTGTATGACCTGATGGGTTTCGAGCAGGTGCAAAAAGCACTGGAACGGCAAACCATTGAAATCGCGCCGCTGGCCTTCATGCGCGGACGCACACTGAACACCGCTTTTGTCATTCTGGACGAGGCGCAAAACACCACACCCGAGCAGATGAAGATGTTCCTGACCCGGATCGGCTTCGGCTCCAAAGCCGTGGTGACGGGCGACGTGAGCCAGATCGACCTGCCCAAGACCCAGCTCAGCGGCCTGATTGACGCCGAGCGCGTGCTCAAGCGTGTCGACGGTATTGCCATTTGCCGCTTTACCAGTGCCGACGTGGTACGCCACCCGCTGGTGGCACGCATTGTGGACGCTTACGACGCACCGGGCCGCGCCAGCCAAAATCGCCGGGACGACTTCGATGCAGAGATAGCCGGCGTTGTAGCGCGCCCTCGCGCCCGAAAGAAATTGGTTTGACCCATGCTTTCGCTATAAAAAACATAGCTGCTTACGCATATTTCACGGGGGCTGGAGGCCTTTTTACCCAATGCTAATGTTGAATCAACTCACTTTGTCGCTGCAGTTCGGCAAGTTCCCGGATGCAGCTGTTCACCGCGCCGCCCTGCCCCGCCACAAGGTCGCGCGCTGGATTCGCCATGCGCTGCAGAGCGACGCCGAGATCACGGTGCGCATCGTCGACGCTGAGGAGGGCCAGGCGCTGAACCGCGACTACCGGCACAAGGACTACGCGACCAATGTGCTGACCTTTGACTACACGCAGGAACCGGTGGTCACGGCCGACCTGGTGTTGTGCGCCCCGGTGGTCGAGCGCGAGGCGCGCGAGCAGGGCAAGACACTGGAGGCGCATTACGCCCATCTGCTGGTGCACGCCACGCTACACGCCCAAGGCTGGGATCACGAAACCAGTGAAGAAGACGCCCAGGTGATGGAACTGCGGGAGGTGGAGATCTTGGCCCGGCTGGGCTTTGCCAACCCCTACTGAAAATCAGCGCCCCATGTTAGATGGCGCAACTGCATACTGCTGGTGTGTGCACTGCACATCTGTTTCCGACCAAGCAGCCTAACGAAACAAAGGTTCCAGCATGAAAAACGTACCACCCGCCAAGTTGGCTCCACTGGCGCTGTGCTGTCTTGCACTGCTGGTGGCGCTCCCCCTTCACGCCAATGAGCGAGCGGACGCGCTAATGAAGAGTTTTGACACGAATGGCGACGGAAAAATATCCGCCAGCGAATGGCTTGGCAACAGGATGCGATTCAAGAAAATAGACGCAAACGGTGATGGTTTCGTCACCCCTGAGGAACTGGAAGCAGCTTTCAACAAGCTTGACGAGGGCGCCGGCCCGAACGCGGGGTCCAGCGAGGCGGGCGCGAAGGCCAATGCCGCAGAGCCCCATAAAGTGGAACTGGGTCAGGTCAAAAACGTCGACCGCATGGCCTTTATCACCGGGAGGACCCCGAAAGACCGGTTGCGAGCGGTCGGCATGCAGGAGAGCGGCCTGACTGCAGTCTTCCCGCAGGACGGTGGCTGCAACCCCATCGACCACATTTTCGGAGAGAAATGGCAGGGCCCGGACAAAGACAAACTGCACTCGGGCGCGGACATTCCCGCGTCTTACGGCGAGCCCGTCCTTGCCATGGCCGACGGCATGGTTGTCGCCAAGTCCGACGGCAGCGGTGACGGTCCGCGCAAGGACCGCGGTGTGCTGATCGTCCTGCAACATTCCCCGCAGGACAGCGGCTTGTTGGTGTGGTCGTACACCCTGTATTCCCATTTCAGCAAGATGCCCGAACTGGAAATCGGGCAACGCGTCGGTATGGGCCAGGTTTTGGGGCCCAACGGGAGGAGCGGTGTTCCCGGCGTGAGGCGGGAGGCCCATCTGCACCTGACCGCGTTCATCAGCGAGTCGCCCCGCTACGCGGTGGTAAACGATACGGTGGTTCCGGAGGGGGGCCGCTTCATCGATCCGGTCGCCCTGTTTCGCGGCCGCCAGCCAATGGACACCGCGCTGATGCGGGAGTTGCCGGCAGAACAAAGGGTGATCCCCGCTGCATACAAGCGCAAGAGTGGCGAAACCGTCCCGGCTGACGCCAAACTGATCTGGCCGTTCCTCTGCAAGGGCTAGGAGTCTGGGCGGCAGAAACCAGGGTTGTCACTAACAACGCCAATTGAGGTTGATCGTTAATTAAGGATGAGCACCAGCTACATACCCTACCAGCCCGATCAGCAATACCTGCTGCCCTGTGCGCTGCAGGAATGGTTGCCCCAAGGTCACCTGGCGTACTTCATCAGCGACACGGTGGACAGCCTGAACCTGAGCGCCTTTCATGCGCGCTACGCAGAAGGGGGATCACGCAACCAGCCGTTTCATCCGGCCATGATGGTCAAGGTATTGGTCTATGCCTATGCCACTGGCGTCTTCAGTTCACGCAAGATCGCCAGGAAGCTGCATGAGGATGTCGCGTTTCGGGTGCTGGGCGCAGCCAACTTCCCCGCCCACCGCACGATCCGGGAGTTCCGGGCGTTGCACCTCAACGAGTTCACCGAACTGTTTGTCCAGGTCGTGCGCCTGGCGCGCGAGATGGGCTTGGTCAAACTGGGCACCATCGCGGTGGACGGCACCAAGATCAAGGCCAACGCCAGCCGCCACAAGGCCATGAGTTATGGGCGCATGCAAACGGCTGAAGCAGAACTCAAAGCCCAGATCAGCGCGCTGGTGAAGAAGGCGGCCAACACCGACGAGGCCGAGAAGAACGAACCCGACCTGGACATCCCTGCCGAGATCGAACGCAGGCAAGCGCGCCTGGCTGCAATTGAAGCGGCCAAGGCCCGACTGGAAGAGCGCCAACGCCAAAGTGACGCCCTGCGCGGGCGCACCCCTGACGACGAGCGCAAGCCCCGGGACAAAGATGGCAAGCCCAAAGGGGGCAAGCCCTACCAGCGTGACTTCGGTGTTCCCGCGCCCAAGGCGCAGGATAGCTTTACCGACCCCGAGGCGCGCATCATGAAGCGTGCCGGTGGCGGGTTTGACTACTCGTTCAACGCGCAGACCGCAGTGGACGAGACGGCGCACATCATCGTGGCCGCCGAGGTGGTCAACACCAGCTCGGACGTACAGCAACTGCCCATGGTGCTGAGCGCCGTCAAAAAGCACACGGGTGCCACTGCAGCGCAGGTGCTGGCCGATGCCGGCTACCGCAGTGAGGCGGTGATGGCCGAATTGGCCCTCACCCAACCCGGTACCGAACTGGTGATTGCCTTGGGGCGCGAGGGCAAGGTACTGACCAAGCCCAGGGATGCGCAGCGCTACCCGCACATGGTGGCGATGGCCGCCAAGTTCGAAACAGAACAGGGAAAGATTGACTACCGCAAACGCAAGTGGATCGCCGAGCCACCCAACGGCTGGATCAAGAACGTCCTGGGGTTCAGGCAATTCAGTATGCGGGGGCTACAAAAGGCACAGGCCGAGTTCAAGCTCGTGTGCATGGCGCTCAATCTGCGCAGAATGGGCGCCATGCAGACCAGTTGAGGGGAAAAGTGCGAAGAAAACGCAAATCTGCCGCGCCGAGCGGGGTGCAACAGCCATCGCATCACCCCCGACACAGGTGTTGATGGAGGCGCTCACCATAGCCCAGACAACTATGTGCCGCCAATCGTCAACGTCGCCATTGTCGAAAAACTTCTGCCGCCCAGCCTCCTAGGCGCCAACGAGAAACTCAAGGCCAGCTTCATCACCTCGATCAAGGTGTTCTCCACCCTGATTGAAATGCGCGGCGGCAATTTGGCCGGGCACTCCCGTCGCGTAGCAGACCTCTCGCGGCGAATCGCATTAAAACTTCAGATCGACGGCAGACAAGTGCAGGAAATTTTTGTCGCAGGCCTGCTTCACGAAATTGGAAAGGTGGGCTTCGCCGACGAACTGCTCAGCACGCCTGTGACGATGATGACCACACGCCAGCTCGAAGCCTACCGCAAGCACACGGGGCAGGCAGAGCAATTGCTCATGCCACTGCAAGACTTGAAGAGCGCTGCCGAGATTATTGGCGCCCAGCTTGAACGATTCGATGGAGCGGGTTTTCCGCAACGATTGCTGGAACACAGCATCCCGGTTGGCGCACGAATTCTGGCGCTGGCCAGCGATTTCGACAGCCTGCAAATCGGCACCCTGGCGCAGCGCCGTCTTAGCCCGGAAGAAGCCAAAACGGTCATCCTCCAAAGCAGCGGCAAACGCTATGACCCCGAGGTGGTGGCCGCATTCGTGGAAGTGCTCGGCGGCGTTCCACGCGAGGAAGCCGAACGGGAGCGCTCGGGAGAAACGCCGGTGGCCGCACGCGACTTGCAGGTAGGCATGGTGCTCGCACGCGACCTCATCACGCCCAGTGGCTTGTTAATGCTGTCCGCTGACCACGTGTTTGATGAGCGCCTGATTCGCAAGATCATAGACTTTGAAAAATCAGGCGGCATGCAACTGACCGCCTACATCCGCCTGGACCGAAGAATCTGAATATGCCTCTTCAGGAACGTCGACGCGGCTTGCTGCTCTTCTTGCGTTCGCTGACTTTCTTTACCGAGTCCTTGAGCGACTTGATCGACGGCATGGCAGTGTGGACCGTTGTCTCGCGTTGGGTGCGGGCTTCCTTCCCGCGCTTGGGCGACTGACCCTGCTCTGCCCGCTCATCCTTTGCCAGACCCTTGTCTCGTGTATTCCTGACTACCTGGCCGTCCCCGTCCTGCACCAACCGAAAATCGATTCTGCGGCCATCCAGGTCAACCCGGCTAACCTGCACCTGCACCCGGGAACCTATGGCATACCGCATACCCGTACGCTCGCCACGGAGTTCCTGGCGCGCCTCGTCAAAGCGGTAGTACTCGCCCCCCAGCTCGGTGATGTGCACCAGTCCTTCGACATACATGGCGTCCAGCGTGACAAAAATCCCGAAACTCGTCACGGAACTGACTACACCACCGTACTCCTCACCAAGGTGCTCCCGCATGTACTTGCACTTGAGCCATGCTTCGACATCGCGACTGGCCTCGTCGGCACGGCGTTCATTGGCGCTGCAATGCATGCCCGCGGCTTGCCAGGCCTGGGTCTCCGGGCTCAATTTCTTGGGCTTTTGCCCCGGCTCGGCAACGCGCGACGCCAGCCCTTTTTCAAGCCGTCGTGACAGCTTGGCATGGGCTTCGCCCGGCGTGGGCAGCACCGGCAACTGGTATCGGGTCTTGGCCAGAATCGCCTTGATGACACGGTGCACCAGCAAATCCGGATAGCGCCGAATCGGACTGGTGAAATGGGTGTAGGCATCAAACGCCAAGCCGAAGTGGCCCTCATTGACCGGCGTGTAGATGGCCTGCTGCATGGAGCGCAACAGCATGGAGTGAATCTGCTGCGCGTCCGGCCGGTCTTTGGTCGCGGCGGCTATGGCCTGAAACTCACCGGGAGACGGATCATCACTGATGGTTAATCCCACCCCTGTGACTTTGAGGTAATTGCGAAGAATTTCCTTTTTCTCGGGCGTAGGGCCTTCGTGCACGCGAAACAAACCGGCGTGCTTGCTTTGGGCAATGAAGTCCGCACTGCAAACGTTGGCCGCCAGCATGGCCTCTTCAATCAGCTTGTGCGCATCATTACGGGTGCGCGGCACGATTTTCTCGATGCGGCCGCTCTCATCACAAACGATTTGAGTCTCAACGGTCTCAAAATCTACAGCCCCGCGGCGTACGCGTGACTTCAGCAACGCCTGGTACACATCGTGCAGATTCATCAAATCCGTCACGCGTTCTTTGCGTTTGAGCGCCTCGGGGCCACGCGTGTTGGCCAGAATCGCCGCCACCTCGGTATAGGTAAAACGGGCGTGACTCCACATCACAGCCGGGTAAAACTGGTAAGCCGATACCTCGCCGTCCTCAGTCACCATCATGTCGCACACCATGCACAGGCGTTCAACTTCCGGATTCAGCGAACACAGCCCATTGGACAGCTTCTCTGGCAGCATTGGAATGACGCGGCGCGGAAAGTACACGCTGGTGGCTCGGTCATAGGCATCCACATCAATAGCAGAACCGGTTTCCACGTAATGACTGACGTCGGCAATGGCCACCAGCAAACGCCAACCCTTCATGGCTGATTTGCCCTTACCAATTTTTACCGGCTCGCAATACACCGCATCATCAAAATCGCGGGCGTCTTCGCCATCGATCGTCACCAATGACACGTCCGTCAAATCGACACGGTGCTTCTTGTCCTGCGGACGAACCTTGTCCGGCAGCGTGCGTGCCAGCGCAATGCAAGCCTCCGAGAACTCATGCGGCACACTGTATTTCCGTACGGCAATTTCAATCTCCATGCCGGGATCGTCAACCTCGCCCAACACCTCCGTGACGCGCCCCACCGGCTGGCCGTACAAGGCCGGCGCCTCCGTCAGTTCAACGACAACAATCTGGCCTGTCTTGGCCGAGCCCGTCGCGGCCTTGGGGATCAGTACGTCCTGGCCATAGCGTTTATCTTCAGGAACGACGATCCAGATACCGCTTTCCTGCAACAGGCGGCCAATGATGGGTTGTTTTGCCCGCTCAACGATTTCAACGACGCGGCCCTCTGGTCGGCCCTTGCGATCACTGCGCACAATACGAACCTTGACGCGGTCCTTGTGCAGCACAGCGCGCATCTCATTAGGTGGCAAATAGATGTCGGATTCACCGTCATCACGGGCCACGAACCCGTGGCCATCGCGATGGCCTTGAACAATTCCTTCAACTTCGTCCAGCAAGCCGCTGGTTTGGCTAATATTTTTGATACAATAACTCTCTTTCCTGAAATGCCCGGATGGCGGAATTGGTAGACGCGCACGGTTCAGGTCCGTGTGCCGAAAGGTGTGGAGGTTCGAGTCCTCTTCCGGGCACCAATATAAATGAATTCCGGGAGTCTTTTAAACAAGGATTCCCGGTCTTTTTTTTGCAAACAAGCTGCTGTTAGTCCTTGGACTTCCAGCAGCTTTTTTGTTGTCCTGAAATATCTCAAGCGTTTGATTTTAAAACGGCTGGGCCACGAGATCGTGTCCTTGTGCACCCACAATGCGGGCTTTGGTGAACTCACCGACCTTTAGCGTCTTGCTAATTTTTTCAGGCGGCAATAGTCTCACCACACCATCAATCTCAGGCGCGTCGGCATAGGAACGTCCCAGCCCACCCTTCTTGCCCATTGCGGGCGCTGAATCCACCAGAACCCGCATGGTGGCGCCGATGCGCTGATGCAACTTGGCCGCCGAGACAGCCTCGGCAACTGCCATGAAACGCGCACGCCGTTCTTCCCTCAGTTCCATCGGCAACATGCCGGGAATGTCATTGGCAGCGGCGCCCTGCACCGGGCTGTAGGCAAAGCAGCCAGCGCGGTCAATTCTGGCTTCACGCATGAAATCCAGCAGATGAGAAAACTCCTCTTCAGTCTCGCCCGGAAAACCTGCAATAAAAGTACTGCGAACAACAATGTCGGGGCACGCCTCGCGCCAGCGTTCAATGCGCTCCAGATTTTTCTCGCCACTGGCCGGGCGCTTCATGCGCTTGAGCACATCCGGGTGGCTGTGCTGGAAAGGCACGTCCAGATAGGGAAGCACCTTACCAGTGGCCATCAGGGGAATAACCTCATCCACGCTGGGATACGGATAGACATAGTGCAAGCGAACCCAAGCGCCATAGGGTTCCGCCATGTCGCCCAGAGCCTGCACCAGTTCCAGCATGCGCGTCTTGATCGGCTTGCCGTCCCAGAACCCGGTACGGTACTTGACGTCAACACCATAGGCAGAGGTATCCTGGCTGATCACCAGCAACTCCTTCACGCCGCCTTCAAACAGGGCTCGCGCTTCGTTCAGCACGTCCCCGATGGGGCGCGATACAAGATCGCCCCGCATGGATGGGATGATGCAAAAGGTGCAGCGGTGGTTGCAGCCTTCACTGATCTTGATGTAGGCGTAATGTCGGGGTGTGAGCTTCACGCCAGCCACACCGAATGCATTGGGCACCAGGTCGATAAAGGGATCGTGTGGCTTGGGTAAATTGGCGTGCACGGCGTCCATCACCTCCTGCGTCGCCTGCGGGCCGGTAACGGCCAGCACGCTGGGGTGCATTTGCCTGACCAGGTTGCCACCACCCTCGCCCGCCTTGGCGCCGAGGCAACCTGTGACAATCACCTTGCCGTTTTCGGCCAGCGCCTCACCAATGGTGTCCAGGCTCTCTCTGACCGCATCATCTATGAAGCCGCAGGTGTTGACGATGACGAGATCGGCACCCTGAAATGTCTTGGAGGTTTGATAACCCTCGGCACTCAGTTGCGTGAGGATCAGTTCGGAATCGGTCAGCGCCTTGGCACAGCCCAGGCTGACGAAACCGACTTTGGGTGCAGTGTTGCTTTTTGTAATAACTTCGCTCATATGTCCATTGTCCCAGCATTCGCCCTGGTTAGCGTTTGATCCCGAAAGCCCCGAGCAACTGGTCGGTCTGTTTTTGCATCTGATCCTGCATTTGTGCCAGCATGTTCTTGGACTGCTCCAGATTACCGCCCATCATTCCCTGCAATACAGGGGACTGCATGGCTACGAACTGCGCCCACATTTCAGGCGTCAATCCCTTGGACTGCTCCGCGAATTTGGCCTGAACCTCTATCAAGGACTGGATATTTTTCTCCAAATACCCACCCATGAGGCCCTGCATGGCATGCCCATAAAACCGGATCACACTGGCAAGAACCGGCGCAGTGAACATGGGGGAGCCATTGGATTCTTCTTCAAGAATGATTTGAAGCAGGATGCTGCGGGTCAGGTCTTCCCCGGTTTTGACATCGCGCACCACAAAGGGCTCGCTGTCCATCACCAACTGCTTGACTTCTGCCAACGTGATGTAACTCGACGTATCAGTGTCGTAAAGGCGCCGATTGGGGTATTTTTTTATAACGCGCTGGGTGACTTTCGCCTCAGCGGCTTTTTTGTTTTGCATGTGGGTCCCTCTGACTCAGACCAAGGCTGAATAAACTGTATTGCACCGCAACACATTTTAGGGAGTGTCCCACCGCAAGGCCCCAAGGTTTACCCTGAGGATGCGTGAAAAACCAAAATAGAAATTTGGTAGGCGCAATTGGACTCGAACCAACGACCCCCACCATGTCAAGGTGGTGCTCTAACCAGCTGAGCTATGCGCCTGCAAACTATCCGAAGCCGCAAAGTATATCAGCAATCTTGGCGCATTCGTTTCACGGTCAAAAAAAATGGAATCGAAATGGATACGCCATAATTGACGTTTACGTCAACGTCAATTGCTTTTTTTGGAGTATTTTTCACATGGACATCGCAGGCAAAGTATTCATCGTCACGGGCGGCGCGTCGGGTTTAGGCGAAGGCACGGCCCGCATGCTGGCGGCCAAAGGCGGCAAGGTGGTCATCGCCGACATGCAAGCGGAAAAAGGTGAGGCCATCGCCAGGGAAATTGGTGGTGCATTCGTCAAGTGCGACGTCAGCCAGGAAGCCGATGGCCAGGCGGTTGTCGCCAAGGCCGTGTCCATGGGAAAACTCATGGGCCTGGTGAACTGCGCGGGCATCGCGCCGGCAGAAAAAACGGTGGGCAAGAATGGTTCGCACAACCTGGGCGTGTTCACCAAATGCATCACCGTCAACCTGGTAGGCAGCTTCAACATGATTCGGCTGGCGGCTGACGCCATGTGCAAGAACGAGCCCGAAGCTACCGGTGAGCGCGGCGTGTTGATCTCCACGGCGTCAGTGGCCGCCTATGACGGCCAGATCGGCCAGGCGGCCTACAGCGCATCCAAAGGCGGCATCGTCGGCATGACACTGCCCATCGCGCGCGATCTGGCACGCAACGGCATTCGCAACATGACCATCGCCCCCGGCATTTTTGGCACGCCCATGATGTTCGGCATGCCCAAAGAAGTGCAGGATTCACTGGCCGCCAGCGTTCCCTTCCCCTCACGCCTGGGAACGCCGCAGGACTACGCCAAACTGGCGCAGCACATTTTTGAGAACGACATGCTCAATGGCGAGGTGATCCGACTGGATGGCGCTATTCGCCTGGCCCCGCGTTGAGTCCGCAATGCCGTCGCACCGGCTGACGGCATCTCCCTTGTTCCAGGCCTGCATAGCCTTGACTGATGCGTTGATCTGTAATTTGTAAATAAGTCAATCACTTCCTATACTGCCGAGCACAACAACAGATTGCGCCCGCGAAAGCGGGCCACACTTTTGTGGAGGCTCCCATGTATATCCCAAAGGAATGCCTGTCGGCGTTGGTCGCCACTGCCGCACTGGGTTTTCTCTCGGTTTCTCCCGTGGCGTCGCATGCTGCCGTGGACGGTTCCGGGCGCTTGGGCAAGGTGGCGTTCAAGGTCGAATGCAACGCGGCAGCGCAACGTGAGTTCAATCTCGCGATGGCGTACTACCACTCGTTCGCCTGGACCTACCTGGATGAACCTCTGAAACGTGTGGTCGTGGCCGACCCATCCTGCGGCATGGCGCACTGGGCTCGCGTGCTCGGCAGTCTTGACAACCCTTTTGCCTGGCCCGGCAATGTCTCGGCCAAGACGCTCGCCGACGGTGCGACGGGGCTGGAAGCAGCACGCGCCGCCGGTTTGAAATCGCAGCGAGAGCGTGACTATGTCGAGGCGCTAGAGTTGTTCTTCAAAAACCATGAAACACTCAACCACCGCACGCGGGCCAAGGCCTTCGAGCTAGCGATGGAGCAGATCGCGCAGCGCTACCCCGACGACCCGGAGGCGTCGACCCTTTACGCATTGGTGCTGTCGGCCAATTTCGACCCAGCGGACAAGCAATACACCAACCAGCTCAAGGCAGCCACCCTTCTGGAGCCGATCTTCAAGGCGCAGCCCGAGCACCCCGGCGCAGCGCATTACCTGATCCACAGCTACGACTACCCGCCGCTGGCGCAAAAGGGGTTGGACGCGGCCCGGCGCTACAGCCGGATCGCACCGGGTGCGGCGCATGCGCTGCACATGCCGTCGCACATTTTTACCCGCGTCGGGGCCTGGAAGGAATCGGTTGAGGCGAATGCCGCATCGGCGCGGTCGGACTCGGCGCAAGGCTTCAACTCCCTGCATGCGTACGACTACATGGTCTACGCGCACCTGCAACTGGGTCAGGAAGCCGCGGCACGCAAGATCATGCAAGAAGCCTTCGCCATTGCCAGGAAGGCCGATCATTTCGCCTCGGCCTATGCTTACGCCGCCATTCCCGCGCGGCTGGCGCTGGAACGCGGCGCCTGGGCCGAGGCCGCGACACTGGAACTGACGCCGGCAGCCGGCGCCTATCCGTGGAACAAATATCCGCAGGCCGAGGCCCTGAATGCCTTCGCGCGCGGTGTTGGTGCGGCAGCCAATAAGGACAGCGCCAAGGCACTGACCGAAGCCGCACGGCTGCAGCAATTGAGCGCTGCAGCGACCGAATTGAAACTGGACTATTGGGCCCAGCAGATTGACATCCAGTCGGCGGTCGTGCGCGGATTGGCGACACTGGCCTCGGGAGAGACGCCCAACGGCCTTGATATGCTGCGTCAGGCGGCGGCGCGCGAAGACGCGACCGAAAAGCATGTGGTCACGCCGGGCCCGATCCTGCCGGCGCGCGAGTTGCTGGCGAATGCCCTGCTCGAAAACGGCAAGTCCGCGGATGCGCTGCGCGAGTTCGAGGCGGTGCTGGCCAAGGAGCCGAACCGCTTTCGGGCCATCGCAGGCGCCGCACTCGCAGCCGAGCGTAGCGGCGACACCCGCAAGGCGCGCCAGTTCCACGAGAAAGTGATCGAAATAGCAGCCAATGCCGATGGCATGCGGCCCGAGGTGGCGCATGCGAACCGCTATCTCGCACGCTTCTGAGACGACTCATAGCGCCCAATCCGCAAGGCATTTATGAGCGAACTCGCCCGATATTTGGCCACGCTCCTGATGGCTTGGGTTGCGCTGGCAACGTACGCCGTTGAGAGTGACCCGCTGCCGGTGCCTACGGGAGCCTCACAGGAGGTGGCTGTCAAGGCATACAACGAGGGCGTCAAGCTGCTGCTGGATCGCGACTTTGCCGGGGCGCAACGTCGGTTCGAGCAGGCCCTGCAACTCGATGACGCACTGGCCGAAGCACACAACAACCTCGCCTACAGCCTGCGCATGCAGGGCAGCCACAACTTTGAACGCTCGCTGCGCCACTACAACCGCGCCATCGAGTTGAAACCTTCCCTGGCGCAAGCCTATATGTACCGTGGCGTGTTGTTCACGCAAATCGGCGATCTGGCGCGCGCGCGGGCCGATCATGCGCGGCTGCTCAAGCTGGACACGGAACTGGCCGCGCGACTGGAGAAGGCCATCACCATGATGTCCGCAGGTGACGACCGGGCCGGCATTTCGGCGCAGTACGAGTAAACGCGGAGGCGCCTCGAACAACTGCACGGCGCGACGCCGCGACACGCTCGCGGGCTTACCATGGCACCCGAACTCACACGGACATGCCATGAAGCAGCGTTTTCCCGTTTCCCTGATATCGGCCGCCCTGACCGCCCTGTTGACAGCCTGCGCGACCGCGCCATCCAGTTTCACTGACACCGCGTCGGCGCAGCCCGAGGGCGCGTCGGGCTACACCGGGAAGCCGGGCTGGGCGACGCAGAAATTCGCCGTGGCGGCCGCGAACCCGCTGGCCACCGACGCAGGCTACCAGGTGCTCAAGGCCGGCGGCAGTGCAGTCGACGCCGCCATCGCCGTGCAAATGGTTCTCACCCTGGTCGAACCCCAGTCCAGCGGCATTGGAGGTGGCGCTTTTTTACTGCACTACAACGGCAAAGAAACCGAAGCATTTGATGGCCGGGAAACCGCACCCGCCGGTGTGAATGAGCGGCTGTTCGTGGGTGCAGACGACAAACCCATGCCCTTCCATGACGTCGCTGTAGGCGGCCGCGCCGTCGGCACTCCCGGCACCGTGCGCATGCTCGAGCTGGCGCATCAACACTACGGCAAGCTTGCCTGGCGCCAGATCG
>OFPG01000056.1_pt1 | contig 14226 bp, 11 predicted proteins | sample 1542501 | NCBI WGS metagenome assembly OFPG01 (sample SAMN05503963, study PRJEB24370) | sediment metagenome | isolation source: lake sediment | place: USA: Lake Hill lake, St. Paul Island, Alaska | collected 2013
CCGATCTCTTCGGGCAGAGATATTTCGAAGTTCTCGATCACCGTCAGGTCTTCATAAACCGACGGTGTCTGGAACTTGCGCCCAACACCGACACGAACGATCTGGTGTTCCGACAGCTTGGTCAGATCGATGCCATTGAAGAACACCCGGCCGGAGGAAGGCCGCGTCTTTCCACAGATCATGTCGAGCAATGTGGTCTTGCCTGCACCGTTTGGCCCAATGATCACGCGCAACTCGTTGCGGTCAACCGACAGGCTCAGAGCATCAACGGCGCGAAAACCATCGAATGAAACGGTCAGATCCTCTATGCGGAGTATGGGCTGGGCATCGGACTGGGAATGCGACATTGCACCCCGTTGCGGTGTCACGTTGGGGTCGTTGACTACGGCAATCATGGGATTCCCCGCGTGAGGGGACGCTGGCGGATCATTCGATCGAGCAGTCCAGCCAGGCCGTTGGGCATGACCAGCACGACCAGAATGAACAGTCCGCCAAGGAAGTACAGCCAGCCTTCGGGAAAAGTCTCGGACAAATAGGACTTCAGGAAACCAATCAGCAGGGCGCCGACCACCGCCCCGGGGATGGACATACGTCCGCCAACAGCCGCGTAGATCACCATCTCGACAGAGGCTGCGACGCCGACCACGCTGGGGGCAATCAAGCCGACCTGCACGCTGTAAAAGGCGCCACCCAGGGATGAAAGGATAGCCGCGAGCATGAAAACGAAGGCCTTCATGTGCGCTGTGTTGTAGCCGCTGAAGCGGACCCGGTCTTCCCGGTCGCGGATGGCGATCAGTATCTTGCCGAAGCGACTGCGCACTACCGCCAGCGCCAACAACATCGCCAGCGAGACTGCCACAGATTGCACATAGTAAAGAACCAGCTTCGCGTGATCGCCGATGATATCCAGGCCCAGCAGCGTGCGGAAGTCGGTGATGCCGTTGGCCCCACCGGTGTCGCCTTGCTGGCCAACGATCAGCACGGTCATGGCCAGCGCCAGCGCCAGGGTAACGATGGAAAAGTAAACGCCACCCACGCGTTTTTTGAAGATGAGGTAAGAGAACAAATAGGCCAGAACCGCAGGCACGACCAGAATCAACAATATCGTGAGCATCAAACTGTGGAATGGCTCCCACCACAACGGTAGCTTTTCAACACTGCTCCAAACCATGAAGTCGGGCAGTTCGGGCGCAGAGGCCTCAAGCTTCAGGAACATCGCCATCATGTAGCCGCCCATGCCGAAGAAAATGCCTTGCCCCAGGCTGAGAATGCCGCCATAGCCCCAAGTCAGCACGACGCCGATCGCAACGAAAGCAAAGGACATGTACTTACCCATCAGGTTCAGCCGGAACGGGTCCAGCACCAACGGAAATACGGCCAGCAGCAAAAGAATCACAAGCGCCACAGCAATCAACTCAGACTGGCGGATAAGACTATTCATGCCTTAGCCCCTCGATTTATTGGAAAACAGCCCGTTGGGCTTGAAATAGAGCACAACGATGACCAAGAGCAGGACGGTCACTCTCGCCATCGAGCCGCTGATCAGGTATTCCAGCGTGGTCTGCGACTGGGCGATCAGGAAACCCGACAGTGCGGTACCCAGGAGACTCTGCACGCCGCCGAAAACGACCACGATGAACGAGTCGACGATGTAGATTTGTCCGGTACCGGGGTTGGTCGAACCGATCATCGTAAAAACGCATCCGGCAATGCCCGCAAGCCCCGAACCCAACGCAAATGTCATAGCGTCAACGCTCCTGGTGTTGATGCCCACCGCACCACTCATCGCCCGGTTCTGCGTGACAGCGCGTACTCGCAGTCCCCAGCGGGTACGAGTCAGCAGTAGATAGACAGCGACAACCACAATGGCAGTCAGGCCAACAATAAAGAGGCGCGGCAACGAAAGTTGAATGCCGGCTATAGGCTCCCAGGCACCGCTTAACCAGGGGGGCAGTGGCACGCTGACCTCCTGCGCACCGAAGATGGACCTGTAGGTCTGCTGCAGGATCAGGCTCAGGCCCCAGGTTGCCAGCAGCGTGTCAAGTGGTCGGTTGTAAAAAAATCGTATGAATCCGCGTTCAAGTAAATAGCCAAACGCGAAAGTCACAAGGAAAGCGAAAGGTATCGCGACGAAAAGATACACACCCATCCACTCTGGCGCAAATCTGGTAAAGGCAGTCGCCGTCAGATAGGTGACGTAGGCGCCCAAAGCCATCAGCTCGCCATGCGCCATGTTGATTACGCCCATGAGCCCGAAGACGATGGCCAGGCCAATTGCCATCAACAGCAAGATCGTGAACAGGCTGATGCCATTGAAGATCTGCATCACCGCAATGTCCAAGCTCATTTATTTTGCTCCCTCGTCATTTGATCGATGTGTGACTGAGTTTCTGTGGGGGTGAACGAGCCCACGCAGGCATCGTGCGATATCTGCGTGGACCTGGCGTGGCGTATTACAGTTTCGGGAAAGGGTTGGGCTCAATCAGGCCGGACGACTCCCAGACGATGTCGAACTGACCGTCTGCACGCGCTTTTCCAATCCGCACTTTTTTCCAGACATGCTGGTTTTTGGCGTGCACGCGCACCTTGCCTTCCGGTGCATCGAGTTCGATACCGGCACATGCGGCGATCACCTTTTGCGGATCGAAGGACTTGGCTTTTTCGACGGCAAGCTTCCACAAATAGACGCAGTTATAAGCCACTTCCATCGGGTCGCCGATCACGCGATCCTGTCCGTACTTAGTCTTGAACGCCTTGACGAAGCGCTCGTTAGCCGGGTTCTTGAGGCTCTGGAAGTAGCCCATGCAGGCATAGTAGCCAACAGCGTTGTCCTTGCCTATGCCCTCGATCTCATTTTCAGATACCACGGTCGAGAGCAGCATCTGCTTGGTGCCATCCAAGCCAGCCGCACGCAACTGCTTGTAGAAGGCCACGTTGGAGCCACCGACGACAGTGCTGTATATCCAATCCGGCTTGGCGGCTTTGATCTTGTTGATGATCGACGAGAACTCGGTATGACCCAGCGGGGCATACTCTTCTCCGACCACCTTGCCCCCCATGCGAGCAACGGTCGGTTTGGCGATCTTGTTGCAGGTGCGCGGGTAGATGTAATCGGAGCCCACCAGGAAAATTGTCTTGCCCTTTTCGCGGGCCATCCATTCCACCGCGGCGACCACCGACTGCGTGGCTTCTTGCGACGGATAGATCACATGTTTGTCCTGCTCTTGGCCCTCGTAGTAGGTCGGGTAGAACAGCAGACCGTTGGCGCGGCTCAATGCCGGCAACACCGCCTTGCGCGAGGCCGAGGTGTAGCAGCCGACTATGGCGGCCACCTTGTCGCGCTCCAGCAGCTTCTGAGCTTTCTCGGCGAATACCGGGTTTTCGCTGGCGGCGTCTTCCACGACTGCCTGTATCTGGCGTCCCATCACGCCGCCTGCGGCATTGATCTCCTCAATTGCCATCTTCTCGGCATCCACCAAGGACGCTTCGGCGATGGCAATGGTGCCGGACAGGGAGTGCAGCAAACCCAGCTTGACTGTTTCCTGCGCACTAGCCAGGCTGGGGATCAGCGAGACCCCGGAAGCGGCGCCGAGCGCGACCATGGAACCGCTGGTTGTCATGAAACGGCGGCGATTAAATTTGCTCATCATGTTTCTCCTCTTTGTCGATGCGATATTGGTTAATGTTGAATTAGGACCATTCGAAAATCACTGTCAGGGGTACGATGCAACAGCCACCGCCGGTTGTTTTTTTCGGGCGAGGCAACGCCCTGAACGCCACGGCGTTCGTTTGAAAATCACAAGGAACCAGCCAAACAAAAAAAGCCCGAACCGGATAAACCGGTTCGGGCTTTTTTGCCTTGCACTTGCCGGCAGTATTGGCGGTCAAGTGCGAAATGTCTGATGACGATTACTCGTCGGCTGTAAATATAGCAACTTTCAACATCGCTGAAATAAGTGCTTACCCTTGGTCTACTTGTTAACAGCTAAGAGGAAAGTGGCGAACTCTGGATCAGAGTGTTTTCTATATTGAGGCGGCGCAATCATGGTCGACTGACTGTCATCCGCGATCTCGACTGCAAGAAGACCTTTAGACGTCGCCCAGAGCTGCCCACCGGTTGAATCCGCACCCAAAACCCTATTCAGTATTCATTCCCTTTGCGCACAAAGATAGATCCTCGATTCACTAAGAGCCATCCGAAGGGGCCGCTGGAACGCGCAACATGAAGTTCGTGTCCGAACGCACAGCGGATGCGATAACCAGTTTAGACGGGGCTGTATGGAAGCATGCGGGGGCGGATCAAGCCTGCATGAGACATCGCATTGATTTGACAGAATTCGTGAGAGGCTCATTGGCTGATCGCTTCATCGAAATGTGAAAGAGTGAACGGCGCACTGCAAGGCATTTGCCCAGCGCTAGAGCGGCCAATGAGCCATCGTTCCCAGGCAAGCTTCCGACACTTGCCTGGGCAACGGGCCCACCCCCGCCCCGGCTTAACTGGCCAGCAGTTCTTTCAAGTTGTCATCAATGAACTTCGTGTCGACGGGGTTGGCACCACCGCCGGCGAAGTGACCCCATACGCCTGGGATGGGCTTACATACTGCGTTGGGCATGTGTTTGACCTCCCACTCGTTATCGGCAACGGGGAAATACAAGTCCATTTCGCCCGGCATGACTACCGCCTTCGCCTTGATGGCTCCAAGCGCCTTCTTGATGTCGCCGTTGAATACCGGGTTCGCGCTGATGTCGCCGTGCTGCCATGACCACAGCATGGTCAGCAGGTTGTTGGCATCCTTGGGAAGAAAGAAACCCTCCCAGAAGGCAACCAAAAAATCTTCCAGCGACGAATAGCCCATCGTGCGCCAGAGCTCCTGCATGTAGAACGGCTGCGACAATCCCCACCCGGCGTAGACGCGACCAACACCGCGCAGCCCCTTGTTCGGCGGAGTGTCGTACCAACCGTTGTTCCATGCAGCGTCATTCGTCAGTGCAACCTTGACGCCTTCAAGGAATACGAAGTTATGCGGCGCGGTCTTGGCCGATCCGCAAAACGGAGCGATCCGCTCAACCATGTCGGGATACAGACAACCCCATTGGTTCGTCTGTTGAGCGCCCATTGACCAGCCGACGACCAGTTTGATTTTTTTGATCCCGAACTTCTCCGTTACCAGACGGTGTTGCAGCGTCACGTTGTCGTACAACGTAATATCCGGGAATCGTGCCCGGTCGTAAGGCGCTGGCGTGTTGCTTGCAGATGATGACAACCCATTTCCCAGCATGTTGGGCACAATGATGAAGTACTTGTCGGGATCCAGCGCCATCCCCTTGCCGATCAGCCACTCATTGTCGTAATGCTGCCCGGAATACCAAGTGGGGTAGACGATCACATTGCTTTTGTCCGCGTTCAGCTTGCCATAGGTCTTATAGGCAAGCTTGGCGCCGCGCAGGGTCGCACCCTTGAGCAGTGCGACATCGCCGAGTTCAAATATTTCATAGTCCATTTATCTCTCCAATGATGAGTTAGGTTGCTAACAGTTGCCTCAATCCCTATGCCCGACCCTTGGCTGCCAACGTTCTCGCCTTGTCCTCATCGGACAATCCCAATAAGAAGTAGCAAGCGCCGCCTGCAATAAATGCGGCGATGGCCGTTGAAAACTGGGGCGCAAAATTTTCCACTCCAAACGCGACCAGCGACCCGGCAGCCCAGGCGATGAACGCCCGTGGGCGCCAGTCGGACTCAATGGTGGCGTGCGGCCGGACAAAATACAAGTCCGCGATGATCACGGCACCGATTGGTGGCACGAGAATTCCAAGAAGCGACAGCCAGGGAATGAATAAAGCCCACACGTTGGCAGCAGCGATTGCGATGCCGACCACAGCCAACAGCACGGCGAACACACGCATCTTGCTTTTCGCGATCCGCGACCACCCTACCGCCGCGTTGTACAGGCAGTGGGCGCAGACCGAACCCAGGTTGATGAAAAGGAAAGCAAATGCAATCACCGCCAGCCAGCCCTTGTTTTGCGCCAGCATGTAGCCGAACATATTGTCCAAGCCAAAGGGCTGCGGATCAGGTACCGCCAGAGCGGCTGTCATCACGCCGCCAACGAGCATCGCCGCCATGTTCGCGAAGGGAAAAGCGCAGAACGTTGCGATCAGCGAGCTCTTGCCATCTGCAGCCCACCGGTTGAAATCGGCCGTCACGGTGCCGGCGTCGATGAACAAGGTCATCACGATCGTCAGGCCGATTCCAAAAGCCATTGGAACTTCAGGTTTTGTGCCCGCGTAGGCAATGACCTTGTCCCAACCGGCGCCACTGGCGGAGTCAAATGCGACCCACCCGCCCAGCACCACAAACAGGGGCACGGACACCAATCCAATCCAGTGAAGACCGCGAATACCGACGAAGGTAATTCCGAGATACAGGACCCCGGCGATCATCGTCATTGTCAGGTAATCGAGCTTGAACGCCGTGTGAATTAAGTTGCCGGTAATGCCGGTCTGAACCGCATACCAGCCCAGCAACAACGATGACAGCAAGCCGGATGCGAATACGTATCCCTTCTTGCCGAACACCGCGCTGGCGAGCAACGCAAAGTTAAAACCCCGCGTCGTTCCCAGTAAGCCCAGTGAGCCCACGTAGGCAAACATGAGCAGGTTGCCGATCAGCATCGACAGTACCGCAGTCTTGAATCCCATACCCGCCACCAGGATCGAGCCGGTCATGGCACCCGTGATGATCATCGGGAAACCTATCCACACCATCGATACTGAGAAGGTGCTGCGCCGCGCCTGGGCCGGCACCGGCTTGTGCTCGTACTCGTCGCCAAGCACATGTTCTAGGTCTTCTAGTACATGCTCTGTAGAACTATTCGAAGTCATCATGTGTCTCCTTTTATCGATGCGATATTGGTTAATGTTGCACAGGGTCCGCTTAAAAATAGCTGTCAGGCGGAAGACGTAACCGTCATAGCCGGCTGTGTTTCTTTTGGGCGTAGCCTGGCCTGAACTCCAAGGCGTTCGTTTGAAAATTCACAAAGAAACCGGCCAAACAAAAAAGCCCGAACCGGATAAACCGGATCGGGCTTTTTTGCCTTGCACCTGCTGGCAGTATTGGCAGTCAGGTGCTGAATGTCTGAAGACGATGTTCGTCCTCAAATATTCTGGCAGCTTTCAACTTCTCTGAAATAGGTGGTTACCCTTGCCCGCATTTATGGACGGTTTGTTCGCCATTCGCAGGCTTGCGTCGACCCATGACTCAGACCCATGGGGTCTGCGTTTTGTCCCGCGCTGGTCTACTTGGGATGCTCGTAATAGGTCGGAAACATCTCTATCGCTTCCGCAATCGCGACCTCGAATAACGGCGACTGTGGATCGAGGCGGCCCAGCAATGCAGGCCAGAACACCTGGGCCCTCATCATCGAACTTATGGCATGGCCGATCTTGGTCGGATCGCCATGCAGGCGACCGGCGTCGCACGCCGCTTGTGCCCTTGATGTGAAGCCGTATTCGTTGCGCCAGTAGCCTTGAAGGATTGGCTCGACGCGCTCAGGGTGCCGGATATGCTCGGCCAGGACTGCACGCATGAGTCGCAGCGCGTGCGGCGATCGAATCGACGCTCGCATTATCGAAGCCGAAGTCGGCGAACTCGGCGATTGCAGCCTCGCGCATCGCCTCCTGCCTCTCAACGGAGACGGGTCTGCCTGGGCGTCGCGCGGGCGCCGCTTCCTTAATGGACTCTGTGTCTGATGCGCCTGGCGTGAGCGCTGATGGTGTAGGGGGCTGACCGTTAATGCGGCAGGTACGCTAAATCCCCTGGCTGTCAAGCTGGACGATCCCTCGGGGCGTGTGCAGGGTCGCGGTGATGTTGGCCGGGCCGGTCGCCACCGTGATACCTGTGAGCCCGATGGCGTCGTAGGCAGCTTGCAGCTTGACGGCCGTAGGATGCGTGACGGTAATACTTTGCAGCGTAACGCCCGAACGCGGCAAGCTGTTTCTGGGGTGCAGGCGCAGGGGCTCGGCAGCATCTGGTTTGCCCCATTGAATCAAGCTTGGCAGCGCGCCGTTGAACAGGCGCTGCCCATCCTCGCGCACGGTGATTTGCCATTGCAGCAAGCCACGGCGTGAATGGCGGCTGGCTGACACCGCTGGCCCGCGATCGATGCCCTGCGCTTTCAAAGCGCTACGAGCAGCCTGAATGTCGCTGGTATTGACAACAAAATGCACCAGACGCGGTTCAATGGCGACGGCCGCTTGCAGCGCCGCGTCATCCATGTCAAACCAGCGCTTGGACGGCGCATTTGCGGGCCTTTTTGCTTCTGGACTGATGGCGATGATTTCAAAATAGGCAAGCGGGTTGGCCGGTGTAGCGATTTTGAATAACCGGTTGTGGGTGCCATACAGCGCATGTTCACCACCCGGGCCGGGCGTGATGCCCATCTTGGCTTCGCACCACTGCACCCCAATTTCCAGCGTTTGTGCCACGACTACCAAGTGATCAATTTGTGTTTTCATAACAATGACTCCCGCCCTACTCCACCGTAACGCTTTTGGCCAGGTTGCGGGGCTTGTCCACGTCGGTGCCTTTGGCGCAGGCGGTGTGATAGGCCAGCAACTGGAGTGGCACGACGTGCAGTAGGGGCGACAGTTCGCCGTAATGCTCGGGCATGCGGATGACGTGCAGGCCTTCGCCGGACTCGATCCGGGTGTCGGCATCGGCCAGCACATAGAGAACACCGCCGCGGGCACGTACCTCGTGCATATTGCTCTTGAGCTTTTCCAGCAGTGCGTCGTTGGGGGCGACCGTCACCACCGGCATGGCAGCGGTGACCAGCGCCAACGGGCCGTGCTTGAGTTCACCGGCCGGATAGGCCTCGGCATGGATGTAGCTGATTTCCTTGAGTTTGAGTGCACCCTCAAGCGCAATGGGGTAGTGCAGCCCGCGGCCCAAGAAGAGGGCGTTCTCCATCTTCGCAAAGTCTTCAGCCCAGGCGATGACTTGCGGCTCCAGCGCCAGCACAGCCTGCAGGGCGGCCGGTAGATGGCGCATGGCCTTGAGGTGGCGTGCTTCTTCGGATTCGCTCAGGCGGCCCTTGGCTTGAGCCAGGGCCAGCGTCAGCAGGAACAGACCAGCCAGCTGCGCGGTGAATGCCTTGGTGGAGGCCACGCCAATTTCGATACCGGCGCGGGTGATGTAGGCCAGCGCGCATTCGCGCACCATGGCGCTGCTGGCCACGTTGCAAATGGTCAGCGTGTGGGTCATGCCCAGGCTTTGCGCATGTCGCAGTGCCGCCAGCGTGTCGGCTGTCTCGCCCGATTGGGTGATCGTGACCACCAGCGTGCGCGGGTTGGGTACCGAGTCGCGGTAACGGTACTCGCTGGCCACCTCCACTTGTGTGGGGATCTTTGCGATGCTCTCCAGCCAGTATTTGGCGGTACAGCCACTGTAGTAACTGGTGCCACACGCCAGAATCAGGACCGAATCGATGTCCTTGAACACCCGCGCCGCGCTGACACTGCCGTCAAACAGCTCCGGCACGATGCCGTCCACGCCTTCCAGGGTATCGGCAATAGCGCGGGGCTGCTCGAAAATCTCTTTTTGCATGTAGTGGCGATAAGGACCCAACTCGGCCGCACCGCTATGCGCCTGCACCGTCTTGACCGGGCGCTGCGCTGGCGCCACTGGTTTGTGGCCTTTGTCCACCAGCCAGTATTTGCCCAACTGAATGTCCACCACGTCGCCTTCATCCAGGTACACGATCTGGTCGGTGACGCCGGCCAGCGCCATGGCATCGCTGGCCAGAAAATGCTCCTGACCGTCTTTGCCGACGCCCAAAATCAGGGGAGAGCCGGCCCGTGCGCCAATCAGGCGATGCGGCTCGTCTTTGCAGAACACGGCAATGGCGTAGGCGCCATGCAAATGCCCAACCGCCGCCTTGACCGCTTCAAACAGGTCACCGTCGTACAAGCTGTCGATCAGGTGAGCGATGACCTCGGTGTCAGTCTGGCTCAAAAACACATAACCTTTGGCCTGGAGCTGCGCCCGCAGTTCATCATGATTTTCAATGATGCCGTTGTGCACCAGTGCGATGCGGCCCGGTCGGCTGGCGGCGTCAGGCCCTGTGCCATGACTGAAATGGGGATGTGCGTTGTGGACCACCGGTGCGCCGTGCGTGGCCCAGCGCGTGTGGGCAATGCCGGTCGTGCCTTCGAGCTTGCTGGCGCTGACCTGCTCGGCCAGCTCCGCCACGCGGGACGTACTGCGGGCCCGTTGCAAGCCGTTGGCATACACCGCGACGCCACAGGAGTCATAACCGCGGTATTCCAGTCTGGCCAGACCCTGCACCAGGATGGGAACGATGTTGCGAACTGATACCGCACCGACAATGCCGCACATAGACTGCTCCAGAAATTAGTGGTGCAATGGTAAAAGCTTGAACGAGAAATATGCAGCTTAATTCAATAAAAATATGAATTTATATTTCATGATAAATATAAAACAACCAAATATTCCAATATTTATATTTTTATGAAATAAAAAATCACTGCTTCCAATGAATGCACAACTACTGGACCAGCTGCAAAACGGCGTACCGGTCAGCAGTCGGGCACTGGCAGAGAGGGTTCACACCTCGCCACGCACCTGCTCGCGACGCTTCACATGACTGCACATGCCATGCCGTTCGAGGGCTGCAGGGGCGCCGCCGCGCAGCCGGTAAAACTACCTAAGTGCTAACCCCCTAGCATGACGTCGAGCAACTCGTTAGCATCCCTTTTCGTGTTGCGGGCCTGTGCGTCCGTCAATTCAAGCCATGCAGCCGGAGAGCAATTTGTCAGCGGAGTTCATTCTAGAAACGCGTGGGTTAACCAAGGAATTCAAGGGATTCGTGGCCGTCAATCAAGTGGACCTGAAGGTTAAGCGCGGCCATATCCATGCGCTGATTGGCCCCAACGGCGCAGGCAAAACCACCTTCTTCAACCTGCTGACCAAATTTCTGCACCCGACCACGGGCACCATCGTGTTCAACGGCGCCGACATCACGACCGAAAAACCCGCGCAAACGGCGCGCCGCGGCATTGTCCGCTCTTTCCAGATCTCGGCGGTGTTCCCTCACATGACGGTGCTGGAGAACGTGCGCGCCGCGCTGCAGCGCAATCTGGGCACCTCGTTTCACTTCTGGAAAGCGGAAAGCACACTGTTTCACCTGCATGGGCGGGCCCGCCAGTTGCTGGCCGAGGTCGATTTGCAGGACTTCGCCGACGAGCTGACCGTCAACCTGCCCTATGGCCGCAAACGCGCACTGGAACTTGCCACCACCCTGGCGCTGGAGCCCGAGCTGATGCTGCTGGACGAACCCACGCAGGGCATGGGCCACGAAGACGTAGCCCGCGTGACACAGCTGATCAGACAAGTCTCTGCCGGGCGAACCATCCTGATGGTGGAACACAACATGAATGTGGTCTCGTCAATTGCCGACCGCATCACAGTGCTGCAGCGTGGCGCCATCATTGCTGACGGCCCATATTCGGAGGTGTCGAAAAACCCGCTGGTGATCGAAGCCTACATGGGCACCGTCGACACCGAACTTCAGGGAGCTCATTGAATGGCCCCCACGCTTGCCGCTTCGCGTACTACGCTGCCCCCCGAGGGGTCTGAACTTGCTCGGGGCGGCCCTTCGCCGCGCTCGATGGCGAAAGAGCTCCTGCGCATCGAAGACCTGCATGCCTGGTACGGCGAATCGCACATATTGCATGGCGTGAACCTGTCAGTCCATGAGGGCGAAGTGGTGACACTGCTGGGGCGCAACGGCGCCGGGCGCACCACGACCATGCGCGCCATCGTCGGCCTGACCGGCACGCGAAAAGGCACCATCAAAATCAATGGCAACGAGACCATCAGAATGGCGCCCCACAAGGTGGCCCACCTCGGCGTCGGTTACTGCCCCGAAGAGCGCGGCATTTTTGCCAGCTTGACGGCGGAGGAAAACCTGATGCTGCCACCGACCATTGCACCCGGTGGCATGAGCGTCGAAGAGATTTACGAAATGTTTCCCAACCTGAAAGAGCGAGCGGCCAGCCCCGGCACCCGCCTGTCGGGTGGCGAGCAGCAGATGCTGGCGGTGGCGCGCATTTTGCGCACCGGCGCGCGCCTGCTGTTGCTCGATGAAATCTCAGAAGGCCTGGCACCCGTCATTGTGCAAAAGCTGGCCGAGATGATTCTTACGCTTAAGGCCAAGGGCTACACCATTGTGCTGGTGGAGCAGAACTTCCGTTTTGCCGCGCCGCTGGCCGACCGTTTTTACGTGATGGAGCACGGCGCCATCGTGAAACAGTTTGCGCAGAGTGAGCTGGCCCAGAACATGGGCATGCTGCAAGAATATCTGGGCGTTTGATGCTACTGCGGACCCCAACAGATCATCTGAATTTTCCATCCCGCTTTTCGATACCCCACTAAACAGGAGACACCATGAAACTCAACGCTCTCGTCGCCGCATTGGCCATCGGATTTGCCACCGCCGCCTCCGCGCAAAACACCGGCCCCGTCAAGATCGGCTTCATCACCGACATGTCCAGCCTGTATGCCGACATCGACGGCCCGGCCGGCGGTGAAATGATCAAATGGGCGGTACAGGATTTCGGCGGCAAGGTGCTGAACCGTCCGATTGAAGTGCTGACAGCCGACCACCAGAACAAGGCCGACGTCGCCAGTTCCAAAGCCCGCGAATGGATCGACAAGGACGGACTGTCCATGCTGATCGGCGGCACCAACTCGGCCACCGCACTGGCCATGGCCAAGGTTGCTGAGGAAAAGAAGCGCCCCTTCATGGCGGTAGGCCCCGGCTCGGCCCGCCTGACCAATGAAGCCTGCTCACCCTACACCGTCCACTACGCTTACGACACCGTGGCGCTGGCCAAGGTCGCCGGTACGGCCCTGGTCAAGGCCGGCAATAAAAGCTGGTACTTCCTGACGGCCGACTATGCCTTCGGCCATTCGCTCGAAGCGGATGCGACCACCGTGGTCAAAGCCAACGGCGGCACCGTCGCCGGCGCCGTGCGCCACCCGCTCAATGCTTCCGACTTCTCCTCGTTCCTGCTGCAGGCCCAATCGTCCAAAGCGCAGGTCCTGGCGCTGGCCAATGCGGGTGGCGACTTCACGAATGCGATGAAGGCAGCCAAAGAATTTGGCATCACCAAGACCATGAAGGTGGCCGGCCTGCTGGTGTTCATCAACGACGTGCACAGCCTGGGTCTGTCCAACACGGAAGGTCTGCAACTGGCCGACAGCTGGTATTGGAACCAGGACGACGCGTCGCGCAAGTTTGCCAAGCGTTTCTTCGACAAGTACAAGCGCATGCCTTCCAGCATTCAGGCCGGCGATTACTCGGTCGCGACGACCTATCTGAAGGCCGTGCAGGCCGCTGGCACGACGGACGCCGACAAGGTGATGTCCACGCTCAAGACCATGAAGATCGACGACTTCTACAACAAGGGCCAGATCCGCGCCGACGGCCGCATGATTCACGACATGTACCTGTTCCAGGTCAAGTCGGCCAAGGAATCGACCACGCCATGGGACTACTACAAGACCGTCGCCAAGATCCCCGGCGAGCAGGCTTTCACCACGGTGGCCGAGTCCAAATGCGCGCTCATCAAAAAGTAAGCTGACGCCCCAGGCGGCTGGTCGCAGGTGCGGCTGGCCGCTTTTTTCGTATTTCAAGGCATGAACCGACGGGCCTCCATGGAAATTTTCGGTATTCCCCATCAAGCTTTTCTGGGTCAGCTGCTGCTGGGCCTGGTCAATGGCGCGTTCTACGCCATGCTCAGCCTCGGGCTGGCTGTCATCTTTGGCTTGCTGGGCGTTGTCAATTTTGCGCACGGCGCACTTTATATGCTGGGCGCTTTCGCCGCCTGGATCATGCTGGACAAATTCGGCATCAATTACTGGTTGGCGCTGGTGCTGGCGCCGCTGACAGTGGGCGCGCTCGGTGTCGTGATCGAGCGGCTTTTTCTGAAACATCTGTACAAGCTCGACCCGCTGTACGGCTTGCTGCTGACCTTTGGTCTGGCCTTGATTTTCGAAGGCATTTTTCGCGAGTTGTATGGCGCGTCGGGCCAGTCGTATCCTGTGCCCGAACTGCTGTCCGGCGCCACCAATCTGGGATTCATGGTCCTGCCGAATTACCGCGCATGGGTGGTGCTGGTGTCACTGGTGGTGTGCCTGGGCAC
>OFPG01000057.1_pt1 | contig 14202 bp, 17 predicted proteins | sample 1542501 | NCBI WGS metagenome assembly OFPG01 (sample SAMN05503963, study PRJEB24370) | sediment metagenome | isolation source: lake sediment | place: USA: Lake Hill lake, St. Paul Island, Alaska | collected 2013
TGACTGGAGTTCAGACGTGTGCTCTTCCGATCTTGGCGGGAGCGATCAGCAACGCCACCTTGTCTCGCGGACGCGCCAGGCACATCAGGCTCAACAGATCATCGGCCCGGCCGTGCACAAGTTTGGCCATGAAGTCGGCACTGCAGGGCGCGATCAGGATCGCATCGGCCTCGCGACTCAGGTTGATGTGGGGCATGTTGTTGGGCTCACGCGCGTCCCACTGCGAGCCATAGACGGCGCGATTGCTCAATGCCTGCATGGTGACTGGCGTGATGAACTGCTCCGCAGCCTCCGTCATCACCACCTGCACCGTTGCGCCCTCCTTGAGCAGCGCCCGGCACAATTCGGCCGCCTTGTAGCAGGCAATGCCACCCGTGAGCCCCAGAACAATGTGTTTACCAGCAAGGTCATTCATGGGCCGCAATGTAGCAGACTGGAGGATTGCCCCCACGCTTGTCGCTACGCGTACTACGCGGCCCCCCAGGGGGGCTATTTTTCCTTGGGGCGGCCCCGGCGGAAAAATCAGCCGCGATCAGCCGCGTAGCGCAACAATGGCTCTGACAGCGCTCACGCCTATAATCTCGCTTTACCACCTCCCCGAGCGTGCAGCTCCCTCTGACATGACCAAATTTGTCTTCGTCACCGGCGGTGTGGTGTCTTCCCTTGGCAAGGGAATCGCCTCAGCCTCCTTAGCAGCGATTTTGGAATCGCGAGGCCTCAAAGTCACTTTAATCAAGCTTGATCCGTACCTGAACGTTGATCCCGGCACCATGTCGCCCATGCAGCATGGCGAAGTGTTCGTCACCGACGATGGTGCCGAAACCGATCTCGACCTTGGCCACTATGAGCGCTTTGTGGAAACACGGATGCGCAAGGCCAACAATTTCACCACCGGCCAGATCTACAAAAGTGTGCTGGAAAAAGAACGGCGTGGCGACTACCTGGGCAAAACGGTTCAGGTCATTCCGCACGTCACCAACGAAATTCAGGATTTCGTCAAACGTGGCGCCCGCTTTGGGACACCCGAAGCCGTCGATGTCGCCATTGTCGAAATTGGCGGTACCGTAGGTGACATTGAGTCCTTGCCCTTCCTGGAGGCGGTGCGCCAGATGAGCCTGAAGCTGGGGCCCAACAACAGCGCGTTTGTGCATTTGAGCTACGTGCCATGGATCGCCGCGGCCGGCGAGCTCAAAACCAAACCGACCCAGCACACCGCCAAGCAGTTGCGAGAGATCGGCATTCAGGCCGATGCACTGATCTGCCGCGCCGACCGCCCCATCCCGGACGAGGAGCGACAAAAAATCTCCCTGTTCTCCAACGTACCCGACTGGGGTGTCATCTCCATGTGGGACGTGGACACCATCTACAAGGTACCGCGCATGTTGCACGAACAGGGCCTGGACGGCCTGATTTGCGACAAACTGCGTTTGAACACGCAGCCGGCCAATTTGAAGCGCTGGGACGACCTGGTGTATGAAACAGAGCACCCGCAAGGCGAAGTCAACATCGCCATGGTCGGCAAGTATGTGGACTTGAGTGACAGCTACAAGTCGCTCAATGAAGCCCTGCGGCACGCCGGCATGAAAAACCATGTTCGGGTGAAGATTGATTACGTCGATTCAGAGACCATCACGCCGGACAGCGTGAAGCAGCTCGCCCGGTTTGACGCCATTCTGGTGCCCGGCGGCTTCGGCATACGCGGCGTTGAAGGCAAAATTTGTGCCGCCCGTTTTGCCCGGGAAAGCAAAGTGCCCTACCTCGGCATCTGCCTCGGCATGCAGGTGGCCACCATCGAATTTGCCCGAAATGTCGCCGGTTTGAAAAATGCCAACAGCACAGAGTTCGATCCCAACAGCCCGAACCCCGTGATTGCCTTGATCACCGAATGGAAAGACGAAGACGGCACCATCAAAACCCGTGACGCAAACTCCGATCTGGGTGGCACCATGCGCCTGGGTGCGCAAAGTTCTGACGTGGCCAAAGGCACGTTGGCGCACAAGATCTACGGCGATGTCGTCACCGAGCGTCACCGGCACCGCTACGAGGCCAACGTGCATTTCCTCGACACGCTGCGTAAGGCCGGGCTCGTTATTTCGGCCTTGACGCAACGTGAACAGCTGACGGAAATAGTCGAACTCCCGCAGAGCGTCCACCCCTGGTTCATGGGTGTGCAATTTCACCCCGAGTTCAAGTCAACGCCTTGGGATGGACATCCTCTTTTCAATGCTTTTGTCAAAGCGGCGCTGGACCATCAGACGGCCAGAAAAAATTTGAAAGCGGTCGCCTGATGAAATTGTGCGGATTCGACATTGGACTGCAGCATCGTTTCTTCCTCATCGCAGGCCCCTGCGTGATTGAGTCGGAACAGTTGCAGATGGACACGGCTGGCACCTTGAAGGAAATCACGTCCAGCCTGGGCATCCCGTTCATCTTCAAGAGCAGCTTTGACAAGGCCAACCGTTCCAGCGGCAGCACGTTCCGCGGCCCCGGCATCGACAAAGGACTGGAAATACTGGCCAAGATCAAACGGGAACTCAATTTGCCGGTATTGACCGACGTCCATTCAGAAGACCAGATTGCGCAAGTCGCTTCGGTAGTGGATGTACTGCAAACCCCGGCTTTCCTGTGTCGCCAGACCGACTTCATCCGCGCCGTGGCGCAGTCAGGCTTGCCGGTCAATATCAAGAAAGGGCAGTTCCTGGCACCTGGTGACATGAAAAACGTGATCGACAAGGCGCGGGCTGCTGCTCGTGAAAAAGGACTGGAAGAAGACAATTTCATGGCCTGTGAACGGGGCGCCAGTTTTGGTTACAACAACCTTGTCAGTGATATGCGCTCCCTGGCGATCATGCGCGAGACCGGCGCGCCAGTCGTGTTTGACGCCACCCATTCGGTTCAGTTGCCAGGCGGTCAGGGCACCAGCAGCGGCGGGCAACGTGAGATGGTTCCGGTGCTGGCACGCGCTGCCGTGGCTGTCGGTGTTGCCGGCCTGTTCATGGAGACCCATCCGGACCCGGCCAAGGCGTTTAGCGACGGACCCAATGCCGTTCCACTCAAATACATGAAGGCCCTGCTGGAGACGCTGGTGGCGCTGGATGCCGTGACCAAGAAACACGGCTTCCTTGAAAACAGTATTGGAGTTTGATCCATGAGCAACGCAGGGCCGCCCCTGGTAGCGAAGACCCCCTTGAGGGGCAGCACAGTACACGAAGTGACGAGCATGGGGGCCATATGACCAGTGCCTACATCATTGCCAACGTGACTGTCACCAACCCGGCGCAATACGAAGAATACAAAAAATGGTCAAGCGCGGCCATGCAGGCGCATGGCGCAGAGGTATGTGTTCGGGGTGGCAAGGTCGAAGTCCTCGAAGGCGACTGGACGCCAGAGCGCCTGGTCATTCTGAAGTTTCCAGACGTCGACGCTGCAAAAGCATTTGATGCGTCACCCGAGTATGGCAAAGCGCGTGCGGCGCGCCAGGGTGCCGCGATCATGCGCATGATCGTTGTGGAAGGCGTCTAGGTTTTGGGTTTTATTTTTTTATCTTCATTTTGTTTTTGAAAGAAATCAATGAGCGCAATTGTTGACATCGTAGGCCGCGAGATTCTTGATTCACGGGGCAACCCCACCGTGGAATGTGACGTGCTGCTGGAATCCGGCACCATGGGCCGTGCAGCGGTGCCGTCGGGTGCCTCCACCGGCAGCCGTGAAGCGATTGAGCTGCGCGATGGCGACAAAGCCCGTTACCTGGGCAAAGGCGTGCTCAAGGCCGTCGAACACATCAATACCGAGATTTCCGAAGCCGTGCTGGGACTGGATGCGTCCGAGCAGGCGTTTCTGGACAAGACCCTGATTGATCTGGACGGCACCGAGAACAAGTCACGCCTGGGCGCCAACGCGATGCTGGCGGTGTCGATGGCAGTGGCCCGCGCCGCTGCCGAAGAGTCCGGCCTGCCGCTGTACCGCTATTTTGGCGGCATGGGCTCGATGCAGATGCCCGTGCCCATGATGAACGTGGTCAATGGTGGCGCGCACGCCAACAACAACCTCGACTTGCAAGAATTCATGATCATCCCGGTCGGAGCCCCCAGCTTTCGCGAAGCAGTGCGCTACGGGGCCGAGGTGTTCCACGCGCTCAAGAAAATCCTGCACGACAAGGGCATGAGCGTGGCCGTCGGCGATGAAGGCGGCTTTGCCCCCAACGTGGCCAGCCATGAAGCGGCGATCCAGTTGATCCTGGAAGCCATCGACAAGGCCGGCTTCGTCGCCGGCGAGCAGATTGCCCTGGGCCTGGACTGTGCCGCCAGCGAGTTCTACAAGGACGGCAAATACCATCTCGAAGGCGAAGGCCTGATTTTGAGCTCGGAAGAGTGGACCAATGTGCTGGCGACCTGGGTTGACAAGTACCCCATCATCAGCATCGAAGACGGCATGGCCGAGAACGACTGGGATGGCTGGAAGATCCTGACCGACCGCCTGGGCAAGAAGGTGCAGATTGTGGGCGATGACCTGTTCGTCACCAACACCAAGATTTTCCAGGAAGGCATTACCAAGGGCATCGCCAACTCGATTCTGATCAAGATCAACCAGATCGGTACGCTGACCGAAACCTTTGCCGCCATCGAGATGGCCAAGCGCGCGGGCTACACCGCCGTCATCAGCCACCGCTCGGGCGAGACCGAGGATTCCACCATCGCCGACATCGCCGTGGGCACCAACGCCGGCCAGATCAAGACCGGCAGCTTGAGCCGTTCGGACCGGATGGCCAAGTACAACCAGTTGCTGCGCATCGAAGAAGACCTGGGTGACATTGCCACCTACCCAGGTCGCGCTGCTTTTTATAACCTGCGTTGACACCGTCCATGGGCAATCGTGTTGTCCCGGCTGCTCTGATCGCACTGCTCGTGATTCTTCACGCGCAGCTGTGGTTTGGCCGAGGCAGCGTGCCCACTGTTTCCCGCATGACTGAACAGCTCAACGCACAGAATCAGCAAAACCAGCAGGCACTGATCGCCAACAATCGACTGGCGGCCGAAGTCCGGGACCTGAAGGAAGGCCTGGAAATGGTCGAGGAAAAAGCGAGACTGGAACTCGGCATGGTCAAATCCAACGAAATTTACGTGCAAATCGCCAGATAAATTGCTACGCCACGATCCCTGAAATTGTCGGGTCCTGCATGGCTGCAATCTTGCCCAACGTCATCCATGAAAATCGCAGTTCTGGGCGCACAAGGTAGTGGCAAAACACAGCTTGCACACGAACTCACTCAGCGTTTAAGCGATATGGGTGCGGGTGAGGATGCAGCGAGTGTGGTGATTGCCGACACCCCACCACTGATGGCGGCGATCTACTTCGACTTGGAGCACGACGACCAAAAGCTCTCCGACTTGGCCCTTGCCCAACACAAAATCTTCGACTTGACGTTGGTGGCCGGTCTGGACATCCCTTGCGGCGGTGGCAAACGACTACAGGTTGGATCAGTTTCACGCGAAGCCGTCGATGCACGGTTGCGCATCACGCTCACGCGTGGCGATATCGCGTACGCCGTGATTTATGGTCAGGGACCCGCTCGCGTGGAAACAGCACTCAAAGCCATCTCGTCATTGCGAGACGACAGAGTCCAAGCAATCGCTGTCGGGGTAAGCCAGCGGCAATGGTCTTGTGAAAAATGCAGCGACCCGGAATGTGAACATCGAATGTTCACAGGTCTGCTCAAGCCTGGAAATAGATAAGGCCTTGTTCATGCCGTGCGTCGCCCGCTGAGCGAATCGACTATGCCTTACTGAACCGCCGCACTCGATGGCGGCAGATCGCCCGCCACCCTGAAAATCTGGGCCACATCAATCGGATCAAATCGGTATTGCGCACCGCAAAATTCGCATCCCACCTCAATGTCACCGCGCTCAGCGATGATGCCTTGCGCCTCCTCAATGCCCAACCCCAGAATCATGTGGCTGACACGCTCGCGACTGCAGCTGCATGAGAAACGTGGCGCGGTCTCGCCCGCCAGGGGTTCAAAACGTGTCAAGGTCTCTTCCCAAAAAAGGCGCCGCAGAATGGTCTCTACGTCCAGCGTCAAAAGCTCTTCACGCTTCAAGGTTGACGCAAGGATGGCAATGCGGTTGTAGTGTTCGTTGATGCCAATTTCATCTTCATTGGCCTGGCTCACCAGGCTACCGGCCAGGTTACCGGCACCCTCAAGCGGCAAGCGCTGGATCAACAGCCCCGCGGCCACTTTATCGTCAGCGGCCAGCACCAGGGTCGTGTCAAGCTGCTCGCTTTGAAGCATGTAATGTTCCAGTACTTCGCTTAAGCGCTCAAGCTTCTCATGCTTGTCCCCGAACAGCGGCACGACACCCTGATACGCCTGCTGCCCCGGGAACTTGGTCTTGGGGTCCAGCGTGATGGCACATTTCCCCTCGTTGCTCACGTTAACCAGCATGCTCAGACTGGCATCGGCAGCGATATCGCCGGTTACTGTCGCCGTGGCACGCAAACCGAAATCAGGTTGAACCTCAACCACTGCCAGCTTCACCGGGCCATCGCCAAATATCTGCAATATCAGTGAACCGTTGAACTTGATATTCGACTGCATCAGGGTCGCCGCCGCCACCATCTCACCCAGCATGTTCTGCACCGGCAACGGATAAGTCCCTGACGCACTGCCAGAGGCACGTCGACGCAGGATTTCAGTCCAGGCATCCGTCAGGCGCACCAGCACGCCGCGCACCGGCAGGCCGTCAAATAAAAACTTGTGAATTTCAGACACGCACTTTTCCCATCAGATTCAAGGTCTCAATCATGGCGCACAACAGATCAGAAAATCAGGCAACTTTTTTCAAGCCTGCGCGAAAGCGGCCTGCATTGTCTACGTAGTGTTGGGCACTCAGTCGCAAGCCCTGCAATTGCTCAGGCGCAAGCTGGCGAACGACCTTGGCCGGGCTACCCAGGATCATCGAACCATCCGGAAATTCCTTGCCTTCTGTCACCAAAGAACCTGCCCCCACAAGGCAGCCCTTGCCGATTTTTGCACCATTGAGCACGACCGCACCGATGCCAATCAGGGAGCCGTCGCCAATCGTGCAGCCATGCAACATGACTTGATGCCCGACCGTCACATCGTCACCCACGGTCAACGGCATACCCACATCGGCGTGCAAGACGCTCATATCCTGAATATTGGAGCGGCGGCCAATCCGAATGGTTTCAGTATCGCCCCGGATGACCGCACCAAACCAGACACTCGCGTCATCCGCCAGCTCAACATTGCCCATGACCTGGGCACTGTCAGCCACCCAGGCCGAGTCTGCAATGCGGGGAGCCGTGCCGTCAAGTTCGTAGATTGCCATGTCGATTCCATTTCTTCAATTTGCCTAGAATTGTAAAGATGGAATCCAAAGCATGAAAAACTCGATACGACGATTGGCCCAACAACTGCTTTTGATCCATTCCCCGCAGGAAAAAGCAGCCACCGTCCGCCAGCGCCTTACCCACGCATTGACCATCGACGCGGCAGAGCGCATCGGCGAAGTTCCTGGCATTCCCGGGCGTTCTGAGCGCCCCCTTCTTGTGCACCCGTCCCAGCTGAAAACCCGCGCGGTCGGTACCCGGGAGGGCCGGGCTTCGCTGATTCACGCGCTGACACACATCGAGGCCAACGCCGTCAATCTGGCCTTGGACGTGATTTGGCGATTTGACGGGATGCCCGAACGCTTTTATCTCGACTGGCTTCAGGTGGCCAGGGAAGAAGCGCTGCACTTCCAGCTGCTACTGGGTCATCTGAACGAAATCGGCTTTGACTATGGCGATTTCCCGGCCCACAATGGTCTGTGGGAAATGGCAGAGAAGACCCGGGGCGACCTGCTGGCCCGCCTGGCCCTCGTGCCCAGAACACTGGAGGCCAGAGGCCTGGATGCGTCTCCAGCCATCAGAAACAAACTCATCTCTGTTAGCGACCGTAAAGGTGCAGACATTCTTGACATCATCCTGCGCGACGAAATCGGGCACGTCGCCATTGGCAACCACTGGTACCGGCATCTTTGCACTCTGAAAGGCCTGGACCCTGTCAGCACCTATGCTGAACTTTCAAAGACCTATGGCGCGCAAAAACTCAAAGGCCCATTCAACCTGGAGGCCCGCCGGGCGGCGGGTTTCGATGAAGCAGAGCTCGCACAGCTCGGCGCCTGATACAGCATCCATCACTGGATGTTCCGTAAAATGAGCGGCTACCTATTCCTGGCGCCTCATGTCAAACACACCAGAAACCGAAAGTGCGTTGCAAACGTTTCCGCAAGACTCCACAGCCATCGCACGGCAGGCCATTCTGGACTCGGACCGCGCTGTTTTCGGCTATGAATTATTTGACCGCTCACAGGCATCGGCCTCGCACACGGCGGCAAGCGATGCGGCGCTGCTGTTCAATGTCCTGTCTCACGCCGACAGCGAAGTGCTGATTGACCGAAAGACCATCTTCATCAATTGCACCCATCAGACCCTGGCGGGCGGGCATCTGGAACTGATTCAACCGGACCGGGTGGTTCTGGAGATACCGCCCTTGTCTGCCGCTACCGCGGAAGATATCGAAGCGCACTTGCAGACGCTGGCGGAAATCGCCAAGCGGGGCTTCAAACTGGCCTTCGATGACACCGTATTGACCGGACCCTACGCCTGCTGGCTGCCTCTTGCCTCTTTCATCAAGCTCGATCTCTCGAAACTCACGCCCGACGCTATCCGGGGAATCGCCCACCAGGCGCACAACAAAACTGCCGCGCGGCTTATCGCTGAAAAAGTGGAGACCGCCGCCCAATACGAACTGGTGGCAGGCCTTGGCATCAAACTGTTTCAGGGCTACTGGTTCGCAAAACCGGTTCTCGTCACAGGGCAGACCGTCCGGCCAGCACAGGCCGCCATCATTCAGCTGATCAACCTGGTTCGCAAGCAGGCCAGTACCGGCGAAATTGAAGAAGTTCTCAAAAGGGATCCCACCCTGTCGTTCAATCTTCTTCGTTTCATCAATTCATCGGGGTTTGGGCTGAGTTGCGAGATCACGTCTTTTCGCCATGCCGTCATGATTCTCGGCCTCAAGAAACTGTTTCGCTGGGCAGCGCTGCTCATGACGACATCACGCAATGGCGGCGTTCCGCCAGCGGTCGGCAGCATGGCTGTCGTACGCGGACGGTTGATGGAACTACTCGCGGCTGAACTGCTGCCGCCCGAAGAATGCGACAACGCCTTTGTCGTCGGCGTGTTTTCTCTGCTCGATACCATGTTGGGCATTCCGCTGAACAAGGCACTGGAGGCCATCTCTTTGCCGGAAACAGTGGTCAATGCCCTGCTGCATCACACGGGCGTTCTGGCCCCGTTCCTGGAATTGACGAAAGCCTGCGAAAGCGCCAATGACGAGGCATTTGCCAGAACGGCCGAGTCCCTGCAGTTGAGCAATCAACAGGTGAACTGGGCCCATCTGCAGGCCCTGGCCTGGGCCGAAACGCTCGCGGACTGAAGCCGCCCGTTGCGTTCTCTATCCGCGTGGATGATGCTGGGCATGCAAAGTTTTCAACCGTTCGCGTGCCACATGGGTGTAAATGGTCGTGGTTGATATATCCGCGTGACCGAGCAGCATCTGTACCGCGCGCAGATCCGCGCCGTGGTTCAGCAAATGGGTCGCAAAAGCATGGCGCAAGGTGTGGGGTGACAAAGGCGCCGTGATGCCCGCGCTCACAGCATACTTTTTGACGATCATCCAGAACATCACACGACTCATGGCCGTGCCGGCCTTGGGCCCGCGATGGGTCACAAACAGATCCTCGGTCTGCTTGCCCGCCAGCAGGCCGGGGCGTGTCCCACTCAGATACTGTTTGATCCAGACGCTGGCCACCTCGCCAAAAGGAACCAGACGTTCCTTGTTGCCTTTGCCAAAAACACGCAACACATTTTCCGACAGGCTCACATTGAACACCTTGAGCGTCACCAATTCACTGACGCGCAGGCCACTGGCGTACATCAACTCCAGCATGGTGCGGTCCCGCACGCCCAAAGGGGTGTCGGTATCAGGCGCCGCCAGCAGTGCCTCCACTTGCGATTCTGTCAAGGTCTTGGGCACCCGCAAGGCCTGCCTGGCGGCCTGCAGCTTGAGCGTGGGGTCGGCAGCAATCAGGTGCTCACGCAGCGCCCAGCGGAAGTAGCGCTTGAAAACGGTCAGCCGCCGGTTCGCGGTGGTGGCCTTGGTCGCACCGTGTTTCGCTGCAAAGTAGCCATTCAGATCGTTCTCAATCGTGTCCGTCAACCCCCGCTGGCGGCCCTGGAGCCAGGCGGCATAGAGCGTCAGATCGCGCCGGTAGGCGGAGAGGGTGTTTTTTGACAAGCCCTCTTCCAGCCACAAGGCGTCAATGAATGCGTCGATGGACGCCTCAGGACGCAGCGCCTCGGTGCTCAATCGAGTTTGAGTTTGGCCGTATCAACCACTTTTTTGTAGACCTCATACTCGGCCTTGATCTGCGCTGCGAACTGCTCGGGTGTGTTGGCAACGATGAAGGAACCCGTTTCTTCGATCCGTTTTTTCACCGCGGGATCTTCCAGTGCTTTGCGCACACCCGCGTTGATCTTGTCCACCACGTCTTTGGGCAGGCCTTTGGGGCCGTAAATGCCGTAGTAAGCCATGCGGTTCACCGGCTCAAGCCCCACTTCCTTGAAGGTCGGCACATTCGGTAGCTGGGACAGTCGCTGCGGTGCCGCCACCACGATGGGAATCAGACGGCTGGACTGGATGAAGGGCATTGAAGAAGGCAGATTGTCAAACGTCATCGACACCTGGCCCGCGACGGTGTCATTCAGGGCCGGGCCCGCGCCGCGGTAAGGAATGTGGGTGACAAAAGTGCCACTCAAGTTCTTGTACAGCTCCATCTGCAAATGGCCAATGCCACCGGTGCCCGATGACGAATACGAGTATTTACCGGGGTTCTTCTTCAGTTCAGCAACAAAACCCTTGTAGTCTTTCGCCGGGAAACCGGGGTGCACCGCAATCACATTGGGCGTCGCGGCAATGTTGATGATGGGCGTGAAGTCGGTCAGCGGGTTGTACGGTGTTCTGGGGTTGATTGCGGGGTTGGCCGCCGTGGTGGACACGGTGGCCATACCCAGCGAGTAGCCATCGGGCGCTGCCTTGGCCGTCTCATTGGCACCAATGATGCCGCCGCCGCCAGCCTTGTTCTCCACGATGACCGTCTGGCCCAATGCCTTGCCCAGTGCGTCTGAAATCGTGCGGGCAATGATGTCGGTGGTGCCGCCCGGCGCAAAAGGCACCTGCAGCTTGATGACCTTGTTGGGATAACCCTGTGCCATGGCGGAGCCAGCGGCAGCGAGCAGGCTTAAAGCGAAAAGAGTTCGACGATGCATGGTGATGTTGCTCCTGAAGTACCAGATTGCATGAAAATTCAGCGCCTATGTTAACTGTCGCACCGCTCATCCCTATTGCGGCGAGCCCTTAGGGGCAAACCCGAGGGCTGGTATTCTCACCGAGTGAACTACGCCCAACTTTTATTTCCCGACTTCTCCCTGATTCTGTGCGGCTACCTGGTGTGCCGCTATACCGCCCTCAACCGCACGGTGTGGGCGCAGGTCGAAACCCTGGTGTATTTCCTGTTCTTCCCTGTACTGCTGTTTCACTCGATTGTGAAAAGCCCGCTCGACCTGGGTTCGACGTCCAGCCTGATCGGCGCCGGCTGGGCCATGGGGCTCACGGGCATCGCCCTCGCCTATTCACTCCCCCATTTGCCGTGGCTGGGACGATATATCCCCAGACGGGATCACGCAGCCAGCGCCCAGGTGGCTTTTCGTTTTAACTCATTCGTCGGCCTGGCCTTGGCAGACCGTCTGGCTGGCCCTCAGGGCTTGCTGTTGATTGCGGTGCTGATCGGTGTGTGTGTGCCGCTTTTCAACATCGGCGCCGTGTGGCCCATGGCCCGCCATGCGCAGCGAGGCTTTCTGCGCGAACTGGTACGCAACCCGCTCATCATTGGCACGGCCTCCGGCCTGGCTGCGAACCTGCTTGGGTTTACGCTGCCGGTCTGGCTGGAGCCAACCGTCAGCCGCATCGGGGCGGCCTCGCTGGCGCTGGGTCTCATGGCGGCGGGTGCCGGCATGCAGTTCGGTGCGCTGAGCCGGGCCAAAACCCTGGCGGTGGCGGTGCTGGCGATCCGTCATTTCCTGCTGCCGCTGGTGGCACTGGGGTTCTCGCACCTGTTTCACCTCGACCCGGTCCAGACCACCGTGCTGCTGGCTTTTGCCGCCTTGCCGACGGCCTCCAGCTGCTATGTGCTGGCAGCTCGCATGGGCTATGACGGCGCCTATGTGGCCGGGCTGGTGACGCTGTCCACCGTGTTGGGCATGGCCAGCCTGCCCTTCGCACTGGGCATTCTGCGGTCGCTATAACTTCGATAGCTATCCACGCATATTCGACGGGGGCTACAGCTCAAAAACACTCAAACATCCAGCGCCCAAGCCACATGCTCGCGCACCAGCGCGCTGGGGTGGCTGGCGCGCAGTTCAAGGGAGTGGACCAGCTCCGGGCTCCAGCCAGAACGTAGCGCATTGCCCAGCGCCACCGCAATATTGCGCAACCAGCGCTCATGCCCAATGCGCCGGATCGGGCTGCCTTCGGTGAAGCGCAAAAAATCTTCTTCCGTCCAGCCAAACAGGGTCACCAACTGACTGCCCGCCAAGCCCTGGCGCTCATCAAAATCGGGCAAGGCGCTGCGCTGCGCGAACTTGTTCCACGGGCAAATCAGCTGGCAGTCGTCGCAGCCGTAAATGCGGTTGCCCATCAGGGGCCGCAGCGCCAGCGGGATCGGCCCTGCATGCTCAATGGTGAGGTAGGAGATACAACGCCGGGCGTCCAGCTGGTGCGGCGCCACAATGGCCTGTGTCGGGCACACGTCGATACAGGCATTGCAACTGCCGCAGTGCTCCGACACGGGCTCGCTCAGCGGCAGCGCCAGGTCCACATAGATTTCGCCCAGGAAAAACATGGAACCGGCCTCGCGACTGAGCAGCAGGGTGTGCTTGCCGCGCCAACCCTGGCCGCTGCGCGCGGCCAGCTCGGCCTCCAGCACCGGTGCCGAATCGGTGAACACCCGGTGACCAAACGGCCCCAAATACTCGGCGATGCGGTCGCTCAAGTGTTGCAAGCGCTTACGCAATACCTTGTGATAGTCCCGCCCCCTGGCATAGACTGACACAATGCCCTCACTGGGTCGCGTCAGACGGTCAAACTCGATGGCCTGCCACCCTTGCGGCGTGGCGGCGGGCAGGTAGTCCATGCGCACGGTGATCACGCTCACGGTACCGGGTACGAGTTCAGCGGGCCGCGCACGCTTGAGGCCGTGCGCCGCCATATAACCCATGTCGCCATGAAAGCCGCGGGCCAGCCAGGCCGATAATCCTGCTTCAGATGAAGACAAATCAACACCGGCCACGCCAATTTGGGAGAATCCCAGTTCCCGGGCCCACGCCTGAATTTTGGACAACAATTGACTGCTGTTGAAATGAGTGCTGGAGTTGGTCACACGCCCATTGTAAAAAGTCTGGTCTGGCCGGACGAGATGGCTACGAAGTTATTTGCCGCGGCTCTTGCCGGGCAGCCTGCCCTGCGCAACGCGTTTATCGAATTGCACGGCGATCTGGGCGCGGGCAAGACGACCCTGGTGCGCCACCTGTTGCAAGCCCTGGGGGTGCAGGGTCGCGTCAAAAGCCCCACCTATGCCGTGGTGGAGCCGTATGAACTGCCGGGACTCGCCATTTGGCACTTCGACTTCTACCGCTTCAGCGACCCACGCGAATGGGAAGACGCCGGCTTTCGCGACATTTTTGCCAGCCCCGGCCTCAAGCTGGCCGAATGGCCTGAAAAAGCCGCCGGCTTCCTCCCGCGCGCTGATTTGGTCATTCACCTCGAAGCGCTGAATGATGACGCCCGGCTGGTGACCCTGAGCGCTCAAACTGCGACTGGCGTTGCTTTGCTACAGGCCGTCCGCCATGACACGCCTCGCGAGGACCGCACATGAAGCGCCGCAGCCTCCTTAAGTCGGGCGCGCTGGTGCTTCTGCTGGGCGCGCAACACCTGGCCCGCGGTGCCACCATCCTGGCGGTGCGGGTGTGGCCGGCACCCGACTACTAGATCGGAAGAGCGTCGTGTAGGGAAAGAGTGTA
>OFPG01000058.1_pt1 | contig 13968 bp, 9 predicted proteins | sample 1542501 | NCBI WGS metagenome assembly OFPG01 (sample SAMN05503963, study PRJEB24370) | sediment metagenome | isolation source: lake sediment | place: USA: Lake Hill lake, St. Paul Island, Alaska | collected 2013
ATTTTGACGCGCACGGCCAAGCCCACATGGTGGACGTGGCCGCCAAGGCCAGCACCCACCGCATTGCCGTGGCCACTGGCCGGATTGAAATGCAGCCGGCCACCCTGGCCATTATCGAGTCCGGCACGGCCAAGAAAGGCGATGTGCTGGGCATTGCCCGCATCGCCGGCATCATGGCCGCCAAGAAAACCAGCGATCTGATTCCCCTGTGCCACCCGCTGGCACTAACCCGGGTTGCTATTGATTTTGAAGCTATTCAGGCAGATACGACGGGGGCTGGCAGCATATTCTGTACTGCAACGGTTGAGACTGTCGGCCCCACCGGCGTGGAGATGGAAGCGCTGACGGCCGTACAGGTGGCGCTGCTCACCATTTATGACATGTGCAAGGCGGTCGATCGGGGCATGACCATCACCGGCGTCAAGTTGCTGGAAAAGCATGGCGGCAAGTCGGGCAGTTTCATCAACGCCGCATAGGTTGCTGATAAAAAAGGGGGCTTTACTGCCTCGTCTGAAACCGCAGTACGACTTAATGGTGCTGGCGTAGCCCCCACCCCCTTTTTTTCGCATTTATCTATTCGCGTCTTTCTTTTCCCAGCGCGCATGACTCTCGGGAAACGCTGCCCGGTACCGCACCAGGTAAAAAAGTACCTCATCGTCGCGCCCCAACAGCCCGGCGCTCTCAATCAATTTTTCGATCACGCGCGGTTCGGGTGAAAAATGCAGCAAGGCCTTCGCGAGGTCATTGAGGTGCGCTGCATTGTCGATCGTCAACCGCGTGGTAGTGAGCTCTGCAAAGCGCACCTGATTCTGAAACAGCCACGAGTCACGCACCTTCGCCAGGGTGTTGTCGCGATAGGCCTCTGAGCGCATTTTGGGAATGAGGTAGATCTGGCTGACGCGGTGATAGTCCCAAGCGGCGTAGGCAGTAAAGGTTATCAAAAGCATAGCTACCCCGATCCGGATGACGCGCGCCAGGGTTCGATTTCCATGCCCATTCGGCGCTGGTGTTTGCGCCGCCAGGGCCGAGCGTCCCGGGCGAGTCGTCCACAGCAATCCAATACAAAGGCCAAACGCCATCTGGAACGGCCCGTACCACAGCGGGTATTCCAGCATGCTGTGCAACAGAATGACAGCCAACACGGCCCATGCCATTTGCCGCGTCGCGTCCGTCTCACGCCAGGGCCTGGCACGCCACGCCAGCCACAGCGCGCCGCCGCAAACAGCCAAGGCGACCGGAACACCGAGTTCTACCGCCAGATGCAAGGGCAGGTTATGGGCGTTGTCCAGAATCTCGCAAAACCGTGGGCCCGGGTAGAGCGTGATGAAATGCGCGTAATCCAGCTCGCCCCAGCCCCAGCCAAGCCAGGGTTTTTGGGCGATCAAATGCAGCACGTTGGCCCACAAGGTGACTCGGCTGGCGCACCCCGGACCGCCGTCGTGCAAGCGTGCCAGAATACCGGTGGCGTTGGGGTCAAGACCTGCCATGCCTGGCAAGGCAAATGCAGCGATGCAATACGCCAACGTGGCAGCCGCCAAAACCCGCCGCGTATCGGGCTGCCGCCAGCCGCCCCAGATCCAGACCATGGCCACCAGCATCACCAGTTGCACCAGTCCCGTGCGCGAAGACGATGCCGCATTGCCGATCGCCAAGAGCACCGCCGCTGCCACAGGTGCCGCAAATGACCAGTTGAGGGAAGTTGCGCGCGATGTGCCATCAGACGAAGCGGGCGTGGACTGGTCATGGGCAACCCACCACAGCAAGGCCGCCAAGCCGATGTTCGTCAGGCTTGCAAACTGGTTGCGCTGACGCAAGTTGGCGTAGGCTTCGCCCACAGCGGTGCTGTTGACCCAGGGCGACAGCTGTTGTCCGATACCAAAGTACTGCAGCAAGCCGATCACGCAACTTATCAGGGCCACGCCAACCCATGCCACAGCCGACAACCTGGCCAAGCTGGTCGCATCCAATCGCCACGAAAAAACCAGCATCACCAAGGCAACACACCCCAGCGTGACCAGACTTTGCACTACCGGCGGGGATGGGCCTGTGGCGAAGGGGTTGAGCCACGGCAACGCAAGGGCCAGCAGCACAAAAGCTTTGTTGGTTGATGGGGAGAGAAACTTCATTCCCAGCATTTGAGCAGACTCAGGCGGCACCGGCACGATTCGATTCACGCCACGCGAACGGCAATTGCAGACACACAGTTCAGATGCACGCAGTGCGGCGTCAAGGCAAGTTCAGGTCCCGCAGCTGAGGGTATTTTTCGTTGGCCAGCATGACCCACCCCTCTTTGATCTGCGCATAGTTCTTTTCTCCATGCAGTGCCCGCATGACGCGCAACTGGCGAACTGCTTCATCTGGGTTTCCGTTTAATGCCAGTGACAGTGCGTAACGATTTTGAGTTGCTGACCAAGGGAAGCGTAACGCGACGTTTTTGGCGAGATCCAATTCATCAGTAGTCATACCAGGCTTGGGTACGATGCGCCCCCCGTTTAACAGCGCATCCAATTGCGTTAACAAGACCACATGGGGCCTCTGGTAACTTGACGGTGTTTTTCCAATCCGAAGAGCCTCGAAACGCACCACGCGAAAATCTTCTTCAATCGCCAGGTATTCGACGACCGACCAAGCCATCACCGCCGTCGTGATGAACAGCATCGTCGCCACCGTTTTCACGCCCAGGCGAAATGCCGGTTTAGTTGCCGTCATGCCCTCCAGTGCGCCCAGCGCGAACATCACCGGTACCAGAAAGTACGCATAGGCAAACGGAAACTCCAGCATCGAATGCACAGCCACCGGCAATGTCAACGCCAGGCAATACCAGGGCAGCAGCTGATTGGCAAGCCGCACGCGCCGCCACAGCCAGACACCGGTTACCAGCACCAGCAGACCCGCCAGCGGCAGACCCACGCCCAAAGCGAGGTCTAGCAGAATATTGTGGCTGTATGTGAACGGCTCACTCACCTCATACGCATGCACCACCGCGTTTTGCGCGGAGGCAACCTGGCCAAGGCCCCAACCCCACCAAGGCCGTTGAAGCAGCGCCTCCAGCAGTTGGGGCCACACCAGCCATCGGTTGCCGACACTGGTATTGACTTTCGCGCCGGCGCCGGTGGTTTGCAGTATTGCATCCATCAGCAAAGGCCAGGTCCAGTACAGGCACAAAAACCCGAGCCCGGCAAGCAAGACGAGCCAAGGCGACAACCTGGAACCGAGCGCCTTGTGCTTAGCAAACCACCACAGGATCAAAAAGGAAAAACTCAGAACGCCGGTTCTGGATTCGGTCGCAGCCATGCCCAGCAGCAAGGTGAGGGCAATTAAAGTCGATGACAGAGCCCACAGCTTCTTGGACTCATACAAAAATAGTAAACTGGCCAGGCCCATCAGCAGCAAAGTCGCCAATTGGTTGGGTTGGCCCACATTCCCTCCGGGGCGGCGGAGTTGAGGCATCCGGTTGATCCAGCTGGCGTGCTCCCACAGCTCAAACACCTGGGCAAATGCCACCACCGCCGAGGCAAAAGCCCCTAGGGTCAGGGTAAAAGCCAGAAACGTCAGCGCCGGGTTTTCAAAGCCGCCATCGCATGCATTTGATCCGGGGGCCAGCGCTTGCCGGCCTGATGCAAACCCCAACGCCAGGCACATAACGCACAGCGCCATGTAGAGCCAAAATATGAAAACGTCGCCCCAAAAAGGGACTAGCCCTGTGGTACCCTGAATTCCGGCAATGAGCCCCAAGGCAAACAAGGGCAAGGCTATAGCGGGAAAGAAGATATGACCTGAACGGTCTTTTTTTACCGCACCAAACAAGCCATACCAGGCGAGCAAAAACACGGTAAAAAAAGACAGCATTTCGCTATGCCAGCTAACCCATGGCAAAAAGTGGAGCGGGACCAGCCAGCTCATTATTAAAAGCGATGCTCCCGCCATCAGCAACAGAAGCTCGGAAAAAGAAAAACGCCCCGAGCGGGGCGTTTTTTCAGCTTGCGCCAAAAAACTCAAAATTAGACACCGCGGCAAGAGCCCGGCAGGAATTTTGAAGGAACGGTAGTCACAAGATTACTACCACCCACCGCAGCAGTATTGCCACAAATCCACGCGAAAAGATTTAACGGTGGGGTAGCGGTGGAGTCAATTTGTACATTGCCAGTGGCCACGGGAATTAAGGTTACAAACTTACCGTCAATAGCTGCGTCGCCAATGCCTTGGACTGTGACCTTCACACCGCCGACAGCATCAGTATCAACTTTCGCGACATACTTCGATGTTGCCGTCGAGCTCTCGCAGCCCCAACTGCCGGCCGCAGGCAAGCTTGCAGAGGAGTTCGATTGAAATACCTCGGTAATCGACGTGCGGCATGCAGAAGCCGCCAGAATAACCTCAGACAGCTTCGCACGCTTCGTATAGTCCTGATAAGCAGGCAAAGCCACCGCAGCCAAAATACCAATAATCGCAACTACGATCATCAACTCGATCAGGGTAAAACCCTTTTGCATAGAACGCTTCATGAATAGCTCCTTAATTAAGAACATGAACCAACAATGGGACACTGGTTCAATGCAGATTTCGTGCCAGGCCTTCAATCCGTCGAATTTATTTGTTTTACGGAGGAATTGCCGGATTCACGGAAAAACTGTGGCAGTTTGTGTCTGCTTCTGGCACTGGCGTGACATTTTTGTCAGCCCATTCTCGTCACTTACTTGATACAAACCGACCTGACCATCTTGATATCCGTCAGACCCATCATGATTTTCTCCATGCCGTCCATCTTCAGGGTGCGCATGCCACCTTCCACCGCAGCGGCAAAAATCTCGGCCACGCGGGCGCGTTCCTGGATGAGCTTCTTGATGTCGTCGTCGGCGATCAGCAGTTCGTGCAGGCCGATGCGGCCTTTGTAGCCGGTTTTGTTGCACTTGTCGCAGCCGACATGGCGGTAGAACTTGAGCTGGCCATCCTGGCCATAAAGCTCAACCCAGCTGTCCAGCAGTTTCTGGGTTTCGCCTTCGTAGTCGACCTTCCAGGCCTTGGAGTGGCGGAGCTCTTCAGCGTACTCGGCCAAAAACCGTTTCAACTCAGAGCCATCCGGCACATACGATTCCTTGCAGTCGCACAGCTTTTTGGCCAGCCGCTGCGCCAGAATGCCCAGCAATGCATCGGCGAAGTTGAAGGGGTCCATGCCCATGTCCAGCAAGCGCGTGATGGACTCGGGCGCCGAGTTGGTGTGCAGGGTCGAGAACACCAGGTGGCCGGTGAGCGAGGCTTCCACGCCCATCGCTACCGTTTCCTTGTCACGCGACTCGCCGACCATGATGATGTCCGGGTCAGCCCGCAAAAAAGCCCGCATGATCAGCGCGAAGTCAATGCCGGCTTTGCGGTTGATCTGAACCTGGCGCAGCCCTTTTTGCGTGATTTCGACCGGGTCCTCGGCGGTCCAGATTTTGGTGTCCGGCGTGTTCAGGTGCTTGAGGATGGAGTGCAGCGTGGTGGTCTTGCCGGAACCGGTCGGGCCACAGACATAGAACAAGCCATAGGGCTTCTCGATCGTCCGCACCACCCGCTCTTTGTTATGCGGGGTCAGGCCCAGCTTGTCCAGCGGAATGGGTTCACCAGCAGCCAGGATCCGCATCACCACATCCTCGACACCCCCGGCGGACGGAATGGTGGCGACCCGCAGCTCGATGTCCAGCGGGCCGTATTTCTTGAACTTGATCTTGCCGTCCTGTGGCCGGCGACGCTCTGAAATGTCGAGGTCACACATGATCTTCAAACGGGTCACCATCGCCTGGCGGAAATGCGCCGGCACCTCGATATATGGCATCAAAGTACCGTCAATACGAAACCGGATGCCGGTCTTGAGCTTGCCCGGCATCGGCTCAATATGGATGTCGGACACCTTCTGGTGGTAGGCGTCAATGATCACCTTGTTGACGAACTTGACCAGTTCATTGTCGGCCGCCGCCGACTCCAGCGAGTCGTCGTTGCTGCCGTCATCCATGGGCGCGCCATCCATGTCGGCCAGCAGCTCGTCAATGGACCCGCCTTCAACCCCGGCGCCGAATATTTGCCCCAGTGTTTCCGCAAACTCGGTCTGCGTTGTCACCCGGTAGGCGAACCGGGTGATTCGCGGGAACACCTGCGGCACCACCCGGGAGCCGCGCACGGCCTCCGGATCCACACACATGATGACAAGGCCCTCGGGCGACTCCTCCAGCGGAATCCAGCCCTGCTCTTCAATGAACTCCCGTTTCAGCGAGCCGTGCAGCATCTCTGAACGAATACGGCCCGCATTGAACGCCTCGTACGGCACACCAAAGAACTTGGCCAGCGAGGGGCCGATCTGGGCGGGCCGCACCTTGTATTGCGCCATCAGGACATGCTCAACGGGTTTGCCGTCATTGCGTGCTTCCTGCAGGCACTGCTGAAGCTCCTCAGCCGTCATCACGCCATCCGCCACCAGACCATCGTATTTGGTGGCCTTGCGCCGCACGACCTCTTCGGGCTCTCGCACACGCTGCCGAATGGCGGTCGCCAGTGTCTTGCACAGTTGAGAAACGCCTTCGACTTCAAGCTCACCGAAAGGTTGATCGCTTTTGTTATTGATGACCTGCAACACGCCATGAAGCCGGTTGCCCTCCAGAATGGGCGCCACCAGCATCTGACGGGTTCGGTAGCCCGAGCGCTTGTCCACTTCTTTCAAAAAGGTCAGGGCCGGATGGATCTGTTTGAGTGCCTCGTCGTCATACACATCAAGCAGGTTGATGAGCTGCCGGCTGAAAGCAACGTAACCCGCAATGCTTTGCGGCGTGATCGGCAACCTGAGGTCCCGGCTGCTGTTGAGACCGGTCTTGACCTTGGAGACGATGGCAGTCTGGTCTTCATTGACGACGTAAAGCGTCAGGCGATCCGCATTGAACAGCTTGCAGATATCCTGGCTGGCCTCCAGCATGATCTGTTCAAGATTTTCCGTTTCATGAATACGGGCCGTGACATGTTGCAGCTGCTTGTAAAAGAGCGCCTCAAACGTCATCCCCCGTTTTTCAGCAGGCAGCTTCTGGGACTCAAAAAAGGCCTGCTCGGAACTTTTTTCTGATACCGCGGGTTTCATCACTGCACTCACAAATCAAACTCCTGACCCGCCCGAAACCAGCGAAATATTTGTCTGACGTCCGTCAGGCCTGAACAAACTGCATTTGGGTACCTGCGAGCTCGATCAGGTCCCCATTCTTCAACGCAACCGGCTCAGCCCCGATCGGCGCCCCATTGAGCGCCGGGTTACCTGCGCCTTCGACGTGGTGAACGACAAAGCCGCGCTGGCGGCGGGTAATCGCGGCAACAGCCACACCGGGTTTGCCGATCGTGGTCACCACTTTGGTCAAGGGCACCTCGCGGCCCGCCGCAGCACCCGACAACACCTTGATCGCCGCATGGACGGCCTCCGCCGCACCGGCATCGGCCGGCGAACCTGAAGGGAATGCCGATGGCGGTGCAAAAGCAGGTGCCAACCCGCCAGAACCGGCTTTGAACATCATGGTCTTCTCAAAACCGTCGCCCGCAACGTCGTTGACAAACCTGATTTTGTATTTACCAACCTCTACGGTGTCCCCGTTCTGGAGCAGCTGCTTCTTGGCGGCTTTGCCATTCACGTACGTGCCGTTGGTACTGTTGAGGTCTTCCAGATAGACTTCGCCGCCTGCCATCTGCAAGACCGCGTGTTCACCACTCACAGCCAGATTGTCGATCACAATATCGTTGTAGGGTCGCCGACCCAGGGTCGTTCGATCCTTGGTCAACTGGACTTCCTTGATGACAACACCGTCGATCGACACGATCATTTTCGGCATGACCGACTCCTGTTTCTGAAACTTGTTATTGGAAATCTCATGAGCTTACTGTTTTCCAAGCAATCTGGATATTAACCCGCGCTTCTCAAGCGCACTCGCCGCCTGCGTCAGCAACACCGTGATGTTATCCCGCCCGCCATTTTCATTGGCCATGGAAACCAGGTCTCCTGCCATTTGCGCCAGCGACGATCCATTTTGCAGGATTCGTGCAATCGCCGCGTCATCCATCATGTCAGAAAGTCCATCCGAACACATCAAGTAGATATCACCCGCCTCCACCTGATGCTCATTGAGTTCCAGCATCACCTCATTTTCGACGCCCATTGCCCGTGTCACCAGGTTTTTGTTGGGCGAGATAGCCGCCTGCTCAGGCGTCAACAATCCGGCGTCAATCTGTTCCTGCAAGAGTGAGTGATCCTTCGTGATCTGCAAAAGCTCGTTGCCACGCAACCGGTAGCAGCGCGAATCCCCGATATGCCCCAACATCAGCCTGGCACCTTGAAAAACGCCCACGACCAGGGTCGTCCCCATTCCCGAATACTGGGGATTGGCAGTCGATGCATTAAAGATAGAGCGGTTTGCATTGTCAACACAAATCTCGATGGCGCGCCTGACTTGCCCGGCATTGGCCTGCTGGCCAGCTTCGGACAACCATCGGGCCAATTCAGACTTGATAAACGCGGTGGCCATGCCACTGGCAATCTCGCCCGCGTTATAGCCCCCCATGCCATCCGCCAAAACAGCCACGTGCGTGGCATCATCAAAAGCCACGGAGTCTTCGTTGTTCTCCCGGACCCGGCCTGGATCAGTTTGCGCGCAGAGTGTGTAATTCATGATGTTTCGGGCTATGTTTCCAGGTCGATTGGGTTGCCACCCGATAATACCGCCCGCAAGTCCCGGGCCAACTGATCCCCATCCTGATACCTGGCTTCCGGACGTTTGCTGAGTGACACTGCCACCAGCTTGGCCAGACTTTGGGACAAGTCCTTGCGGATGATGCGAATGTCGGGGGCGTCTTTGTTGACAATTTTGTTCATCAGCTCGGCCATGGATTCACCCCGGAATGGCAGCACACCCGCGAGCATCTGGAACAGCATGACACCCAGCGAATAAAGATCCGAGCGGCCATCAACCTTGGTGCCGGCGAGCTGCTCGGGCGACATGAAACTGGGCGTTCCCAAGACCAGGCCGGTTCTGGTCCTGCTTGAATCGGTGATGCGCGCGATGCCAAAGTCAGTGACCTTCACCGTGTCGCTCTCGATATCAAACATGATATTGGCCGGCTTGATGTCGCGGTGCACCACATTCTGACGATGGGCATAAGCGAGAGCCTCCGCTACCCGCGCCACGATGGAGAGCACCGTCGGCACCGGCAGCAACTGACCCTCCTTGCAGAAATCCGCCAGATCTTTGCCTTTGAGGAATTCCATGGCGATATACGCCAGATCGTGTTCTTCGCCAGCGTCAAATATCGTGACAATGTTCTGGTGCTGCAAACGCCCGGCCGTCTCCGCCTCGCGAAAAAAGCGTTCCCGGGCATCCACCAGCGCCGCACCCTCAAACTCCTGGCTCAAGGCCATGGTTTTAATGGCCACGACGCGTCCGATTTTGGGATCCTTGCCAAGGTACACGACCCCCATGGCACCCTTGCCAATCTCCTTCTCCACCTGATAGCGACCCAGCAGCGCGGTTTCCGGCAGATGTTGAGGTCGATCCACTTCAGCCTGGTGGCCCCTGTAGTCCCTGTCGCAGGCCGCCAAGTGTTCGTATACCGCATCGGCCTTGTTGAACTGCCGCTGGCGCTCGAAATCGAGTGCCAGGCCGTGCAAATTGCCCATGACGGCGTCATTCATGGGAACACGGCGAAAACGGTCAAACGCGAGGTCGAATTGGCCTTGTCCCTGCAGTGCCAGCCCCATCATCCGGTTGGTCTGCGCTGATTCCTCGTCAGACTTGGGCTGGCCCGCCTCCATCATCAAGAAACGTTTGCTTATCAGTGCCAGATGCCCGATGACCAGAAGCGTTGCCGGCAAGACCATTTTGAGCCATAGGCCCGCACCTGCCAGCAGGCCGCATTCAGCCCCCAGCAAGACAATGAGAAGCAGGAAGGTGACCGTGGCGGCCGCCCCAATCGACAGGTGCGGCAATGCCGCAATGACGTAAACGCCAGTCAACAGGAACACACCCAGCGTCGCCCAGACTCCCCAGCCCGGCTGGACCATGAACTGCTCGCTCAGAATGCTGGATGTGATGTGCGCCACGGCTTCTGCCGGCGACAAGGCCGGGTTTCCGGGCACCGCCAGCGGAGTGACCAAGCCCGCCGCCGTGATGCCGATCACAACGATCTTGTCAGCGTACCTGGCCGCAGGAATTTTTCCGGAAAGCACGTCGTCAAACGAATCCAGGGCAAACGCCGGTTTGCCGTCACGCCCTCTGTAAAACTGCGGCAGCATGCGCGCCGCCCCATCCGTCGGGATGCGCAACTTGCCGATTTGTACTGATTCACCCTCATTCAGCCTGATATCGGCCGCGGTCAAATGGAGGCTTTGGACTGCCGCCAGAAGCGCTACGGACGGCACCGCTTTGCCATCGTGATTCACCAGCAGGGGCTCCTGCCGGACAACCCCGTCCGCGTCCGACATCCAATTCAAATGACCGACACCCGCGGCGGCGGTTTGAAGGCTTTCAATCGGTTGTCGCCCTGGTGTGAAATGCGAGGGGATGATGACATTGCCGGCATTTTTGATGCTGTCGGCCAACTGGCCATTTGCGTCCAGCACCACTTCAGCCTCGGCGATTACCCGGGCCAATTGTTCATGGGTGGCTGATGGCGCGCTGGCGGCGTCCCCTGCGGTGGCCAGCACGTCCTTCATTTTGCGAATGAAGCTCAGGCCACGGTCAAGCTGGGGCTCCAAAAAATAAACCGTGTGAACAATGGTTTTTGCTTTGGCCGCCGCCAGCTGATCAATCAATCGGGCATGGAGATCACGGGACCAGGGCCAGTGACCGAGACTGGCAATGCTCTGGTCATCGATGGCGATGACGGCAATCCGGCTGGAGGGCTGGGGAGACGTGATGGTGCTGGCAAAGTCGTAGAAGCGACGCTCAAGGGCGCCGATCAAGTCAGTCGTTAGATGAAGCGCGATCACGGCAGCCACAACCAACACGCCGGCGAACCAGTCGGCCCGCCAGAACTGGTTCTGCCTGGATGATGAAGAAATTGCCACTTGCCGCCTCTGCCCAAATTGCCACCCCGGAAAGGTCAGCAAGCAACACCCGGAACGAAATCACGCGGCCCGGATGCTGCAGTAAAGGGGAGACCTTAGCAGACGCCGTCCGCGCCAACAAGGAAGTAAATCACGCAATGCCCTCGTTTTTTTGCGGATAAAGGCTGGGGTCGTCCAGCATACAGATCAAACCATTCAGGCAGCAGAACCCTGGGCACGATTGCGCCGCTGCATGAATTTGCCAACCGCGATGACAAACGCAGCGCCAACAGCCGCGGCGAGATAAAACTGCACCGAGTGACCAGGGAACCAGCCCTTGAGCACCTGATCGCTGACGATGGCCTCACCCCCCACCCAGCCAATCAGGCCCGCACCAACCGTCACAATGACGGGGAAGCGCTCCATGATTTTGATCATCAGCGTACTGCCGAAAATCACGATCGGGATGGCGATCGCCAACCCAATGACCAAAAGCGGGATATTGCCATTGGCCGCCGCGGCGACACCGATCACGTTATCCAGGCTCATGATCAGGTCCGCAATCAAGATGGTGCGTATGGCAGAAAACAGATTGCCATGGTGCTTCTCTTCGCCCTCACCGCCATCGTCATCTCCAAGCAGTTGCACGCCAATCCACAGTAGCAGCAGCCCTCCTGCAATTTGCAGATAAGGCAGTTCCAGCAGCTTGGCCGCCACCACCGTCAACGCGACGCGCAGAATCACCGCAGCGGCAGTACCCCAGAAGATCGCCTTTCTTTGCTGCACGGGCGGTAACGACCGCGCCGCCAGCGCAATGACCACCGCGTTGTCGCCCGACAAAATGATATTGATCCAGATGATCTTGAGCAGACCAATCCAGAAGTCGACACTTTGAAGCAATTCCATCCATATTCTCCTGCGTTGCCAATGCAAGAAGCGCCCCGAACACAGTGTCCGGAGCGCTTCTTGCGTATTTGTCCTGAAGTGTAGCGGCCTGTTGAGCGCCTGCCAGTTCGTAGTTTTGCTTACAGCAAAGCCTTCAACAATTTAGCCATTTCGGACGGATTGCGCGTGATCTTGAAGCCACACTCCTCCATCACCGCCAATTTCGCATCAGCCGTGTCGGCACCGCCAGAGATCAGGGCACCCGCGTGGCCCATGCGTTTGCCGGCCGGCGCGGTAACGCCAGCGATGAAACCCACGATGGGTTTTTTCATGTTGAGCTTGCACCAGCGCGCCGCTTCGGCTTCGTCCGGGCCACCAATTTCGCCGATCATGATGACAGCGTCGGTATCGGGGTCGTCATTGAAGGCCTGCATGATGTCGATGTGCTTGAGGCCATTGATGGGATCGCCACCAATGCCCACCGCGCTGGACTGACCGAGGCCGATCTCGGTCAACTGCGCCACGGCTTCATAAGTGAGCGTGCCGGAGCGGCTGACCACGCCAATGCGACCCTTGCGGTGGATGTGCGCGGGCATGATGCCGATCTTGATTTCGTCAGGCGTGATCAAACCGGGGCAGTTGGGGCCCAGCAGCAGGGTCTTCTTGCCGCCAGCAGCTTCCTTGGCGCGCATTCTGTTGCGAACTTCCAGCATGTCGCGCACCGGAATACCTTCGGTGATGCAGATTGCCAGGTCCAGATCAGCCTCCACAGCCTCCCAGATCGCGGCCGCAGCACCGGCGGGCGGCACGTAGATGACCGACACGGTGGCGCCGGTCTGGCTGGCCGCTTCCTTGACCGAGGCGTAGATCGGGATGTTGAAGATCGATTCGCCGGCCTTCTTGGGGTTCACCCCTGCGACGAAACAGTTCTTGCCGTTGGCGTATTCCTGGCACTTCTCGGTGTGGAACTGACCGGTCTTGCCGGTGATGCCCTGGGTGATGACCTTGGTGTCTTTATTGATGAGGATCGACATGAGGGTTCCTTATGCGGCGGCTTTGACGGCGGCAACCACTTTTTGGGCCGCATCGGCCATGGTATCCGCGGTGATGATGGGCAGACCGGACTCGGCCAGCATCTTCTTGCCCAACTCTTCGTTGGTGCCTTTCATGCGCACGACCAGCGGCACATTCAGGTTGGTCGCCTTGCAGGCGGCAATCACGCCGGTGGCGATGGTGTCGCACTTCATGATGCCACCAAAGATGTTGACCAGAATGGCCTTGACCTTCTTGTTTTTCAGCATGATCTTGAAGGCTTCGGTCACCTTCTCGGGGGTGGCACCGCCGCCCACGTCCAGGAAGTTGGCGGGTTCGGCGCCAAACAGCTTGATGGTGTCCATGGTGGCCATGGCCAGCCCGGCACCATTGACCAGGCAGCCGATATTGCCATCCAGGCTGATGTAGGCCAGGTCAAACTTGCTGGCTTCGACTTCGGCCGGGTCTTCTTCGTCGAGGTCGCGGTAGGCCACGATCTCGGGATGACGGAACAGCGCATTGGCGTCAAAGTTGAACTTGGCGTCAATGGCTTTGATACCACCGTTGCCTTCCAGAATCAGCGGGTTGATTTCGACCAGCGACGCGTCGGTGTCCATGTACACCTTGTAGACCTTTTGCAGCACGTCCATAGCTTGTGCCGTGGAGCCGGCAGGCACGCCAATGCTGTCAGCCAGTTTCTTCGCTTGCGCGTCGGTCAGGCCGGTGGCCGGATCGACAATTTCGGTGATGATTTTTTCGGGGGTGGAATGCGCCACTTCCTCGATGTCCATGCCGCCTTCGCTCGAAGCGATGAACGCCAGCTTTTGCGTAGCGCGGTCGGTCACGATGGAGATGTAGTACTCCTTCTGGATGTCAGCGCCGTCTTCGATGTAGAGGCGACGCACCTTCTGGCCTTCGGGGCCAGTCTGGTGGGTCTTGAGCTGCATGCCCAGGATTTCACCAGCCAGACGCTTGACGTCGTCAATGCTCTTGGCCACTTTAGATCG
>OFPG01000059.1_pt1 | contig 13767 bp, 14 predicted proteins | sample 1542501 | NCBI WGS metagenome assembly OFPG01 (sample SAMN05503963, study PRJEB24370) | sediment metagenome | isolation source: lake sediment | place: USA: Lake Hill lake, St. Paul Island, Alaska | collected 2013
TTTCCCTACACGACGCTCTTCCGATCTCCGCCGGGTCAGACACGTCGGCGCCCAGGGCCTGCAGTTTCTTGATCAACGCGGGCGTTGCCTTGCCAGTGGCGTCCAGCCCCACCGTCACGGGCATGAGTTTTTGCAGCACAGCCTTGTCAGCGGCCTTGAGCCAGACATGGGTGATATGGGCGGCGAGACGGCGCGGCGAGGCATAGGCCGTCACCACCGATTCAGCGGTGGCCAGCCCCTGGGCACGCAACTGGTCGGCCAGCTGGTTCGCAAACGCATCGCCGAGTTTCTTGAGCGCCTTGGGCGGCAGCTCTTCCACAAACAATTCGACCAGAAGATTCTTTGTAGTCATTTTTATGCGGCCTTCTTCGTCATCTGTTCCACCCACTCGCGTGGCGCCATGGGAAAGCCCAGACGCTCGCGGCTTTCAAAATAGCTCTGTGCCACGCTGCGCGCCAGATTGCGGATGCGCCCGATGTAGGCCGCCCGCTCGGTGACGCTGATGGCGCCCCGCGCATCCAGCAGGTTGAAACTGTGCGCGCACTTGAGCACCTGCTCGTAGGCTGGCAATGCCAGCTGCACTTCAATCAGGTGCTTGGCCTGCTTCTCATGCGCACTGAAGGCAGTGAACAGGAAGTCGGCGTCGCTGTGCTCGAAGTTGTAGGCCGACTGCTCTTTTTCGTTTTGCAGGTAGACGTCGCCATAGCTCATGGTGTCGGTCCACTGGAGGTTGTAGACGTTGTCCACGCCCTGCAGGTACATGGCCAGGCGCTCCAGGCCGTAGGTGATCTCGCCCGTGATCGGCTTGCAGTCGATGCCGCCGACCTGCTGGAAGTAGGTGAACTGTGTCACTTCCATGCCATTGAGCCAGACCTCCCAGCCCAGGCCCCAGGCGCCAAGCGTGGGGTTCTCCCAGTCGTCTTCGACAAAGCGGATGTCGTTCTTCTTGAGGTCGAAGCCCAGCGCTTCGAGCGAACCGAGGTACAACTCCAGGATGTTGGCTGGCGCGGGCTTCAGCACCACCTGGTACTGGTAGTAGTGCTGCAGGCGATTGGGGTTCTCGCCATAGCGGCCGTCTTTCGGGCGGCGGCTGGGCTGCACGTAGGCCGCCTTCCAGGGTTCGGGCCCAAGCGCTCTCAAAAACGTAGCGGTGTGCGATGTGCCGGCACCCACCTCCATGTCATAGGGCTGCAACAACGCGCAGCCCTGGGCATCCCAGTAGGACTGCAGTTTCAAAATGATTTGCTGGAAGGTCAACATGTCTTATGGGGGACTTCGACGGGCTGCGCCCTGGGGGTTTTCGAACGAACACGATGTCCGTGCGTAGCCCCCGGATTTTACGGGGGTTCGCGACGGCCACCGTAGCACAGCAGCCGGGCGGCGGATTAGCGTTTTCGCAAGCTGCTGCGCGCCGCCAGCAAGACCAGGGCCAGCGCCCCCAGCCAAAACGGCCACAGCCCAAAACGAGCCACCCACCAGGCATAAGGTGTCACGCCGGTTCTGCCCTCCACCTCGCCAACCAGAACAGCCCGGGTATCGCGTGGAATGGCGGCGACGATGCCGCCACGGTGGTCGACAATCGCCGTCACGCCGGTGTTGGTGGCAAGGACAAAGGGCCGTTCGAACTCCTTCGCCCGCATGCGCGCAATCTGCAGGTGCTGGTCCATCGCCAGGCTGTTGCCATACCAGGCCAGGTTGCTGATGTTGACGAAGATGGTGGGGTCCTGGGCCGGGTCGATAAAGCGCCGGCCCAGCTCCTCGCCAAACAGGTCTTCGTAGCAAATATTGGGCGACAGTCGCTGCCCCTGCCATTCAAAGGGCGCCTGCCGCAGACCGCCACGATTGAAATCCCCCAGCGGGATGTTCATCATCTCGGTGAACCATTTGAAAAACGGCGGAATGAACTCGCCAAAGGGCACCAGGTGGTGTTTGTCATAACGCCAGGTCTGCGTCTGTCCGGGCTTGAGCCCCACCACCGAGTTGGTGTAACCCTCCTGGTAGCTTCCCAACGGCGTGCCAATCAGGGCGGCCTGCTGATCCGTGGCGAAACGTTGTTGCAGCGCCTCCCAATAGGCGGGCGGCAGCTGCTGCGGCAACACCGGAATGGCCGTTTCAGGCGCAATCACCAATGACGTGCGGCTGTTTTGCAGTTGCTCCGCGTACCACTGCAAGGCCAGCGGCACACCGGTTCCCGTCTCGAATTTCTCGTCCTGGGGTATGTTGCCTTGCAGGAGCGTCAGCCCCAGGCGACCAGCCGATTTCGACAGCTCGGGTTCGGCCATCCGGTACAGGTTGGGCACGGCAAGCACCAGCAACGCGGTGGCGACGCCTGCCACCCAGCTCCCCCATGCGCGACCCCGCCATGCGTGAACCATGTGAACGAGGGTCAGGGCCAGCCACGCCGTGATGGCGCACAAACCATAAACACCCAACCAGGGGGCGAAGCCCGCCAGCGGCCCGTCCACGTGGGCGTAACCGGAGGCACCCCAGCCAAACCCGGTCAGCCAGACGCCACGCGCCAATTCGGCGATCAACCAAAGTGCTGCAAAAACAATAGCTGCCCACGCTTTATTGACGGGGGCTAGCGCCACAAACAGTCCACAAGCTGCGGCATAGTACAAAGCCAGCAGGCCCGCCAGCGCGATCACCGCCAGCACGGCCAGGAAGGCAGGCAAACCGCCATAGGTGTGCAGGGCAACAAAGATCCACCAGAAGGTACCGGCCAGCCAGGCCGTGCCGAACAACCAGCCCCACAGCGCGGCAAGCCGCCTGCTCCCGGAACCTGCACTTCGGCTGCCATCCAGCAGCCACGCCAGCAAGCCCAAAGCCAGCAGCTGGAGCCACCAGACGGGCTGTCCGTTACGCAAGCCCAGCAGCGCAAGAATGGACGGCTGAATGGAAAATGGCCAGGCCATGCTGGCCGCCTGCGCGCAGCCGGCCAGCATGGCCATCACCATGCGCAGCAGCGTGAATTTTTGCGGTCGCGACGCAGGGATGCCGGGCCACCGGCGCTGCCCCTCAAGAAGATTCATTGACAACCGGTGACACCTTGAACCATTTCACGGCGCCCCCTTTGGTGTGCAACACCACAAAATTGAGCCCCGCCAGGGTGTGATGCTCGCCACGCTTGGGGACGTGACCCATTTCATGGGCAATCAGACCGCCAATGGTGTCAAACTCGTCCTCGGGATCGGTGCTGGTCAGCTTGACGCCAAAGGCGTCGTCAACCCGTTCGATGGTCGTGTCCCCGCTAACGCGGTACGTGCGGTCCGCCAGGCCAAAAATATCGCCCTCGTCCTCCGCAATATCGAACTCGTCTTCGATCTCGCCCACGATTTGCTCCAGCACATCCTCAATGGTGATGAGGCCCGCGACCCGGCCAAATTCATCGATCACGATGGCCAGATGGTTGCGGTTGCCCTGGAACTCGCGCAATAAATCGTTGAGCCCCTTGCTTTCAGGCACAAAGACGGCCGGGCGCAACAGGGCCCGGATGTTGAGTTCGGGCGCGCGCTGGAGTTTCAGCAAATCCTTGGCCATCAGGATGCCAATGATGTTCTCGCGTTCGCCATCAAACACGGGAAAACGCGAGTGCGCTGTGTCGATCACCCCATGCATCAGCACATCGTACGCGTCCCCAATATTGACCAGGTCCATCCGGGTGGCGGGCACCATTACATCGCCTGCCGTCATGTCAGCCATGCGGATCACCCCTTCGAGCATCACGCGCGATTCGGCGCCAATGATGTTGTTTTCTTCAGCCTCTGCCAGGGTTTCGATCAGCTCGGCCGTGGAGTCTGGCCCCGGGTGAATGAACTCGGCCAGCTTTTGCAGGAAAGTGCGCTTGTCTTCCTTGTCAGGAAGGCGCGCGGGGTGGGGGTCTGACACAGCCAGAAGAGCAGGACATGCGGTTGTTGAAGACCCTCAAGGATAGCGGATTGCCGTGACCGTGCTGCGGCGGGCCCGGCAGCCGCATCACTTCGGCGTGATTCGCTGTGCTTCCTGCACATCGCGGCGAAGCGCCTGCACCCCCGCCAGAACGTCCCAGAATTGCTTCACCTGCACCTTGATGCGGTAGTCGGTCTGGGCCATCTGCTCTGCCACCAGCTCGGTCCAACGGGTGTCCAGCGTGGCGGGCGGCAGATGCAAATGGGCCTCGGACTCAGACCCATCCCGCTCGACGATTGCGCCGGCATTGCGGGCGATTTTCAGCATGGTGTTGTTCTCGCTCAGGGCGTGTATGAACATCCGGCTCACGCCCTCGTTGCGTGCGTGCATGGCAGCCCGATCGAACAGGCGCGCCCCATAGCCGCGCCCACGCGCCGAACTCAGGACCGACACGCCAAACTCGGCGCAGGCGTGCAGACGGCTATCGGCGGAGAAAGCCAGATGCGCCATGGCAATCAGCTCCAGACGCCGGTTGTAAATGCCGAATATCTCGTCACGGTCAAAATTCAGGCTGTCCGCATAGCGTTGAATTTGCTCGTCATTGGCCGCAAAACCGAAGCGCAGGTAACGGTCATGCGGCTCAAGTGCCTTCAAATGGCGGGCGATTCGCTCGCGATGATTGGCCCCCAGGGAGCGGATCGGCACCAGCACAGACGGCATTCTGGACGCGTACGACAGCAGCTCACCCTCCGACGTTTCCGACGGAGGGCGCAACAACCCCTCGCCAGCTTCCAGCGATGTCTTGACCAAAGCCTTTGTTTCAACCATGACCGGCACTATACGGGTTTTCCCTAGAACGACCAACCCAAAGCACTAATCGTCTTACAACGGTATCGCCGTCGTCGCCTTGACACGGTCCAGCACAAAGCTGGTTCTGCAATCTTGCACACTGGGGTGCTTTAGCAGTGTGTCCATAACGAAATGTGAGTACGCACTCATATCTCGCACCAACACTCTTAGAAAGTAATCCATTTCACCACTCAAGGCGTCGCATTCCACGACTTCAGGCCAGGTCTGGACGCTGGCCCGGAACAGATCCCGGGGATTTCTTTTATGGCTTTCCGTGTTTTTTTCCAGCCGTACGTTGATATGTGCCATGAGGCCCAGTCCGACCGCCTCAGGTTTGACCAGGGCCACGTAGCGGTCGATCACCCCGCTGGTCTCCAGCCGTTTCACCCGACGCAACACGGCACTCGGTGACAGGCTCACCATCTCCGCGATCTGGTCATAGGTGGCGCGGCCATCCGCCTGCAGGGTGCTCAAAATCAGCTTGTCCAGCTTGTCTAGTGTTTCCATCGAAGATATTTTGCAGGTTTCTTGCGTTTGAGGCAAATCAAGCCGTACAAGTTGCAGGTTTTCTCCTGTACATCAACAATAGACTGGTCAAGGTTCACAACGTGGCGCAACGCCACCCAACCGGAGACGACAAACATGTGGGACAACCCGATGGGCACCGATGGCTTCGAATTCATCGAATATGCAGCCCCCGACCCTGCCGCCATGGGCACCCTGTTCGAGCGCATGGGCTTCAAGCCGGTAGCCAGGCACCGCCACAAAAACGTCACCCTGTACCGTCAGGGCGGCATCAACTTTCTCATCAACGCCGAGCCTGACTCGTTCGCCCAGCGTTTTGCACGCCTGCACGGCCCCAGCATTTGCGCCATCGCCTTTCGCGTGCAGGACGTCAAGAGCGCCTACGAACGCGCGCTGGATCTGGGGGCCTTTGGTTACGCCGGCAAGGCCGGCCCGGGCGAGCTCAACATCCCGGCCATCAAGGGCATTGGCGACTCGCTGATTTACCTGGTGGACCGCTGGCGCGGCAAGAATGGCGCCAAGGACGGCGACATTGGCAACATCGGCTTCTTTGACGTTGACTTCGAAGCGCTGCCCGGCATTGAGGCGTCAGAAGCCTTGAACCCGGTCGGCCATGGACTGACCTACATCGACCACCTCACCCACAACGTGCACCGTGGCCGTATGAACGAGTGGGCCGAATTCTACGAGCGGCTCTTCAACTTTCGCGAAGTGCGCTACTTTGACCTGGAAGGCCAGAGCACCGGCGTGAAGAGCAAGGCCATGACCAGTCCCTGCGGAAAAATCCGCATCCCCATCAATGAAGAGGGCAACGACAAGCCGGGGCAGATTCAGGAGTACCTGGACCGCTACCACGGCGAGGGCATCCAGCACATCGCGCTGGGCTCCAGCAATTTGATTGACACCGTGGACGCGCTGCAAATGAGTGGCATCAAGCTGCTGTCCACCAGCGAAACCTACTACGAACTGCTGGAAAAGCGGATTCCGGGCCATGGCGAAGACGTGGCCGCCCTGCAGCAGCGCAACATCCTGCTGGACGGCAAGCCGGGCGAGCTGCTGCTGCAGATCTTCAGCGAGAACCAGCTCGGGCCCATCTTTTTCGAGTTCATCCAGCGCAAGGGCAACGAGGGCTTTGGCGAGGGCAATTTCAAAGCCCTGTTCGAAACCATGGAGCTGGACCAGATACGCCGCGGCGTACTGACGGCGTGACGACAGACCGCCGGAGGTGACAGACATGGTTGTTGAACCCGTTGTCTATGGCGCCAGCGAGCGCCCACCCCGTGGCGACTACCGCCGCGCCGGGGCTGACTACACCTGTGCCCAGGACTACGCGGCCTACACCGCGCAAGACCACGACACCTACCGCCGCCTCTACGCGCGCCAGGAGGCCTTGTTGCCCGGCCTGGCGTGCGACGAGTTCATCGCCGCATTGCCGTCGCTGGGGGCCAAGGACCGCATTCCGCGCTTCGAAGAAGTGAATGAACGCCTGACCCGCGCCACCGGCTGGGAAATTGTCGCCGTACCAGGGCTGATCCCCGAAGTGCCATTCTTTACCCTGCTGGCCAACCGCAAATTCCCGGTGACGGACTGGATTCGCACGCCTCAGGAGTTTGACTACATCGTGGAGCCCGATGTGTTTCATGACTTGTTTGGTCATGTGCCGCTGCTGTTCAACCCGGTGTTTGCCGACTACGTGCAGCGCTACGGCGAGGGCGGCCTCAAGGCGCACCAGCTCGGCGCCTGTGAGCAGCTCTCACGCCTGTACTGGTACACCATCGAGTTCGGATTGATCGCCCAGGCGGGCGGCCTGCGTGCGTACGGTGCCGGCATCCTGAGTTCATCCGGCGAATTGAACTATGCCGTTACAAGCCGCGAGCCCAACCGGATTCAACTCGATCTGCAGCGCGCCATGCGCACCCGCTACAAGATTGACAGCTACCAGCAGACCTATTTCGTCATCGACAGCTTCGCGCAATTGTTCGACATGACAGCGCCGGATTTCACGCCGCTATATGACCGCGTCAAAGACCTGAGCGACATTGCCGCCAACACCCTGCAACCCGAAGACAAGGTCATTCAACTCTGAACCATCAGGCCAGGACCACGTCCTTGCCCGTCAGGCGCTTGACCAGCCCTTGCGCCAGGCGGTTGACCATGCCATAGATGGAGAGCTGGGGGTTGGCACCAATGCTGGTCGGAAAGATGGAGCCGTCATGAATGGACAGGTTCTCGATCTGCCAGTGCAATCCGTCGGGACGCGTGACACCCTGCTTTTCGCTGCCCGCCATGCCGCAACCGCCCATCACATGGGCGCTCACCACCTTGGTCAGCAACGGCTTCATGGGCAATGCCTCGACCGCCCGTTTGGCCTCGGTCCAGGCGGTGTAGGGGCGCGCCATTTCGTGCATGGGCAAAACCTGCTGCGCACCAGCCGCAAACTGGATCTCCATCATGGCCAGCATGGCGCGTCTGGCGCCATCCATGACGAAGTCTGTCAGCGGATAGTCCAGCAGGGCGGAGCCGTCAGCACGCAACTTGACCTGTCCGCCGGCAGCGCGCTCATGAAACCCGTCACGCAAGAGGGCGAGCAGAACATGGGTGTGGGGAAACTGCGCCAGCAGATCGGCCTGCGCCTGACCATAGCCGGATACGGTGGAGGCAAAGATGACCGGATGCAGGGGCGGCGCTTCCAGCTTGAACCCGACAGGGCCGTCAATCGGCTGGGTGTCCATGAAATGGTCGGTGTAAATGGTTTGCGGTGCGCCAGCCCAGGCCTCAACCTTCTGTTCCATGACTGCCGCAGACATCACCACCGGATGCAAAAAGGTGCGAAGGCCCAGACGTCCATGTGGATCGGGCGCCTGCGAACGCAAGAGCACGGCCGCCGAGTTGATGGCGCCGGCCGCTAAAACAAAGTGTTTCGCTATGATTACTGTAGCGCCTGACGCAGATTCAACGGGAGCTCCATTGGGTTTAACCGCAAGACACCGGACTGATTTAATCCGGCCATTGGCAAGCTCGAAGTGCTGGGCACGGGTTTCCACCAGCAGGGTGGCGCCCAGGTCCAGCGCCGCGGGGATGGTGGTCACCAGCATCGACTGCTTGGCATTGGTGGGGCAGCCCATGCCACAGGACCCAAGGTTCCAGCAGCCCTTGACGTTGCGGGCAATCGCGGCCGCCGGGATGCCCAGCTTGGCAGCACCGCGTCGCAACAGGTCATTGTTTTCATTGGGCGGTGTCAGCCAGGTTCCGATGCTCAGCCTGCGCTCGGCCTGCTGGAAATAGGGCGCGAGTGCGTCGTTGGTGTAGCCGGTCAGCCCAAAATGCTGCTGCCAGTACGTCAGGGTGCTGGTGGGTGTGCGAAACGAACTGGTCCAGTTGACGGTGGTGGAGCCACCTACGCAGCGCCCCTGCAGAATGGTGACGCCTTTGTCTTCTGTTTTTCGTCCGGCACTTTCCTGGTACAGCGAGGGGTAGGCCTCGGCCTCCTTCTGGTTGAAGTCGCTGCTGCTCTTGAGGGGTCCTTCTTCGACGATGACCACCTGCAAACCGGCCCGCGTAAGCAACTCGGCGGTGATGCCAGCCCCTGCACCGGAGCCAATAATGGCGACATCGCAAACGATTCTCTCGGGCCGCACGCCGTGTGCGCCACCATGGACTTTCCAGCCACGCTTCAATCCCTCACGGATCGGGTCATGCAAACTGCTCATGGAGAAGGGCCGCCTTGGTTTTAGATGGTGACAGGGCCGGGGTAACCCAGCGTCGCCCAAGTGCTGGCGTCAGAAAAATAGGCTGCGCCCACGATGTCGTGAAGGGCCAGGTAGCTTTGCTGGCGCAGGGCCAGGCGCGACACCCGCATGGACTGCAAGGCTTGCTGCACCTCCGTGACGCTGGCACTGGGCCAATCAGACGCCAGTCCAGCCAGGGTTCGCCGTCCCACAGCGGTGGAAAGCAGCCCGAGCAACTGCGACAACTCTGCCTGAACATGAGGGGGGAAGGCCTGCGTCAGATCATCAATGCGGCTGAGCAGGCCAGCCAATGCCCTTTGCTTGTCGATCTGTTCAGCGGGGAGTGTGCGATCCAGGATGGCACGCGCCACGCTCGAAAAAATGTCCTGGGCAGCCGGAGTCAGCGTGCCCTGTCGCAGGCCGGGTTGCAGCAAGGCCGTGGCGCTACCGGCCACGACCAGAACCGTCGCAGATAAGGCAACCAGCTTAAGCAGTGTTCTTCGTTGCATTTTTCGAATATCGCATGTAACAGCCTGGCGCCACTAGGGCGTTGCATCTAGATAGACTCGGGGTTTATATGGAAGCTACAAACATCATTCGCGACGCCGTCATGCGCGTAACGCTGCTGCGACAAACGGCCGCTGACCACCCCGGGCTCGCGCGGGCGATTAGCGACATCAAACATTTTCAGGCCAGACGATTTGCGGGGACTTACTTTGATCTGCTGCAGTCGGAACGATTCAAGCCTGCCGCGCTGTTTTTTCTGGAGGAACTTTACAGCGAGAAAGACTACTCTGACCGCGATTCTCAATTTGCGCGCATTGCCGGTACGCTGGAGCGAATCTTTCCCCAGCAGGTGGTACAAACCGCCGTATCGCTGGCGCAGTTGCATCGTCTGACGGAAGAGCTCGATCTGGCAATGGCCCAGAACTGGATGAGCAACCCCGACACACCTGAAGTCGCCCGTTATGTGGCCGCCTGGCGGGCCGTTGATCGCCGTTCGGACCGAAACAGGCAACTGGCAACGGTTTTGGACGTCGGTCTTGAACTGGACCGTCTGACGCGCGCACCCGGCCTTCGCATGATGCTCAAGATGATGCGCGGCCCGGCCAGCCTGGCGGGACTGGGGTCACTGCAGCAATTTCTTGAGTCAGGCTTCGACACCTTTGCGGCGATGGGCCGCAAGGCCGATGGCGCCGTCTATTTTCTGGAGACTGTCAGGGAACGTGAAGGCGGGCTGATTGACCGGCTTTTTGATGCCAGCGCTGTCGCCTGCGAGACGGAAATCGCCCAGATACTGGGACAACCCCGGTAACGTCTGCGGGCGGTCTTCGCTCAAAATAGGCGCACAGGAGTACCCCATGGAAAGAATCTGGCTCAAGAGCTATCCCCCGGGCGTCGCGCAGGACGTCAACCCGGAACAATATCGGTCATTGACGCACATGCTGGAGGAGTCTTTCCAGAAAAATGCGTCAAGTCCCTTTTCGGTTTGCATGGAAAGCTGGATGACTTATGGACAACTGGATCATCTTTCAGCTGCATTGGGGGCCTGGCTTCAAAGCAAGGGACTGGAGCCCGGTGCGCGGGTGGCCATCATGCTGCCCAACATCCCCCAGTTCCCGGTAACGATGGCCGGCGTCTTGCGTGCCGGCTACACCTGCGTGAACGTCAACCCGCTGTACACCGCACGCGAACTGGAGCACCAACTCAAGGACTCTGGCGCGACAGTCATCGTGGTTCTTGAAAACTTTGCAGCAACACTGGCAGAGGTCATTGACAACACGCCGATCAAACATGTGGTCGTGGCGTCCATGGGCGATTTGTTGGGGTTCTGGTACGGCAAGTGGATCACTTTTGCCGTCAGACACCTCGCCAGGATGGTACCTGCCTACAAGCTGACGCTCCCGCCAGGGAGAACCGCCACATCCTTCAAGCAGGCCATTGCGGAAGGTGCGTCGGTTCCGTTCAAGTCGGCTGCGAGCACGCTGGATTCAATCGCATTTTTACAGTACACCGGCGGAACCACCGGACTGAGCAAGGGGGCCGTGCTGACGCATCGCAATATCGTTGCGGCGGTCCTGCAGGCGGAGGCCTGGTTCACACCGGCGCTTGAACGTGTGGGCGACGTCAGACGGACCAATAGCATCGCCGCCCTTCCGCTTTATCACATATTTGCGCTTTCCCTGTCTCTTCTGGCCATTCGATGGGGCTCGCACCTGACACTGATTCCCAATCCCCGCGATTTTGGCGGCTTCATTGCGACGCTCAAAAAGCGACCCTTTCATTTGTTGCCGGCGGTTAACACCCTGTTCAACGCGTTGTTGCAGCATCCGCAGTTCAAGACCGTTGATTTTTCCAGTCTTTGCGTTTCGCAAGCAGGCGGAATGGCGGCATCGGCCGGAACTGCCAAGCACTGGCTCGAGACCACCGGCTGTCCCATGGTGGAGGGTTGGGGCATGAGCGAGACCTGTGCGATCGGGACCAATAACCCGGTGCGGTCAAAAGAGTTTTCCGGCACCATCGGCTTGCCGCTTCCAGGCATCGACATCGCCATTAAAGATGACGATGGCAACTCGCTGGTCCAGGGTCAATCCGGCGAGATTTGCATCCGGGGCCCCAATGTAATGCCCGGCTATTACCGGCAACCAGAAGAGAACATCCGCGCATTTACGCCGGATGGCTTCATGCGCACTGGCGATGTGGGCGTCATGGACGAACGTGGCTACACAAAAATCGTGGACCGGAAAAAAGACATGATTCTGGTCAGCGGCTTCAACGTTTTCCCGAGTGAGCTGGAAAATGTCATTTCGCTTTGCGACGGGGTGGTGGAGTGTGCCGTTATCGGCGTTCCGGACGAGAAACAAGGCGAGGCCATCAAAGTCTTTGTTGTCAAAGACAATCCGACTTTGTCTGAGGATGACGTCGCCAGATATTGCCAGCAGAACTTGACCGGATACAAACGACCGAAATACATTGAGTTCCGTGACGACCTACCCAGGTCAAACGTGGGGAAAGTTCTGCGGCGCGAACTGCGAGTTGGAAAATAACCCATGGCTATAGAGTCGCATGCATAACCGCCCGACGCTTCCCAGCGGCATCACTGTCTTCGAGCGCGGTTGGCTTTCGTCCAATAACATTCTGATTTGTGGCAGGAGGTCTTCCGCGCTCATTGACAGCGGTTACGTCTCCCATGCGGGGCAAACACTGTCGCTTGTTGAAGCAGCATTGGGTGCTCACAAACTCGACATCCTGGTCAATACCCACCTGCATAGCGATCATTGCGGTGGAAACGCTGCATTGCAAGGGAGGTACCCAGACCTGATGACGCTCATTCCATCCGGCCTGGCGGAACACGTGCGTACTTGGAACCCCGAGGCCCTTACCTACACTCCCACTGGGCAGAGTTGCCCACAGTTCCGGTTCGATGCAGCACTGGTGCCGGGTACTGAAATCGTATTGGGTGACCTGGCGTGGCAAGTTCACGCGGCACCGGGGCATGACCCCCATTCCGTTGTCCTCTTTGACCCGTCTTCCCGCGTCCTTGTGTCGGCGGATGCTTTGTGGGAAAACGGCTTCGGTGTTGTGTTCCCCGAGTTGGAAGGATCTGATGCCTTTGGCGAAGTCGGCAAAACAATCGATCTGATTGAGTCACTTTCCCCACGAATTGTGATTCCTGGACATGGCCCTGCGTTTTCCAACGTTGAAACAGCCATCGCTACCGCTCGCAAACGCCTAGACGGTTTTATCGTGAATCCAGCAAAGCATATCAAGTACGCGGCCAAAGTGCTTCTCAAGTTCAAACTGCTTGAAGTACAAGCTATTGACCTGCTCACGTTCATTCACTGGGCTCGCTCTACCCCTTACTTCCTTCTTGTTTATACGAGCCACTTTTCTGATGTTGATTTCCCGGAATGGATCGATCACCTTATCCTGGATTTGGTCAGATCTGGCGCGGCGTCACGCGACGGATTGATGATTAGAAATGCCTGATATGAAGAAAGAGAGTAAGCGGGTGGCAAAGTCATCTTGAACAAGGAGCCTGTCCGCCCGACGATGGTGTCCACCAAAGCAACAGGTGGACACCATGAATTCCAAGACAGTCTCACGGCGCCGGCACGGCGCCGATCTCAAAGCACAGGTTCTGCGCGAGTGCGAACGCCCCGGTGCGTCAGTGGCCGGGATTGCGCTGGCACACGGACTGAACGCCAACCTCGTTCACAAGTGGCGCCGCCAAGCCCGAGCCGGCAGTGGGTTGGCCTGTGCACCAGAGCCGGCACATTTCATTGCCCTGCCTTTGGCGCCGACACCGCCTGCGCAGTCTGACATCCGCATCGAACTACGCCGGGCAGCGCTGGCAGTGAACGTCGCATGGCCCGTGGCGGCGGCAGGTGAATGTGGGGCGTGGCTACGCGAGTTGCTGCAATGATCCGCATCGACGCCGCCTGGCTGGCTACTACACCGCTGGATATGCGCGCGGGCAAGCGTGCGGCTGCGGTGATGAGTCTGATCCAATCAGCCAAGCTGAACGGTCATGACCCGTACGCCTATTTGAAGGACGTGCTCACGCGTCTGCCGACGCAGCGTGCCAGCCAGGTCGCGGAGTTGCTGCCGCATCGCTGGCAGCCATCCCTCAAAACCCACGATTGATCGCCAGCCATGACCGCTTGCCTGCGGTCAATATGGGTTCACCGCGCGCTTACCTTACGAAAGAGAAATTGGCAGACGAAAAAAAACGCCCAGTCGTTTGACTGGGCGTTTTCCGGTTTAATAGCCAGAT
>OFPG01000061.1_pt1 | contig 13603 bp, 12 predicted proteins | sample 1542501 | NCBI WGS metagenome assembly OFPG01 (sample SAMN05503963, study PRJEB24370) | sediment metagenome | isolation source: lake sediment | place: USA: Lake Hill lake, St. Paul Island, Alaska | collected 2013
AAAGCGGCAAGCATCCGGGGTGTGCGCATCACCAAGCAGCCGCAGTACCTGCGGCATTTCACTTGTGAATTTGCCTGGGTGGAGGGCTGATTTTTTTGCCGGCTTTCAAGGAGCGGAAATGCAGCGATGTACTGCCACCGTTGCCACCGAATCTGCATTGGCCCCCGGTCCGGGGGTAAACCGCCACCTTGACAGGAGTTTCAGTTGACCAATCCCGCAGAAGCGATGCCCTCCAGCGCCTACTCGTTACTCGACAGTGGAGCTTATCGTTCCAGCATACTCACACGCGGTCCATGGCACCATGAGCACCAGCACGCAGGCCCGCCGATCGCGCTGGTGTGCCGCGCCATTGAACGTGCCGCGGCGGCGCATGGACTCACCCATATCGCGCGGCTCACCGCCAACCTGCTTCGCCCGGTGCCGATCGGCGAACTCTCGCTCGAGGTCGCGACGGACTATGCCGGTCGCAACGCCGGCCATTTCTCGGCACGGCTGATGGCCGGCGAGAAGGAGGTCGCCCGCTTCACGGCACTGGCCCAGCGTGAGAACGACGTGCCGATTCCAGATGGCCTGCCGGGCCACCCACTGCCACCGCCACCGCAAGGTCCCGAAGATTTGCCTCAAGCTGTCTTCCCCTTCGCTGGCAAGCATGTGGGCTACGCGGACTTGGTCGAGACCCGAGTGGCGCATGGCCGCTTTTTCAAGGGCCCCTGTGCCATCTGGTTTCGCTTGCGCCACCCCCTGCTTGACAGTGAAGCACCTAGCGTCTACCAGCGCGTCGCAGTCGCCGCCGATTCCGGCAATGGTATTAGCGCGATTCTCGATTTGCAGAGCTACAGCTTCGTCAACTCGGACCTGACCATTAACCTGTTGCGCCGGCCTCAAGGTGAATGGATCTGCATCGATGCACGGACCCTCCTCGGCCCGAACGGTTGCGGCCTCGCGGAATCGGCCCTTTACGACATTCACGGCCTCATTGGGCGGGCCACGCAGAGCCTGACAATAAGCCGGCGCGCCTGATAGGAATGCGGATAGACGCATGGACAGCCGCATTGCAGCGGGAGCGGTCATTTAAGCGCGTGGTCCAGTGGGCTATAGTTATCGACGAATCTAATCGTTATACATTCGTTACGCAACTCGGGGTAGGCCGTGGATATCGCACGTTATGAAGAAATCCTCGGTGAGTTCGAGCTGCTTATCGACGTGGGAAGGGGAGCCTCAAACCGACTTGTCGGCACGACGCCAACCCACGCGCACCAGTCTTACGCGGATCCGATCTTCACCAAGCTACTCTGTCACGCGATAAGCCTCCGAACGCTTTCGCCGCAGTCGGTTGGCAACAATACTCCGCAGCTATGGGATATGCCGTCAGCATGCGCAGTAGCACGGTGCATCATCGAAGCGCATGACGTTCTTGAGTACATCGCCCTCTCAGAAATGCCTCCGGAAGAAAGGGCGTTTCGTTTGCTAGTTTGGAAACTGCATGACCAGCAACGGCGGTCAAAAATGCTGCATTCAATTCAGTCAAGGGATCCAATGGCTGACGAAATCCACGCCCGAGTGGGCGACTTAACATCGGAGGTAATGGCCCATACCTGTTTCGTTAACCTTAACAAACAATTGCAAGGGCGCATCAAATCTGGTGATGCGCCTTCGTTCCTGCTGTCGCAACGAGATCTAAATAAGGCCAACGGCGTTAACCATGAGTACCATACGGCCGCAACGATGATGCTTTCGCAGTATGTCCACACGCTGCCTATGTCAGTACACCAGCTTTTCGAGTTCAAGGCCGGTACGCCTGAAGCACTGCACATGAGTTCAATGCCAATTCAATACAGCCTTGGCTTCTTAGCGCGTTCCATCCTACGAATGGTGGAGAACTTTCCCGCAGCTGACCAAGGACTCACTGACCCGCAAGCCGCCGTCTTCTATCGCTGGAACGCAGCAGTGGAGCGTGGGGTAACGACTGCGTAATGGCAAGCCGCGTGACGTAGTTCAGTTGCCTAACCCGTCACTCAACACACACCGAGCGGGTCCGCAGTGGCCCTTCATCTGTACGCTGAATGACTGCTGTTTGAAAATTTGAAAGTCGGGTTTCAGTGGCGGGTAATCTGCGCCATCCGGCTAACTGTTTGGTTTTGATCGGCAGGCGTCCGTGGTGACCGTGTTGGGGATGCTCCAAAGCGGGCATCCAACTTGCGGTTGAAGGTGCCTCGGGCGAAGCATTTCTGTCTTCACTTGACGGCGTTGAGCCGCTTGACCCCGGCGACAAAGCGCGCCAGCGTCGCCGACAGCACGCCGCTCGGAATCGTGATGTCGATCAGCTGGAAGCGACCGCGCGTGACCATGGCCTTGTCCAGCGCCGCCTTCAGTTCGCCGCGGGTGTTGACCCGCACGCCATCGCCGCCCATGCCGGCGGCCATTTCGGCAAAGCCCCAGTGGCCGAGGTCATTGAACGACGACTCGGGCTGGAAGGTGCGCAGCATCTCCCAGCTGGCGTTGTTGAAGAGCAGCACGATCGGATCCCAGCCGTAGCGCTTGCAGTTACCCAGCTCCCAGCCGGTCATCTGAAACGCGCCGTCACCCACCAGAATCAGCGGCCGCTGCCCGGTCGCCGCCTGCAGACCGAGGCCGGCGGGCACGCCGAAACCCATCGTCGCGTAGTAGCCGGGCGCGACCAGCGCCGTGTGCTCGATCTCCATCGCGGTAAACAGGCAGTCGCCCATGTCCGAGGCAATCGGCATCTTGCCGTGCTCAGCCATCAGGTCGTTGACAGCGGTGGCGATGTCGGTCGGCGTGATCGTGGCCGAATCGGCGACCAAGCCATACGCAAAGGCCTGGCGCTTCACCGCAAACACTTTCTCACCCGTCCCGAGACGCTCCAGCATGCGATCGACCAGCGCCGCCAGCGGCAATTGCGAGTAGGTGTGATAGCCGATGGTGACCCGGCCGTCCAGCGCCTGGATCGTCTTGCGCATGTCGATCTTGGTCTCGGACACGGCGAAGTTTGTGTCGCAAATGATCTCGCCGAGCAGGAACAGGCCGTCCGAGCTTTCGACCAGCTGGGTGACTTCCGGAAAACCGGCGACGCCCATATAGGTTCCCACGAGCGGTGCATCCTGATCGGCGAGCAAACCGCGGCCCATGAAGCTGGTCACCACCGGCACACCGAGGCGGCGCGACAGCGCGGCGACCTTGTCTTCGAGCCCGTAACGGCGGACTTCGACGCCGGCCATCAGCACCGGTGACTTGGCCTGAGACAGGCGACCGAGAATTTCATCCACGCAGGCATTGAGCGCGTCCTGATCAGGCGGCAACGCGACTTCGGGAGCCACTGCTGCGCAGGGCATGGCCACCATGTCGCGCGGAATCTCGATGTAGACCGGCTCTGATTTGCGCAGGCAGCTGGCCAGCACCCGGGCGATGTCGGCCGGCGCGCGCGCCGCGTCGTCGAGGCGCACCTGGTCGCAGGTGATTTCCTTGAAGATCTGAAATTGCGAATCGAGTGTCTTGGCCTGATGGTGCAGGAGCAATCCGGAACGCGACTCGCCCTTGCCCGGCCCGCCGGAGAGCACGACCAGCGGGGATTTCTCGGCAAAGGCCGCTGCTACCGAGTTGATCATGTTCAACGCACCGGCGCCGTAGGTCACAGCGGCCACGCCGAGACCACCATTGATGCGCGCCGACGCATCGGCGGCAAAGCCGACGCCGGGTTCGTGCGACAGGGTGTACAGCGGCAGGATCTTCGATTCTTCGATGACTCGGAAATAAGGCAGCGCAAAGTCGCCGGGAATGCCAAAGATCTGGCGGGCACCGTGCGCCTTGAGTGCTTGCAGCAGGGATTCAGTGAGGTTCATGCGGGGTGTCTCCGGTTTCAGGTTCTGGAGAAAGTATCGCGCTTATCCCATGCAAGAAACGGTCGTAATCCGGCCTGTCATGGCTATGTTGCGCAGGTTTCGTGCGCAATATGGCTGAGTGGCCTGTAAACCTTGGTCATGTCTTGCTCATGTTGGCATGTACCCGAAAAGATTGCGGCGACAATCCAACTCCTCTTTTTATTATTCGCCTGGTTCGCCCAGGCATTTTTCATGTCCAGTACGTCCAACTACGAAGTCCGATCCGCCACCCAGCGCGATGCCAAGGCGATTGCCGAAATCCACGTCAGTGCCAGCCAGGCTGCCTTCAAGAGCGTCGTGCCAGGTGAGCAGATGCCTGCCGTCTCCATCGAGAAAAGCCAGGCTTACTGGCGTGACGCTATTGAGTTCATCGAACCTCAGGTCCTTGTCGCGGTCGATGACGGGCAAGTCGTCGGCTTTGTCGGCTTCGACCGTTCGCGTGATAAGGGCACACCCAACACCATGGGTGAAATCTGGGCGATCTACGCCGCCACGTCACACTGGGGCAAAGGTGTTGGCCTGGCCCTGTGGGATGCGGCCCGCGAAGGTTTGCTTGAAGAAGGGTGCAACAAGGTGACACTGTGGGTGCCACTGGGCAACGAGCGCGCCTTGCGCTTTCACGAACTGGCAGGCTTCAAGCGTGAGATGACCAGCATCAAGACCGTGCCCATGGGCGCGGTCAAGGTAGAAGAAATCCGGCTGAAGCGCGACCTGACCTGATTCCGCCCCGGATCAGGTGCGGCGCACCACGACGCTGCCAATGGAGTAGCCGGCCCCGAAGGAGCAGATCACACCCACCTCACCGGCCTTGATGTCATCGTGGTGGCGATGAAACGCGATGATCGAGCCGGCGGAGGCGGTGTTGGCAAATTCGTCCAGAATCACTGGTGCGTCGTCTGGTGTGGCATCGCGTCCCAGCAGTTTTCGGCCAATCAGCTGGTTCATGGCCAGGTTGGCCTGATGCAGCCAGTAACGGCGTACCCCGGTGGGCGTCAGGCCGTGCTCCGCCAAGTGCTTGGCAATGTGCTCCGCCGCCATCGGGCAGACTTCCTTGAAGACCTTGCGCCCTTCCTGATAAAAAAGCTGGTCGCGGTCTTCAGGATTGCGATCTTCGCTACGCGACATATAGCCGGCGTTGTTGCGGATGTTGTTGGAGAACGTGGTGAGCAAGCGGGTGCCAATGACTTCAAACGCGCCGGGCGGGGCGTTCTCAAGCCGCTCAATCAGGATGGCGGTACACACGTCACCAAAGATGAAATGGCAGTCCCGGTCTTTCCAGGCCAGGTGGGGTGAGGTGATTTCCGGATCCACCACCAGGATGGCCCGGGCCGATCCGGTTTTGACGGCGTTGACCGCCATCTCGATGGCGAAGGTGGCCGATGAGCAGGCCACATTCATGTCGAAGCCGAAGCCCTGGATGCCCAACGCGGTCTGGATCTCCACGGCCATGGCCGGATAGGCCCGTTGCATGTTGGCCGCGGCGCAGATAACGCCGTCAATGTCCTCGGGCTGCTTGTCCGCGCGTGCCAGCGCATCTCGCGCGGCGGCCACGCCAATCTCGGCCATCAAGGAGAGTTCGCTGTCAGGACGGGCCTGCAAGCGCGGATGCATGCGCTGTGGGTCCAGTACGCCGGTTTTTTCCATCACGTACCGGCGCTTGATGCCGGACGCCTTCTCGATGAACTCGACGCTTGACGGGGGGATGGGCTGGCGCGTGCCAGCCGCGATATCGGCCGCGTGTGCCGCGTTTTCCCTTTCAGCGAAGCTGTTGAAGGCAGTCACCAGTTCCTCATTGGTAATGACGTCAGGGGGAATATAAAGTCCGGTGCTGCTGATGGCGACACGATGCATAAAGAGGGTCCCGAAAAAGTTCTGGGTTGGAGGTGTCCAACAAGCGGGTGATTATCGGCGGAGTTGTTCGGGTTCTGGAAAAGACCGTAGCGACCGAATGCCAGGAGCCAGCGCATCCGGCAACAATGCACAACGGCGACAATCTCCTCTTATGCATTGCACCCAACCTGCGAAAGCGTCAACCCATGGCCAGTAGCCTGCTTGCACTGATTGATGATATCGCCACCGTGCTGGATGACGTGACTTTGCTGACCAAAGTGGCCGCCAAGAAAACCGCGGGTGTGCTGGGTGATGATCTGGCCCTCAACGCACAGCAGGTGGCTGGTGTCAAGGTGGACCGTGAGCTGCCGGTGGTCTGGGCCGTGTGCAAAGGCTCGTTTGTCAACAAGGCTATTCTGGTGCCAGCGGCATTGGCCATCAGTGCGTTTATCCCTTGGGCGGTCACGCCGCTTCTGATGGTTGGTGGTGCCTTTCTGAGCTTTGAGGGATTTGAAAAACTGGCCCACAAGTTCTTGCACAGCGGGGCCGAAGACGCTGTTCACCGCGAAGAACTGGTACGGGCCCTGGCTGACCCGTCTATCGACCTTGTTGCGCTGGAGAAAGAAAAAATCAAGGGCGCTGTACGCACCGATTTCATTTTGTCGGCCGAGATCATTGCCATCACGCTGGGCACCGTACAGGCAAGCCCGCTCGCCACCCAGGTGGCCGTGCTCAGTGGCATTGCCGTGGTGATGACGGCAGGCGTCTATGGCTTGGTGGCCTGCATTGTCAAGCTTGACGATGGCGGACTCTACCTCAGTCAAAGAACCGGTGACCGCGTGGCGGGTCGCCTGCAGCGCAGTGCAGGGCGGGGCATTCTCAATGCGGCGCCTTACTTCATGAAGGGACTGTCCGTTGCCGGCACTGCCGCCATGTTTCTGGTCGGGGGCGGCATTCTGACGCACGGCATTCCAGGTGCACACAGCTTGATCGAGCATCTGAGCCTGGTCGCAGGTGCCGGCATGCAGTGGCTTGTTTCTTTGACACTGGACGCCGTTGCCGGCATCCTGGTGGGGGCTGTGGTGCTGGCAGGTGTGACCGGGGTGAAACGGCTGAGGCCGTGATTGCTTTAAGTGATTTCACGGCCCGGCCCCCATGGAATATGCGCCAACAGCTATTCAAAATATAGCAAGCCGGATACACTGAACCGCATGGCTGATGTTTATGACCTGGCGCAAACTGGATTCCCGTGGATTCAGTTGGAGGGTATTTGATCGTGAAAATGCTGAGACTGCCGCGCTCGAAAGTCCAGATCGGATTGCCCTTGCCATGGAATGTGCGTGATGAGCACAGCCTGCTATTGCTGTCGAAGGGGCATGTTGTCGAGAGTGAGCATCAGCTTGAGCTCCTGCTCCAGCGCGGAGCCTTTGTGGATGTAGAGGAAATCAAGGCGATGGCGCGGGATGATGAGCCGGCGCAGCCCAAGCCCATTGTGTCGCCGCCCAATCTTTTTGACCTGTGGGACCAGACCACGGACGAGTTGCATAAGCTGTTGACCGACGTGGCGCACCAGACCGACTTCTCTGGTCAAGTGGATCAGTTTGCACGGCACATTCTGGAACTGGTCGACCTCAATGCGGACATTGCCATTTACCGCATTGTTCGTCAGGACAACGCCAAGAATTTCTACTACGGCTATACCCATTCGGTGCATACCGCCACGCTATGTATTTTGATGTCGCGTCATCTTCAATGGCCGCAGGATCGCATGATGAGTCTGGTCAAGGCGGCGCTCACCATGAACATGTCAATTCTCGATTTGCAAGGACAAATGGCGGGGCAGGATGTTCCCATGAAAGACAAACAGCGGGAGGCCATTCGCAAGCATCCAGCCCAATCCGTTGAATTGCTGGAGAATGCCGGTGTCACCGATGCAGACTGGCTGGCTGCCATAGCCCAACACCACGAACGACCCGATGGAACCGGCTATCCGCTGGGGTGTACCGATGTCTGCGAGATGGCCGTGGCGTTGCGGGTGGCCGATGTATTCATGGCAAAAATCAGCCCGCGTGCCTTGCGTGCGGCGCTGTCGCCGCAGGAGGCGGTCCGGGAACTTTATCGCGAGGATAAGGGCGGGCCGATATCGACAGCCATCATCAAGGAATTCGGAATTTATCCGCCCGGTGATTTCGTCAGACTCGCCTCAGGCGAACTGGGAATCGTGGTGCAAAGGACCGGGAACGCGCGTGCGCCGATCGTGGCCTCCATCACGGACACGGCCGGGCGTTCCGTCGCACGGACACTGCGGCATGACACGGGGCAAACCGGATTCGCGATTGTGGCCAACGTGATCGACAAGGCGATGCTCATGCGCTTGCCGCCCGAGCGCTTGTACGGCTTCTCCGCAGCACCGCCTGCGTAGGATACGGTGCCGGATCAGACCTCGCCGCCAAAGCGCTTGGTCAGGTTGGCAAGGTACTGCTCGATCATTTTTTCGAACTCCCCCTCGACGACGGGGGCAATCACCATCTTCATCAGGCCGGGCAGCGGAATGGTGAGATCACCAGTGATCTGCAGCACGATGTGGGTGGATTTTTTCTTGTCGGTGATCTTCCAACTGCCCGATACCAGGGCATTGCCCTCGCCCTTGATGGGTGTCCAGACGATTGTGCCCTTGGCCCTGTTGGAAACGTATTTTGACGCGTAGATCGTTTGCAGGTTGATCTGGGCGATGCCAATTTTTGCCATTTCCCAGCGATAGGCGCCACCGCCGAGGTCCACCAGCTTGTCCACTTTGGGAAAGAAACTGGCGGAGGTGGGAACGTCCGCAAGAACGTCGAAGACTTCTGTGGCGCTGGCTTTGACTTCAAACTCGTAGCCAAGATCGATATTCACGTTGATGGTCATGGGGAGCTCGCTTGTTTATTGGCGGGGCCGTGGTGGGCAGCGCTGGGGACTCTCTGAAGGTAGCTGTCGCAAAGTATAGGGTGCCCTGGAAGCTTGTCCTGGATCAAGAAGGATGGCCGCGGCAATGGCCATACTGGAGCGATCAAATTCAAGGAGAAAATTTTGGCGGACCCGTTGTATATGGATTCGATAGATGCAGCTGTTGATTATGTGCTCGACACGATTCCTGGTGAAGTGGTCTTGGGCATTCCGCTTGGCGTGGGCAAGCCCAACCCTTTTGTCAATGCGCTGTATCGCCGGATCAAGGCCAATCCGGCGCGCAAGCTTCGCATCATCACCGCCTTGTCGCTGGAAAAGCCGGTCGGCCACAGTGAGCTTGAGAGGCACTTCCTGGAGCCATTGGTGAAACGCGTTTTCGCCGATTATCCGGACCTCGAGTATGTGAAAGACTCCCGTGCTGGTGGGTTGCCTCCCAATATTGAAGTTCGCGAATTTTTCATGAAAACCGGCGATTACCTGGACAACGCGGCGGCACAGCTGGGCTATATCTCCACCAACTACACCTTTGTGGCCCGCGACATGGCGGTGCAAGGCATGAACGTCATCGCGCAGGCGGTGGCGGTGAAGGATGGAGCTGATGGGCTGCGCCTGAGCTTGTCGAGCAACCCGGACGTGAGCTTTGAGGTGATTGACAGGATGCGGGCGACGGGCCAGCCGCTGATGGCCATCGGGGTCATCAACCGCGAAATGCCTTTCATGCCCAATGGCGCCGAGGTGGCGCCCGATTTTTTCAACGTGGTAGTGGCTGATCCTGCAGCGACCCACGCTGTTTTTGCGCCGCCCAACAACAAGGTCACTGCGGCGGACTATGCGATTGGCCTGCATGCCTCCAGTCTGGTGGCTGACGGCGGTACGCTGCAAATCGGTATTGGTTCTCTGGGTGATGCCATCGGACAGGCACTCATCGTGCGCGACCGGCACAGTGCCGAGTACCAGCGCATTCTTGAATCGCTGTGTCCGGAAGGTCTGGGTGGCCGTGAACTGGGCCGGTTCGATGCCGGTTTGTATGGTTGTTCGGAGATGTTCGTCAACGCTTTTCTCAAGCTGATCGAGGCTGGCATCATTCGCCGCGAGGTGTTCGGGGATACCGTGCTGCAACAGCTGCTTAACAGCGGGCGCATCAAGGACGAAACCGTGACGCCCGACACGCTGCGGGCGCTGCTGGACGGCGGACGCATTCGCTCGCCACTGGCGGCCGGGGACCTGGCTTTCCTGCAGCGTTTTGGTGTGCTGCGCCCCGAGGTGACGCTTGATGGCGATCGGCTGGTGTTCGAGGGCCAGCGCTGCGGCAACAACCTGCTTGACGACACCTGTTTTGAGTGCATCAGCACCACCATGTTGGGATCCCGGTTGACGGGAGGGATCTTCATGACCGGTGGCTTCTTTCTTGGGCCGCGCGACTTCTATGAGCGGCTGCGCACCATGCCGCCCCAGGAGCTTGCCAAAATCGACATGACGCGCATTGATTTCATCAATCAGCTGTATGGCAGTGGGGACCTCAAGCGCGCGCAGCGCCGCAAGGCACGCTTCATGAACACCACTATGGTTGTGACCCTGCTGGGTGCGGCCGCCAGCGACGCGCTGGAATCCGGTCAGGTCGTCAGTGGTGTGGGCGGGCAGTACAACTTCGTGGCGATGTCGCATGCCTTGCCGGATGCGCGCCTGCTGATGATGCTGCGTGCGACGCATGACAACAAGGACGGCTTCAAGAGCAGCATCGTCTGGAGCTACGGCCATGTCACCATTCCCCGTCACTTGCGGGATGTGGTGGTCACCGAATATGGCATCGCGGAGTTGCGCGGCCAGTCGGACGGCGAGGTGGTTAAACGGTTGATCGCGATTGCCGATTCACGCTTTCAGGATGAATTGGTCACGCAGGCGAAGGCGCATGGAAAGCTGGCAGCGGATTACGAAGTGCCTGAGTGTTACCGCCATAACCTGCCGGAAGTACTGGAAGCGAAACTGCACCCCTGGGCGCAAGCAGGCCTGTTGCCCGACTTTCCCTTCGGCACGGACCTGACCGATGACGAGTTGCACATGGTGCGGGCGATGAAGAAAATCAAACATGCGAGCAACCATCCTTCGGAACTGCTGACCATGGCGGTCAAGAGTTTGTGGGAAGGCAAAGAAGCGCCCAAGGCCTATCTGGAGCGACTGGGATTGACTGACGCGCACAGCTTCAAGGATTTGCTCATTCGGCGGCTGTTTTCGGGTAATTTGTAGCTCCGGGCGGCGCCACTCGGTGTTGTCCGGACTGCAGCCGTATGCGTTGCAGGGTCAGTTGCAACAGGCGTGCATCCGCGCTGGCGCGGTGGCGTTGCGCGCCTCGTTCGCTGGCCACCTGGGCTTTTACCTCATGCCAGTGGTCGGCTTCGCCCTCATGGAGGAGTACGCGCAGGTTTTCCAGTCTGAAGCGGGGCGACATCCCGGCTACATCGAACAAGGCGCCCAGCCAGCTGTAGTCGTTGGCCCAGCCGTCGGAGTAAACAGTTTGCCCCATCAACTGGGCGTTCAGCAGGCGGGCGACTGCGACTGCTGGTAGCCCTCTTTCGAGAAGCAGGCTGCGTGAAATGTGGTGCACGGATTCGGCCTGGGGGTCCCAGTGCGTCCACTCGGGCTCGGGGTGAATCAGGGTGCAGAACGAATGACCATTGGGGAGGACAAATCCCACTTCAATGGGGTAGCTGTTGCGACCAAATCCAGAAGCTTCCACATCGAGCACGGCGGGCGAGTCGGATGCGTCAGTTTCTTCCTTCGGTTGCAGGCTCATGACGGAATCATATGCCGGGTTATCCAATTGTGTAACGAATTGATTTCAATATCGAACGCGGAAGTTGGGCCGTGTACCATTACCGGCCATGAAGGTTGATCCCGCCATTGTTCAAATGTTTGCTGAAAATGTTCGGGCCGAAGTTATCGCGCGGCCGACAGGCATGAAGCTGGACCCGGCCATTGTTCAGAAAATCAAGCAAAAGGTGCCGATTTTCAGCGGCATGACGCCGGACTGTCTGATGCGCACCCTCGCGGTCGCTGAATATTTTCCGGTCAAGACCGGTGAGGTGGTGTTCAACGAGCGCGATATTGGCGATTCCTTTTTTGTCCTGATCGCCGGTGAGGTGCTGGTTGAAAAAAACAGGAATGGCAAAGTGGTTGAATTGGCCCGGCTCAGCGCCGGCAACTGCTTTGGCGAGATGGCGCTGGTCGGCAACCATCTGCGATCCGCCACGGTGCGCGCCGTCGGTGACGCCGTGACCATGCGCTTCTATCGGGAACTGGTGGATTCGAATCCCGAAAGCGCGCACGTCATCTACCGCAATATTGCGCGCATCCTCGCCAGTCGTCTGGACGAATCCAGCGTGATGCTGGCCGATCTGGTGGGGAAGAAAACCACCATGTAGCGGCCAATTGAATCCTGTACCGCTCAGGTTTGGGACAGCATCCGGTCTTTTGCAACGAAATACTTGCGCGCATAGGCAACCAACTGTGCGTCGCTCGGATGGTCGATGGTTTCCACCCCGATAATTTTGTCGGCCAAACCATGGTCGTGCCCAAGGATGTGCTTGACAAGCTGCAATTTGGCCTGAGCAGGGCCGACTACCAGTATCTCTTGCGAACCCTTCAGTGCCTCGGCCACGGCGTGATAATAGGCTTGGTCTTCGGCTGGGCGTCCGGAACCCACGACACCACTCTTGGCATGCAGATGGAGATGGGGCTTGGATGGGTGAACCATCGATTTTTCCACGTCGTCCGGACTGATATGCATCACATGGGCTTCAGAGTGATCGAGCCAGACAACGGCGTGATAGTGCGACATGCTTTTCCTTTTCTGATTGATAAGACGCCAGCTTATGCCCTTGTACGAATGACATATTGACGAAGGTCAAGATCGCCTGACTTCCACCTGCCCCGTCTCTCCTTTCCCTTTTATTTGTCATGACTATTCTTCTGGCGCCCATGGAGGGTTTACTGGACTTTGTGCTGCGGGACATCCTGACCCGTGTGGGCGGGGTGGACCGCTGCGTCTCGGAGTTCATCCGCATCACCGATACCCTGCTGCCTGATCGGGCTTTCATTCGTGTGATGCCTGAGTTGCAGAACGGTGGGCGGACCTTTGCGGGCGTACCCGTGCGAGCCCAGTTGCTGGGATCCGACCCCGTCTGTCTGGCAGAAAACGCCGCACGCCTGGCAGCTCTGGGCCCCGACGGCATCGACCTGAACTTTGGTTGCCCGGCCAAGGTGGTGAATCGTCATGGGGGCGGGGCTGCCTTGCTCGATGAACCCGAACTTCTTGTGGCCATTGTGGGGGCCGTTCGCCGCGCCGTGCCGGCTCATCTGCCAGTATCTGCCAAGATGCGCCTGGGATTCAATGATGATTCGCGCGCGGTGGAATGCGCGCTGGCCATTGAAGGCGGCGGCGCCAGCGAACTGGTGGTGCACGCCCGCACCAAGGCGGACGCCTACCGTCCCCCCGCTTACTGGGAGCGTATTGCGGACATTCGCGCCGCTGTGCGCATCCCGGTGGTCGCCAATGGCGAGATCTGGAATGTGCAGGACGCCTTGCGTTGCCGCGCGGAGTCCGGGTGTGACATGTTGATGCTGGGCCGTGGCATGGTCGCCGACCCGGGGCTGGCGCTGGCTATCCAGGCTGCGACTGCAATGCGCGAGACCCGGCACCCGCTACTTGCAAGCCCATCCCTGGATTCGAAGTCAATCGCTGGTGGGTTGATGACAGCCGCGGTGGAATGGCAAACCTTGTTGCCGCTCATCGGCGATTTCTGGCATCTGGTGTGTACGCGGCTGGAGCGCCGCCAGCAAGCCGGGCGACTCAAGCAGTGGCTCAATTTTCTGCGTCGCCGGCATCCTGAAGCCGAGTTGGCCTATATGGCGCTGCGCACCATCAGTGAATCGGC
>OFPG01000062.1_pt1 | contig 13600 bp, 15 predicted proteins | sample 1542501 | NCBI WGS metagenome assembly OFPG01 (sample SAMN05503963, study PRJEB24370) | sediment metagenome | isolation source: lake sediment | place: USA: Lake Hill lake, St. Paul Island, Alaska | collected 2013
ACGCCAATCACATCTGAGCACGCCGCGCAAGGGACGCGGTTAATAGACCGCTTACGAAAAATCAACTGATTCGGTCATGGCTGGAGACCTCGCGAAAGCCTGTTGCATAGTTTGGCGCGGGAAATCCGCACTGCGCCGCTGCGTTCATCGAGGCTGCTCGGGCAGGAGAAGCAGGCAGGGGGTTCGCAGTAGTAGCACCTTGCCGATCGTTCCAAAGCCGCGATTGAGGCTTGGTGGGAGCAGTCAGATGTGGTGCTGGAACGGGTACATTTGAGTCAGCCGTCCCAAGGGGGAGCAATAAAAAAACAAAGCACAACAACTTCACGGAATTGCAAAACATCCGGTTCTGTCAGAAAGTTTTCAATGCCCGCCGAAATCACCATTGAACGAATCATTCATCCGCATATTCTCACCTGCGCCCCGAATACCATGTTGTCCGAGGCGGCGCAGCGCATGATGGATGCGCGCTGTAGTTCGATTCTGGTGGCCGAGGAGGGGGCCATCGTCGGCATCTGGACGGAACAGGACGCGCTGGCGCTGGATATGTCCAACCCGCAGGCATTCCATTCCCCTATCGCGCAGCACATGACCTAACCGGTCAAAACCATCCATGTCAATACCGGCCTTGGCGAGGCCGCCCTGCGCTTTCGCGAGGAACGGGTGCGTCATTTCCTCGCGGTGGACGATACGGGAGAACATAAAGGCATCGTCACCCAGACCGATATCGTAATAAACCAGGGCATCGAATACTACCTTTCCTTGCGCGAGGTTAAATCGGTGCTGAATCGCCGGTACCCGATCATCCCGGGCACGGCATCTTTGGACGAAGCGGTGAAAAACATGCGCGCCAGCCGGTTCGATGCCGTCATCACGCTATACCCGGAGGGCGACTACGGCATCCTCACCGAGCGCGACGTGGTGCGCCTGATTTGCGGCGGCAAGCCGCTCGCCAACGTCGGCGAACTGGCCAGCCGTCCGCTTGTTTGCGTTCCCGGCGATGCCAGCCTGTATCACGCGCGCAAGCTGTTCATGGAAAAACACATTCGCCACCTCGGCGTCACCGGCAGCGACGGCCAACTGCTGGGGCTGGTCACCTTCGCCGAGCTCCTGGCGAGCATCGAGCACGACTACGTCCAGCAGTTGCGCGAAACGCTCAAAGAACGCGAGCATAGCCTGGCGATTTCCCAGCAGCACCAGCGCCTGGCCACCAAAGTGTTCGAAAGCACGTTCGAGGGCATCATGGTCACCAACGCCGAAAACGTCATCGAATCGGTCAACCCGGCTTTTACCCAGATCACCGGCTTCAAGGCGCACGAGGTGATCGGCAAGACCCCGGCCATCCTCTCTTCCGGCAAGCACGATGCCATTTTTTACCGCAAGATGCACGAAGAGCTCGCCGCCAATGGTCTTTGGCAGGGGGAGGTCTGGAACCGGCGTCGCAACGGGGAACTCTACCCGGAATGGCTCACCATCAACACCGTCAGGAACGATGGCGGCAACGTCGTCAATTATGTCGCGGTGTTCTCCGACATCACCAAACGCAAGGCAGCGGAAGAACAGATGCTGTTCCTCGCCCATCACGACGGCCTCACCAGCCTGCCCAACCGCGGGCTGTTCGTCGAACGGTTGCGCCACGCCATCGCCCACGCCCACCGCAACCGGGAAAAGGTGGCGGTGATGTTCCTCGACCTCGATAAGTTCAAGCAGATCAACGACACCCTGGGACATCACGTTGGCGACCAATTGTTGCAGGTGGTGGCGCAACGCCTCACCACCTGCGTGCGCGAGGACGACACCGTGGCGCGCCTGGGTGGCGACGAATTCACTGTCATTCTCGAATCCCTCGCCAATACCGGCGACGTCCCGCATGTCGCGCAAAAAATCATCGACTCCCTGTCCCGGCCGATGCTGCTCGATGGGCACGAAATCACCGTTACCGTCAGTGTCGGTATCAGTCTTTATCCGGCCGACAGCGAACAGTCCGATGACCTGATCAAGTACGCCGACACAGCGATGTACCTGGCCAAGAAAGTTGGGCGCAACAATTTCCAGTTTTTCATCGCATCAATGAAAGAGCAGGAGCCGCCACGACGGGACGCCGATGCTTAATAGGCCGTTGGGAGGATTCTGTCGCTTCATTAACCAGCTCCAATTCCCCGACGAAGCTTGAATGACCGGTACACCCATCGCGAGGAGATCTCCAACAACCGCCGGCTTGAGTTCAGCAATTATGCAAACGACGTAACCAGTTCATTCCGTTGAGTCGTTATACTACTTAACATAATATACATCGTATAAAGTACACTTTGCCTCGAGGCAAACACAAAAACGACCCACAAACCCGCGCCATGCTTAGCTTTCGCTTCAGAGCAATGTACCAAAATTTGGGACTGACACGGCCTGATCTGGCGAAGCTTCTTCACGTCACCGAGCGCACTTTGCATAACTGGGATACCGGCCATCACGAGATTCCGTACAGCGCCTATCGGCTGCTGCGGCTTTTAACCCGTCAAGAGTTGCCCGGCAAAGCGTGGGCTGGCTGGCACGTCACGGCGGGCGTTCTATGGTCGCCTGAGGGCCACGGCTTCAAGCCACAGGATTCCAACTGGTGGTCGATGCTGTGCCGCCGTGCCGCTCAGTTCCATGCCCTCTACGAAGAAAACAGCCGGCTGCGCCATGCGGCGCAAAGCGCTGCACAGCGGGCTGTTTTAGTTGACGTACCTGTAACACGTCACTTTAGTCTCATGGATGAGACTTTTACGCAAAAAACCGGGATTGTTCACCGCCCCGATTTGGACGAAACCGGCCGCCAAAAATGCCCGGCTGAAACCCGACTCATGCGGGTTCACTTTGCGCAAACCATGCTCAAAGGGGGTGTCTGATGGGACGCTCAATGGGTTCAAAACATGCCGAGCATCAGGCGGTCTACCGGAAACGGCGCAAGCTCGATCTCCAGCCCTTGCGCAAGCCTTGGGACTTCATGACCTCAGCCGAGGTCAAGGCGATGGCGTGGAAGGCCTACCGGGTGGCCGCGTGGTGCCTCAAGCCCGATCTGGACGATCCACAGTTCACCCACATGGAACGCCGGGCCATGTTCGCCGAGAGTCTGGCCGAAATGTTCAAGGATGCTGTTTCAGCCCATGCCGTCACTGATGGCTTGATCTGGCCGGTTGATGCCAGCACGCCGCCGTATCGCAACTATCCACGGGTTTGGGAGATGCTCTGTGAGGACATGCCCGCAGACTGGAACCCGCAATACCCCGTTTACCACGAAGTGGCCCCAGCGAGTGCTTGTAACACTCCTGAGGCCGTGACCAACGCTGATGAAGGCAACGTCAATGCGATCAATTTTAAACCGTAGCGCCGGGCTTTGCGCGTTGCAGGGCGGGCGGTGCCTTCCTTTCCAAGCCGCGCAGGCGGCGCCGGTTGGGGTGGCACCTCTTGCCCATCATCTTTGCCGGAGTCGTCAGCGCGGGGGTATGGGGGGAACCCCCATGGCCAACAGGAAAGCTGGCTTACCGTGCGTAAGGGGTACCCGCACGCCCTTGAACGCGGCGGCTCTGCTCGTGCACCTGGCTACGGCACCGCGTAAGGGGCGCGGCCTGCTGTTGTCTGGTTTCGCGGGCGAGGTCTTGGCACCCTGCTCTATCACTTCGCGCCCTGATAAACGGCTGTTTTTAGGCGCGCGTGCTCTTTTTTTTATAGCAAGAAATGAAGGTTCTTCAATGGTTTCAGACAATTACAGTTGTATACATCGTATTAAGTACTATTGGCAGTTTTACCATGTTCCTTTGGGCTGGCGACCACGGATAAAGGCTGCAATGATCTCGACCGACTCCGGGCGATTCGCCCGTTGGGCAAAATCGATGGCGGACAATCCCTGGTCGTTTTTGAGCAATGGATCTGCGCCAGCCTCCAGCAGCAGCTTCACCGCGGATGGCGTGCCATAGTTCGACGCCATCATGAGCGGCGTGGTGCCATTTGGGGAAGCCGCGTCAATATAGGCATGGTTGTCAAGCAACAAGGTCATTACCGCCAGATGCCCGTGTGTCGCTGCGTAATGCAGCGGCGCCCAGCCCGGCTTGTTGACATCGGCGCCTCTGGCTATGAGTTGCTGGCAAAGCTCTGTCAAACCTTTGAGTGAAGCCAGCATGAGCGGACTTTCATCTTGAGGCGTGCGGGCCTCAACATTGGTTTTGGGCCAGTTGATCAGGACGGCAGCCACCTTGAGCGAAGGCTCCCGAACCGCGAGGAACAAGCCATGCACACCCTCTGGGTTGAGCGTATTGGCGTCAAAACCCCGGTTCAGCAAGGTAGTGACAGTGCCTGCGTCATCTCGTTTGATGGCCATGAAAAAATCGTCGTACGAGCCCGCATGGCAAACAGAAACTCCATAAAAAACAATAAGATAAAACAGACTCTTAAAGTTATGCATGATATTTTTTAAGCCACCCGGCCTCACAGCAGAACGCCCTTGAACAGGGTATCAAAATTACGACTGGTGACTTCGGCGATTTGTTCCAGCGGGCAATGCCTGAGGTCGGCCAGGCAGGCGGCCACAAAAGGTACAAACGATGGATTGTTGGTTTTCCCGCGATACGGAACCGGTGCCAGGTAGGGGCTGTCGGTCTCAATCAGCAAACGGTCGAGTGGCACAAAGGCCGCCACATCGCGCAGATCCTGTGCGTTCTTGAACGTCAAAATGCCGGAGAAAGAGATGTAAAAGCCCAAGTCCAGCGCCGCCCGTGCCACCTGGGCGGTTTCGGTGAAGCAATGAAAGACCCCGCCGGCACTTCCCACAGCGCCGTCTTCTCCTTCCTCGCGAAGAATAGCCAGGGTATCGTCTGAGGCGCTGCGCGTGTGAATCACCAGCGGCTTGGCCAACTGCCGGGCGGCGCGGATGTGGGTGCGAAACCGGTCGCGCTGCCAGGCCATGTCGGCCACGCTGCGATCTCCCAGGCGGTAGTAGTCAAGCCCGGTTTCACCAATCCCGACGATCCGTGGCATAGCACCCCGTGTCAACAAATCCTGCAGGCTGGGCTCCGTGACACCTTCATTGTCGGGATGTACGCCAACGGTCGCCCAGAAGTTGTCGTACCGGGTGGCCAGCGCCTGAACAGCGGAAAACTCTTCCAGCGTGGTGCAAATACACAAGGCACGGTCAACCTGCGCCTGCGTCATCGCTTCGCGGATGGCAGGCAGTTGCGCGGCAAGTTCGGGAAAGGTCAAATGACAGTGCGAATCGGTAAACATGGAAAGTCAGATGAATCCAGATCGGCTGGCAGCGGGACAGCTGAAGGCTCAGAAGGTTTGTGTCGGTCGGTCAGATGCCATGTGGGCACCCAGAATCTCTTCAATCTTGAGCCTGAGCGCACGTGACTTCTCGTCTTTGGGAAACAGGATGCCAACACCCTGGGTGCGGTTGTTGGAAGCCTTGGCGGGTGTCACCCACGCCACTTTTCCGGCCACTGGGTAACGCTGGGGGTCTTCTGGCAGAGACAGCAACACATAGACATCATCGCCCAGCTGGTACTCGCGCGATGTCGGAATAAAGATGCCGCCTTCCGAAAACAGGGGGATGTAAGCCGCATAGAGCGCGGACTTTTCCTTGATCGCCAATTGAATGACGCTGGGGCGTGGGGTAGAGGGAGATGAGGTACTCATGCGCAGTATCTAGTGTGCCGAGTTTAGGGCGTTTTGGGCCTGACTCACAAGCGCCTCCAGCATCAAGCCGGCATTAAAGGGGTGCTCCACCGTACGCGTGGCGGCCGCCAACGCCCGGGCCCAGGTCGTCAATGTGGCCACAGAGCCGCCTGCGGGCAGGTCAGCGGCCTCAAAAAACCGGGGCGCGGCACCGGTTTTGACGGCCAGCACATCGTGACAAAGCTTGTGCAAGGCATCTACCGTTTGCGCGGGCGACCAGTCTTTGAGCGCGCTCACGTCCCCCCGCGCCATCGCTTTGGGCAGCCTGACCCAGGCTTGCGCGTCGCGGCCGGATTGGGAAAACAGCAAGGCGTCCTCGGGGCGACCGCCCGCAGCGCGCAGCATGACGGCGGCCTGCGCCGCTGGTATGCCCTGCCCTTCAATCCAGGCCAGAGAGGCTTCTGTGTCCGGCCAGACCATGGTGTGTCCGAGACACCGGCTGCGGATGGTGGGCAGCAACTGGTGTGCGGCGTCGCTGGCCAACACAAACTTCACATCCCCCGGCGGCTCTTCCAGTGTCTTGAGCAGCGCATTGGCGGTCACGTTGTTCATGCGTTCGGCGGGAAACACCAGCACCGCCTTGCCCCGGCCTCGGGCACTGGTACGCTGTGAGAACTCCACGGCGTCACGCATGGCGTCCACCCGGATTTCCTTGCTGGCCTTGCGTTTCTTGTCGTCGATGTCGGCCTGCGCCTTTTCGCTCAAGGGCCAGCCCAGCTCCAGCATCACCGTCTCCGGCATCAGCACGCACAAGTCGGCATGGGTACGCACATCAATGGCGTGGCAGCTGCCGCAGGTGCCGCAGGCTCCGTGCGCCGACGGGTTGTCGCAGAGCCAGGCGCGCACCAGAGCCAGCGCCAGGCTGTACTGGCCAAGTCCGGATGGGCCGGCGAGCAGCCAGGCGTGGCCGCGTTGCGCCAAAAGCTGTGTGGCTTGCGCGGCAATCCAGGGTGCCATCGCCGTACCGATCATGCCAGCCATCCTCTGACTTGCACCGCATCAAGGACGTCCAGCCAGACGGCATCGCGTGTGTTGTCCGCTTTGATCCGGGCAAAACGGCTGGGGAAAGACGTCATGCGATTCAGGTAGCCCTGTGACACACGCCTGAAAAACTCAACCGGCTGGGCCTCGAATTTGTCCGGGGTGCGCGCCCCCGCCAAACGCTGCGCCGCGATTTCGGCGGGCAGATCAAACCACACGGTCAAATCAGGCTGTCGAATGAAATCAGGCCCTGCCCCCCGGACCGTCTGCACCCATTGCTCCAGAATTGATAGCGTTTGCAGGTCGAACCCGCGCCCCCCACCCTGATAGGCAAAGGTTGCATCGGTAAAACGGTCGCACAACACGACCTCGCCGCGGGCCAGGGCGGGCTCAATGAGTTTTTGGAGATGATCACGCCGGGCCGCAAACACCAGCAACGCCTCCGTCATGGGGTCCATCTCGTCGTTCAAAACCATCACGCGCAATTTTTCAGCCAGCGGTGTTCCCCCCGGCTCGCGGCTGAGCGTGACCACCCTGCCCTGCGCCCGAAACGCCTGTGCCAGCCCCTCGATGTGCGTGGATTTCCCCGCGCCATCGATACCTTCAAAACTGATGAAAAGTCCACCCATGGTTGTCATATGCCGCTACTACTCGCACTATTGCTCACGTTATTGCCCACGCTGGTATTTGTTGACGGCCCGATTGTGCTCGTCGAGGCTGGCGCTGAACTGGCTGGTGCCGTCGCCGCGCGCCACAAAATACAGCGCCTTGGTGGGCGCGGGTTGCACCGCCGCCAGCAGCGCCGACTTGCCTGGCATGGCGATCGGGGTCGGTGGCAGACCGGCACGGGTATAGGTGTTCCAGGGCGTGTCGGTTTGCAGATCGCGGCGGCGCAGGTTGCCGTCAAAGGATTCGCCCAAACCGTAGATGACCGTGGGATCGGTTTGCAGCATCATGCCCAGCGCCAGCCGGTTGGAAAAAACACCGGCGATCATGGCGCGGTCACTGGCGCGGCCAGTTTCCTTCTCGACAATACTGGCCAGGATCAGCGCCTGCTCCGGCGTTTTCAGGGGACTATCGGGCAGACGCTGGCTCCAGGCGGCCTCCAGCCGTTTGTCCATGGCCCGCATGGCGCGCTTGAGTACCGCCAGATCACTGCTGCCCTTGGCATAGGTATAGGTGTCGGGGAAAAAACGGCCCTCCGGGTGCACCCCCGGCTTGCCCAGGGCCGTCATGATCAAATCAGCCGTCAGCCCTTGTGTTTCGGGCTTGAGCTGCTCTGCTTTTGAGAGCGCTGAACGGACCTGGGCGAAGTTCCAGCCTTCTACCAGCGTCACGGCACGCAGTGCCTCTTCGCCACGCACGAGTTTTCGCAACAGGCTGCGCGGGCTGATGCCCCGTTCAATTTCATAACTGCCGGCCTTGATCTGGCGAGCCTCCCCCGACAGGCGAAACCACCAATACAACAGGGATGGACTGACTTGCACCCCGGCATCGCTCACCGCCTGCGCCACGCCGCGCACCGACGTGCCGGGCTCCACCGACAGGTCAACCGTATCGGCGTTCACCGCCAGGCGCTGGTTCAGCCACCAGACTGCGCTGCCACCCACCAGTGCAGCAAGCACCACAAAAAATGCAAATAGACGTCGCACAGCCCTACAGCCTTCCATGAAATCGATGGGGGATGATAATTCACGCCATGCAAATTGAACTCAAGGGCGTCGCGCCACTGCCCCATCTTGGCGTCATCCGGGTGGAAGGTGACGATGCCGCCAAATTTCTTCATGGCCAGTTAACCCAGGATTTTTCATTGCTGGGCCTGTCAGAGGCCCGGCTGGCGGCCTTTTGCTCCGCCAAGGGCCGGATGCAGGCCAGCTTCATTGGCTTCAAACGCAGCCACACCGAGATCCTGCTGGTGTGCAGCCGGGACATCCTGGCGGCCACCCTCAAACGGCTGTCGATGTTCGTGCTGCGTGCCAAGGCCAGGCTGACCGACGCCAGCAGCGACTACGCACTGTTCGGGCTGGCCGGTGACGCTATCGAATCAGTAGCTGGTAACGCCCAATCGGCGTGGGCCAAGACCGATATTGGCAATGTGACCGTGGTCCATTTGTACCCGGCCGACGGCGTGCACCGGGCCCTGTGGCTGGCACCGGTCGCCGAGACGGCGCCGGCAGGCGAGGCCCTCAGCACGCAAGACTGGTGTTGGGGTGAAGTGCGCAGCGGCATTGCCATGATTACCGCGCCCATCGTGGAAGCATTCGTGCCGCAAATGCTGAACTACGAGTCGGTCGGCGGCGTGAACTTCAAAAAGGGCTGCTATCCCGGCCAGGAAGTGGTGGCGCGCAGCCAGTTTCGCGGTACCCTGAAGCGCCGCGCCTTTTCTGTGCATTCAGATGCGCCGATGAAGGCCGGAGATGAAGTATTTCAGGCCGACGATGACACCCAGCCGTGCGGCACCGTCGCGCAGGCGGCGCAATCACCGTCAGGCGGTTTTGACGCCATTGTCTCGGCGCAGATCTCGGCCGTGGAGGCCGGTGGGCTGCATCTGGGCACAGTCAGTGGCCCGGCGCTCGCCGTGGCACCACCGCCCTACCCTTTGCTGGCCGACATCTAAAGCGCGCTACAGCAGGCCCGGGGACAGTGCGTGGACCATCTCGATGTGCACGATGCCTGCCTCTTCAAACGGTTCGCCCCGCGGCAGAAAACCCAATCGGGCGTAAAAACCCTCGGCATTGCGCTGCGCGTGCAACAGCACTTCGCGGTCGCCCCGCTGGGCCGCGGCCTGCATCAAGGCCCGCAGCACGTCGCGCCCCAGGTTGGAGCCGCGCAGCACGCGGTTGACAGCCATGCGGCCAATTCGGCTCACCCCGGGGGCATGCTGCAGCAGCCGTCCGGTAGCCACGGGCAAGCCCAAGCGGTTGCGGGCCAGCACATGCACGGCGGTGTCATCGGCCTCGTCCCACTCCATCTCGACCGGAATGCGTTGCTCCTCCAGGAAGACTTCGGTGCGCACCTTGCTGGCCGCGGCCCCGAGTGCCTGCCATGTTCCCAACTCGACCCGGGCCATGGGTTCCCACGCCTCGTACCCTGTCAGGATGTCGCACAAAGCCGGGGGCACGGGCTTGGAAGTTTGCGTGGCCGGATTGGCAAACACATAAATCAGTTCGCAACTGATCAGGTGGTCATCGCCCCGAAAAATAGCGCCGGTGAAAACCATTGACGAGGTGCCGATGCGGCTGCATTTGAGGGCTACGTCCAGTTGGTCGTCCACCCGCGCCGAGGCGTGGAATTCGACCGTGGCCTTCTTGACATACACATCGCCTCCCAGCGCCTCCATGGTGGTGTCATAGGGCAAGGCCAGGGCGCGCCAATAGTCGGCCATGGCAGTGTCGAAGTACATCAGGTAGTGCGCGTTGAACACAATTTTTTGCATGTCCACCTCGGCCCAGCGCACGCGCAGACGGTGGAAAAAGCGGAAATCCTGGCGTGTAGCGTCAGTCATGGGGGATACTCGTTTGAAAAGCGTGCTGGGGGGCGCGCGAGTTGCGGTGGTGACTCATGGCGGTATCTGTTCTTGGTAAAGTGCATCTTTTTCATCCTACACCGCAAAACGCCATGGCACTTATCTACTACGTGACTCAAATCCAGTTTGACTTTGGTGCCATCAAGCTGCTCAAACAGGAGTGCGAGCGGGTCGGTATCACTCACCCGCTGATCGTGACCGACCCCGGCGTCAAGGCGGCTGGTATTTTGCAAAAAGCGCTGGACGCCCTGCCCGGCCTGAGCGTGGCGGTATTTGACCAGACGCCGTCCAACCCGACTGAGGCTGCAGTGCGCGCCGCCACTGCGATTTACCAGACACAAGGCTGTGATGGCCTGATCGCCGTTGGCGGTGGCTCGGCCATCGATTGCGCCAAAGGCGTGGCGATTGCGGCAACGCACGAAGGACCATTGACCCACTACGCCACCATTGAAGGCGGCTCGCCGCGCATCACGGAACGCGTCGCGCCCCTGATCGCTGTGCCCACCACCAGTGGCACCGGCAGCGAAGTGGCGCGCGGTGCCATCATCATCGTGGACGACCATCGCAAGCTGGGGTTTCACTCCTGGCATCTGGTACCCAAGGCCGCCATTTGCGACCCCGAACTCACCTTGGGCCTGCCACCCAAGCTCACCGCCGCCACCGGCATGGACGCCATCGCGCACTGCATGGAAACCTTCATGGCCCCGGCTTTCAACCCGCCGGCCGATGGCATTGCGCTGGACGGCCTGACACGCGGCTGGGCGCACATCGAACGCGCCACGCGTGATGGCAGTGACCGGGAAGCGCGCCTGAACATGATGAGTGCTTCCATGCAGGGTGCCATGGCCTTCCAGAAAGGGCTGGGCTGCGTGCATTCGCTCAGCCACAGCCTGGGTGGGGTAGACCCCCGCCTGCACCACGGCACTTTGAACGCCATGTTTTTGCCCGCCGTGATCCGCTTCAACGCGGCCGCCGAATCGATTCAGAAAGAGCAGCGCCTGCAGCGCATGGCGCATGCCATGGGACTGACCTCGGGCAGTGACATCCCGGAGGCCATCAAGGACATGAACGCCCGGCTGGACCTGCCCCCCGGCCTCGCGGCCATGGGCGTGCAAAGCGACTGGTTTGACAAAATCATCGCCGGCGCGATGGCCGACCATTGCCACAAGACCAACCCACGTATTGCCACGGCGGATGAGTACCGCAACATGCTGACCCAGGCGATGTAACCGTTGCAGGTCAACTGTCCTGCGGTCAGAGGCATGGCCCGACACCTGCTGGCGCCAACATTGCCTGTAGTTGTCCGCAGCAAGATCATTTCGTACTCGCTGAAGGTTGAGCCCGCTGACCACTACATCAACTGGCAACAAGACCCGTTCGCCAATTACCAGTGGTGGCTGGTTTTTTGGCGGCCGTCGTCTGGTATGGATTTTGGAAGGATGAACCGTTATAGTCTGTTGCATCCGGACTACGCATAACCAACATCCACAGCTCAAGTTAGCGCCTTTCAACCTAAAAACAGGCAGGTGAAAACATGCAAGCCAACGACCATTTCGACCTCATCATTGTCGGTGGCGGCATAGGCGGCGTGATCAGTCTCTACTACGCAAAAAGAGCAGGGCTGAAGGTGTTACTGCTCGAAAAGCAGAGTGCCGTGGGCGGGCTTTGGACCCAACTGCCGGCCTGGCAGGACATACAGATCAATCCTGTCGACTGGACCCTGGGGGATATTCCCATCACCGGGGCGCGACAGGCCAGTATTGCCGGCAACATTCAGGCGTGGGTCGACAGATTCGATCTTGCATCTTCGATACTGCTTGATACGCCGGTAATGCTGGCGAAAGAAACCACGAATGGCTGGATGGTGACGACACCTCAGCAGGTCTACTTTTCGAGATTTCTCATATCCGCCACAGGCGGACACAATCGCGCGTTCACGCCCTGGACCGAGCGAGTGAACTCATCGATTCAGGAATACCACTCTTCTTCGCTTGAGGAGCCAAGTGAACTCGCCGACAAAGACGTGCTGGTTGTCGGTGGCGGTGCTTCTGCTTATGACCTTCTTGATCTCTGCTTCGAACACAAGGCGCGCCGAGTGGTCTGGGTCTATCGCACCCTGAAGTGGATGGTTCCAACACGAAAGGCCAAGCACATCGCTGGCGATATTCGTGGGTTAGCCAAACAACAGATGCTTGGTGTCTCCGTCGAACAGATGAACCTGGAAATCAACCTGGACCTGAAGGGGCGATACGACAAGTTTGGACTCCAGGAAATACTTCCCGCAGACGACTTTGACTTCACTCGGGATCAGCTTATCCCCGGCCGTCGCATCATGATTGAGAATTTCAGCAAGATCGCAAGGCAACGGGGTGAAATAGCGCGAATAGTTGATCGGACTGTTCAGCTCTCCACAGGTGACCGGATCGATGTCGATCTGATCCTTTGGGGAACCGGTTATGAGCTGGATCTCGGATATTTTGATTCCCCCAAGTTGGCTGCAATCACTCGGATTGACGAATTGGCTGCACGTTGCGGCTGCCTGTTTCGATCGCTCGATGCACCGAACCTGTTTTTTCTGGCCGTGGGACTCGAAGCAACCGGTTCCACGCCTTGGGCCTATGCCCATGCAGCCAGGACGATCATGTCGCATATCCGTGGAAAAGCGCATCTCGATGATGTGCCAGTGCGGCGAAAGATTAACCATTTCGAACTCGCCAAGTTCCTCGCAGCGCGAGACCCGGAGAACTACCCGCGAGATACCTGGTTCGAGGCCTATCGAAATATGGCGTCGTCGCATCCAGCAGAAGAGCCGATGCCGATACCGTAGGTCTGACCGCAAGCGCCTGTGGAGTTGGTCCGCATCGTGCCCAACAAGCGCCCTGCCCGCGAGCGCGCAAGCAACCTGGCACGGACGCCCACCGCGCCAGCCAAGCCAACGTCTTCGGCCCAGCCACAATGACGGCGGCGGCGCTGGCATACTCTGAGCCAGTGAAGGACGCAACCGACTCCCCTCTTGCCGCCGGTTCCACCGGGCGACCCGACATACGGGCCATTGCCATGGCGTGCACGGCTGCAGCTGGTCATTTCGACGAGCTGCGCGGTGCCACGGACCCCGCCGTCACCCAAGCCACCAGATCCGCTACAAATTTAATAGCTAATGACGCAAATTTGACGGGGGCTTGGGCTCAGTTTTTCGAACAAATTGCAGACCCCGGGACGGTTGACCTGAACCAGCGCGCGGCCAGCCTGGAGCGCCAGATCCGCGACAACGGCGTCACCTACAACGTCTATGCCGATGCCGACGGGCCGCAGCGGCCCTGGTCGCTCGACCTGTTCCCGCTGATCGTCTCGGCAGACAGCTGGGCCCAGATCGAGGCCGGCGTCCAGCAG